>Ga0209640_10002481_pt1 | contig 16056 bp, 12 predicted proteins | sample RifCSP10_1_FD_184018 | JGI IMG/M metagenome (GOLD analysis project Ga0209640, IMG submission 184018) | Soil microbial communities from Rifle, Colorado - Rifle CSP2_sed 10_1 (SPAdes) (version 2) | ecosystem: Environmental > Terrestrial > Deep subsurface > Rock core/Sediment | place: Rifle...
GTCTATTGGGTTGATTATGACTGCAATGAAGTCTATTACTATACACTCGAACCCGATGAATCCATTGGACAGATTACTTATAGAACCCATCCATGGCGATTCATCGACCCTACAACCGGGGAAGTGATTAAATCCATCGTCGCCGAGAATGATCAGGAGACCATCACCCTTCCGTAGTCAATGGCGATTGAAGACAATCGCTTAGTCGATTGGTCAATTAGTCATTAGTCGATTAGTCGAATAGTCAAGGCGGGCGAAGACCGCCCGTAGTCCGAATGACCAAAAGACTACCAGACTACGGGACTACACGACTAAATAGACCAAGCGACCAAAAAAAGGAGATTACTATGACCGATGAGGCATCTTTACTGAAGCAAACCCTGACATTTAATGGAATCAACGGTGCTACCGGCGGATATTTGCTGGATCCTTTGACCCCAAAAGAGATTGCCATGATCGCCCGGGGCGAGTCTTTTGAAAAAGAGCACCTGCGGGAGCTGCGCCACCGTTACCTGCGCGCCGCCCAGACCCATCTGGGCGTCAAAGAAGGGGTGGATCCTAAGAAAATCCAGGAGACCGGCTGGGGCGTCATCTTCGCCTTCGATGATCGCGAGCGGCTGCCTGCCCTTAAAGAGGCCCTCTCCGAACTTCTAAACCTGAGGCAAGAGCAGGCTGGCGACCTATATAAGGAGTACATTGGCGTGGACGCCTACCGCCCGGAGGAGACCAAAACCGCATTTCTGGCACGGCACGGCATGGGGCCCGGCCCCGCCGATCCGGATAAGGTCCCGTATTACTTGATGATCGTCGGGGATCCGGAAACAATTCCCTACCGTTTCCAGTACCAACTGGACGTGCAATATGCAGTCGGTCGCATCTATTTCGATTCATTAGAGGAATATGCCCAATATGCCCGCAGCGTGGTTGAGATGGAGCGGAGTCAGAAACGGCTGCCGCGCCAGGCGGTCTTCTTTGCGGTACAAAACTCCGATGACCCGGCGACCCAGATGAGCGCCAAGCATTTGGTCCAGCCGCTGGCCCTGGAGATCGCCGAAGATCAGAAACAAAATCAATGGCAGGTGAACAGCTTCCTTGCGGAGCAGGCCACCAAGGCAACTCTGGGGGATCTCCTGGGAGGCGAGCAAACCCCCGCTCTTCTGTTTACTGCCAGCCATGGGATGGGTTTTCCCAACGGAAACGAGCTGCAGCTGCGCCACCAGGGAGCCCTGCTGTGCCAGGATTGGCCTGGTCCGGTTGCCTGGCGGCAATCGATATCAGAAGATCATTATTTCTCTGCCGACGATCTCAGCACGGATGCTCGCCTGCTGGGCCTGATAGCATTTCACTTCGCCTGTTACGGCGCTGGGACGCCCAGGTTAGACGATTTTGCTCACCAGGCTTTTCGGGAGCCAGTCGCTATCGCCCCACACGCCTTCATCGCCCCACTCACCCAGAAATTGCTCAGCCATCCAAAAGGCGGCGCCCTGGCAGCCATCGGCCATGTCGAGCGCGCCTGGGGCTATTCTTTTATGTGGGAAAAAGCCGGCGCACAGCGCGAGGTCTTCAGGAGCAGCTTGAAACGCCTGATGGAAGGCCATCCGGTTGGTTCTGCGGTCGAATACTTCAATGAGCGGTATGCAGAGCTCTCCACCGTGCTAAGCTCGGAATTGGAAGAAATCGAGTTTGGAAAAACGCCCGATGAGCTGGCGCTGGCCGGGATGTGGACGTCCAACAACGACGCCCGCAGCTACGTGATTGTCGGCGATCCGGCAGTGCGCCTGCCCGTCAGCGACGAGGGTCATAAGAACGACGGTCAGCAGACTGACTCAGCCGAGACCGAGCGACCAACCATTTCCACGATCGTCATTCACAGTGAGGCGACCGTGGAGGCCCCACTGCAGCCTCCTCCGGCGCAGCCGGATACCTCAGGCGAAGTGATCAGCCCCGCCGCCCTCGATTATGGTTTGACCGATTCACTGCGCCAGGCACGTGATCGCCTCACCCAATCTGTCAGCCAGTTTGCCGACAAACTGGGCAAAACGCTGGAGAAAGCCGTAGACGACGCGGCAACGCTGGAAGTGTACACCTATGTGAGCGATGACATGAGCCAGGTCTCCCGCGATTTTGCCAGCAGCGCCCAGCTGCGCGCCTTTACCAGGATCCGGGTCGATGGCGACACGGAAGTCTGCATTCCGGAGAGGTCGCGTGAGATCGACCAGCAGTTATGGGCTATCCATCTGGATATGGTCCAGCAAGCCCAGACGAATCGGGCCGAGATGATAAAGGCGGCCGCTTCCGCCGCCACCCGCCTCTTAGAGGCTTTGAAAATCGTCTAATTGTGACTGAAGAACGAACTGCACGCGCCATTTTCGAACTGGCCGGCAGCGCTCCCGCGCAGCCCGGGAGCGAAGTGCTGGGCTTATGGTCGGCAGGGAAAGCCTCGCCTCCCGGCCAGACATCTTTTGCTGCTGGAGGCAGCGCTGAACCCGAGATTCCCGTGTGGCGGGTCAACCTGCCCAGCGACGCCGAGCAGGCAGCCCAGGACCTGACGCTGGCCGAAAACAGCCTGGCTCGAGCTGAGAAAGCCCTGGATGTGGCTGAAGGGAGAATCTCAGCGCTGGTAGAAAAACGGACCTCGCCGGCGGTTTTTGGCATCCCTTCTCAGCCCGAGGGTTTAGCACCACCAGAACAGGAGCTCTTGGCCATGTTGAACCAGGCTCAATATGGAAGCCTCGCGCCGAGTTTTGGCCTGACCGACCAGTTTCAAGAGGGTTGGGAGCAGGCAGTCAATCAGTTTCAAGGATTCGTGGATTTGGTGATCCAGACTCTCACTCACTATGCCTGGGTCGAGACGCGCATCGCCGGTCGTCTGTCGGTCAGGACCGCGGTGAGCTGGAACGGAGACTTTGAGACCGCCTGGCAGGACCTGATTGAGTCCGAACAGATGCACCTTCACACCCGAACCCTGAAAATCGCCCTGGCTTCCCGGGCGATCACGGTGCGTTCCTTTGCCGTCGTGGCTGCGGCGGCAGGCAAATTAACCGCCCTCATGTCAACGCCGGGTGGAGCCATTCTGGCCCTTCCCGCCGCATGGAAGTATATAAATGAAATTCGAGCCGAGCTCGAAAAATACCAACAATTGACCCAGGAGGATCGAGATGGCCAGTGATTTAGAAAATTCGATAAGAATGGCTGCAGAAACGGTAGCGAAATATGTTGCCGACGTCGCATCAATGTCTGTAGAGACCAAGTATGTACAGATTGGAGCGAACGGCGACGTCGATTTCAGCCAGGCCAAACCGGTGGCCCGCACGCTTATCCGCCTGGACGGTGACAGCGATGAGATCATCCCCTTACGGCAGGCCGAAAACGGCCGGTTTGAGGCGGATGCCGACTTGATGGACATCCACCGGCGCAACGTCCAGACTACGATCGATTACCGCGCCCGCCTGCTGGATGCTTTGCTGGACGTCCTGCGCAGTCGCGGCCTGTAGGCATTCTGGCGCACTCGCCCGCCTGCGGTCTTCTGACCGCAGGCATCAGAAGAGGAACCGCTTCTCACGGCTCAACTGTTGCTGGCGATGTTTGCCCCAGGACAACTGCAAACACATCATAATATGTACCGGCGCCGAAGCCATCAAAGAGCACATGATCTCCGGGATTCAGCTTGGGGAGCTGCCTCAAGAACGCAATCATGTTGGATGCGGCGCTCACGTTGCCGAACTCGCTTAACAGCCACGGCATTGGCAGATTAATCCCGGCTTTCTGAAGGTGTTTCTCCTTGAGCAGGTTGATCTTCAAGTTGGCATGGTGCACAATCGCCACGGCTACTTCCCTGGCCGGCGTGCCGTATTCCTCCATCAGAGACTGGTAAGCGCCGTATACGTCCCGCACCACATCCACTCCGGCGCGCACGAACAACTTCACCATTCCCATCGGTCCGGCCATCTCAACCGGCATCTCACCCTCAGGCTCGTGCATCAGCCCGGAGAACCGGATGTGATTCTCCCCGGCCTCGGAAACTTCGACGAGCGATTCCCCTTCTATCCTTCGCCGGGAGTGCGGGTAGTACATTTTCACCGCCAGCACACCCTGTTCATCAAATAACTCGTAGGCTTTACCCAAAAGGAAATTCATTGTCTTGCCCGGGATGACACCGATGACGCCGGCACCATTCCCGAACAGCTGCAGAGCGTTTAAATCTCGCGACCTTCCCAGGAAACGGCTCAAGCCCTCGATGCCGCCAACCAGCACTTTTTTACCGCGCAGCTCGTCGGCCAGGTTCCTGATGGAGCGGCGGTTAATCTCGAGGTCAGGATTTAACGCCAGCTGCAGCGCTCCCATCGAGCTGTCACACGCTTTATGCACGCTCACCTTCAATGCGCTGTCGGGGACTCCGGCGGCTTTAGCGATTTGCTCGGTATAGTCCTCGCTGACAGGCCCGCTCATCCCGATCATAACGGCGTCAACTTCTTCCGGTTTCCAACCGCTCGCATTGGCTGCCTCGCGCAGGAACCTGGCGCCTACCTCGAGTTCTACTTCCCTCTGTTCATCCTCAGAGAGGTCCCACAAGTGATGGCGGCTGACGAAGCCCAGAGGAGCTAAATCAAGCCGATCCTCCTCGCTAAGGGATATCCTGAGCCGGTCTTCGATCAATTCCTTCAGGGTCTCATTGTCATAGCTTTCTCCCCAGGCCCCATACGCCCCGCCCAATCCCATGGCAGGATGCGAGACTCGGGCAATACCCAGCGGCACACCCCTGCCAACCGGGATTTCTTGTTTCTCGACGTCCGGCCGGTCGAAGAAAGACACAGCTTCTTCCGGTGAAAATTCTACTTTATTGCTCATTTCTTCCTCACTTACTACGTATTTAATAAAGGTGATTATAACCCGATTACCGTTTTATGAGGTGCCAAAGATAATTTTTGGATGCCAGCTGTTATCTAAAACTTAGATTACAATACAACAAATTAATTTCTAACCGCACGTTTCACGTCTTCACGTCCCTTCTTATGCGTATCATCCTGACGCACGAACAGTCCGATTTCGACGCCCTGGCCTCCCTGCTGGGCGCTCACCTGCTGGACGAAGACGCCTTGCCCGTCCTGCCCCGGCGCATGAACCGCAATGTCAGCGCCTTTATCACGATTTATGGCAGCGAGCTACCCTTCGTCGATCCGCGCGATTTGCCCGCTAAACCGGTCGAAGAGGTAACGCTGGTGGATACGCAATCCTTAATCACCGTCAAGGGCATGGGGCCGGAGACTAAAGTGCGCGTCATCGACCACCATGCCGTGCGGGATGATACGCCGGAGTCCTGGGATGTCACCAGCGATGAAACCGGCGCTACCGCCACCTTGTTCGTCGAAGGCCTGAGAGAGCGCGACAGCCACCTGACCACCATCCAGGCCACCCTGCTACTGATGGGTATTTACGAGGATACCGGTTCCCTGACGTATACCCGCACCACCCCTCGAGATCTTAACGCCGCCGCCTACCTGCTCGAGCTCGGTGCCAGCCTGGAGATCGCCTCCGACTATCTCAACCATCCTCTCTCCACCGAGCAGCAAAAGCTCTACGACCAGCTGCGCGCCAACGCCGAAACACAGCGCGTTCATGGTCATAACCTTGTCATCGCCTGCGGCGACGCTCGCGACATGCAAGAGGAACTTTCCACCGTCGCGCACAAGCTGCGCGACCTGCTAGACCCCGACGCGCTTTTCCTCCTGGTTACCACCCAGGGCGGTGTGCAGCTGATCGCCCGCTCTACCAGTGACAATATTGATGTCTCCGAGCTGGCCGAACACTTCGGCGGGGGCGGGCACGAGCGCGCGTCTGCCAGCCTGATCAAAGACAGCGATCTCGAGCAGGTATGCGCCGATCTGATCGAAATCCTTCCAAAACACGTCCGTCCAGCCGTTACTGTTGGCCAGATCATGTCCCGCGGACCACAGCTACTCCCACCTGGCACCTCAGCCGAGGAGGCCGCCCGCCGGATGCAACGCTATGGGTATGAGGGCTACCCGGTCGTGCGCGATGGCAAGGTCATCGGGCTGCTCACCCGCCGCGCCGTAGACCGGGCTCTTTCCCACAAGCTTAACCTGACTGCGGAGCAGCTCATGGACGCCGGCGATTACCATGTCCAGCCCGGCGACGCCATAGAGCAGCTCCAGCGGGTGATGACTGAAAGCGGCTGGGGTCAAATCCCGGTCGTCCATCCTGAAAGCAACCAGGTGATCGGCATCGTCACCCGCACAGACTTGCTCAAGACCCTGACCAAAGAGCCCAAAATACCCGGCCGCCAAAACCTGGCCGATCGCCTGGAAATTGCGCTGCCGCCGGCCCGGTTGGCACTGCTCAAAGCCACTGCCCAGGTTGCCCACGAGCAGCGCGCCGCACTGTACATCGTTGGTGGCTTTGTCCGCGACCTGCTGCTGGAACAACCCAGCCAGGATTTTGACCTGGTGGTCGAAGGCAACGCCATCGAGCTGGCGCGTGGACTGGCGCGCCGCTACGGCGGCCGGGTGACCAGCCATTCCCGCTTCGGCACGGCAAAATGGCATATCACCGAGGTGCGGGAAAAACTGCGCCACTCTCTGGCCGACCAACTCGATTCGGATCAGGTTCCACCTGGCGAATTTCCAGAATTCCTGGATCTGGTCAGCGCCCGCACCGAGTTCTACACCCACCCGACTGCCCTGCCCACAGTGGAGCGCGGCAGCATCAAGCTCGACTTACACCGCCGGGATTTCACCATCAATACCCTGGCTCTGCGATTGGATGGGCCTTACTATGGAGACCTGCAAGATTACTGGGGCGGTCTGAACGATCTACGGGAGGGCCGGGTGCGCGTGCTGCACTCACTCTCTTTCGTGGACGACCCCACGCGCATGCTGCGCGCTGTGCGCTTTGAGCAGCGCTTTGGCTTCCAGATTGAGCAGCGCACCCTCGAACTCTTGTTGGAAGCCCGCAGCTTGCTGGGTCGCATTTCGGGAGACCGCATCCGCCACGAGCTCAATCACATCCTGTTAGAAACCGGGGTATGCAATATGATGTTCCGCCTGCAGCAACTCGGTCTGCTCTCAGCCATCCACGAGGACCTTGTCTGGGACGAGTGGTTGTGCGATAAAATAGAAAACCTTCCGAGTGCAGAAAGTGATCTGCCGTGGGGTTTAGAGCCAGATCTTAAAGATATCCCCTTAAGACACGGGATTGCCTACACGCTTTGGCTGGTGCGGCTGCCTTCTTCCGCAGCGCGCGGCGTGATTGCTCGCTTAAGGCTGCCTCGCCTACTGGTTGATACTGCGCTGGCTGCACGCCGGCTGCGGCAAGACTTACCCTCGCTGGCCGGCCAAGCTCCCAGCAAGATTGCTGCCCGCTTACATGATGTGTCGCCGCTCGCCATCTATGCCACCTATCTGGCAACCGATGCCGAAAACCTGCAAACCGTCCTGGAAAACTACCTCACGGAATGGCGCCATGTTTCATCCAGCATCGATGGCCACGCTCTGCAGGCGCGCGGCCTACCGCCCGGGCCGATGTACCGCCTTATCCTGGCTTCCTTGCGTGACGCCTGGTTGGACGGTAAAGTAAGTACGAAAGAGGAAGAGGCAGCCCTGCTGGAGGAACTGATCGAAATATACAGCAAGGAAGAGCCAGAAGAACGATAGTGCGCAAGTATCATAACAATAATTGACGTAAGGTGGTCATGGTTGAGCTGATTGATCAAGTCGTTATCCGTCGAGTTGTCGAAGAGGATCTTCCTGCGCTGGAATGGAACGGCCAGTACAAACACTTCCGGCGTCTATTCAGACAGGCTTTCAACCGCGCTCAGCAGGGTGGCAGTATTCTGTGGATCGCCGAACTACCTCAGGCCGCGATCGTCGGTCAGGTTTTCGTCCAGTTGTTCAGCCATCGCAAAGATCTGGCGGATGGCGAAACCCGCGCCTATGTCTACGCCTTCCGCGTGCGCCCTGAATTCCGCGGTGAAGGCATCGGCACGACGCTGATGGAGACTGCCGAAGAGGACCTGCGCCAGCGCGGTTTTCAACTGGTGAGCCTCAACGTCGCTCGGAATAATCAGGATGCTCGCCGCCTGTACGAGCGCCTTGGTTACCGGGTCGTCGCACCAGAACCCGGCATATGGTCTTACATTGACCACCGCGGCCGGCGCCGGCAGATTGAGGAACCCGCCTGGAGAATGGAAAAGGAACTTTGAACTAACCTTGCATCTTGCCAGATTCCATGCTAGAATCAGTCTGCAGTGGGGGGGCGGCAGATAGTGATATCTCCGAAAAGTGGGTGGTCCCCACTTTTCTTTCGTAATGGAGACTTTTGAGCCATCCCCCAGACTTTTTTTGCTTATAAGATACCGGGTAAAGCCGGCACACCCGGCTTTACCACAGGCAATATGTAGGAATATGTTGGAGAAGTAACAGGCATGAAGAACGAGTTTACTCTGGCATTTAATGAGGTTCTGGAGGACAAACAGCTCCCTAAGGAAGTTGTCATGGAGGCATTGGAAGCTGCCATGGTTTCTGCCTACCGGAGGGCTGTTAACGCTTCCAACGCTCAGTTAGTCGAAGCCAAAATCGATCCAGAGACCGGTAAGGTCGCTATCTTTGCCGAAAAGGAAGTTGTTGATAGCGTGCAGGATCCGCGAACCGAGGTCGCACTGGAGGAGGCTCGCAAGGTGGACCCTGAAGCCGAAGTGGGCAGCATAGTCACCGTCGAGTCCACCCCAGATGACTTCGGGCGCGTCGCCGCGCAAACCGCCCGGCAGGTGATCCAACAGCGCATCCGTGAAGCGGAACGTGATGTGCAGCTGGATTTCTTTAGCAAACAGGTTGGTGAGATCGTCAGCGGCGTGGTGCAGGCCGTAAATTCTCAGGCCGTCACTCTCGGTCTGGATATGAAAGCGGAAGGGATTATGCCGCGCAACCAGCAGATTCCCGGCGAGCGCTTCCGCCTTCACGATCGGGTGCGGGCACTGCTGATGGAGGTCAAGTCAACGCCGCGTGGACCTCAGATCATCCTGTCGCGCGCCCATCGCAATTTCCTTCGCCGCCTCCTGGAAAACGAAGTTCCAGAAATTTATCATGGCCTTGTAGAAGTTCGCTCCATCGCGCGTGAACCCGGACAGCGTTCAAAGGTCGCCGTGGCTGCGCTGCAAGCCGGAGTAGACCCGGTAGGCGCTTGCGTTGGCATCCGAGGGGTACGCATCCAGGCAATCGTGCGGGAACTGAATGACGAGAAGATCGATGTAATCGAATGGAATCCTGATCCGGCGGGCTACATCGCCAAGGCGCTCAGCCCGGCCCGGGTTACCGGGGTTTACCTCAATGAGTTTTTCAAGGGCACGAAGACTGCCACGGTGGTCGTGCCGGAGGACCAGCTGAGCCTGGCAATCGGGCGAGATGGGCAGAATGCCCGCCTGGCCGCTAAACTGACTTCATGGCGGATCGATATCAAAAGTCTGCCGGAAGCTGCTTCTGACGCACTTTACAAGCTGCAGAACGATCCGGAATATGCGTCCCTGGCAGCCCAGGAAATCGAAAACATCTCCCAGATAGAAGGGATCCTCGCCAAGAAGAGTGAGGGTCGCCCGGTTACTCCTGAGGAATACTCGGCGCTGGCCCAATTCGTCGACCGGGTAGAAGGTGGCATCATTCAGCAACGCCAGGAACAGAAACGGGTGCAGGAAGAGCGCCAGGAGGCCGCCTTAGAAGCCGTTCCAGGAGAAGCTTTCGAGACGCCTTTGGAAGAATTGGAACTCAGCACTCGGGTGCAAACCTTACTCGATGAAGCCGGTTACGAAACCGTCGGTGATCTGATGGTCCAGATGGAAATGAACGCCGATGCCATTGCAGATCTTGAAGGGGTTGGACCGAAATCCATGGAGGAGATCGAGTCTACCCTCTCCGAAGTCGCCTTTGAGGGTGAAAGGGTGGCCGAGGTAGAAGAAGCGATTGGCGAGGTCCAGGCAGAGGTTATCCCAGAACCGGTCGCAGTAGAAATTGAAGAGGCGGAGGAAGCTGCTCCAGCAGCCGAAGTCCTGGCCGAGGAGATGCCGGCCGAGAAGACGGAGGCTGCAGAGGTTGCTGAGGCTGCCGAGGTAGAAACGCTCGAAGAGGGTGAAGAAGAGGAAAAGCCCTCACTGGATGCACTCTTTGACATAAAGCCCGAGGATTTTGAGAATCTCATCCCAGAAGATGAATTCGAGGATGAAGAAGAGTCCGATAAAAAGAAGGAAAAGAAGAAAAAGAAGAAAAAGTACGTACAGGTAGAATATGACCCAGAAAAGGACGCCGTGATTGTTAAGCGCCAGCGTAAGCGCGGCGGCGATGACTGGGAAGAGGATTGGAACCTCTAAATCGTAAACCCGAGAGAAGTTTGGGTGTCTAGAAAGAAGGGAAGACGCAAACACATCCCACAGCGCACCTGTGTAGGCTGCCGCGAGGTTTTACCAAAACGGTCGCTGATCCGCATCGTGCGCACTTCCGAGGGAATCAAGATTGATCATACAGGCAAAATGGCTGGCAGAGGCGCATATCTGCACGACCGGCGTTCCTGCTGGGAGCGGGGCCTTAAAGGAGCGTTGGCACATGCGCTCAGGACGACCCTCACAGGGGAAGATCGGGAACGCTTAACAGAATTCATGGCAACATTGCCTGAAGATACGCCTTCTGAAGAAGAACGTGAGCATGCATGACCATGTTCTATCGACATCCAACCTGGTTAGCGAGTGGAGCGCGCTGAGATGATTACTTAACTCGGTTCGCCTCACTCGTTCATGGGAAAGCGAACTAGACAATGGTGGTGCCAGAAAATGGAGGTACCAAATGAGCGAGAACGGGCGAGACAACAAAACAATTGAACTTCCCGCCACTCTTACAGTGCGGGAACTGGCAGATGAAATAAATTCCAGTCCCATTGAAGTCATCAAAACGCTGATGGCCAATGGTGTAATGGCAAATATCAACCAGCAGATCGACTTCGATACAGCTGCGATTGTAGCTGCAGAAATGGGCTACGAAGTAACCCTCGAAACTCCAGAAGAAACCACAGAAGAAGATAGCGGACAAATTCCCCTTTGGCGGCGCGTCATTGCCGAAGAGGATCCCGGCCAGCTCGTACCCCGATCTCCGGTGGTCACGATCTTGGGACACGTCGATCATGGCAAAACGACCTTGCTGGACGCTATCCGTCATACCAACGTTGTTGGCGGGGAAGCCGGCGGGATCACTCAACACATCGGGGCCTACCAGGTGGAACATCAAGGACGCACGATCACATTCCTGGACACGCCCGGGCACGCGGCCTTTACCGCGATGCGGGCGCGCGGCGCCCAGGGCGCTGATATTGTAGTGCTGGTAGTAGCTGCTGACGACGGCGTTATGCCCCAGACCCGCGAAGCGATCTCCCACGCAAAAGCTGCAAAGGTACCGATTATTGTTGCGCTCAACAAGATGGATAGATCCAACGCCGATCCAGATCGCGTTAAACAGCAGCTGGCCGAAGTTGGACTGGTACCTGATGAGTGGGACGGCGATACCATTATCGTCCCTATGTCCGCCAAGCGCAACGAGGGCCTGGAAGATTTGCTGGAAGCGATCTTGCTGGTTGCAGACAGCCTGGAGATCCTGGCGAATCCAAACGGGCGAGTATTCGGCACGGTCATCGAAGCAGAGGTCGATCGCGCGAGGGGCGTGCTTGCCACGCTGCTGGTCCAAAACGGAACCCTGCGGGTGGGAAACATCCTGGTTGTCGGTAAAGCTCACGGCCGGATTCGCGCCATGTTTAACCACCTGGGTCGCCGGGTAGAAGATGCTGGACCGGCCACGCCTGTAGCCGCCATGGGACTCAACGACGTGCCCCAGGCAGGCGATGCATTTCGTCTGGCCGAATCGGATAAAGAAGCCAGAACGATCGTAGCCGAACGTATTCAGGAACAGGAAAAGACGGAATCTCGCCGCAAGAAAGCGATTACGCTCGAGCAGCTGTTCGATCAGGTTCAAGCTGGAGAGGTGCGCGAGCTGCGCATGATCGTGAAGGCAGACGTCCAGGGCTCATTGGAGCCGATTGTCTCTTCGCTGGAAGATATGGATATGGGGGCTATCTCGGTCAATATTCTGCATGCAGAGACCGGCAACATCAGCGAAAACGATGTGATGCTGGCCGCGGCATCGAACGCCATCGTGGTAGGTTTCAACGTTGAGGCCGATTCGGCCGCTCAGCGCCTGGCCGAGGCCGAAGGCATCTCTATTCGCCTCTACAATATTATTTACCGCCTAACTGAAGATATTGAAAAGGCGCTAAAGGGTATGCTTGAACCGGAGATCAGAGAGAACGTGTTAGGGCATGCTGAAGTGCGGGCGATCTTCCACATCTCAAGGGTAGGGAACATCGCCGGCTGCCGCGTGATTGATGGCGAAGTCCGCCGCAACGCCAGGATTCGCGTGCTTCGGGATGGAAATGTAGTCTTTGAAGGAGAGTTGGCATCGCTCAAACATCACCAGGACGACGTGCGCGAAGTCCGGCAAGGATTTGAATGCGGCCTTTCCATAAAAGGCTTTAACGATTTCGAAGAAGGGGACCTTCTGGAATCATATGTACTTGAGAAGGTCCAGGTAGCATGAGGTGGTAGATCTTTATGGTATCTAAGATGCGCGTGCAGCGAATTGCAGAGCGCATATACGAAGAACTTTCGGAAATGCTAATCCATGATATCCAGGATCCGCGCTTATTGGGAGTCTCTATTACCGATGTCAAGGTCGATCGAGAATTGGCTTTTGCCAATATTTATGTCGCCGCTCTAGAAGGTTCCCAACGCGCTGGGGAAGTCATCGACGCTTTCCAGCATGCCAGCGGATTTATCCGCAGCGAATTGGCTGCCCGGATAAACCTACGGATCTTCCCGCGCCTGAGATTTCACTGGGATCCGACGCCCGAACGGGCTGCACATATTGAGCAATTAATCGCATCATTGCAAAAGGAATCCTCCCATGATGGGGACGAATTTGATCCCATGGATGAGGAAGGCGGAGAGGATGGATGAGGACCTGCTTCAGATCCTGCGCAAACAAGTGCATGTGGCAAGCAGTCTATTGGTAGTATCGCATATCAGACCGGATGGGGATGCAGTTGGTTCTTTACTAGCATTTGGGCTCTCAATTCAAGCGGTTGAGAAAGAGGTGCAAATGGTGCTGTCGGACGGGGTTCCGGCGGACTTTCGCCATTTGCACGGCAGCGACCAGGTAAGAGCAAAGCCAGAAGGCTTGTTTGATTTTGTTGTTGCCGTGGATTGCTCTGAACTTGATCGAACCGGGGGTGCGCTCAATCGATATTCAATGCCGGACTTGAACATTGACCACCATCCGACGAATACGAACTTTGCCAAGATTAATTTGGTTGACGTTAAGGCAGTAGCGACGGCAGAAATGCTGGCGGAATACCTGCCAAAACTCGATCTGCCGATTACACCGCCGGTGGCGAATGCCTTGCTCAATGGAATCATTACCGATACGATTGGGTTTCGCACCAGTAATATGACGCCTAAGGCGCTGAGGGTCGCGGCGGATTTGATGGAGCTGGGCGGCGATCTACCAGACCTTTACCACCGTGCTTTGCTCAGCCGCTCCTTCGATGCCTTGCGGTACTGGGGAAGCGGGCTCTCTAAACTGCGCCGGGATGGAGGTCTGGTTTGGACCAGCCTCACCCTGGCAGATCGGCGCGCGATTGGCTATCCGGGCCGTGACGATGCTGATCTGGTTAATATTCTGACGACGATGCGAGATGCTGAAGTGGTCGTCGTCTTCGTAGAGCAAACCAAGAATCGGGTTAAGGTAAGCTGGCGCGCCCAACCACGCTTTGATGTCTCCAAAATCGCCCAGCTATATGGGGGCGGTGGACACAAAGCAGCAGCCGGGGCAGAAATCGAGGGAACCCTGCTGCAAGTAGAGAATGAGGTTTTAATGACTACCAAGACCTTGTTTGACGGATTATAATATTTATGTTATTTTAGAACAAATATGCTTGGAGAAACATCTCCTGGTGCGAGTTTCAAAATATAGCTTATTAGAGGGGCAAATCTAATCGAGCTCACTAATTTGCAAATTTGTACCGATACATTCTAGATTACAATATCACGGAACTATTGTAGCTGGGGAAGTTAATATGGACAGAGATCAAATCAAAAATGTTGTCTCAGGAGTACTGGTAGTCGATAAACCCGTTGGCCTCACCTCGCATGACGTGGTCCAGATCATTCGCAGAGGGACTGGCATTCGCCGGGCCGGACATACCGGCACACTCGATCCGCGTGCTTCTGGGGTGTTGGTTGTATTAATCGGACCTGCAGTTCGCCTGAGCGAATATGTTTCGGCATCAGACAAGCGCTACCAGGCTACTATTCGGCTGGGAAGCTCTACAGACACTTATGATTCTGAGGGCACAATTACAGGCTCCACTTCCGTGGATGGCATCACAGAAGATCAATTCTTAGAAGTACTGCAGTCTTTCGAGGGTGACATCCAACAGGTTCCACCCCCTTATTCTGCCGTAAAAGTGCAGGGTAAAAAAGCCTACGAGATGGCGCGAAAAGGGGAAGAGGTAGATTTAGAGCCGCGCAATATCAAGGTTTACAGCCTGGATTTGCTCGAATGGGCTCCACCCGAGGTCGTGATTGACGTATACTGCTCCTCGGGGACCTATGTGCGCTCATTGGCAAATGATCTGGGTAATGAATTAGGCGTCGGCGCTCACCTGATCGGATTACGCCGAACACGCAGCGGTCGCTTTACTTTGCGGGATGCCGTGCCCTTACGGAGGCTGAAAGAGTCTTTTCAGGCCGGCGATTGGTATAGATACCTCATTCCGGCTGCAGACGCCCTTGGCGATTGGCCGGCAGTGGAACTGGATCCCGATCATGTCGAGCTGGTTCGCCATGGTCATCGCATAGAGGCCGAGCCCGGTTCGGAAGGTTGGGCGCGGGGTATCAGTATGCAGGGCGATCTGGTAGCATTGCTCGAGTACGACCCAGAAGGCAATGAGTGGCAACCCCGCAAGGTATTCTTCCAGACCTGAGGATCAGACTTGTTCATGCGACATTTCTGGTCCTTGGAAGAGGTTCAATTACAGAATTCCTGGCTAACCATCGGTTCCTTCGATGGAGTCCACCGCGGACACCAGGAGATCGTAAACAGGTTGATTGCCGGAGGCCATCCAGTCGGGTCTCCGGCAGTCGTATTGACATTTTTTCCCCATCCAGCCTTCGTCCTCGGCAAACGCGAAAAGCCTTTCTATCTCACCTCTCCGGAAGAGCGCGCCGAGCTGCTGGGCGAGCTCGGTGCAGATGTGGTAATCACCCACCCATTCGACCGGCAGGTTGCTTCGACTTCAGCCTACGATTTTATGGCCAAACTGAAAGAACACCTGAATCTGAAACATCTCATCGTCGGGGACGATTTTGCTTTGGGTCGTAATCGCGAGGGGAATATCTCCGCGCTCAGGCGGTTAGGCGCGGAGGTTTTCGACTACACTTTAGAGGTAATGCCGCCAGTTACCAACACCGGGGAGAAAATTTCCTCCAGCCAGATCCGCAGCGCGCTGGCGGATGGGAATGTGGAACGTGCCGCCGAGCTGCTGGGACGCCCATACGCGTTGACAGGAGAAGTGGTCCATGGCGATGGGCGGGGCCGCGCTATCGGAGTGCCTACTGCTAATCTGGAGGTTTGGGCCGACCGGTGCCTGCCGAAGACAGGTATCTACGTGTGCATGGCGCATGTGCTGGGGGAGACATGGGGGGCGGTAACCAATGTCGGCTACCGCCCTACTTTTGAGCCACAACCGGCAACTCCCATTGTGGAAGCTTACATTCTGGATTTCGACAGGCAAATTTATGGTGAGAAACTGCGGTTGGAGTTCCTTTCTCGCTTAAGAGACGAACTCCGTTTTTCCAGCGTGGACGCCCTGGTTGAGCAGATGAGGGAGGATATTAGCATTGCACGGGAGCAGTTGGCGGAACCGGATACGTAAAATGTGATGCGTGAAACGTGA
>Ga0209640_10002482_pt1 | contig 16055 bp, 16 predicted proteins | sample RifCSP10_1_FD_184018 | JGI IMG/M metagenome (GOLD analysis project Ga0209640, IMG submission 184018) | Soil microbial communities from Rifle, Colorado - Rifle CSP2_sed 10_1 (SPAdes) (version 2) | ecosystem: Environmental > Terrestrial > Deep subsurface > Rock core/Sediment | place: Rifle...
CACGTTGAGGGTCAGAGTGATCAAGAACAAGAGCAATCCGAGGAAGAAGAGGCTCTGGAAGGCGTAGTCGTCACCGCGGACCTAGTCGGAGCCGATGGCGAGTGCCGCCATCGCCGCAGTCATCGTCTGCCCGGGCTGGAAGACATCCCATCCGAAGAGCGAACCGCCGGTGGCTCCAGCCGCGATGGCGACCACCATCGTTTCGCCCACGGCACGGGAGAAGGCGATGATCATCGAGGCGGCAACACCGGACACTGCCGCGGGAACGACCACGCGGATGCTGGTCGCCATGCGAGTTGCGCCCAGTCCATACGAGGCTTCGCGTAGTGAGCGCGGTACGGCGCGCAAGGCGTCCTCCGTGACCGAGGCCACCAGGGGGATGGTCAGGATGCCGACGCCGATTCCCGCGGCGAGCATGTTGAAGCCGACCACGCGATCACCGAATAGCGGCCGCAGGACGCTGGGCGTGATGAAGGTGAGAGCGAAGAAGCCGAATACCACGGTGGGGATCCCCACCAGCACCTCCAGCACCGGTTTGAAGAAGCTCCGTACCCGGCGACTGGCGTACTCAGACAGGTATATCGCCGAGGCCAGGCCGATCGGAATGGCCACCACCATGGCGATGATGCTGATGTACATAGTCCCCAGGATCAGCGGCCATATCCCGAAACCCCCGACCTGGGGCTGCCACATCGTTGTGGTGAGGAACTCGAAGATCGTGACACGCTCGTCCTGGAAGAAGAGGATCGACTCGGTGCCGAGCTCGTAGACGATTCCGACCGTGATCGCAATCGAGACTGCTCCGCACACGAAGAGGAAGCCCCGGATGAGGGATTCCCCGGGACGGCGCTGCTTGCGCAGCGACGACCTTCCCCGTTCGGTTTCGACTGGTCCTCTATCGGTCATCTGCCCTCTTCGCGCCTTCCGCTCTGGTTCGATTGTGGCTGGAGTCCGGCCTGACCGGGCTCCAGCCAATCGTTGGTGGTCCGATGACTACCAGCCCGCTGCCGCCTTGATGTTGTCGGCAGCCTCCTGGAGTGCCTCTTCAGGAGCCGGGAAGTACCCCACCGCTCCGATCAGGTCGTTGACGTTGTTCAGGTAGTAGGCCATGAACTCGGCGACCTCGGGCTTGTCCTGGATGACCGCATCCGAGGTGTACATGTACAGCGGTCGTGCAATCGGGTAGGTGTTGTCGTTGACCGATTCGGCGCTGGGCGGGATGCCTTCGACCGTCACCACGGCAAGTCGGTCGGCGTTCTCCTGGTAGTAGGCGTAGCCGAAGTAGCCGATGGCACAGGTAGAGCTCAGGTCGCCCTCGGTGCACCCGTCCTCAGCCACACCAACCACAGTGAGGTTGTCATCTTCACCAACGATCTCGGCGATCGACGACAGGATCGGAGGCGGGTCCGCCTCTTCGAAGACGACCTCGTTGAAGTAGTCGAAGGTCCCGGAATCGGCGCCGGGCGAGAAAAGCTGTATCGGGTGAGCCGGAAAGTCCGGGTTCACGTCGGCCCAGGTCGCCCCGGCATCGGTGAGCGAGAACGCAGTGGCGATCTCCTCCAAAGTGAGCTCTTGGGCGAAGGTGTTGCCGGGGCTGATCACCAGGGACAAGGCATCACTCCCTACCCGAACCTCGATCGGTGGGGTGCCCCAGGTCTCGGTGCAGGCCTCGACCTCGTCATCGGCGATCTGGCGTGACGCGTTGGCGATGTCCGACGCTCCCTCGACGCAGAACCGCTCCAGCCCACCGCCGGACCCGATCGAGTCGATCGTGTATTGGGGCCCACCTTCATCGATCCATTGTGACAACACCGCAGTCGACAGTGGGAACACAGTCGACGAGCCGGCGATGCCGATGTCGACGGAAGGGTCGACGTCGAGCGGATCGATGATGGGGAGGCCAAATTCGCCTTCTGGTCCCATCGCCTCGGTGGTCGTCGGCTCCTCGCCTCCTCCATCATCGGAGGGGGCAGTGGTGGGCTCTTCAACGGCGCCGGCAGTGGTGGTGGTGTCGTCGGCTCCATCCCCGCCACATGCGGCGAGGACCAGAGCGAGAGCGGAAACCACGCTTGCCAAACGTATGTATCGGGACTTCATCCCTTTGGGCTCCTTGTTCGGGAACTTCTTTTCAACGGGCAGGAGAACGAGCCCCTGACCCGTCGATGAACGTATGGGGTGTCGTTAACCGTCCGTTGGCTCCCTGGTGAACGTGAGATGAACGTTGAAAACGGTCTGAGACGGCCAGCAGTCGACTTGGTTGCGGGCCGCGGGCAAGCCCCTCGCCCCTGGCTCGGCTCGGATGACCCTCTGAGAGAGCGGGACGGGCCAGGCCCGTGCTACAACATCGCCGACGCCCGGGCCCGGGCCAGCTCCTGAAGCGCGATGTGGGAGTCGACGCCCGAGGTGCCCACGACTCGATGCCAGCTCCCGTCGGGATCCAGCTCCCAGGCGAGATTGTCATCGGCCAGCAGCACATCAAGGAACTCGTCGATACGGAACTGCAGACCAGGATCGGTGACCGGAGCCAATGCCTCGACTCGACGGTCGAGGTTTCTCGGCATCAGGTCGGCCGAGCCGATGTAGTAATGACGGGTCCTCCCACGGGCCCCGAACCGATAGATCCGGGAATGCTCGAGATACCGACCCACGATCGACCTCACCCGGATGTTCTCCGATAGCCCATCGACACCGGGCCGAAGACAGCAGATCCCCCGCACGATCAGGTCGATCCGGGTGCCCGCCCGCGACGCTTCATACAACGACTCGATCATCCGGGCGTCGACCAGCGAGTTCATCTTGAGGGTGATCTGCCCGACCGCCCGGGAGGCCTCCTCCTCGATCAGCTCGGTGAGCCGGTTGCGGATCCCGTTGGGTGACACCGCGAGCCGTTGGTACTTGGTCTGACGGGAGTAGCCCGTCAGATAGTTGAAGAGATCCGAGAGATCCGAGCCGATCTCGGGGCCTGAGGTGAACATGCCGACATCCTCGTAGCTCCGTGCGGTCTTCTCGTTGTAGTTGCCGGTGCCGATATGGGCGTAGCGGACCACACCCTGGCCCTCCTGACGTACCACCAAGGCGATCTTGGTGTGGGTCTTGAGCCCACCCACCCCGTAGGTCACATGCACCCCGGAGTCCTCGAGTCGCTGGGCCCATTCGATGTTCCGCTCCTCGTCGAAACGCGCCTTCAACTCAACGAGGGCGACCACCTGCTTGCCCATCTCGGCGGCTTTGATCAGAGAGGCCATGATCGGGCTGTCACTCGAGGTCCGGTACAGGGTCACCTTGATGGCCAGGACCTTGGGGTCCCGGGCGGCGCGCTCGATGAAAGCCTCGACGGTCGAGGCGAACGAGTCGTAGGGGTGGTGGGTGAGCAGGTCGCCCTGCTTGACCGCTCCGAAGAAATCGACCACTTCACCGGGTGGCCCGGCGAGCCGGGGCGGGGTGACTCCGGCGAACACCTCGAACTTGAGCTCTGGTCGTTCCAGCTCGTAGATCCCCATCAAACCGGCCAGATCGAGCGGGCCTTCGACGCGATAGACATCGTCCTCGGTGGCCCCCATCTCCCTCATCAGGAGGTCGAGCACGTCTTCGGGCATGTCGGGATGGATCTCGAGTCGAACCACATTCCCGAACCGCCGCCTCGTCAACTCAGACTCGATGGCCATCAGCAGGTCACCACCCTCGTCCTCTTCGACTTCGAAGTCGGCGTTGCGGGTCACCCGAAACACGTGTTGGCTCAGAACCTCCATTCCGGGGAACAGGGCATCGATGTGAGCCGCGATCACCTGCTCCAGCGGCACGAACCGCTCCAGATCGGGAAGGACGACGAACCGGGGAAGAATCGGGGGCACCTTGACCCGGGCGAACCTCGACACACCGGTCTCCGGGTTTCGCACGAAGACCGCCATGTTGAGCGAGAGATTCGATATGTACGGGAAAGGGTGGGATGGATCGACGGCCAGCGGAGTCAGCACCGGGTAGACGAGCTCCCTGAACTGACGGTCGAGGTAGTCCCGATCCTCCGGGTCGAGCGTGGGGTAGTCGCTGAAGACGACCCCCTCATCGGCCAACGCGGAAGCAATCTCGGACAGGAAGTGCTTCGAGATGGACTCGTATTGGAAGTCGACCTCTCGTCGAATCGCGGCCAATTGCTGGGTGGGGGTCATGCCGTCCGGTGGAGTCGACCCAACTCCGTGGGCTACTTGCTCCTTGAGGCCGGCCACTCGGACCTGGAAGAACTCGTCGAGGTTCGATGCCCAGATCGCCAGGAACTTGACCTGCTCGAGAAGAGGGAAGTCGGGTCTGGAGGCGAGATACATGACCCGCTTGTTGAACTCGAGCCAGGACAACTCTCGATTCAGATAATGCTCTGGATTGAAGGATTCCACGGTGTCACATACCTAACAGAGCCGGTTTACCGAAGGGTTAACGCTCGTAGCTGAGCCCTCCCACCAGAAAGCGACGGAGATGGCTCGTCACCGTCACAATGCTGTCGCGCGGGTCACGGGAGGAAATCACAGTGCGGGCAGCCGACATGATGGTGTCCTGAATCAGTCTTCCGGCGAGCTCGGGAGGCATCGACCTGAATTCACCTCGTTCGACCGCTTCGAAGTAGAGACCGACCATGGCATCGGCGAGGTTGGCGTGTGCCTCCCGAATTCGCTGCTGGGCTTCGAGCCCCATCCGACCGACCTCACGATGCAGGATCAATCCGAGGACCGGATCGCTCACCACGAACTCGACGGTCCTCACCGCGAGGTCGGCGAGTCTCGCCGACGGGGAGCCGATAACCGACGAGCCGGCGATCAGACGGTCCACCACGCCGGGCAGCTCGTCTTCGACCATGGTGGCGATCAAGTCGTCACGGTCGGTGAAGTAGTCGTAGAGGGTTGTGCGGCCCACTCCGGCGGCAAGGGCGACCTCAGCCAGGGGGATGGCAGCGGTTCCGGCATCGGCGATCAGCTCCTTGGCCGATTCGAGCAAGGCACTGCGAGTCAGTGCCTTGTGCTCGTCGATGGAGGTGGCGCGGATTCGTGGCATGACAAGAGGCTATATCGCTCAGAGCGAAACAACCATCGAAGCCGACAGACCACTAGATTCCGGTTTCGACGTCAGGAGTCCGATGAACACCGAACAAGAGTCCACCACGACGGCATTGATCACCAAGAGCGCCCGGCCTTTCACCGGTCTCTTCCTTGGTCTGATTCTCGGGATCGCCCTTGCTGTCATAATCCAGCAAGCGGGCATTTGGCCCCTGGATCAACTTCTTCTCTTCGGAGCCGCCGGCCTCTTTGCATTGATCGGGATTCTCATCGGCGGGGCCGGGCGTGAGAAGGCAGGGCCTTTCACCAGCATCTTCCCCCTGGTCCTGTCGGTGGCCCTGCTCGCCTTCGGCGCACTTGGACTTGCCTCCGTCAACCAGAACGGAGAGATCAACGGTGGATGCACGGTAGATGCGACTTCGAGCGTCGATGCCACTGTCGTGACCGACAGCAGTCGGCGCGACCCGTTTGAAATCGACCCCAACGGAAGTCTTTCCTGGGTTGCCACCTCACCGGGCCCCATCACCGACCACTTGTGGAACATCTATGTCGATGTCGGAGGCTTCTCGATCCCCATCGCGGGGAACGAGGAGCCAGAACCGAATAGCGCCGGAACCCAGGAGAACTTCGGCGACGTCGCCAATGTCTCGAGCTACGTGCAAGAAGTCTCCAATGTCGCCGGATTCGAGTTGCGTGGCGTCCTGGAGGTGGGCGGTGACATCGAAGGTGGAGGCGGGGCCTGTGATGGATTTGGATTCGTCGTCCTGACCGCGGATCCTCTGTCGACCCTGGTCTCCCGGATCGCCGCCGCAATCGGCGCTCTGGCGCTTATCTCCCTGCTTCTGCTGGTGTTCAATCGGACTCGTGAGGCCGAGGTAGTGATCGCCGACGAGGCCGGCGCCAGCCACCCGTACGCGGAGGCCGGCGATGCCGGTCCCGCCGGCGCGGCGGCGGGAGGGGCCGCGGGGACGGTTGGGGGCACCGGAGCGCACGAGCGGCGAGATCCACCGGTTGACGACAACGAGACCGCGGAGCCGGATCCAGACACCGGCCGGCACGACGACATGTGATCCACCCCGGTCTCGCTGGTATTGGCAAACCGGCTCCCCTGCCGCCAAACTCGGAGGGTGACCACAAGCCCATATCAATTGACAGCCGAGCTTGCCGCCGACTGGAGGAACCTGGCGGCTTGCTCCGGGAATCAGCACAATTTGTTCTTCCCCACGGACGGTGCGGGTGAGGCCTCGGCGGGGCGCGCCCGGGCCATCTGTGCGAGCTGCCCGGTTTCAGCCGACTGCCTCGAGTATGCCCTGGAGACCAACCAGCGAGCCGGGATCTGGGGAGGCACCACGGAGGACGAGCGGAAGTCCCTGAGGCGGAAGTGGCTGGCGGCTCGCCGTCGGGCGAGTTGACCCGCTCCGAAGGCCGCTCCTGACCACCGTCAAACGGGCCACCCTGGGCGTGGCGCTGTTGTTCTTCGTCAACGGCGCCGTGATCGGAAGCTGGCTCCCCCGGCTTCCCGAAATCAGGGATCGGCTGGGGATCGATCTGAGGACTCTTGGCCTGACTCTCGCCTTGGGCGGGCTGGGCTCTCTGGCCGGCTCATCGATCAGCGGGCTGGTAGTGGGACGGATCGGTGCCCGGCGGGCAGCGGTGATCTCCGCAGTCTTCCTCTATCTCCTCCTCCCTCTGATCTCGGTCGCGCCGACGGCGATCGTGTTGGCCGCGGTCCTGGCAACCATGGGTTTCATCGACTCCCAGGCCGACGTTGGAATGAATGCGGTCGGGATACGGGTCGAACAGGCGGTCGGCCGGTCGATCATGACCCGGCTCCATGGTCTCTGGAGTCTGGGCACGCTGATCGGCTCCGGGGCGAGCGCCCTTGCGGTCCTGGCCGGAGTCGACCTCCTTCCCCTCCTGGTGGTTCTGGCCGTTGTCGGTGTGGCAACTGCGTTGGGCGCCGCAAGGCTGGTGCCTGAATCGCCGCCCAGACCACGCGTAGGCAGCCGGTCGGGGTCTCTCGCGGTGGGGTTGATGCTGGCTGGAGGCACCGCGGTTTTCATCGAGGGCGCCCCCTTCGACTGGGGCGCCATATTCCTCATCGACGTGACCGGCGCCGGTGCCGCGCTGGCCGGGGCCGCGGTGATCCTCTACACCGGCGGGATGCTCATCGGTCGACTTGGGGGCGATCACCTGGTCGACCGGTTTGGATCGGTGCCCACCTTGTTCACCGGTCTCGTCCTGGCGGTGGCGGCGATGCTGCTGGTCGTGGTGTCCCAGGTGTCGCCACTGGCTCTGGTCGGTTTCTCCATCTGGGGGCTTGGCATCTCGGTCGCGCTGCCTGTGCTGTACAAGCTGGCCGGCGGGCACCACTCGTTCGCCGAGGGATCCGGGCTGGCTGCGCTCACAGTTGGCACTCGGCTCGGATTCATGGTTTCGCCGGCGCTGGTCGGTGCCGCGGCCACGACCTGGAACCTGCCAACTGCTCTGGCGGTGGTGGTGGGAGTTGCCGCTGTAGCTTCGATGATCACGATCCGTCTCACCCTGGGCGACGCACAATCGCTGCGCGATTCCCTTCCCGGGTCCGGCGTCTCATAATGTGTGACCAACTGACACGGGGAATGGCAGATGAACAAGCAGGCCGAGTACGTACTCCGCACCGTTGAGGAGCGTGGGATCCGTTTTGTCCGGCTCTGGTTCACCGACGTCCAGGGCTTTCTCAAGTCGGTCTCGATAAGCCCGGCCGAGCTCGAGGTCGCCTTCGAAGAGGGCATGACATTCGACGGATCGGCCATCGACGGGTACGCGCGAATCCAAGAGGCCGACATGCTGGCTCGACCCGATCCGTCGACGTTTGCCGTCCTTCCCTGGCGCACCGAGCAGCAGGTGGCTCGGATGTTCTGTGACATCGCCACTCCCGACGGGGAGCCGTTCTCCGGTGATCCCAGAATCGTCCTCAAGCGGAACCTGGACCGGGCCTCGGAGATGGGGTACACCTTCTATGCCGCCCCAGAGCTCGAGTTCTTCTATTTCCGCGACGCGGGCCCTGAGCCGGAGGTCCTGGACCATGGGGGTTACTTCGACCTGACGCCACTCGACGCCGCCCAGGACTATCGCCGCGACACGATCAACGCCCTCGAGCAGATGGGGATACCCATCGAGCACTCCCATCACGAGGTGGCCCCGAGCCAGCACGAGATCATCGCCCGATACACCGACGCGCTGACCATGTCCGACACCATCATGACCTCCCGCCTAACGGTCAAGGAGGTCGCCCTCAAGCACGGGATCTACGCCACCTTCATGCCCAAACCGCTCGAGAACCACGACGGGTCGGGCATGCACCTGCATCTCTCCCTATTCGAGGACGATGTCAACGCCTTCCACGAGCCGGGCACGCCTGGTGGATTGTCCAAGGTCGGCCAGGCGTTCATCGCCGGGCTGCTTCGCCATGCGGCAGAGATGACCGCGGTGACCAACCAGTGGGTCAACTCCTACAAGCGTCTGGTCGGTGGTTTCGACGCCCCGATCTACATCTCCTGGGCGCGCAACAACCAGTCCGCCCTGGTTCGGGTACCCACCGTGAAGAAAGGCAAGCCGTCGAGCGTCCGGGTCGAATACCGGGCGCCGGACGCGGCGTGCAACCCCTATCTGACCCTTTCGGTGCTACTCGCCGCCGGTCTGGCCGGGATCCGGGAGGGTTATGAGATACCCCCGGAGATCGCGGCCAACCTGCACCAGATGACATCGGCGGAGCGGGCCGCCGCCGGGGCCAAGCGGCTGCCGGAGACCCTCTCGGAGGCTCTGGACATCATGGAACAGTCGGAGTTGGTGGCCGGTGCCCTGGGCGAGCACGTCTTCGACTGGTTCCTGCGCAACAAGAGAGCCGAGTGGGACGGCTATCAGCAGCACGTCTCACGATTCGAGCTCGAGACCTACCTGCCCATCCTGTGAACGTCGCAATCCACCCTCCGGACTGCTCCGAGAGCATTCTCGACGGATTGGTGCTGGCAGGAGCGACCCATGTCGAGGCCTCCGAGCTCGCCCCGGAGAATCGGGCGATCAATGACGCCGACGTCCTCCTGGTGGAATTGGGCGACCAGCCGATGCGCCGGTTGCGGGAGATAACCCGGATCGTCGAGGTCATCGGCCTTCCCATCATCCTTGTGGTGACATCCGACCAGCTGGCCCTGATGGAGAGCACAGCCGGTATCGCCGACTTCGCCATCACCCCCTTCGACCCGCTGGAGCTGCGACTCAGAGTCCAGCGTCTCCTGGTCGACGGATCGAAGGACGAATTGGTCGTGTTCAAGGACCTCGAGCTGAACCCTCTCAATTATCAGGCGACGCTGGCCTCGGTCCCGATCGACCTCACCTTCATGGAGTACGAGTTGCTGCGCTTCCTCGTGGAGAACCCGGTCCGGGTCTGGTCCCGGGAGCAGCTCTTGTCCAAGGTCTGGGGTTATGAGTACTACGGCGGCGCCCGGACCGTCGATGTCCATATCCGCAGGCTCCGATCCAAGCTGGGCGAGGAGCGCGCATCCTGGATCACGACGGTTCGCTCGGTCGGGTATCGCTTCGGTTGACCCCGGGTGCGGCGCCACTACGGAGGTGGCTGCACACAACCGATCGGGATCGACCACAATTGCCACCATGGGTTTCCGCACCAAACAAGTCCACGCCGGTGTCTCCCCCGACCCAACTACGGGAGCGATACTCACCCCGATCTATCAGTCGACTACTTTCGTTCAGGACTCGGTGGACGACTACATGGCCAAGGGTTACTCCTACAGCCGCGCTGGGAACCCGACGGTCCGTGCTCTAGAGGAGAAGCTCACCGCTCTCGAAGGGGGTCACGACGCCACCGCCTATGCGTCGGGCATGGCGGCAACCGTGGCCGTGTTCCTGGGTCTGTTGAAGGCAGGCGATCACGTGGTCATCGCCGATGTGGTGTACGGAGGGACCTATCGCTTCGCTGACCAGTTCCTCACCAAGTTCGGTGTCGAGGTGACGTTCGCCGACGCCGCCGACGTAGACGCCATCAAGTCGGCCACGCGACCCGAGACCCGTCTCGTTTTCACCGAAACTCCGGCCAACCCGACCCTCAAGGTGACCGACCTGGCCGCAGTCTCAGAGATCACCCGGGCCGCGGGCGCCCTCCACGTGACCGACAACACCTTCCTCACACCATACTTTCAGCGGCCATTCGAGCTGGGTGCCGACATCGTCATCCACTCGACGACCAAGTTCCTCGAAGGCCACAACGCAACGCTCGGTGGCGCAGTGGTGGTTGATCGCCCCGAGCTTCAGGAGAGGATCGCTTTCGCCCGGATCGCAGCCGGTCTCGTCATGTCACCGATGGTGGCATTCCTGACCCTGCAAGGAATCAAGACCTTGAGTGAGCGCATGGACCGACAGGCGGCCACCGCCCTGACTATCGCCCAGTGGCTGCAGGACCATCCCAAGATCGTCAAAGTCGGCTACCCCGGTCTGACCGATCATCCCCAGCATGAGCTGTCCCGCGCTCAGGCAACCGGGTTCGGGGCCATGGTTTGTTTCGAGGTCGAGGGCGGGGTCGAGACCGGCAAGAAGCTGATGGACGCGGTCGAGTTGTGGAGCCTCGCCGAGAACCTGGGCTCGGTGGAATCACTGATCACCCACCCGGTGACCATGACTCACGGCGCCGTTCCCCGGCAGGAGCGGATCAACGCCGGGATCACCGACGGCCTGGTCCGTCTTTCGGTCGGTCTCGAAGACGTCGAGGACTTGATCGCCGACCTCGACGCAGCCCTCGATCGGGTGTGAGAAGACACGCCCTCCGATCGTGAGCCGTTCCAGGCTCATCGGCATCGCGGTGGCCGTGATCGTCCTCACGGCCATCATGTCCTTCACCGGCCCGGACCCAGAAGTCGAGGCCACCGGTGAAATCACGAGAGTGGGTGGAGTTTGCCTCCAGATGGAGCAGTGGGGGATGTTTGGTTGGGTGATCGTGGGACAGACCTATTCCGAGCAGGACATCGCCGGGGCGGAGTGGCGCACACCCCCATCATCGAACCCTCCGTGTGAGAGCACTCCCGAAGTCGAACAACGGATCAGCCTCCCGGCCGACGCTGTCCCCGACGTTTACCGGATCTGCGGTCTGGCCGATGAGTTGGGATGTCTCACCTTCACATTGGCCCAACCCGAGGCGACGCCTGAACCCTGATCAAGGCGTCCCGGGCGTACTGGCGACCCTCATCGGTCTCGACCGGGCGGCGAACCACCTCTGACTCGATGACCGTCATCCCGTCGAGCCACTCGAGGACCGCCGGCACGTCCCAGAGAATCTTCGGGTTCTGCGGCCCACCCCATCCGCTCTCGATGTTGCTCGTGTGATGACCGATCATGAACAGTTCCCCACCATGGCGTAGCCACTCCCGTGCCCTTTGGACCACACGTTGGAACTCGGCCTGCTCCAGATGCAGGTAAGCGATGAGGATCAGGTCGAAGTCGGTTTCAGGCTCCCAAACCAGGACATCGCCGACAACGAACTCGACGACGTCTGACTGCGCCGATGCGCGCGAGACGCCGACTGCCGAGAAGTCAACGGCGGTCATCTCCCAGCCGAGAGAGGCAAGCCAGATGGCGTTACGCCCCTCACCTGCTGCCAGGTCGAGACCACGGCCCGGCGCCCGGTGCCGGAGACGGTCTTCGACGAAGAGGTTCGGCATGGCAGACCACAGCTTGTCGGCCTCCCGATACCTCTGGTCCCACTCGACGGCATCCATGTCAGCCGAATTCGATTCCCTGCGCCAGGGGCAGGTCGCCACCCCAGTTGATGGTGGTCGTTTGTCGTCGCATGTAAGCCTTCCAGGCATCGGAGCCCGCCTCGCGACCCCCTCCGGTCTCCTTCTCGCCACCAAAGGCCCCACCGATCTCGGCTCCTGACGTGCCGATGTTCACGTTGGCGATCCCGCAATCCGATCCGCTCGCGCTGAGGAATCTTTCCGCGTTCCTCACCGATTCGGTGAAGATCGCCGAGGAAAGCCCCTGGGTGACACCGTTCTGGATCTCGATGGCCTCGTCGAGGTTGTCGAACTCGATCACCCACAGAATCGGGGCGAAGGTCTCCTGTTGGGTGATAGGTGCGTCCTTGGGCACCACGGCGATGGTCGGCTCCACAAAGAACCCGGGCCGGTCGAGACGGTTGCCTCCGGTGACGATCTGCGCTCCCTGCTCGCGAGCAATCTCCAATGCATTCATCATCTGCTCGATCGCGCGCTCGCCGACCAACGGGCCCATCAGGGTCCCGGCCTCGAGAGGGTCGCCGATGACCACCTGCTTGTAGGCCTCGGTGAGCCGGCTCACCATCTTGTCCGCGATCGCCTCGTGCACCAGAAGGCGACGGAGACTGGTGCATCGCTGCCCGGCGGTTCCCACCGCCGAGAACAGGGTGGCTCTCACGGCAAGGTCGAGATCGGCATCGTCCATCACGATCACTGCGTTGTTGCCACCAAGCTCGAGGATCGAGCGACCCATCCGTTGGGCCACGGCAGGCCCCACGATTCGACCCATGTTGCACGACCCGGTCGCGGAGATGAGAGGCAAGCGGGTGTCCGAGTTCATGCGACTGCCGATGGTCGCCCCATCACCCACCACGAGGTTGAAGACTCCCTCGAAGCCGCTGCCCTCCATCACCTCTGCTGCGATCTTGGTGACGGCGATCGCGGTCAAAGGTGTTCGCTCGGATGGCTTCCAGACCACGGTGTCGCCGCATACTGCGGCAAGTGCCGAGTTCCACGACCAAACCGCGACCGGGAAATTGAAGGCGGAGATCACCCCGACCGGGCCCAACGGGTGCCAGTGCTCGTACATCCGGTGGTTGGGTCGCTCTGATGGCATGGTGTGGCCGTAGAGCTGGCGGGACAACCCGACTGCGAAATCGCAGATATCGACCATCTCCTGGACCTCGCCCACGCCTTCGGGGAAGATCTTGCCCATCTCGAGAGTGACCAGGGCCCCCAGTGGCTCGATTCTCTCCCGGAGAGCATCCCCCAGCCGCCTCACGTATTGGCCTCTCTTGGGCGCCGGCAACTGCCGCCACCGCTCAAAGGCCTCGACAGAGCTCGCCACCACACGCTCGTAGTCGGAGACCGAGGCCATGGTCACCTTGGCCAGGGTCTGCCCATCGGAGGGGTTGACCACTTCGATCTGCTCGCCGGTGGCCTCGAGCCACCCACCGGCGAAAGCGCCGCTGTTCTCGTCGGTGAGCCCGAGGACGTCGAATACATCGGTCTTGTTCATCGGGCGGCCACCACCTCTATCTCGACGAGGAACCCACCCGGCAAGGCCCCGGCCTCGATCGCCGATCGCGCCGGTGGCTCGCTGCCGAAATAGGAGCCGTAGACCTCATTCACTTTCGGGTAGTCGGCCATGTCGGCGAGGAAGATCGTCGTCTTGGCGATGTCCTCGTAAGTCAAGCCGAGATCACCCAGGATCGACCCGATGTTGTCCATGACCTGGCGTGCCTGGATCTCAACGTCGTCAGGCCCGCGCTCCCCGGTGGCCGGGTCGATCGCCACCTGCCCGCTGAGGAACACCAGGCCACCAACCTCCGTGGCGAAGGAGTAGGGGCCCATCGCTTTGGGCGCGGAAGGGGTGGCGGGAACGGTCTTTGACAATTCAGGCTCCTGATCGACTCTCAGCGGGAGCGTACCCGGGGTGCGTGAGGGCTACGAGAAGGAGTTGCCGCAGCCGCAGGTGCGGCTGACGTTGGGGTTGTTGATCGAGAACCCGGCACCCATCAACCCGTCCTTGTAGTCGAGGGTCGAGCCCTTGACCATTTCGGCGCTCTGGGGATCGACAACCACCCTCACCTCACCGTACTCCTCGACAATGTCGGTGTCGTCGATCTGACTGTCGAAGTACATCTCATAGGAGAACCCGCTGCAGCCACCGGGGCGGACCGCCATGCGCAAGGCGAGACCGGGGTCACCCTCAGCCGCGATCAGCTCTCCGATCTTCTCCACGGCGAAATCAGTGACTTCGACGGTCTTCTCGGGCTTGTTGGACTTGATGGTGAGGATCTGTGTCATGTTCCTTGAAGGTGCTGGCCTACCTGGTCATTGTAACAACAGATGACCTAATGCCCATTCCCACTACATCCATAGTGGAAATTACCATGATGAGCAATGGTCACGCGCGACGACGTCCTGAAGACACTCGAAGGAGTGAGAGACCCTGAGCTCGGTGGAAACGTGGTCGAGCTGGGGATGATCAGCGAGGTCTCCATCAACGATGGGACCGTGGACATCGGGCTCGCCCTGACCATCGCCGAGTGCCCGATGCGCAACCAGATCGAAAGCGACACCCTGCGCAGAGTCCAGGCGATGGTCGGGGTGGATCAGGTCAACCTGCGCACCACGGCAATGACCAAGAAGCAGCGCGCCGGCCTGATGTCGGTAGCCCGGAGCAGGGCGCGGGAGAACGCCGAGCCGACGAGGGTCTCACCTACGACCCGGGTCATCGCGATCGGATCGGGTAAGGGAGGTGTGGGGAAGTCCTCGATCTCGGTCAATATCGCGGTTGCCATGGCCGCGACGGGCTACCGGGTTGGACTCCTCGATGCGGACATCTGGGGCTTCTCCACCCCACGGATGCTCGGTGTCGACGAGCGTCTGGGAGCGAGTGACGAGACCAAGCTAATCATCCCGGTGGAGGCCCAGGGGGTGAAATTGGTCTCGACAGGTCTCATCATCGAAACCGAAGAGACCGCCCTGATGTGGCGGGGCCTGATGTTGTCGAAGGCGCTCGAACAATTCCTGAAGCAAGTGGACTGGGGCGAGCTCGACTACCTGATCATCGATCTCCCACCGGGTACCGGAGATATCCAGATGGCCTTGACCCGCATGTTGCCTCAAGCCGAAATGGTGGTGGTGACCACCCCGCAGCGGGCGGCGCAGAAGGTAGCGGTTCGGGTTGCCGACATGGCCCGCCGCTCTCATATGCCGATCGTGGGGGTCATCGAGAACATGGCCGGGTTGGCCTGCGACTGCGGGCGAGTTCATGCCGTCTTTGGAGAGGGCGGTGGGCGCGAGCTGGCCGAGGACCTCGGTGTGCCCCTGATAGCCACCGTCCCGCTCGACCCCGAGGTGGTCCCCGGCGGTGACAATGGCCGGCCCGTGGTCGGCAACGGCACCGGTTCGGCAGCCGGTGCCGCCTTGCGCGCCGCGGCCGGGACGCTGGTCGAGATGGTCCCTCCGGCCGAGCTCGAGACCTGCACCGGCCGGATCGCCAAGATCCTCACCGAGTTGGAGCTACCGGCTTAGCGGCTCCGGTTGTGGGTGCTCCAGACGTCAGGCCTTGGGCGGCATCCAGAGATCAATCGAGAATGGCTTCTTCTCCACGCCTTCGACGACGTAGGTGTTCATCACCTTGTCGGCGATGGTCTGACGCTTGGTGTCGACGATCGGGAGGAGGAAGCCAAGCCCACAGACGATGAAGTCGAGGATGTGGACGAACTTTCTGGCGATTCCAGTGCCGCTGCCGAGCACCTCGCCTTTCTCATTGACAAGTCTGATCCCTTGCATCGCCTTGCCGGGTGTCTGTCCGGTCACACCTTCCAGATGACCGAGATAGGCCCAATAGGCATATCCGAGGAGGCTGACGAACACGCTGGCGCGGTAGGTCAACACCGAGAGGATGAACGCCGGAACCCAGTCGACCACCAAACCAAGTGCACGGGTGCCCCATGAGGCGAGATTGGCAGGCGATGCCGCAGGTTGTTCCGTGGGGAACTCCGGTGGGGTGGTCATTGATTCTCCTCGTCGGGGTCGGTCAGTGCATTGAAGCAGGCCGAACCTGTTTCCTGTAGGCGGAACAGGGAAGATCCTGATGACATGTGGCAGACCCTTGGACTAGTCAAGACGAGCATCTCACTAAGGGTCATTTACTAACCACGGAGAGTGGCGGATTATAGGTCCCAGAGCGTGCCTCAGGGGCATGGGGGCTTGGGGGCTTGGGAGGCCAGATCGG
>Ga0209640_10002483_pt1 | contig 16052 bp, 10 predicted proteins | sample RifCSP10_1_FD_184018 | JGI IMG/M metagenome (GOLD analysis project Ga0209640, IMG submission 184018) | Soil microbial communities from Rifle, Colorado - Rifle CSP2_sed 10_1 (SPAdes) (version 2) | ecosystem: Environmental > Terrestrial > Deep subsurface > Rock core/Sediment | place: Rifle...
GAGCCGGTCCAGGTACGGTAGCGCGCCGCCGTCTGGCGCCGTGCGCCAATACCGGGGATTGCGGTCGAGGACGATGCGCTGGCCAGGGAGGTACTCGCGGACGAGGAACGGGCCCGTGCCGACGATGTCCGCTGGCGGCGTGCTCGTGTCCCAGGCCTTGCCGAGGGTCCCTGCCAGCAACGCCGACTCGAGTTTGTGGCGAGGCAGGATCGGCAACATGTCCAGCAGCCGCAATCCCGGGCCGGAAGGGGCGGCGTAAGCAAGCACGACCGTGGAGTCATCGGGGGCCGTGGCGCGAATCGGCTGGCCCCCGACCATCAGGCTGCTGGCCACCACGCTTTTCACCGTGGCGTCGAAGACCGCGCGCACCGAGAACAGCACATCGGCTGAGGTGAACGGCGTTCCATCGGACCAGGTGACCCGCTGGCGCAGGTGCAGCGTGTGGGTTCTGCCGCCGTCGCTCGACTCCCAGCGCTCGGCGAGCCAGGGCTCGAGCTCGAACGTGGCCCGGTTGACGCGAACCAGCCGGCCTTGCGTGAGGGTATAGAGGAGATCAGATGTCTGATCGCCCGTGACCAGGCGATTGAAGGAACGAGGCTCCGCCCGCAGCGAGGCCACGATCTGTCCCCCGTGCGCTGGCGGCTCGCTGACAGCGGCGGTCGGGGACGGCGGCGCGCTTGGTTGGCACCCGCGCCATGCAGCCACGAGGGCCACAAAAACGGCTGCCGTTATGAGGACGCCGGTGAGGCGCGAGTATTTGACGGTCAATCCTGGCCACTCAGGCCAATTTCTTGGCCACTCGAAAGATACCGTGCAAATTCACCAGATCAGTACGCAGATTTTGCCGCTTTCCTGCAAACCGCCAGGCGACGTTGGCCAAGCGTCTGGCTTCAATCCGCGCGACCACTCTCCGCCAGAACGCCTCTTCAACACCGGTAACCCTCACAGCTCGAGACGTTTACGCGGATTCGAGCGCGGCGCCATGTCGCTGGCACCCAGCCTGCCATTGAGTATGGCCGGAAGGAGTACTCATGGCGGCGACAAGCGTCAACGAATCATCGGCTCTTGAACCACGGCTTCCCCGCAGCGTCACCATCGACCAGGCCGCCTCCTTACTCGGCCTTTCGCGACGGACGATCTACAACCGCATTCGCGACGGCCGGCTCCGGACCGTCCGAACCCTCGGCGTCTCCCAGCGCGTGCTCGTGGAGTCGCTCTTCGAACTCGGCTTCAAACCCCAGGCATTCTCGGTTTCCGCATCGGCTGCGTCTCTGGGCATGAACCCGGCGATCAGGCACTGAACCCATAGAAAGGTATCTGTCATGGCCATCGTTTCCTCTGCTTGCGCTTCTCGATCGTTCCGGTTGAGCCTTGTGGTGTGCGTGTCCCTCGCCGTGCTGTGTGTGTCGGCGAGCGACGGGTGGGCGCAAGGGCGCCGTGCGCGGCTCTCGCAGGACCTGACCGCGCGGCTCGAGGCCGGGGACATGAGCGACACGAGCGTTATCGTCACCGGGACTGAGACCGAGGTGACGCGGCTGGCGGCGCGCCACGGGCTGCGGGTTCAGAAGCGGCTGCAGACCGGCGCTGTCCTGCTCGTACCGGCCGGCATGCTGTCGGCGCTGGCGGAGGATCCTGAAGCCAGTCAGATTTCAGGCAATCACGTCGTGTCGGCGCAGATGGCCGTGACGATCCAGACGATCGGTGCGGACCTCGTGCACGAGGGTGGCTGGGCGCCTGGGGTCCCTGGATTCGCAGGAAACGGGATTGGCGTTGCCGTGATCGATTCAGGGGTGGCAAACCTTCCCGAGTTGCGTAGGCGCATCATCGCGAGCCGCGACTTCACGGATGACCGCGGCCTCGGAATCGATCTGAACGGGCACGGCACGCACGTGGCTGGCATCATTGCCGCCGCCGGCCGGAACCGCTTTGACGAAACCGCCGGCGTGGCGCCGGCCGCCAACATCATCAGCCTGAAGGTACTGGACGCGGAGGGAAAGGGTGTCGCCGGTGATGTGATCCAGGCGATCGACTGGGCGATCCTGCACCGCGAGCGGTTCAACATCCGCGTCATCAACATGTCGCTCGGCGGGCCGGTGACTCAGGGGTGGCAAGACGATCCGCTGTGCCAGGCCGTGGAGCGGGCGTATCGAGCTGGAATCACGGTGGTGGCTTCGGCGGGCAACTTCGGCAAGACGGAGGACGGGCAGGCGATCTACGGCGGCATCACGACGCCGGGCATCTCACCATTTGCGATCACGGTCGGGGCGCTGAACACCAAGGGCACGGCGTGGCGGAGTGACGACGAAGTGGCCAGCTACAGCTCGAAGGGCCCGACGATGTACGACCACCTGGTGAAGCCGGATCTGGTGGCGCCTGGGAACAAGATTCTGGGTCTGGCGGCGCCGGGGACGACGCTGGTGCGGGAGCATCCGGAGCTCGTGGTGTCGCTGCCGGAAGGGAAGCGGCTGCAGCTGTCGGGGACGAGTATGGCAGCGGGGGTGGTGTCGGGGGCGGTGGCGGTGGTGTTGGACCGCGAACTGCGCCTATCACCCTTGGCTGTTCGCGTGCTTCTCCAGTACTCGGCTGGGCGTTCAGATGTTGGACTGCTGGTGGGCGGAACCGGAGCGCTCAACTTGGTTGCGGCACTTTCGATGCCGGAGCCAGAATCTGCGCCAACTATCGCTGGAGAAACCCACATTCCATCGCAGTTAGTTACGGCAGCTCGACCAATCCTGCTCGGAGCGAGCGCGGACAACATCCTTTGGGGCAACGCCGCGAACATTCTCTGGGGTAACGCCGCCAACATCCTTTGGGGTAACGCCGCCAACATCCTTTGGGGCAACGCCGACAACATCCTCTGGGGCAACGCGGCGAACATTCTCTGGGGTAACGCGGCAAACATCCTCTGGGGCAACGCTGACAACATCCTCTGGGGTAACGCCGAGAACATCCTTTGGGGCAACGCCGACAACATCCTCTGGGGCAACGCGGCGAACATCCTCTGGGGCAACGCGGCGAACATCCTTTGGGGCAACGCGGCGAATATTCTCTGGGGCAACGCTGACAACATCCTTTGGGGCAACGCGGCGAACATCCTCTGGGGCAGTCAGATAGTCACTGCCGAATAGCCCATCCTGGGTGAACGGCTCCGTTAATTCAGAACTGTAAAGGAGGAAAAGATGCCGGCATTAATCATCTGGGGGGAATAGGCCGATACACCGCTCGGTAGCACTGCCTACTGACCGATGAAAAAAGGTGCACCCACCTCCCCGTACGGTCGACTGTACCTGGGCGGAGTCATTCTTTCAGGGACAAGCCTAGCCTTGCTTTCGGCGGCGGCCGTCTACGCGCGAGAGGGCTGGGGTGACTGGGTACTACTTGCCGCGTTGACGCTTGTCACCGGCTCCTTCACAGTCAAGATCCCTGGCCTACTCGCCAGGATTTCCGTGTCTGACGCCTTTGTGTTTGCGTCAGTACTGATGTTCGGCCCATCCGTGGCCACTCTCATCGTCGCGGTTGACTCGATTGTCGCTACCTTCTGGATGCGACCTGAGCATCGGTCGTTGCTACGTTCTTCGTTCAACCTCGCAAGCGCGGCACTCTCAATCTGGCTGGCCTCCCACGCCTTCTACTGGCTCGCCGGCGCAACCCCCGGCGAGGATCTCCAACTCTTCAAGCTCGTAGGACCGCTATTCGCCCTGGCGGCTTTGTACTTTCTCATCAACAGCTGGTTGGTTGCATTCGCGCTGAGTCTAGAGAAGGGCGCGAGCGCAACCGGGATTTGGTGGGATAACTTCCCTTGGCTAAGCCTCAACTACTTTGGCGGTGTATCCGTCGCGGCTTTGCTCGTCTCTCACTCAACTTCCATCGATCTAAGCACCATCGGAATCATCCTCCCTCTTTTGATCATCACCTACTTGACCTATCGGACTTCGCTAGCACGTTTAGCGGACGCTAACAGACATGTCGCGCAAGTCAATGAGTTGTACCTATCGACGATCGAAGCACTGGCGATGGCCGTCGATGCCAAAGATCAAATCACTCATGGCCACATTCGCCGAGTGCAGGTGTATGCGGTTGAACTAGCGAAGCGACTCGGCGTGCGCGAAGAACGGCAGCTCAAGGCAATCGAAACGGCAGCGCTTCTTCACGATATGGGCAAGCTCGCCATCCCCGAACACATCCTCAATAAGCCAGGGAAGCTCACCACTGCCGAATACGACAAGATGAAGCGACACGCTGACATCGGCGCCGACCTGCTTTCGTCAATTCGCTTCCCGTACCCAGTGGTCCCGATCGTTCGGCACCATCACGAGAACTGGAACGGAACTGGCTACCCGTCTGGAATTGCGGGCACCGACATACCCCTCGGAGCTCGAATACTCTCCGTTGTGGACTGCTTCGATGCACTGACTTCCGATCGTCCGTACCGTCCAAGGCTGGATAACGAAGAGGCTTTTGCCATTCTTCGAACACGAACTGGGTCGATGTACGACCCATTTGTCGTAGAGACATTCATGAAGGCATTCGATGAAATCGCCCCGATCGCAATCAGCGCCGGACAACTCGCTAGGAGCATGGTCGTCTTCCCTGACGGGTCACCGGCCGCCAAGCCCATCACCGAGGGCGAGCTCGACAGGTTACCCGGTTCATTGAAGTCCGATCTCACAGTACTGCGAAAGACACTGACTCAATCGGAATCGAATGAATCTGCCGCAACCACGGCGTTGACCTTCATCGCAGACCACACACAGTCGAACGTCACTGCGTACTATCAGTATGAGCGCGACCAGGATGCATTCCGATGCACTCGTTCCTTCGGCTATTCGTCCGAATTGTTGGCGGGTCTTGTCATTCCTAACAGCGACCGGATAACCGGATGGACCGGTGCCACTGGGCAGACCGCCGTCAACTCGGACGCAGTTCTCGACCTGGGCCCTCTCGCGGAACTATTCACGCCTCCCTTGCGGTGGGCTGTCAGCTGCCCAGTCGAAACTCGAGAAGAGACAATCGCTGTCGTGACCTCTTACTGTGACCATCAGGAGGGCTTCAGTGAAATTCACGTCGAGGTAGTCAAGCAAGTCGTAGCGGCTCTTGCTTTGACGCTGGAAGAACGAAAGGGTTCGGAGATGCTGGTCTGACCCCAACACAACAACACGTTCGTAGGAGAGCCCATGGAGTTCGACCTCGATAAGGCGCGAGAACTATTCGAAATAGGCCACTTCGCTAGCATCTCGCGGGCGGCCGGATCCAGTTCGGCGCACTTGCAGCGTCTCCAACCCGCAGCGAGATCCTTGCTGGCACACACATTCGTTTACACCGGTCGCCTCACACTCGCGGCCGATCTGGTGCGTTCCCTCGCCGGCTCCGACATTCCTCTCTCGTGCCGATCGGAGTCTCATATCGTCGTGGGACTGATACGAAAAAGGGAAGGCCGGATCGATGAGGCGTGCGCGGAGTTTCAGTTTGCGACACGTCTTGCCAAGGACGCTCGAGATAAGAAATGGTTGGCGTGGGCGCAGGCCCATCTTTTCCGCGTCTTGGCAGACGGTCAATTCGAACAAGAACTGACTGCCCTATTGGCTGACGTTCGTCGTAGCGTATCTGGCGCAGCCGATCCCCACGTTGCCGCTTTTCTTCACGACTCGGTCGCTGCGATGGAAGCTCGGAAGGGGCGCACAACGGAAGCGTCGAGGCACTTGAGGGTAGCTAGAAGCCTGCTGATTCTCCGTCCTAACGCTTGGCTTGAACAGCTGCTGGAAATCAATGCGTCGTGCGTCGCGTTGATTGACTGTGATCAGGATCAATTCAAGACACACTCCGCACATGCGAGACGACTCGCATCGCTAACTGGACATAGCAACTCTGACGCCGTGATGGATACGAACGACGCCCACTCCGTTCTAGTTCGAGGCGACATTGGGAAAGCATCATCTTTACTTCAGCGAATTCTGCAGTCACCCGGTGACGTATACGTCGAACTCGCCGCCTTGGAGGGCCTAGCACGAATGCACATGGCGCTCGGGCAGTTCGATGACTGCGAACGTGTACTGGGCCGCATCGACATGACTGGAAGTAGTCGCCTGCAACTGGCCTACACCGCGCGAGGTGCTGCTGCGTTGAGGGTCAAGTTGTTGATTCGTCGTGGACAGTGGGCGAACGCCTCCGAACTCGCCAAGTCAGAACTCCACGAATTCTCAAAGGTCAACGACGTTGCCTCCTCCGTGGCTCTAATGACGCAACGAGCATTGGCGCTGGTGTGTTCAGGCGACTTAACTACCTGTTCACGGGAGCTCCTCGATACTGGATTGATCGGTGGCGCCGCTCTCCATGAACAACAGGCTGAGTACTTCCACACCTGCGGCATGGCCTTGGACAAGATCGGACGGACCGATGTAGCTCCGATCTTCAAGGAACGTGCGATTCGTATTTGGGCCGAACAGGGCAACGAGTACGGACCTATGGATGCGGTTGCCGGTGAAAGGACGCTTTTTGCGAGCAAGGCAGCAGAGGGAGTTCCAACTGCCGGAAGCAGAGCGGACCAATTGTGGGCCGCTGAGGCGCGGGCCGGCCTCGCCGTCAATCATGTTGCCTCGGCCTTTGATCTTGCATATAACCCGACGCTTCTCGGGGATGAGTTGCTTCACACAATTCGTGAGTACGATCTCTCGCCCTCGGCGGAGATCCTTAGAAATCAGCCATTGGCCAAACCGATCGCGTTCGGCAATAACGGCCGCGCGATTCACTTGGGTGAAGTCCGCGGGAGCCCTCTGACCCTCGTCTGCGAGGTCCCCGCCGATCCCTATAAGGCGATCCTCCTGAGCGACATCCTCCGCCTCGGCCGGGCGGCCGTCGCCCTGGAACGCGCCCGGGAGGAGGAACGCAACCGTGCCGCCCTCTGGCCCGCCGACCCGATCGAAACCCAGGAAGGCGCCATCTTCCTCGCCGAGCAGATGCAGCACATCCTCTCCATCGCCCGCCGCATCGCGCCCACCAGCGTGCCGGTCCTCATCACCGGCGAAACGGGCACCGGCAAGGAAGTTCTCGCGCGCACGATCCACGCTTACTCCTCGCGCGCCCACGCCACCTTCCTGCCCTTCAACTGCACGTCGACGCCTAAGGACATGCTCGACTCGCAGCTGTTCGGCCATCGCCGCGGCGCCTTCACGGGCGCCGTCGATAATTTCCAGGGCGTCGTACGTGCCGCCGCCGGTGGCACCTTGTTCCTCGACGAAATCGGCGACACCAGCCTCGAGATTCAGCCAAAGCTGCTCCGCTTCGTCGAGTCGAACGAGATCCACCCGATCGGCGAGACACATCCCACGCCCGTCGACGTCCGGCTGATCGTCGCCACCAACGCGGACCTGGACACGCTCGTCGGCCAGGGCCGATTCCGCGAAGACCTCTTCTATCGCCTCAGCATCGTGCGCCTGCACCTGCCGCCGCTGCGCGAGCGCCGCGTCGAGATCCCGACGCTGGCCAGCCACTACCTCCAGAAATACGCGCAGGAGTACGGCAAGGGAGATCTCCGTCTCTCCGAAGACACGACCGAATACCTGCTCCTCTACAAGTGGCCCGGCAACGTCCGGCAACTGGCCAACGAAATGCGCCGACTCGCCGTCATGGCCGAGGCCGGGGCGGTGTTGATGCCGGAACACCTGCACCCGGACATCGCCTCGTCCCGCAGGACCATCCCGGCCTCCGAACGGGTGCTCGACCCGACCGAGGTCGTCGTCCGGCTGGACCAACCGATGCCCGCAGCGGTCCAGCATCTCGAACAGACGATGCTGCAGTACGCCCTCAACAAGTGCGGCGGACGCATGGAAGAAACAGCCGCCATGCTCGGCCTGTCGCGCAAGGGCCTCTACCTCAAACGCCAGCGTCTGGGCATCGAACCACCCCAAGCCTCAGACGCCGTCGCGCGCTGATCCCACAACCCACCCCTGTTGCGCATCGCGGCGGTGGGGATCCGCGCGCTTCCCGAGCGCGCGTCTCGTGCCCGGGCCGTGTGACAGGCAGTCGTGGCTAGTGCTACGGTAGGAGCCACATTCCTTACGGAGGCTGGATGCCAGACCACGACATGATTGCCGAGCGCGGGCGCGCACTCGAAGAAGAGTACTTCCGAAGAAAAGACCGCGAGCTCGTCGAGAAGATGCGCCTGGCGTCCGCCGCCGAACGGGCGCGGGACGAAATGGGCAGAAAGACAGGCCTCGACGACGCGACCCTGCTGAAGGAACTGCAGGAACTGGGCTTTACCCCCGACACCGTCATCCTGCTTCCGCTCGTACCGGTGCTGGAAACGGCGTGGGCTGAAGGCGGCGTCTCCCCGGCCGAACGCCACCTCATCGTGAAGCTGGCTCGCACCCGCGGCATCGCAGAAGCGAGCGCGGCCGACGGCCAACTGAACCAGTGGATGACCAACCGGCCAGCCCCTGTGGTGTTCGAACGTGCCGGGCGACTGATCGCGGCGATGCTCTCGGCTGGAGCCGGCCAGGTGAGCGGCGGCCTCTCGGCCGACGACCTGGTCGCCTACTGCGAACAGATCGCTTCGGCCTCGGGCGGCATGCTCGGAATCATCGGCCGTGTGTCTGCCGAGGAAAAGGCGTTGCTGTCGCGGATCGCAGCAGATTTGAAAACGCGACGGGGTTGAGAGGCGGCGTCATGAGACTGGTGGTCCTGCTGACCCTCGTGGTGAGCAGTCCGGCGTTTGCGCAGCACGATTTGTCCGGCGAATGGAGCGCCCTCTACCACGAAGACCAGCCGCACCGAATTCCCGGCCCCGAGCTCGGCGACTACACGGGCATTCCCCTCAACGACGCAGGACGCCTGAAAGCCGACAGCTGGGACGCATCGATCCTGTCGCTTCGAGAACATCAGGCCAAACCACACCCGTCCACATACTCGCTGAGGGGCCCGGCCAACATCCGGATCAGGAAAGAGGTTGATCCCGCTACCCAGGAAACGATCGCCTACGAGCTGTTCGGCACCTTCGGGCAGGCCACCCGCATGATCTGGCTGGACGGACGGGCGCATCCGCCCGCTCACACGGCGCACACGTGGGCGGGCTTTTCAACGGGGCGTTGGGACGGCGACGCGCTGACGGTCGTCACGACGCATCTGAAGGCAGGCTGGCTCCAGCGGAACGGCGTCGCGCACAGCGACCGTGCCACCATGACCGAACGCTTCATCCGCCATGGCGATCATTTGATGGTCGTCTCGATCGTCGACGACCCCATCTACCTCGAGGAACCGTTCATTCGCAGCACGAACTGGGTGGTGAGCCCCAACCAGGAGCTGCGACGCACGCAGTTCGATGTCGTTGACGAGATCGCGGGCCAGCGGAAGGGCGACGTGCCGCACCATCTGCCCGGATCGCCTGCCGCCGTGCTCAAGCTGTCGGAGTTCCCGTCCAGATTCGGCGTACCGCTCGGCGGCGCGCGGGGCGGCGCCGCAACGACGTATCCGGAATACCAGCGGACCATGAGCACGCCCGCCGCTCCCAGCTCAGGAGAATCGACCGCCGCGCGTGAGGGAACCACCAACCAGGCGAACGAGCCGATCCAGGTGCTGCACGTGCAGGGAAACGTCTACATGCTCGCGGGCGACGGTGGCAACATCACCGTGCAGACCGGCAACGAGGGCGTGCTCGTGGTCGACACGGGGACCGGACCACAGAGCGACGATCTCCTCGCCGCCGTTCGTCGGATCTCCGACAAACCCATCCGCATCGTCATCAACACCCACGTCCATGCGGACCACACCGGCGCCAACGAAACGATTGCCAAGGCCGGCCGGTGGTTCGGCGGGAACGCGCCGGGTAACTCCGGCCTGGGTCTCGACACGGCACGCGTCCTCGCGCACGAGCACGTCCTCGCGCGAATGAGCGCGCCTACCGGAGTGCCCGCGGCCAGGCCCTTCGGCGCCTGGCCGACCGAAAGCTTCTTCGGCGACGACAAAGAGATCTTCTTCAACGGCGAGGCCATTCAGTTGATCTACCAGCCGGGCCACACAGACGGCGACGTCATGGTGTTCTTCCGTCGTTCTGATGTTGTGGCGAGCGGCGATCTGTTCATGACAACGACCTACCCGGTGATCGACGCGCAGAACGGGGGCCGCGTGCAGGGCGTCATCAACGCGTTGAACCGCTTGCTCGACCTCACCATCCCACAGGACAAGGCGGAGGGCGGCACGTATGTGATCCCCGGCCACGGACGGTTATCCGACGAAGCCGACGTGGTCGAGTACCGGGACATGCTGACCATCGCCCGCGACCGGGTCGAGGACCTCATCAAGAAGGGCAAGACGCTGGCGGAGGCCAAGGCTGAGGGACCGACTCGCGACTACGACGGCCGCTACGGCGCGACAACCGGGCCATGGACGACGGACCGGTTTGTCGAGGCCGTGTATCGGGAGCTTGAACAGCGCCCGCGTTGAGCCGCCCCAGTCCGCGCGGGCTGAGGCCCACTGCTTCGCGGAGGCTAAAGCCTCCGCTCTACTGCCTCCGGTTCACTTTCGCACGCATCTGCTCCCACTCCGCACTGCCTTCGGCTTCTTTCAGCTTCGCCAGCGTGGCCGGTGAAAAGAAGGTCACGAAACGATCGAACGCGAACCGCTCCGCCGACTCAATCAGCACGATGTCGGCGTCGCTCATGAACCCAGCGACTTCGGGGTTATCGACCACGCCCCAGTGAACATACAGGGCCGTCTCGAAGAACCGAGCCAGGTGGTCCCACGTGTAGTAGATGAAGGAGTCGTGGATCACGACCACCTTCATGTCGCTGAGCCGCGCGGACCCTTCCGCAACTCCCCCGAACAGCCGGTAGGCTTCGCCACGGCCACCGTGGGGGATGACGTGGTTGTCCCCCTCCCTCACGCCTGGCCGTGACCAGATATACCGCCCCCCTCTCGTATCTGGTAGATCCACCGCCATCATCCGGCTGAGCTCACCGCCGCCGGTGTCGTTGCCAGGGCGTTCCAGTCGCGCATCGACCAACGACCACGGCTCGGTGGCCTTGACGAACTGCTCGGCGAACAAGCCACTGCCGTAGGTGGTCCAGTGGGTGTCGAGCGGACTGTACAGAGGAATGTGATCGGGACTCGCCCTGTGACGCTCTAACAGAGAGAAGACATCCAGATACACGTCGCCAGTGTCTGCGAGCACCCGGCGCAAGTATTCCCGTGTGGCGTCGCCGCACCTCGCCCCCATCCTGGCGATCCCGCTCAGATACTCGGGGTAGACGGATTCCTTGTCGGGCACCACGGCCACAAGGAGCCGGGTGTTTCCTGCGGCCAGAAACTGCGCGAGCGACGTGACCCGGTCTGCCTGAAACCGGGATCGTTCGTCCTCGCCGAGGCAATCCGAGACGACGCTCTCGCGAGCGAAGAACCAACCGTCACGACCCTTCACGACCGAGGACGTGGGAGAGTCTGAGAAGAGCCACAAGTCGATCGCCGAATCCGCGCGGATCGCGAGCGACCGCATCGGCAGGTAATCGCTCAGGTGCCGTGCGAGGTCGGCATAGTAGCCGGTGTCAACGAGACTGCCCGGACTAAACGCCGGCATCGGAGACCGCGACCGGTTCTCCATGTTCTCGGGAACGTAGCCGATCGCGAACAGCAAGGCAGGCACACCGAGCAACAGGCTCGACCAGACCAGAACGATGACTTTGAAGGCGCCCATCAGAACCTGTAGTACAGGAACGGGCTGAAGTCCTGTGTCACGACCAGCAGGAGCGTGTACGGCAGCAGCACGAACACGAGGAAGACAATAGCGGGCACACGAACAGCGAGGGACGCCTGATGCGCGGATTCGGTCAACATGAGACCGATCGGAGTCCAGGTTCTCGGCCGAAAGAACAGCAGAGATCCGATCGCGACGAGCGCCAGATTGCGGTTCGTGGCGACCGCCATGACACCCACCGACAAGGGCAGGAAATCGAGGACGAACATCTTCCTGTAGAACGCGAGGGCTTGGCCGAGATCGTTGGCTCGGAACACGACCCAGCCGAGCATCACGAGGGCGAGTGTCGTCGCACGCCGTACGACCGCGTGAACCCCTCCTTCGACTTCTCTACTGTCGGTGATGCGTTCGATGATCAGGAGTACGCCGTGATACGCACCCCACGCGACGAACGTCCAATCGGCGCCGTGCCAGATTCCGGTCAACAGAAAGACAACCGACAGGTTGAAGAAGACCCGTGTTCCGCCTGTTCGGGACCCACCGAGAGGGAAATAGAGGTAGTCCCTGAACCAATTCGAGAGTGTCGTATGCCATCGGCGCCAGAAATCGGTCACCGATGTTGCGGCATAAGGACTGACGAAGTTTTCCGGGAACGTGAATCCAAACAGCCGGCCCAGACCAATCGCCATGTCTGAGTACGCGGAGAAGTCCAGGTAGATTTGCAGGGTGTAGGCCACGGTTCCCAGCCAGGCTGTCGCGGTGGTGACCTCATCGTGCGGAGCCATGAAAGCGGCCTCCGCAATCGCACCGCAACTGTCCGCGGCAATAACCTTCTTTGCCAGCCCGTAGGAGAATCTGACCATCCCCTCGTACAGGTCCGTTAATCGGACCCTGCGCTCTCGCAGTTGTTCGGCGATGAGGTGAAACCTCACAATCGGGCCCGCGATCAGCTGCGGGAAGAGGGAGACGTACAGCGCGAAATCAATGAGACTCCTGATGGGGCGGGTTCTGCGCTGGGTGATGTCCAGGACGTAGCTCATCGCCTGAAAGGTGAAGAAAGATATGCCAACGGGCAGCACCACCTGTGTCCACGCCACGCCCTGAACGCCGAGCGCGGAGAGCGCTCGATTGGCCTCGCCGACAAAGAAGTTCGCGTACTTGAAGTACCCGAGCAGCGACACATTGAAGGCGACCGTCACCGCGACAATAAACCGGGTGTAGGCGGGCCTGTCCTCGTACACTTCGAGCGCTCTACCCAACCCGTAATTCGCGGCGATCGAGAGCAAAAGGAATCCGACAAACTCACCGGCGCCCCAGGTGTAAAAGAGCAGGCTGGCCAGCAGCAGCAGTGCGTTTTTGAAGGGCCGTGGGGTCACGAAGGTCCCTACAAGGACACAGGGCAGAAAGAAGAACAGGAACTCGGGCGAAGAAAAGACCAATCGTGCGGATTATGCCTGAATCAAGGGTTGACCGAGTGGGAACGGTGATAATCTGCCCTCTGCATTTTGAATCTTGTGCTTTGACTTACGAGGAGCAAACTCGGCCTTTGAGGAGGGCACGACGATGTGGCGATATGTATGGGTTGCGGTCGCGTTGGTAGTACCTGTCTTCCAGGCGCACGAGAGCGCCAGTGCCCAAACGCAACAGGCGCCGGGCGCCAAGATCTGGATGGGTCGGGACGCGGAGTTCGAGGAGTTCCTCCGCACCGCACCGATCGAGCGGAGCGAGGGCACCGGCGTCGGCGTGCTGGCCCCGCGGCACGCATTTTTCAAGCCGGGCGGCTTGGCCAGCGGCGCCGCCATCAAGCAGATCAAACCCGGCAAGCGAGACGGGTTCTTCGAGAGCTACAAGTCGGAGATCGCCTCCTACAAGCTCGATCGGCTCCTCGACTTGCAGATGGTTCCGACCACCGTCGAGCGGATTGAGGGCCGCGACCCGGCGTCGGCCATGCTCTGGATTGAAGGTACGCGCATGCTCAGCGAAGTCCAGAAGAAGGGGCTCAAGGATCCGGACCCCGCACGGTGGAATCGGAACCTGCATCGTGCCCAGGTGTTCGACGACCTGGCCGGCAACCTCGACCCCAACCAGGGAAACTGGCTATTCGACGACCAATGGAACTTCTACAAGATCGACTGTTCCCGCTGCTTCACCGACACCATGACCATGCCGCACGATGTGAAGAAGGTGATCAGACGGATTGATCGGCCGTTCTTCGAACGCCTCAAGGCGCTGGATCGGGATACCGTCCGACGCGAAATCGGCAGCCTCTTGACGGAGAACAATGCCCTGCCGTCGCTCTTCAGGCGGCGGGACTCGATCGTGAAAGCGTTCGAAGACATGGCCAAGCAGAATGGCGAGGCCGCGGTCTTCGAGCCGTAGCACGCACTGAGCCGTCAGGCTCTTCTATGCACGCGAAGGGGATGGGCCACCGCCAGAGGGTGGCCCGTGCCAAGCTGGTCGGAGGACGCTGCCGGATCTGACGGCGAGCGTCTTCCAAGCTCACCAAGGATCGTCTCGAGCACGGGCAGCATCATCCCCGCGCGCCGGGCGCGAATCACCACATCCCAGAGCGGCTCGAACTTCTTCCAGCCCGCCGCGTACGCCAGATGGCGCACGCCGGCGGCGAAATCCCCGTGCGTCGAGGCCCCGCGGGCGATCGAGCTCCACCGGTAGAACTCGCGGTAGGCCCACCGGTACCCCTCTTCGAGTTCGCAGCCCGACATCCGGGCGGGCCGGAACACCGCGTGGCGAGTGTCGTAGAGATCCCAGTCGTGCACCGTGAGGCGGCCTTGCTCTGATATACGCCGATAGAGCGCGGTACCGGGGTACGGCGTGAGAACGTGAAAGGTGGCCGTTTCGATCCCGTGCTCGATAGCCCACTCCACCGTACGCTCGAACACAGAGCCGTCATCGTCGTCCATCCCAAACACGAAGCTTCCGTTGATCATCACCCCGAGGTCGTGCAAACGCCGAGTGGCCGCGGCGTAATCGCGATGGAGGTTCTGGTACTTCCGCTGCTCGGTGAGGTTCGCCTCGTTGAGCGTCTCGAATCCAACGAAGAGGCTCCGGAGTCCCGCGTCCACGGCCCGTTCGAGCAAGCCGGGGGCAAGTACCGCGTTCACCGTGCCGGCAGCCTGCCAGAGCCGCCCCATGCCGCGCATGCCGTCGAAGAGCGCCGAGGCGAAGCGGCGATCGCCGAACAGGTGATCGTCCAGAAAGTACAAGTGCCGGCCGGGGAGACGCTCGATCTCGGCGAGCGCCGCATCGACGGTCTGCGTGTAGAACGCGCGCCCGCCCTCGAAGAACGCCTCCTTGTAGCAGAAGTCGCACACGTGCGGGCAGCCACGCGAGACGACGATCGAGTTCGGGACGAGATAGAGGCGCCGCTTGATCAGATCTCGCCGGACAGGCGGAAGGCTCGCGAGAGTCCGGACCGACGACTGGTACCTTCGCTCCGGCCGACCGCGCCGGAAATCGGCCAGAAACCTCGGCCACGTGTCTTCGCCCGGGCCGAGGAAGATCGTGTCCGCGTGTGGAGCCGCCTCCTCGGGCAGCGACGTGACGTGCAGTCCGCCGAGCACCACATACGCGCCGCGGCTGCGGTAATGATCCGCGAGGCGGTAGGCACGGCGTGCCGAAGTGATGTAGACCTGAATCACGACCAGATCCGGCGTGTCGTTCAGGCTGAGTGGCTCCACGTGCTCGTCCTGAATCTCCACGTCGTCGTCATCGCCGAGGTACCCGGCAAGGGTGGCGAGGCCAAGCGGCGGAAACAGTGAGTACTTGATGGGCCGCCAGAAGGGGCTCGTCGCCTCGGTCAGGGCGGGCAGAATCATCTTGACCTTCATTGCCCGGCCTCACCGAGGACGATCACCGAGATCTCCCGCTCGCGCGGTCCATCCAGCTCCACCAGGAACACCCGCTGCCAACGCCCAAGCTGCAGCTGGCCATCGGCCACGTTGAGGCAGGCTGAGCACGGCAGCAAGAGGGCACGACAGTGCGCATGGCCATTAGCCCGCTCCTCGGCGGTCACGTTCACCGTGCGCGAGCTCCGGTCGTCATGACGGTAGCGACCATCGTCTGGCGCAGCGCTCTCGAGGAGGGCCTGGAAGTCGGCGAGCAGCAGCGGCTCGTGCTCGTTGACGACGATGGCCGTGGTGGTGTGCAGTGTTTGGACCGTGAGCATGCCGGAACGGACGCCAACCTCGGCGACGAACCTGTCGAGGCGGTCGGTCAGGTCTATGAACTCGGTCTGATGTCTGGCCGTGAGGTGGATTCTGGTGTGCCGGTAAGTTAGAGCGGGCGTAAGCGTTTCCATCGATGTCCTCCAGGTGGAAGCATCGGTGGCCGCGGGGCCGAAGTCTTCAGCGGG
>Ga0209640_10002485_pt1 | contig 16044 bp, 13 predicted proteins | sample RifCSP10_1_FD_184018 | JGI IMG/M metagenome (GOLD analysis project Ga0209640, IMG submission 184018) | Soil microbial communities from Rifle, Colorado - Rifle CSP2_sed 10_1 (SPAdes) (version 2) | ecosystem: Environmental > Terrestrial > Deep subsurface > Rock core/Sediment | place: Rifle...
AACGACTACGATTCGATCAGGTCCCGATCCATCTTTTCCTTGGTCGCCAGCAGCCCCGCCAGCGTCAGCAGCGCCGCCCCGGTCTGGTAGTACCCGACGTACTGCAGGCCGTAGTTGTTGGCGAGCCATGTGGCGATGTACGGCGCCAGCGAGGCGCCGAAAATGCCGGCGAGGTTGAAGGCGAGAGAGCTGCCCGTGTAGCGCACCGCCGTCGGGAAGAGCTCCGACAGCACCGTGCCGAGGGGGCCGTAGGTCAGTCCCATCAGGCCGAGGCCGACGGCCAGCGTCAGCACGGCGCCGGCCGTGCCCATGAGAAAGAGCGGCGCCATGACCAGGCCGAAGACGCCGATGGCGACCGTGGCGGCGATGAGCACGCGCCGCCGCCCGCGCTCGGCCAGCCTCGCCGAGATCGGAATCATCACCGCGAAACAGGCGACGCCGACGAGCTGGATCTGCAGGAACTGCTCGCGCGTGAAGCCGAGCGCGCTCGTACCCCACGAGAGGGTGAAGACCGTCATCAGGTAGAAGATGACGAAGGTCGCCAGCGACACCAGCGTCCCGCGCACGACGGTGCCCGGATAGTGGCGCAGGACCACCAGCATCGGCACCTTCACACGCTCGTGGCGCGCGAGGGCCGCGGTAAACACCGGCGTCTCCGTGATGGTGAGCCGCACGTACAGCCCGACCAGCACGAGCACCGCGCTCGCCAGAAACGGGATGCGCCAGCCGAAGGCGAAGAACTGCGCGTTGTCGAGCCATCCAGAGAGGCCCAGAAACACGGTCGTCGACATGAAAAAGCCGAGCGGGGCGCCCAGTTGCGGGAACATGCCGTACCAGGCGCGCTTGCCAGGCGGCGCGTTCTCGGTGGCCAGGAGCACGGCGCCGCCCCACTCGCCGCCGAGGCCGAGCCCCTGGCCGAAGCGGCAGAGCGCCAGCAGCACCGGCGCCGCCAGGCCGATGGCGTCGTAGGTCGGCAGCGCGCCGATGGCCACGGTCGACAACCCCATCGTGAGCAGCGCCGCAATCAGCGTCGTCTTGCGGCCGATGCGGTCGCCGAAATGGCCAAAGAGCGCCGAGCCGACGGGGCGCGCGAAGAAGGCAATGCCGAAGGTGGCGAGCGAGGCCAGCCTGGCCGTGGCGGGATCGATGGCCGGAAAGAACAGCGTGGGGAAGACGAGCACCGCCGCGGTGCCGTAGATATAGAAGTCGAAGAACTCGATCGTGGTGCCAATCATGCTGGCAAACAGCACCTGCGCGGGGGTGTTGACGCGCGGGATTCCGGCCTGCGGCGGTCTCATCGGGACTCCGTTCTTGACAATGTCGGGCGATTGACGAATTATCTCCGCCTCGTTCGTCCGATGAACCCACCTTTTCCGGAGGCCAGGATGGGCGTTCCGGTCCAGATTCACGTCAACGGCACGCGTCGCACGGATGCGGTCGAGCCACGGCTGCTCCTCGTGCACTACCTGCGCGAGGTCTGCGGCCTGACGGGCACCCACGTCGGCTGCGAGACGAGCGTCTGCGGCGCGTGCACGGTGCTCGTCGACGGGAAGGCCGTCAAGTCGTGCACGATGTTCGCGGTGCAGGCCGATGGCTGCCGCGTCACGACCATTGAAGGGCTGGCCGCCAACGGCGCGCTCCATCCGGTGCAGGAGGCCTTCTGGGAGCGGCACGGGCTCCAGTGCGGCTACTGCACGCCGGGCATGATCATGACGGCCGTGCAGCTGCTGGAGGACACGCCGCGACCGAGCCGCGAGCAGATCGCGCACGGCTTGAAGGGCAACCTGTGCCGCTGCACCGGCTACACGCACATCGTCGACGCCGTGGCGCACGCCGCCGCGAAACGCTGAGACGGGCACCATGAGCACCATCACCACCGAGAAAGTCGGCTACGTCGGCAAGGCGATGAAGCGGCTGGAGGACCCGCGCCTTCTCAAGGGGCTGGCGACCTACGTCGATGATCTGCGCCTGCCGGGGATGCTGCACGCGGCCTTCGTGCGCAGCCCGCACGCGCACGCGCGCATCGTCTCGATCAGGAGCGAGACGGCGCGCGCCAAGCCCGGCGTCGTGGGCGTCTTCACCGGCGCCGACGTCAACGCCCACTGCGGGGTCGTGCCGTGCGCCGCCAGCCAGCCCGACATGAAGGCGCCGAAGCACACCGTGCTGGCGGGCGGTCGCGCGTACTTCGTCGGTCATCCGGTTGCCGTCGTCGTCGCGACCACGCCGTATCTGGCCGTGGACGCCGCCGAGGCCGTGGAGGTCGAGTACGATCCGCTGCCGGCAGTGGTCGATCCGGAAAAGGCGCTCGAGAAGGGCTCGCCGCTCACGCACCCGGACCTCGGCACCAACGTCGCCTTCACGTGGAACCTGGCGGGCGGCGACATCGACGCCGCATTCAAGAACGCGGATCGGGTGATCCGCCAGCGAATGTATCACCAGCGCCTCACGCCGATGGCGATCGAGCCGCGCGGCTGCGTGGCCAGCTTCCACCAGGGCGAGGGGACGCTCACCCTCTGGACCTCGACGCAGATCCCGCACCTGATTCGGACGCTGCTGCCCGGGATGATCGGCGTGGCCGAGAACAAGATGCGAATCGTCGCTCCGGAAGTCGGAGGCGGCTTCGGGTCAAAGCTGAACCTGTACGTCGAGGAGGCGCTCTGCTCGTATCTGGCGATGCACCTCGGCGCGCCGGTCAAGTGGATCGAGCGGCGCCGCGAGAACGCCGCCGCGACCATTCACGGGCGCGATCAGATCGGATACTACGAGGTGGCCGTCAAGAACGACGGCACCATCCTCGGCCTCCGCAACCGTACCATCGCCGACCTCGGCTCGTACCTGCAGCTGCTCACACCGGCGATTCCGACGCTCACCGGCCTCGTGCTGACCGGGAGTTACAAGATTCCCGCCGTCAAGATGGAAGCGATCGGGGTGTACACGAACAAGATGGCGACCGACGCGTACCGCGGCGCCGGCCGCCCGGAGGCCACCTATCTCATCGAGCGGCTGATGGACCTCGTCGCCGGCGAGCTGGGGCTCGACCCAATCGCGCTGCGGCGGCGGCATTTCCCCACGCCGCAGGAGTTTCCGTTCAACACCGCCACCGGGCTCACCTACGACAGCGGCAATTACGACGGCGCGCTGCGCAAGGCGATGGAGCTGGCGCGGTGGGACGAGCTGGTGCGGCGACGGGAGGCGCGTCGGCGCGAGGGCGCGCTCTCCGGCATCGGCGTCTCCACCTACGTCGAGATCTGCGGCATGGGGCCGTCGAAGGCGATGATGGCCGGCGGCTGGGAGTGGGGCTGCGTCCGCATGGAGATCTCGGGCAAGGTGACGGTGATCACCGGGGCGACGCCGCACGGCCAGGGACAGGAAACGAGCTTCGCGCAGATCGTCGGCGACCGGCTCGGCGTGCCGATCGAGGACATCGTCGTGCTGCGCGGCGACACGGCCGTCGCGCACTACGGGCGCGACACCTACGGGAGCCGAGGCACCGCCGTCGGCGGCGGCGCCATCGTCATGTGCATCGACCGCATCGTCGAGAAGGCGACGCGGCTGGCGGCCCATCTGCTCGGCGCCAAGCCCGACCAGGTGGTGTTCCAGGAGGGACGGTTCGGCCTCAGGGGCGGCGCCGGCAAACAGCTCGGGTGGGGCGACCTCGCCGGCGAGGCGTACATCGCCAAGAACCTGCCGCCCGGCTTCGAGCCGGGCCTCGAAGCGTCGGCGTTCTTCGAGCCGCCGAACTTCACGTTCCCCTTCGGCACGCACATCTGCGTCGTCGACATCGATCGCGACACCGGCGAGGTCGACATCGTCAAGTACATTGCCGTGGACGACTGCGGCAACCAGATCAACCCGCTGCTCATCGAAGGCCAGGTACAGGGCGGAATTGCGCAGTCGATCGGGCAGGCGCTCTACGAGCGCACGGTGTACGACGAGAACGGGCAGCTGCTGACGGGCGAGTTCACCGACTACGCGGTGCCGCGCGCCGAGGACATTCCGGAGTACGTGCTCGGCAGCACGGTGACGCCGACCACATCCAACCCGCTCGGGGTGAAAGGGGTCGGCGAGGCCGGGACGATTGGCGCGACGCCGGCCATCGCCAACGCCGTGCTCGACGCGCTGCGGCCGCTCGGCGTGAAGCACCTCGACATGCCGTTCACGCCGGAAAAGATCTGGCGCGCGATCAACCAGCGTACGTAGTGTCCGGCTTAGGTACGTAGTGTCCGGCTTCAGCCGGACCAGTGGTAGGCGGAGGCCTTCAGGCCTCCGCAAGGAGACCTCGATGTTTGCCGCACCGTTCGACTACGCCCGACCGAAGACGCTGGACGAGGCGCTGGCGCTCCTCTCCAAGCACGGCGACGAGGCCAAGCTGCTCGCCGGGGGGCACAGCCTGATCCCCGCCATGAAGCTGCGGCTGGCGCAGCCCAAGGTGCTCGTCGACATCGCGCGGCTCGACGCGCTGCGGCGCATCGAGGAGCGCGACGGCCGCCTTGTCATCGGCGCGCTGGTGACCCACGCCGAGATCGCGGCCGATAGGGCCGTCGCGAGCCGCTGCCCGCTGCTGGCGGAGGCGGCCGCGGCGATTGGCGACGTCCAGGTGCGGAACAAGGGGACGATCGGCGGAAGCCTCGTCCATGCCGACCCGGCGGCCGACTGGCCCGCGGCGATCCTCGCGCTCGACGCCGAGCTCGACATCGCCGGCCCGAAGGGCCGGCGGACCGTGAAGGCCGGCGACTTTTTCGTCGACCTGCTCGAAACCGCCGTCAAGCCGAACGAAATCCTGTGCGAGATTCGCGTGCCGGCCACGGGTGCGCTCGTCGCCTACGTCAAGACCGAGCAGAAGGCCAGCGGCTTCGCGCTCTGCGGCGTCGCGGCCGTGGTCGATGCGGCCGGCAAGCGCGTCCGCGTGGGCATCACCGGCGTCGCGCCCGTGCCGTACCGCGCCGCGGCGGTGGAGCGGGCGCTCGACGGGCAGCCGCTCAACGCGAAGACGATCGCGGAGGCGGCGCGCCACGCCGCCGGCGGCGTCACGCCGCTCGGCGACATCCACGCCTCGCCCGAGTACCGCGCGCACCTGGCGGCGGTCAACACCGCGCGCGCGCTCGAGCGTGCCGCCTCGCGGTGACACTGACCGGCACCTATCGCATCCCGGCTCCCCGGGAACGCGTCTTCGCCGCGCTGGTCGATCCCGACGTGCTGCAGCGGTGCATCGAGGGGGCCGAACAGCTCGTCCGCACGTCTGACGATGCCTACGACGTGCACCTGAAGATTGGCATCGCCGCGTTCAAAGGCTCCTACGTCGGCAAGGCGCGGCTCACCGACAAGCTTCCTCCCGACAGCTTCACCCTCCACGTCGAAGGCCAGGGCGGTCCGGGTTTCGTGCGCGGGCGCGCGCGGATTCGTCTCGTGGCGTCCGAGGGCGGCACCGAGGCCACCTGCGATGGGGACGGCCAGGTGGGCGGGTTGCTTGCCGCCGTCGGGTCGCGCCTGGTGGAAGCCACCGCGCGCAAGATGATGGACCGGTTCTTCGAGCGGCTTACCGCCGAGATGGGATAAGGAGGGATCGACATGCCACTGGCTCCGGAGGCACGTGCGTTTCTCGACCAGCTGGCCGCACTGGGCGCGCCGCCGCTGGAGGCGCTGCCCCTCGACCAGGGACGCCAGGTCTTTGCGCAGCTGCTCGGCAGCGCCGATCGCGAGCCGGTGCACCGTGTCGTCGACGGCTCAATCCCGGTCGATGGCGGCGAGATCCCGGTGCGGCTGTACGTCCCGGGCGGCGGCCGCTACCCGGTGTTCGTCTACTACCATGGCGGCGGGTGGACGTTCGGGGACCTGGATGCCTACGACCACTCGTGCCGCGCGCTGGCCAATGCCGCCGGGTGCCTCGTCGCGTCGGTGGCGTACCGGCTGTCGCCGGAGCACAGGTTTCCCGTGGCTCCCCACGACTGCTATGCCGCGCTGCAGTGGGCCGCGGCGAACGCGGCCTCATTCGGCGGCGATCCAGCGCGACTGGCCGTTGGCGGCGACAGCGCGGGGGGCAATCTTGCCGCGGTCGTCGCGCAGATGGCGCGCGACCGCGCGGCGCCGGCGCTCCGCTACCAGGTACTCGTCTACCCGGTGACAGACCACGGCTTCGAGACAGCCTCCTACCGGGAAAACGGCGAGGCGTACCTCCTGACCACGGCCCTGATGCGATGGTTCTGGAGCCAGTATCTCGGGGGCCACGGGGACGGGGCCTCGCCGCTGGCGTCGCCGCTGCGGTGCGGCGATCTCACCGGCCTGGCGCCGGCGCTCGTCATCACCGCTGAGTTCGACCCGCTCCGCGACGAGGGCGAGGCGTACGCGGCGCGCCTCCGCACCGCCGGCGTTGCCGTCACGCAGACACGCTACGACGGAATGATTCACGGCTTCTTTACGCTGACCGGGGTCTTCGACCGGGGACGGCAGGCCGTGTCGCAGGCGGCGTCGTGCCTGCGGGCGGCGCTGGGCTGAGCGAATCCGCGCGCGCCGCTCAGCGCCGGATGTAGGCGACCGGCGGCGGCGTCTCCGCCGTCGCCACGCCCGCGACGGTCTTGCAGCCGAAGCACGGACTAAAGTCGGATCCGCCCGCCTTCTGGCAACGCGCCCTGGCCTCGTCGAACGTGAACCACGGGTGTGGGGGCGGGCCGGGGTTAAAGCAGAGATCCATCTGCGCCAGCGCGCAGATAGTCAGCTTGTCGTCGTCTGACGGAGGGTTCGGTGCACCGGCGCCCGTGTCGGCGCCGAACCAGCGCCGGCACGCCTGCCGCGCGGCATCGGCCGGATCGATCGCCGGGTTCCCGGCGTACAGGCTCACGAAGGTGGCGGCGACGAGATCCTGCGCCTCGTACTTCCGAATGTCGGGGATCTTCGAGGGATCGTTCGTGCACCGCCCGGTCACGCCGGCCGCGATCATGTGGTTCGCAATCATGTACGGCGTCAGTTTCGTGCTGGTCTCGTTGATCCGCACAAGTCCCGCCTGGCCGACGTCAGCGAGCGGAACGCCGCGCGGCTGACCGGAAACCGGCTTCTGCGGAAGCTGATCCTTGTAGCGCACGCGAAACCAGCCGGGCGCCTGCGGATCGTAGAGCGGCGACCCACCAACCAGCCCACGCATTGGAGCAGCTGCGCCCACCGGCGGAGCGTCATGTTGTTGAGATAGTCGGCGTTGCGCAGGGCGGCCAGCGGCGGGTAGTGCAGCAGCGTGACCGCGCGATGATTGGCCATCGGCATGCCCAGCGGCGGGTAGAGCAGCCAGGTGGACGGGCCGTCGCTGTTGTTGACCGGGTAGCCGGCCATCGGATTCCAGGCCGATGTCGCCGCGCAGGCGGTGGCGCCGTTGAGCGCCTGGCCGGCGCACCCCCGGTCGAGGAACGAGACGTGCATCCGGGCGAACTGCGCCGCCTGGGCTTGGAAGCCGGGCTGCGGCTGAAAGCGCACGGTATACGGCCCGCGGCTCGTATCGCCCGTCACCACGACCGATCCGTCGATCGGGATCCCGTCCTGCGCGAGCGAGCTGGCGGTGAAATGCGCGATCACGTCCGCGTACGTCTTGAGTCCAATCGCCGGATCGATCTCGCGCGGATTCGGGTACAGCTGCTCCTGATACGCTGCATCGCCCGGGAGGGCGTAGCCGGACGCCGGGTTCGGCGCGTCGATCATCGGGTCACTCCTATGGCGGTCGATTCGCCTTGCGCGTCGGGGAACCCCAGGCGCGCCACGAGCGCGGCGAACCGCGAATCCCGCCGGACGGCGTCGGGCCACGGGAGCAGGCGCACCCGGATCAGATCGCTGATGCGCTCGTCCACGGCCCGACCCAGCGCGGCGAACGCCGCGTCGGCCTCGCCGAGCCCCGCGTGCACCAGCGCGAACTCGAGCGGTGACACGAACCGCTCGCGGGCGAATCCCTCCAGTGTGGTGAGCGCCTCGCGCGCACGGTCAGTTCGGCCCGCCACGCCCGCGGCGTGGCCCAGGAACCCCAGCGCCACCCGTCCCGACGACAGCCGGACGGCGCTGTCGAACGCCTCGATCGCGCGGTCGTTCGAGCCCTGCTGCAGATAGAGGCCTCCGAGCTTCTGGTACGTCAGGGCAAAGTTCGGGTCGAGATCCAGCGTCGCCTGCAGCTGCTGCCGCGCCTCGTCGAGGTGGCCCACGATCGTCAGGCTGTAGCCGAGGTGCGCGTTCACGATGAGCGACAGCGGATCGAGCGCCTGCGCGCGCCGCATGGCCGCCACCATCTCGTCGTGCCGGCCGGTGGCCATCAGGAGCCACGCGTACCATTGATGCGCGCTGGCGTAGTCCGGCTTGAGCCGGATGGCGTCGAGGAACTCCCGCTCGGCGCCCGGCCAGTCGCGGTCGAAGAACAGGCGCGTGTATCCGAGCGAGGCGTGCGCCTCGGCGCTGGAGTTGTCGACCTCGAGGGCCCGGGACGCGGCCGCCTGCGCGCGCGGATAGACCTCCAGCGGCCGGCGGTTGTTGTAGTAGCCGAGCAGGTTGAACGTGTCCGACAGCCCCGTGTGCGCCGGCGCGTACTGCGGATCGATCTCGATGGCGTGCTGAAAGTGCTCCGTGGCCTGGAGCAGCCCGTCGAGCGATCGCCGGTTCCAGTAGAACCGGCCCTTCAGGTACGCCTGGTACGCCGCGGCGTCGTAGGTGTCGCGCTTGGCCAGTTTCTTCTGGTCGTCGCCGCTCAGCTTGAGCTGCAGCGACCGTGAGATCTCGGCGGCGATGGCCTCCTGCACCTCGAACACGTCGGCCAGCGGGCGGTTGTACTGTTCGCCCCACAGTTGCGCCTGCTTCTTGACGTCGACGAGCTCCACGTTGACGATCAGGCGGCGATCGCGCTGCAGGACCCGGCCGACGACGACCGCGCGGGCTTTCAGCTCACCCGCCGCCGCGACCGGGTCGATCGCGGTCCCCTTGTAGCGAAACACCGTCGTCCGCGGCACGACGCGGAGCCCCGCGAGCTGCGACAGCTTGTTGATGATGTTCTCCGTGATGCCGTCGCTCAGGTAGTCGGCCTCGGTGCCCGCATCGGGCGCGACGTTGATGAACGGCAGCACGGCCAGCGAGCCGATCGTCCGCGCCTTGCTGGAATCGCTCTTGCGGGCCGGCCTGGCACGAGCTGCGGCGGGCGGCGGCGAGGCCGGCGCGGCGGCGATCGGCCCGGTCACCGCGTGTCGTCCGGCCCTGAGGGTGGTGATGTCGGCCACCATCGCGGCGATCGTCTGGTACCGGCGCTCGCGATCCTTGGCGAGCGCCCTGGCCATCGCCTCGTCGAGGCCGCGGGGCACGAGCGGGTTCGCCGACGAGGGGGGCGGCGGATCGTGGTGCAGGATCGCGTCGGCCACCATGATCGTGGTCGCGGCCGTGAACGCCTGCCGGCCCGTCAGCATCTCGTACAGGACCAGCCCGAACGAGAAGATGTCGGTGCGGCGGTCCAGGTCGTCGCCCCGCAGCTGCTCGGGAGACATGTAGGCCGTGGTGCCAAGCGCCGTCCCCGACCGCGTCAGATCCGCCTTGGCCTGGGTCACGAGCCGATCGTCGTCGGCGCCGGTCGTGCGCTTGGCCAGACCGAAGTCGAGAACCTTCGCCTGGCCGCGGTGCGTCACGAAGATGTTGCCGGGCTTGATGTCGCGATGAATCAGGTTGTGCGCGTGCGCGGAGTCGAGCGCGTCGCCGATCTGGAGCGCGAGGTCGAGCGCGGCGTCGGTCGCCAGCGCGCGGGCGGCGATGGCGTCCTTGAGCGTCTGCCCTTCGAGCAGCTCCATCACGATGAACGTACGCCCCTGGTCGGTTCCGAGGTCGTAGACCACGCAGATGTTCGGGTGGCTGAGGGCGGACGCGGCGCAGGCCTCGCGATACAGGCGCTCAACGGCCACCGGATCCGACGCGTCGTCTTGCGGGAGCACCTTCAGGGCGACGAACCGCTGCAGGCGGACGTCCTCGGCGCGATAGACCACACCCATGCCGCCCGCGCCCAGTCGCTCGAGCACGCGGTAGTGCCCCAGGGTTCCGCCTATCAGGGGGTCGGTGTCGGCCATGCAGCTGAAAGTCCGCGCAGCGGCAGCGATTATAGTCTTCGCGCCACGCGAGCTCAGCCATAGAATGACGGCTTTGTAATCCGATCTGACGGGGGAAGGCCGTGAATGAGTGACTTGCGAGCGTCGTTTGACTACATCGTGGTGGGTGCCGGCTCGGCCGGGTGCGCCGTCGCCGCCCGGCTGAGCGAGGATCCGGGCTGCACGGTGCTGCTGCTTGAAGGCGGGGGATCGGACGACCATCCCGATGTGAAGGACCCGCGCAGGTGGCCGGCGCTGTTCTACGGGGAGCTCGACTGGTGCTGGAAGACGGCGCCGCTTCGAAGCTGCTTCAACCGGGTCGATCACGTGCCCCGGGCCAAGATGCTCGGCGGCTGCCACAGCCACAACGCGAACGCCTGGGTGCGGGGCCATCGCACCGACTTCGACAGCTGGGCGTACGCCGGCTGCCCCGGCTGGAGCTGGGCGGACGTGCTGCCGCTCTTCAAGAAGATCGAGGACTGGCAGGGCCCGCCGAGCGACCTGCGCGGCACCGGCGGGCCGATCTACGTGACGCCGCCGGTGGATCCCAACCCGCTGTCGGCGGCCTTCATCGAGGCGGGCCGGTCGGTGGGCTTGCCGGTACTCGACGACATCAACGGGCCCGAGATGCTCGGCGTCGGCTACTTCAACTTCACCGTCAAGGACGGGCGCCGGTTCAGCGTGGCCGACGGTTATCTGCGTCCCGCGCTCGCGCGCCCCAACCTCACCGTGCTGACCCGCGCGGAAGCCGATCGCGTGATCCTGACGGCCTCGCACTGCACGGGCGTCGCGTTCCGGCACGACGGCGCGACGCGGCAGGCGCACGCTGCTCGCGAGGTCATCCTGTGCGCCGGCGTCATCGGCACGCCGCGCATCCTGCTGCTGTCGGGCATCGGTCCGGAAGACGACCTGCGACGCCTCGGCATTCCAGTGGCGGCCAACCTCGGCGGCGTCGGGAGCAACCTGCAGGACCACGTGCTGCTGGGGGGCCTGGTGTACGAATGCCGCGGCGCGCTGCCGCCGCCGCGCAACAACGGCGCCGAAAGCACGCTCTGGTGGAAGTCGGACCGGCGCCTCGCCGGGCCGGACATTCAGCCCGTGTTCATCGAGTTCGCCTTCGCGACGCCGGAGCTCGGGCCGCGGCTGCCGCACGATCAGTGCTACACGATCTGTCCCAGCGTCGTGCGGCCCGCCTCGCGCGGGCGCGTCACGCTGGCAAGCGCCGACCCGGCCGCCGCACCGATCATCGACGTCAACTACCTTTCGCGCGACGCCGACGTCACCGCCATGCTCGCGGCGGTGGAGCTGTGCCGCGAGATGGGAGCCGCCGAGGCCTTCACGCCGTTCCGCGCCCGCGAGGTCATGCCCGGCCCGCTCGGCCGGACGGAGATGGTCGAGTTCATCCGCACCGCGGCCTCCACGTACTTTCATCCGACGAGCACGTGCCGCATGGGCCAGACCGCCGCGTGCGTTGTCGATCCCGAGCTCCGAGTCCACGGCATCGACGGTCTCCGCGTCGCCGATGCCTCCATCATGCCCGGCGTGACGAGCGGCAACACCAACGCGCCGTCGATCATGATTGGCGAGAAGCTGGCCGAGCTGGTCACGGCGCGATCGAAGCCGTCGATCTCGTCGTCTCGTATCGCCCCTACGGCGTCCGGAGTGTGAACATGACCGTGAACATTCCCCTGGGCAGCAAGGATCGCGTCGAGCAGCTGTTTTCGTTTCCGAATTCGCCGACCTGCCCGTGGACCCTGCCCGAGACCGTGAAGCACTGGTTCGACATGACCCTGGATCGCGACGGGCTGGCGGCGCGCGGCGCGCATGCCGCCGTGACCGCCGGGAGCGGCGGCTACGTCCTCACCCTCGACGGTCCCGCGATGGTGCAGGACGCGCTCAAGGGATACCAGGCGCGCCTCCCGCAGTTTCTCGACAACGGCTGGCAGGCGCTCACGACGGTTGTGCCGAAGATCAAAGCCGAGCACCGCTGGGATCCCAGCCCGGACACGCCGAAGCCGGGCCAGCCGCCGTATCAGCCGTGGCGGTTCTTCCTGCCGCTCGGCATGGCGATGCTCAACCAGAAGGCGCTGCTCTTTTTTCATTACCCGCCGATCCGGCTGCTCGAAACGAACCAGGACTACCTGAACGACCCGGTGCCGGTGCGCTGCGAGGAGCTGCTGACCGCCAACGGCGCGACGGCGGCCGATCTGCCGCTGTTCAACACCGTCATGGACGCCACGCCCATCGGCGCCGAAGACGACCAGGGGTCCAAGAAGGCCGGCGACACGAAGTGGGGGCTGATTCCCATTCAGGATTTCCACGAGTACCAGAAGGCGCAAGTGAAGCTGCTGTTGAACCCGGCGCCCGGCCGCAACGGCTACACCGTGCCGATTGCCGTGTACGGAGCCCATCCGCGCGACACGTTCAACGAGCTCTATCAGGCAAAGCTCGACCTCAAGACGGGTCCGACCGCCGTCGTCGAGATCGTTCCCGGACGGAAGACGCCGGTGATCGTCTCGACGCACCCGTATGCGTTTTACGTCACCGCGCAGGGCGATCCCGACCGCGTCGGTTCGGGAAAGCTGGTGAATCCGGCCGGCGCGACGGCGCGGATGATCGAGGACCTCGTGGTCGCTCGCTGGTTGAAGCTGATGGCGGACGACCCGACGCAACCCGCGGAGCGTGTGCTGGCCGATTGCCGGGCGTACTGGACCGACCCGGCCCGGAAGCCGACCGTCAGCGCGCTGGTGCGGCACCAGGGATCGCTCACGTATTCCGACCCGAAGACGCTGGCGTTCACGTTCCTCGTCCCGTTGTCAGCCACCGATCAGGCGGCGTCGCCGCCGGCCGCCGTGCCCTCGCCATCGGCGCCCCCCGCGCCCCGGCCGGCGCCCGCACGCGGCAGCGCGGCCGGCCTCAGCGTGATCGGCGATAAGGGGAAGCCGGTTGACTGGTGGTTCATCTACAAAGTGTCGAGTGAGTCGGAGTCGTCGAAAGGCCTCCAGGCGAGGGGCACGGAGTACGCCTACTTCGATGCCGGCATGGCGGCGAGCGGCGGCGCGTTGATGCAGTCGGCGAGCCGTGTCAATCGTGCCGGGGGAGCGCTCTGCGGCACGCTTCAGCAGATGTACGGCGGCGCCGCCAGATCCAACAAACAACTGGGCTGGTTCTTCTACAACGACGAAGACCCGCAGAAGCCCGATGGGTACGCGAACAGCTCTCGCGGACACTGCAAGGGCGTGCTCGCATTCGATCTCGCGACCGACTCGGGCTTCTGGCTCGTGCAGTCAACGCCCCGCTTTCCCGTTCCAAAGCGATACAGCTTTCCGAACACCGGAATGGAGATGGCGCAGACGTTCCTCTGCATGACACTGCCCGGCGCCGATACGGCTCGGGCGATTGCCGACCTGATGTACCGCGCGCACCGGCCCAACGTCTACCTGGCGTCGGCCGTGCCGGCGGGCCTGGCCGCCGACGATCCCCGCGCGCTGCTCATGCAGGACAAGGTGGCGCCCGGTACGCAACCCGTCGCCGATAGCCTGGCGTTTTCCTCGCGCGACGGCCAGCCGTTCCTGCTGATCGCCAAGAACAAGTGGTGGGGCAAGGACTTCTACAACGATCTCGTCGGTCCTATCCTCCACGAATCGCTGAAAGTGGAAACCTGGCTCCACTGGAAGACGCCCGGCACCCTCGACAGCGACAAGACACACAAGGTGGCAATCATGCACTCGGTGAACCTGGAGCCGTTGGACATCCCCTATTCATGGTCCGAGGAATTCGACCACGCGAAGCTGGCCATTTCCGACGAGTCGGAAAAAGTGCACATGGTGTGCGTGGGCGACATCAACGACACGACCGCGCAGCGATCGCGAGACGGCGGCACGGTGGCGTTTCAATGCGACGCGCTGTGGAACAGCCTGGTGCGGGCCTTGTCCGATCAGCCCGAGCCTGCCCGGCCGAAGAAGAAGAAGGTGAAGAAGGCGAAACAGACGAAGAGGACGAAGAACACGAAGAAGAAGGGAACATCGAAAAAGAGAACGTCAGCGGCGCGCAAACGATCTGCGACCGGCAAGAAGACATCGCGCCGGAGGCGGGCGGCTCGTTGACACAAGGGTACGACGGTCGGTCCGGCTGAAGCCGGACACTACGTACGAAATATGCTGTACGTAGTGTCCGCCTTTAGGCGGACCGGCAAGGGGAGCACATGAGCGCCAGTCCGCCGATGCGCCGCTCCGATTTGAAAAGAATTTCTCGGTGTCTCTTAGGTCTACACTAATCCACCATTCCCTGGAGGACTCGTGACACGTACCACTTCCGTGCGCGCCGTTGCCGTCGTCCTCGTGGTCGGAGGCCTGGTTGGCGCGTCAGGGCGGAACGGCACAGGCGCCGCGCAAGGCGCGCAGCGGGCGCCCGCTTATCAGGTCGATGCCCTGTGGCCGAAGCCGCTGCCGAACCGGTGGCTCGTCGGCGCCATTGCCGGCGTGGCCGTCGACGCGCAGGATCACGTGTGGATCGTGCACCGGCCCGGCACGCTGCAGCCGAACGAGACGCGGTCGATCTGGCGGGCCGCTCCGCCGGTGCTCGAATTCGACCAGGACGGGAACCTCGTGTCGGCGTGGGGCGGCCCAGGCGCGGGGTACGAGTGGCCTGACCTCGAGCACGGCATCTACATCGATCACCAGGATCACGTCTGGCTCGGGGGGGGCGGCGAGAAGGACGCGCAGATTCTCAAGTTCACGCGCACGGGCACCTTCCTTCTGCAGATTGGCCGGAAGGGTCAGAACACCGGCAGCAACGACACGCGGAACCTCGGCGGCGCCGCCAATATCGTCGTCGATCCCGGCGCAAACGAGGCCTACGTGGCGGACGGTTACGTGAACCACCGCGTGATCGTCTTCGATGCCACTACCGGCGCGTACAAACGGCACTGGGGCGCGTACGGCCGGAGGCCGGACGATGCCTACTTCGCGCAAGCCGGTGAGCGGCTGCCGAGTCCCTTCAGCGGCGCCGTGCAGCACGAGAACAGGCCCAGCCAGTACGATCCCGACGGCCCGCCGCCGCCGCAGTTCCGCATCGTCCATGCGGTGCGGATTGCCAACGACGGCCTGGTGTACGTGTGCGACCGCACCAACGATCGCATTCAGGTGTTTCGGAAGGACGGGACGTTCGTGACCGAAACGTTCATCGCCCGGCACACGCTGGGCAGCGGCTCGGTCTGGGATATCGGCTTCTCAACCGACCCTGCGCAGACGTACCTGGTGGTGCCCGATGGAACCAATCAACAGGTGTACATCCTGAGGCGTGACACGCTCGAGGTGGTGAGTGGATTCGGCCAGGGCGGGCACTGGGCGGGGCAGTTCTACGGCGCGCACAACCTCGCGATTGATTCGAAGGGGAACCTCTTCATCGGCGAGACCTACGAGGGCAAGCGCGTGCAGAAGTTTACGTACAAGGGCCTGGGGCCCGCGCAGGTGCCGTTCGGGACGTCCGGCTGAAGCCGGACACTACGTACGAAGTCAATCGCTGGCGCGCGCGTGCTCCTCGATGTAGGCGAGCAGCGTGTCTGGATGCACCGGCTTGGCGAGAAACGGATACCCCCCGATCTGCTTTGGCGCGGTGCCGATTTCGCGCCGCGACACGAGCGCCGTGAGGAACACGAGCGGCGTGCCCCGCAGAATGGGATCGGCCTGAATCTCCGCGGCCACCGTCCCGCCGTCCTCGCCCGGCATCATGATGTCCAGGAAGATCAGGTCAGGCCGGAACTCGCGTGCCGCCTCCAGTGCGCGCCGGCTGTCGTTCTCGACCGCCACATCACAGTGTCCGTGTTCGGTGAGATACAGCGCCAGCGCCCGGGTGATGCCGACATCGTCGTCAACGAGCAGGATCCGGCGTTTGCGCATCCTCATGCCTCCTGTGTGTCGATCTTCAGGATCATCGTGACCCGCGCACAGGAGGCATGAGGATG
>Ga0209640_10002486_pt1 | contig 16043 bp, 16 predicted proteins | sample RifCSP10_1_FD_184018 | JGI IMG/M metagenome (GOLD analysis project Ga0209640, IMG submission 184018) | Soil microbial communities from Rifle, Colorado - Rifle CSP2_sed 10_1 (SPAdes) (version 2) | ecosystem: Environmental > Terrestrial > Deep subsurface > Rock core/Sediment | place: Rifle...
TCGCTGCACACCAATTCCATCATCAAGCTGTTCCGCACCTTCATCGCGGAAAACCCCGAGGTGTGGAGCGACGACTTCCAGCGCGAGCTCTATGTGTGCTGCGCCACCGTGGTGGAGCATGAGGACGCGTTCATCGACCTTGCCTTCGAGCTGGGCGGCATCGAAGGGCTCACCGGCGCCGAGGTGAAGCAATACATCCGCTACATCGCCGATCGCCGCCTGTCGCAGCTCGGGCTGCAGCCGATCTACCGCGTGGAGCGCAACCCGATTCCCTGGATCGACGACATGCTGAACGGCATGGAGCACACCAACTTCTTCGAGAACCGCGCCACCGAGTACTCCAAGGCCGCCACCCAAGGCACCTGGGACGAGGTCTGGGGCGACTGAATACCGCTGTCGTTCCCGCGCAAGCGGGGGTCCAGGGTTCTTAGTTCCTCTTTGTTGTCATTCCCGCGCAGGCGGGAATCCACACGGCGGTTCCGTCGCAAGAAAGCAAGTGTGGGTCCCCGCTTTCGCGGGGGCGGCACAAATGGGAAGATGTCTCCTGCAACTCAGGGAGACATCAACATGCCGCACAAATACGTAAATCCGAAATCCGTCGCGCAGCCGATGGGCCAGTACTCGAACTGCGTGGAGACTGCGTCCAACCTCAAGTGGCTGCACGTGGCCGGCCAGGTCGGCATCGACAAGGACGGCAAGCTGGGCGCGGATTTCGCCGCGCAGGCGAACAACGTCTGGATCAACCTCACCAACTGCCTGAAGGAATGCGGCTACACCATGGACGACGTGGTGCGCGTCAACCACTTCCTCACCGATGGCCGCTTCGCGCAGCCGTACCGCGAGATCCGCGCCAAGTATCTCGGCAACGCCAAACCGGCCTCGACGCTGCTCATCGTGGAGGGCCTCGCCGATCCCAACTACTGCCTCGAGGTCGAGCTGACCGCCGCCAAGGCGTAACCACCGTGAGCTTCGCCGATCGCCAGGTGCCGGCGCCTGGCGAGATCTTTCTCGACCATGTCGGCTGGTTCCTGCCGAGCCTCGCGGAGGCCGAGGCGTTCGCGCGCCTCGGTTTTCCGCTCACGCCGTATACCGCGCACCAGAACGCCGATCCGAAGGGTGGCCCGCCGGTGCGCTCCGGCACCGCCAACCGCTGCGCCATGCTGCGGCTGGGCTATCTGGAGTTCCTCGAGGCGGTCCCGGACCTCGACACGCCGATCACCCGCCAGCACCACGCGGCGGTGGCGCGCTACACCGGCGTGCACCTGCTCGCCTTCACCGTCGCGGATGCGGCCGCGGAAGCCGCGCGGCTCGCCGCGGCTGGCTTCGCGCCGGACCCTGTCGTGCTGCTGCGCCGCCCAACGGACATCGGCGAGGCGCGTTTCAGCGTGGTCCGCACCGCGCCGGCGCGCATGCCGGAGGGCCGCATCCAGACGCTGGTGCAGGAAACGCCGGATATCGTGTGGCAGGAGCGCTTCGTCGCCCGCGACAACGGCATCGATGCGCTTGCCGGCGTGGTGCTGGAGGTTGCCGATCCGGCGGAAGCCGCGGCGCGCTACGGCCGCTACCTGGGCCGCCCGGCCGCGGCCAACCGCGTCGTGCTCGACCGCGGCAGGCTGACCTTCCGCCGCGGCGGCGGCATCGTTCCGCGCATGAGCGCGGTGGAATTGGTGTCGCGGGACCTCGACCTCACCCGCGACTACCTCAAAGGCCACGGCGTGTCGGCGGCCGATCGCGACGGCATGCTGACCGTCGAGGCGGCCGGCGCGGCGCTGGTGATTTACAACCAGCCGCCGTAACGGTATCGCTTCGCTGAACCTCGGGAGAACGCGATGCGCGCGGTGGTCCTACGCGAGCACGGCGGCGTGGATGCGCTGCGCTACGAAGACGATTACCCCGACCCGCAGCCCGAAGCGGGCCAGGTGGTGGTGCGCGTGCGCGCGACGTCGATCAACTATCACGACGTGTTCACCTGCAAGGGCATGCCCGGCATCAAGGTGCCGTTCCCCTGCATCATCGGGCTCGATATCGCGGGCGAGATCGCATCGGTCGGGCCGGGCGTCACCGGTGCCTGGAAGCCGGGCGACCGGGTGCTGGTCGATCCGCTGAACCTCAAGCGGGTCGGGCTGCACGGCGAGACCCTGCCCGGCGGCTGCGCCGAATTGTGCCCGGTGGACGAAGGGCAGCTGGTGCCGATTCCGGACGGCGTCAGCTTCGAGCAGGCGGCGGCGCTGCCCGTGGCCTACGGCTCGGCGCACCGGATGATCATGACGCACGGCAAGATCAAGGCCGGCGAGAAGGTGCTGATCCTCGGCGCCTCGGGCGGCGTCGGCTCATGCTGCGTGCAGCTCGCCAAGATGGTGGGCTGCGAGGTGGTGGCGTGCGGCTCGACGCCGGAGAAGCTTGCCGCGCTCAAAGCCATGGGCGCCGACCATGTCATCGACTACAAGGCCGAGGATTTCGCCAAAGCGGTCTATGCGCTGTACGACAAGCCGCATCGCCGGTTCTACACCGGCGGGGTCGACGTGCTGGTGAACTTCACCGGCGGCGAGACCTGGGTGCCCTCGCTCAAATGCATCAAGCGCGGCGGGCGGCTGCTTACCTGCGGCGCGACCGCGGGCTTCGATCCGAAGGAGGATCTCCGCTACATCTGGACGTTCGAGCTGCAGATCCTGGGCTCCAACAGCTGGGCGCGGCAGGATCTGGTCGATCTCATGAACCTGATTCGCGACAAGAGGCTGGATCCGCATATCGAGACGGTGCTGCCGCTCGAGGAGACACGCGAGGGCGTGCGCAAGGTGCGCGATCGCGAGGCGATCGGCAAGATCGTCATCCGGCCGTGAGAGAACCGCGCAACCTGGGCGACATTTTCGGCGATCATCGCGACAGAGCGCGCGTCGCGGTGGTCGATCTCCACGATCCGGACCAGCCGCGGGAGATTTCCTTCGCCGCGCTGCACGCGGCGTGCGACGCGGTCGCCAACGGGCTGCGCGCGGCGGGGCTGAAACCCGGCGACCGCATCGGCGTGCTCGCGCTCAACCGGGTCGAGTTCCTGCAGGCGATGTTCGGCGCCATGCGCGCCGGCTGCGTGCCGGTGATGATCAACGTGAAGCTGCCGGCGCCGCAGGTGCATTACATCGTCGCGGATTCCGGCGCCAAGATCGTGTTCGCCGACGCCGAATTCACGCCGCTGCTGCCGCCGGGCGTGCGCACGGTCGCGTTCGGCGATGAATTCAATGCGTTCAAGAAACCCGGCGGGTCCGCATGCTACGCACCGCGCCCGGACGATATCGCCGAGCAGCCGTATACGTCGGGTTCGACGGGACGGCCCAAAGGCGTGCTGCTCACCCACGCCGGCCAGAGCTGGATGATCGACTCGCTGGTGTCGAGCCGCGACATGGCGGCGGGCGATTGCAGCGTGATCTCGGCGCCGCTGTACCACAAGAACGCGCTCTTGGCCGTGAAGTCGGCGCTCGCGCCCGGCGGGCGCGTGGTGCTGCTGGCGCGGTTCGATGCGCGCCGCTACGTCGAGGCGATCGGCCGCTACAAGATCACGATCCTGACCGGCGTGCCGACCATGTACGCCCTGATCCTGCAGCAATCGGATCTGCTGGCGCGCACCGATCTTTCCTCGGTGCGCGCGCTCAGCATGGGCTCGGCGCCGGCATCCGGGCCATTGCTGGACAACCTCGCCAAGACGTTCCCCAACGCGGCGATCAACCTGAACTACGGCATCACCGAGGGCGGGCCGATCCTGTTGTCCTGGAAGCACCCCAAGGGCCTCAAGCGTCCGCGCTACACGGTGGGCTATCCGCTGCCCGGCGTGGAGTTGCGGTTCGGGGACGGTCCGAGCCCGGACGAGGGCATTTTGTTCACCCGCAATCCGGGCGTGATGCTGGGCTACCACAATCTGCCGGAGGAGACCGCGCGCGTGCTGAAGGACGGCTGGCTCGACACCGGTGACATCCTGAAGCGCGACGCCGACGGCTGGCTGTATTTCGTGGGCCGGGCCGATGACATGTTCGTGTGCGGCGGCGAGAACATCTATCCGGGCGAGGTCGAGTCGCTCCTGGAGCGGCACCCGGACGTGATGCAGGCCGCGGTGGTGCCGGCGCCGAACGAGTTGAAGGCGCACGTGCCCTACGCCTATGTGGTGCGCCGGCCGGGCGCCGCCGCGACCGAAGACGCGCTCAAGCAATACGCGTTGAAGAACGGGCCGGTTTACGCGCACCCGCGCCGGGTATTCTTCGTCGATGCGCTGCCGCTCGCCGGCACCAACAAGATCGACCGCAAGGCGTTGCAGGCGCGCGCTGCGGAAGCGGCGAAGCTGGAGCGGGTGGAATGATCCGCCCCGGCTGACCATGAAGCGGCTTGCCTGCATCGCCGCGGCGCTCCTGCTGGCCGCGCCGCTCGCTCCCGCCGCGCAGCTCGCGCCGCCGGAAACAACGGTCGTCGCTCTGGTCAACGCCGCGCGCGTGAAAGCCGGTCTAAAGCCGGTGGTGGCCGAGCCGCGGCTGGCCCGCATCGCGGCCGCCCACGCGGCCGACATGGCGCGGAATTCGTTCGTCGGGCATGTCGGTTCGGATGGCGCCGGCATGATCGAGCGCGCGCTGCGCGCAGGCTACGGCTACGCCTACATCGCGGAAAATGTGGCGGGCGGCCAGAAAAGCGCCGAGACCGCCATGGCGAGCTGGATGTCGAGCGGCGGCCATCGGCGCAACATCCTGGCGCCGGAAGCGACGCAAATGGGCGTCGGCCACGCCATCGAGGGCGGCCGCGCGCCGAAATACGGCGCGTATTGGGTGATCGTGCTGGGCGCGCCGGTCGCGCCGTGAGCCAACTCCGTTCGTGCTGAGTAGCCGCCGTAGGCGGCGTATCGAAGCACGGAACGTTCTGCCCTTCGATACGGCGCTTCGCGCCTACTCAGGGCGAACGGGGTGGGCCTACGACTTCAGCGCCTCGATATAGGGCGGCAGGGCGAGCGCCGCCCGGTGCACCTCGGGCGTGTAGTAGCGCGTCTTGATGTTCAGCGCGGCGAACCGCTGCTGCAGGATGGCAAGCGAGGTGTTGCGCGGCCGCACGCTCTTGCAGCCCCAGCCCAAGGTCATGAAGCCGGCGGCGTAGCTCGGCACCTGAGCCACGTAGAACGTCGCGTCCGGGAACGCCCGCTTCAGCCGGCCGTAGGTGCCCTTGGCCTCTTCGGCCTGCATGAAGGTGACGCCGCTCTGGGTCACCATGATGCCGCGCGGGGTCAGCCGCTTGGCGCAGGTTCCGTAGAATTCGTCGGTGAACAGCGGCTCGGACGGGCCCTGCGGATCGGTCGAGTCGACGATGATGACGTCGAACTTTTCCTTGGTCTCCATGATGTACTTGATGCCGTCCTCGACCCGCACCTCGGCCCGGTGGTCGTCGAACGCGCCGCCGCAGATCGACGGAATGTATTTCCGGCACACGTCGATCACGTCGCCGTCGATCTCCACCATCACGCACTTGTCGATGCGGTGCTTCAGCGCCTCTTCCAGGATGCCGCCGTCGCCGCCGCCGATGATCAGCGCGCGCCGCACCGCGCCGTGCGCCAGGAACGGCAGGTGCACCAGCATCTCGTGGTAGACGAACTCGTCCGCCTCGGTGGTCTGGATGACCCCGTCCAGCGCCAAGACCCGGCCAAATCGCCGGGTCTCGAACACGACTACCTCTTGGAACTTGCTGCGGCCCTTGTAGAGGACCTGCTCGACCTTGAAGCGCTGCTGGAAGTCAGGGTAGAGGGTTTCGGCGAACCACTCGCCGGCTTCATTCACCCTTCCAGCCCCCGCTTTTGCTCGGCGAGCTGCACGTGGTTCGGCGTGAACGCCGTCCGCAGCACCCTGACCGCCTGGTACGGGTCGCAGTTGCCGCAGGTGAACACGTCGAACGCCGCGTAGCCGCGCTCGGGCCACGTGTGCACGCTGATGTGCGACTCCGAGATCACCGCAACACCCGACACCCCGCCGTTCGGAGAGAACTTGTGCAGGTGGATGTACAGCAGCGTCGCGCCCGCGGCCTTCACCGCGTCGCGCAGCGCATTCTCGATATGGTCGCGGTCGTCGAGTCGTGAAGCGCCCCAGAAATCCACCAGCACGTGCGTGCCGGCGTAGCGGATTCCGTCGCGTTCGACGAAGAAGTCCTTGGCCTCATGTGTTGGTTGCGGACTCGGGCGGAAGGTTACCGGGCTTTGGACTGGAGCTTCCGACGTCAGCGGAACAGCCGCCAGCCTACGCCTGGCCAAGGACACCTTCTGGGACATTCCATCAAACCTCCGACGCAGTTGGCGTGGCAACGGGACAGAAACGTCGTGCTCGCACAATGCGATCACAGCGCGTGTAATTGCGCTTTCGACCCTACGATTGCAAGAGTTTTTGAAAATTTCGTGAAGATTTTTTCAGCACATCGCGCCCGTGCTCAGAAGTCATCGTCGGCGAGCGCCATCACCGCGTCGGCTCCGGCCATCGCTTGCGCTGCAAGCGCCGGCGCGAGCGCCAGCGTGGTCTCGGCATAGAACGCCGCCGTCGCGCGCTTGGCGTTGGCAAAGGCCCGATTTCCGCGGGCTTCCGACGCCATGCGCTGGGCGGCGCGCACGCTCAGATAAAGCGCCCAGCCGCCTAGCACGGCGCCGAACAGCCGCAGATACGGCGTGGCGCCGGCTGCCGCGGCGCGCACGTCGCGCCCAAATGTTGCCGCAATCCAGCCCGTCGCGCGCTCCAGAGCATCGGCCGAATCGCCGAGCGCGCGCCGAATCGATTCGCTGTCGGCATCGCCGCCGGCAAAGCTCGCCCGAATTTCGCCGATCAGCGCCCGCGCCGATTGCCCCTCGTCGCCCGCCACCTTGCGGCGGATCAGGTCGAGCGCCTGGATGCCGTTGGTGCCTTCGTAGATCGGGGCGATCCGGGCGTCGCGCAGATGCTGCGCTGCACCGGTCTCCTCGAGGAAGCCGGCGCCGCCGTGGATCTGGATGCCGATCGAGGCCGCCTCGACGCCGATGTCGGAGCACCACGCCTTGACGATCGGCGTCAGCAGATCGAGCCGCGCCTGGGCGGCGGCGCGCTGCGTCTTGTCCGGGTGGCGCGCGGCTTCGTCGGTGGCGAGCGCGGTCAGCATGTTAAGCCCGCGCCCAGCCTCGCTGTTGGCCCGCATGGTCATCAGCATGCGGCGGACGTCGGGGTGGCGCACGATCGGGATCGGACCGGCGCCGGGCTGGGCGAGGTCGCGGCCCTGGACGCGCTGCTTGGCGTAGGCGGCGGCCTGCTGGTAGGCGCGATCGGCCAGCGCGACGCCTTGCAGGCCGACCACGAAGCGGGCCGCGTTCATCATGGCGAACATGTATTCCATGCCGCGGCCTTCCGAGCCCACCAGTTCGCCCAGCGCGCCCTCGTTGTCGCCATAGGCCATGACGCAGGTCGGGCTCGCCTTGATGCCCAGCTTGTGCTCGACCGCGACCGCGCGGAAATCGTTGCGCCGCCCAGGCGTGCCGTCGTCGTTGAGCAGGTACTTCGGCACCACGAACAGCGACAGCCCCTTGGTGCCCGGCGCCGCGCCCTCGGTGCGGGCGAGCACCATGTGGACGATGTTGGGCGTCATCGCGTGCTCGCCCCAGGTGATGAAGATCTTCTGGCCCTTGAGGCGGTAGTGCTTGCCGTCCTTGGTCGCCCGGGTGCGCAGCGCGCCGACATCGGAGCCGGCGTGCGGCTCGGTCAGCGCCATGGCGACCGGCCATTCGCCGCTCACCATCTTGGGCAGCCAGGTGCGCTGCTGCTCGGCCGAGCCGTGGCGGGTGAGCGCATCGATGCCGCCCTGGGCGAGGCCGGGGCACAGCGCGAAGGCGAGGTTGGCCGCCGACCACATCTCGGTGGCCGAGGCGGCGAGGAGGGTCGGCAGCCCCTGGCCGCCATAGGCGGGATCGGCCGAGATGCCGACCCAGCCGCCTTTCCAGAACGCCTCGTAGGCCTCGGCAAAGCCTTTTGGCGTGATCACCACGCCGTTCTCCAGCCGCGAGCCCTCGATGTCGCCGGAACGGTTCAGCGGTGCGATGACCTCGGAGGCAAGCTTGCCGGCTTCCGACAGCACGTCGCCGACCAGGTCGGCCGTCACCGATTCATAGCCGGGCAGGGCGGCGATGCGATCGATCCCGATCACCTCCTCGATCAGGAAGCGCAGATCGGCAATGGGGGCGTTATATGGGATCACAGCGCGCCGTCCCCTACGAACGTGTCAGGCCCGCGAAACTTGTCCCCGCGAAAGCGGGGAGCGGACATGACAGAAAAAGAAGCCATGCATCCGGTTACAGGACCTTGCCGGGGTTCATGAGGTTGTCGGGGTCGAGCGCGGCCTTGATCTTCTTCATCAAGTCGAGCGCGACCGGCGATTTGTAGTGCTGCAGCTCCTCGCGGCGCAGCCGGCCGATGCCGTGCTCGGCGCTGATCGAGCCCTTCATGGCGGTGACGATGTCGTGGACCAGGCGGTTCAGCTCGGCATAGCGCGCGTCGAACGCGGCATCGCCGGAGCTTTGGGGGCGGCTCAGGTTGTAATGGACGTTGCCGTCGCCGAGGTGGCCGAACGAGCAGATGCGGATGCCCGGCACCGCGTCCGCGACCGCCCGGTCGGCGGCGGCCAGGAATTCGGCGACCCGGGAGACCGGCACCGCGACATCGTGCTTCACCGATGCGCCTTCGAATTTCTGCGCCTCGGGGATGGTCTCGCGCAGCTTCCAGAATGCATCGGCCTGCGCGCCGCTTTCGGCGATAGCCGCGTCCAGGGCCAGACCTTGCCGCATCCCCGCCTCCAGGATCGCCTCGACCAGCCCGCGCAGGTCGGAGCCGGCCAAGCCTGAGCTCAGCTCCATCAGCACGTAATGGTCGTACCGCGTGGCCAGCGGATCGCGCGCGCCCGGGATATGCCGCAGCACGAAATCCAGCGGCAGCCGCGGGATCCATTCGAACGCGGTGACCTTCTCGTCCGACATGGTGCGGGCGAGCGCCAGCAGCTTGACCGCGTCGGCGACCGACGGCACGGCGACGAACGCGGTCTCGGTCTCCTTGGGCAACGGAAACAGCTTCATGACCGCGGCGGTGATGATGCCGAGCGTGCCCTCGGCGCCGATGAACATCTGCTTCAGGTCGTAGCCGGTGTTGTCCTTGCGCAGGCCGTTCAGCCCGTCCCAGATGCGGCCGTCGGGCAGCACCACCTCGAGTCCCAGCGCCAGCTCGCGCGCGGTGCCGTAGCGCAGCACGCCGGTGCCGCCTGCGTTGGTGGACAGGTTGCCGCCGATCCGCGCCGTGCCTTCGCCGCCTAGGCTCAGCGGAAACAGCCGGTCGTGCGCTTCCGCCGCCCTCTGCACGTCCAACAGGATCACGCCGGCTTCCACCGTGATGGTGTAGTTCAGCGGGTCGACCTCGCGCACCCGGCTCATGCGGGCGAGCGACAGCACCACGGCATCGCCGTTCTCGCTGGGGGTTGCCGCGCCGCACAAGCCGGTGTTGCCGCCCTGCGGCACGATCGGCACGCCGGCGGCGCGGCAGGCGCGGACGATTTCGGCCACCTCCGCGGTCGAGCCCGGCCGCACCACGGCCCGCGCCGCGCCCTGGTAGCGTTTGCGCTCGTCGATCAGATACGGCGCCATGTCGGCGGGATCGGTCAGCAGATTTCTCTCGCCGACGATCGCGGCGAGCTTGCTGGTCAAGTCATCGATCTTGCGCGCAACTGCGACCATCAAGCACTCCTCAGCGGTGCGCCGCACGGCGCAGCCGGTCGTTGATCGCCCGGCCGAGTCCGGTTTCCGGCACCGGCATGGCGGCGATCCCGGTCACATCCGGCCGGTCGAGCTCGCGCAGCATGGCGAACAGGTTCGCCGCCGCTTCGATCACGTCGCCGGTCACGCTCAGGTTGCGGGTAAGCGCCGCCCGGGTCAACGGCCGCGGGCCGAAGGCGAGCAGCGCCTCGTCGTCGCGCACGCTGGTCGCGCCGGTGCGGAGAGGCCGGTGCGGCGCGTAATGGCGGGCGAGCATGCCCGGGGCGCGCGGGCGGCCATCGGCGGTCGCAGCGGCGATGCGCCCGATCAGCTTCTCGATGTCTTCGGTTGCGACGCCGCCGGGTCGCAGCAGGGCGGGCAGCGGGCCGGAGAGATCGATGACGGTCGATTCCAGGCCGACTGGACACGCGCCGCCGTCGAGGATGATGTCCGGCGCACCGTCGAGCGATTCCGCGACATGCGCCGCGGTGGTCGGGCTTACATGGCCGGAGCGGTTGGCGCTCGGCGCCGCGATCGGGCAGGCGGCAGCGCGCAACAGCGCCAGCGCCACCGGATGGTCGGGCACCCGCACCGCGAGCGTATCGAGTCCGGCGGTGGCGAGCAGCGAAACCCGACATCCATCGGCCCGCGGCAATACCAAGGTCAGCGGACCTGGCCAAAAACGCTCGGCCAATCGCCGCGCCAGCTCATTCGTCGCCACCAAAGCGAACGCCGCTTCGGCGTCCGGCAAATGCACGATCAGCGGATTGAATTGCGGCCGGTCCTTGGCGGCGAAGATGCGTGCAACGGCGTGGTCGTTGGTGGCGTCGGCGCCGAGCCCGTACACCGTCTCGGTCGGGAACGCGACCAGTCGGCCGTTCCGCAGCGCCGCCGCCGCCCCGGCAATCGCTTGATCGGTTGCCGCCAAAACGTTCGCCGGAGTTGCAATGTCATTCACGATGTACGGCCTTGCGCGATGAAGCCGGGGTTGCGAAAGCCCGGCTTGCCATAGAGCAGCTCCTTGCCGTCATGCGTCTCAACGCGGCCGCCGGCGGCGAGCAGCACCGCGTGTCCGGCCGCGGTGTCCCATTCGCTGGTCTCGCCGCGGCGTGGATAGAAGTCGGCCGCCCCTGCCGCCACCAGGCAAAACTTCAAAGACGAGCTGAGCCGCCGAATGCTGCGCACACGGCGGCCGGCAAGCAACGCTGCGATGTCCTCTTCGCTGTCGTGCATCTGGCTCGCCACCACATCGAGCTCATCGGCAGGCGGGACACGGCACTGGATCGGGTGCGCCGGGCCATCGTCGTGCGCTTGCGATGCGCCGCTGCCGACCACCCCGGCATAAAGCTCGTGCGTGGCGGGCGCGTACACCACGCCGAGGACGGGCCGGCGGTCCTCGACCAGCGCGATATTGACGGTGAAATCTTGCCGCCCCTGAATGAACGCCTTGGTGCCGTCCAGCGGATCCACCAGCCAGAACGCGCGTCCGGTTTGAGGCGTCGCCCCGGCCGCCATCAACTCCTCGGCAACCACCGGCAGCGCCGGCTGCAGCGTGGCCAACCCGGCGACGATCAGCCGCTCCGCCGCTTCGTCGGCATCGGTCACCGGCGATGCATCGGCCTTGCTCCGTACCGCCGCTTGCGGGCGAAGCCGCATGATCTCGGCACCGGCGCGTAGCGCCAGCTGCCGTACTGGATTCAACAGCGCGCCGGGATTCATTGAAGACGGTTCCAGTCGGACGGATGCGAATTCATCGACCTATCTTAGCAAACGTACGACCGCGCGGCGGCTCTCATGGCTCCACGCGCCGCCGCCGGCTAGCCAGAGCGGTAGTCAAACTGTAATGTCGGGCCGCAAAGAGGAGATCAGAGTGAATCGTCAAATCGGCGTTTTTCTTTTGGCGCTCGTTGGTTGGGCGTGCGGCGGTGTGGCTGCCGCGCAGCAGCCGGCGGAGCAGACCCGGCTGGAGATCCTGTCATTGCCCGCCGGCTCGGTCGCGAACGGCGTCGCCAACGCGATCTCGGCCGTGGTGTCCAAGCGGTCCTCGCTCGCTCTGTTGCCGGTCCCGCAAGCCGGGCCGCAGGTCAGCGTGCCAGCGATGGAGCGCAACGAAGGCGCGTTCACGCTGATCAACGTCGATGACGCCAATAGGGCGTACCGCGGGCTGAAGCCGAATTATCAGCAGCCGTACCGGTCTTTGCGCCTGGTTTCGGTCGGTTACGAAAACCGCGTATCGGCGATCGCCAGCGTGCGTTCCAATGTGAAGACCTTCAAGGACCTCAAGGGCCGCAGGATCGCCAGCACGTTCGCCGCGCATCAGAGCTGCGCCGATCTCGCCAACGGGTTGATGGCGAATATCGGGCTCAAGTGGGAGGACGTCAGCCCGGTGCCGGTACAGAGCGCTGTTGCTGGCGTCCAGGCGCTGGCCGACGGGCGGGTGGAGGTGAACAGCTGCGCCGCCACCGGCATGGGGATCATCAAGGAAGTCAATCTGCGGCTGCCGCTTCGCTTCATCTCGATCGATCCGAGCGACGAGGCGATCAAGCGCGCGCGGGAGCATTTTGCCGGAGTGCGTCCGATCCTGGTCAAAGCCGGCTCGACCGATGGCGTGCCGGAAGACGTGTATGTGTTCGACTACGACTTCTTCCTGGCGTCGCACACGAAGATCGGCGACGAGGCGGTCTACGCCGTGGTGAAGGCGGTGTGGGACAACCTCGGCGAGCTCGAGCAGACCAATCCCGTGTTCAAGCTGTGGCGCCAGTCGCGCATGGCCAATGCCGACGTGACGCTGCCGTACCATCCCGGCGCCATCAAATTCTACAAGGAGAAGGGCGTGTGGACGCCCGAGATGCAGAAGCAGACGGACGCGCTGCTGAAGTAGTCTTCTCGTCGTCGATTCAGCTTATCGATCGCGCGCGATTTCGCTCGCGCGCCGCGCGGCCCGAATCGGACGCGCTGCTATAAAAATCACATGTGCGGCCGCTACACGATCACGACGCCGGTCGACGCGCTGCGCCGGCTGTTTCAGTTCAAGAACCTGCCGAACCTCGAGCCGCGCTGGAACGTGGCGCCGACTCAAGCCGCGCCGGTGGTGCGGGAAACGCCGGCCGGCCGCGAACTCAGGATGCTGCGCTGGGGCCTGATCCCGGCCTGGGCCAAGGACGCGAGCATCGGCGCGCGCTGCATCAATGCCCGCGCCGATACCGTGACTGAAAAGCCCGCGTTTCGCTCGGCGTTTCGCATGCGGCGCTGCTTGGTGCCGGCCGACGGGTTCTTCGAGTGGCGCGCGGAAAACAACGCGAACCAGCCCTATCGCATCGTGCTGCACGGCGGCGCTACGTTTGCTTTCGCCGGTCTGTGGGAACAGTGGAAAGCGCCGAGCGAAACCATCGAGAGCTTCACGATTGTCACCACCGTGGCCAATGACGCGCTCCGCCCGCTGCACCACCGGATGCCGGCGATCCTCGCACCGGAAGACTACGCACCATGGCTTGGCGGCAGCCCAGCCGAAGCGCAGGCCTTGCTACGACCGTTCCCGTCCGCCGGATTTGCGTTCCATCCGGCCGACCCGCACGTCAACAGCGCGCGGAACGATGACGCCCGCTGCATTGCGCCGTTCAAGCCGGCGCCGAAAGTCCCCCCGCCGCAGGGTTTGCTGCTCTAGTTCCTCCGAAACTGCTGTGGATAGCGGGTATAGAGGGTGGATTACGGGGAAAAGCCCCGGATTGCCGCGAAAAAATGGTTGCAATACCTCTGGTACTACCTATAGTGTTCATGAAACGGCAACATGCTATATCTTGCATGAAAGAGGAGCCGGGGGGCATGTGGACGACCGAACGCGTTGAAATGCTGACCCGATTGTGGGCTGAGGGGTATTCGGCCCGGCAAATCGCGGAAAAACTCGGTGGCGTCACCCGTAATGCCGTCATTGGCAAGGCGCATAGGCTGAATCTGCAGCGTGGCGCGGTCAAGGCGCCGGCTCAGCTTCCGCCGGAACCCAAGATCATCCAGGTCATCGAGGTTCCGATCATGCCGCGCATCAACGACGGCGATGTCAGCCCCTGGATGTGCTGCTGGCCGACCTCGGAGCCAGGCCGTCACGGTCTGCATATCTGCGGCAAGACGGTGCAGCCCGGCCGCCAGTTCTGCGCCGAGCATCTCACCGCGCGCTACGTCTTGCGCAAGCGCTCGGCCGCTTAACACCGCTTTCGATCTTGGCTTGATCGCCGCGCGGTATCGCGCCATACACGCGGCGGTCAAGCCACGCCCATGATCTACACCCGCGAAAATCCCAGCCCGCGCTACAACGCGCTGCTCACGCTTTACCGCCAGATGCACGAGCAGGGCGATGTCGCCGACAACCTGCCGCCTGAGCAGACCTTCGCCGGCACCAGCCTTGCGCCGCATGTGCCGGCGATAAAATCGCTGCTGCAGCGCTTCGGCTCGCGCACGCTGCTCGATTACGGCGCAGGCAAGGGCGAGGGCTATTCGCTGGCTTTCGAGACCATGCCGGATGGCTCGCAGAAGCGGGGCCTGCGCGAGATCTGGGGCTTGGCGGACATCCGGCTGTACGATCCCGGCTTCAAGCCGCACAGCGAGCTGCCGACCGGCAAGTTCGACGCGGTCGTGTCCACCGACGTGGTCGAGCATGTGCCGGAAGAAGACATCCCGTGGGTGCTCAACGAGATGTTCGGTTTTGCGCGGCAGTTCGTGTTCGTCGCGATGGCGATGTACCCGTCGGACAAGAACCTGCCGATCGGCGGTAACGCCCACATCACTGTGAAATCGGCCGGCTGGTGGCTCGATCAGGCGACCGCCGCCGCGGCCAAGTGGCCGAGCGTGCGCTACTTCCTCGCGTGCCTGCCGAAGGCCGGCCGGCCGATCCTGATCGAAGGCTGAATCCGTTCGTGCTGAGTGCGCTGCGTATGCAGCGCGTATCGAAGCACGCGGCCGCAAAATGCCCTTCGATACGCCGCTTCGCGGCTACTCAGGGCGAACGGCCTTTAGTTCACCGCCACGGGATACGACGCAAAGCCGCGGAAGCGGGCGCGCCCGCCGCGGGTGAAGTCGCCGTCGCGCCGCAGCTTCGGGAAACGCCCGAGCAGGCGCGAGAGCGCAATCCGCCCTTCCAGCCGCGCCAACGTCATGCCCAGGCACGCATGGATGCCGGTGCCGAAGGCGAGATGGCGGTTCGGCGTCCGCGCGATATCGAACCGGTCCGGATCCGGGAATTGCGCCGGATCGCGGTTCGCCGCGCCGATGCCGATCCAGATGTAGGCGCCCGCCGGCAGCCGCGTGCCGCCGAGCTCGATCTCCTCGGTCACCCGGCGATTGCCGAGCTGGTTGGAGCTCTCGAACCGCAGCATCTCCTCGATCGCGGTCTCGATCAGCGCCGGGTTGCGGCGCAGCCGTTCCATCTCGCCCGGGAAGCGGAACAGCGCGTCGACGCCGTTGCCGATCAGATTCGTCGTCGTCTCGTGTCCGGCGTTGAGCAGGAAGATGCAGTTTTGCACCAGCTCGTCGTGGGTGAGCCGTTCGCCGTCCACCTCGCCATGCACCAGGATGCCGAGGATGTCGGAGTCATCCGCCGGCCGCTGCCGCCGCTTTTCGATCAGCCGGTCGAGATAGGCCGAGAAATCCGCGACTGCCTTGTTGCCGGCGTCGAGCATCTGAGGCGACAGCATCGGCTCGAGGCCGGACAGGATCGTGGTCGCCCAGGCACGCAACGGCGCGCGCTCCTCGGGCGGCACGCCGAGCAGGGTGCACACCACCTCCAGCGGCAGCGGCGAGGCGAAATCGCTGAGGAAATCAACGCGGCCTTTGCCGTCCATTCCGTCCAACAGGCCCTCGACCGTCGCGATAAGGCGCGGCTCCATCGCCGCGATCGCGCGCGGCGTGAAGGCGGTCGCGAGCAGCTTCCGCACGCGCGTGTGCAGCGGCGGGTCGTTGAACACCAGGCTGGTGGTGTGGTGCTTGTAGAGCGGCCCGTCGCCCATCTTGCGGAACTCGACCTTCTTGTCCGAGCTCATGCGGCGGTCGCGGTAGCAGACGAGCGCGTCGTCATAGCGCGCGATGAACCATGTGCCGTCGGCGTTGCGATGCACCGGATCGAAGCGGCGCAGCGCGTGATAGACCGGATACGGGTTCTCGAAGAAGCCGCGGTCGAGCTGGTTGATGTTGAACGACGCGGCGGTGGTGCGCGCCGCCGCTTCGTCCAGCTCCAGCAACCCCGGCGCGGCGGCGACGTTCATGCCCCGCCTCCGCCACCTTGCTTCGCCCGCCGGTT
>Ga0209640_10002488_pt1 | contig 16042 bp, 17 predicted proteins | sample RifCSP10_1_FD_184018 | JGI IMG/M metagenome (GOLD analysis project Ga0209640, IMG submission 184018) | Soil microbial communities from Rifle, Colorado - Rifle CSP2_sed 10_1 (SPAdes) (version 2) | ecosystem: Environmental > Terrestrial > Deep subsurface > Rock core/Sediment | place: Rifle...
TGTCGCCGTCGCGTGTAACGCTCACTCCAGTGCCAAGGAGTTGCTTCCTGAGTTTGTCCTCCTGCTTATCCATGTAATAGCCAACGGATCCACCGGCAAGCGCGCCGACGCCCGCGCCTATCAATACACCTTTGGTGCGGTCATTTTTGCTGGAGCTAGCCGCGCCTATTAAGGCGCCGGCCAGCGCGCCGAACGCGGCTCCGGTGCTTGCCTTGGTAGTTTTTTCCTCGCCCGTATAGGGGTCCGTGGTCGCGCATCCCGATAAGATCCCGGTGAAAACCAATATTGTTGCAAATAACTCTGAGCGATACATTGCCATTGTCGTTGGTACCCCGATGTGACGATTAATGTCAGTGTGAAATTCTCTGTTGGCGATATTACTACAGATATTTTGAAGAATCTCATTAACCAGGTTCTCGCGATTGCACCTTTTACAATGAGGTTTGAATAAAAATAGTCAGTAATTCTTTATAAAACCAGTCATGGGTATTTAACAGCGTACTATAACTACTTACGTACTATATAAGGAAGTGAAATAGAACCACGGTTGTTTTCAGGAATAATTATAATACAGCAAAATACCGCTATTATAAGCAGCTGAAATTACGTAAGATATAGAATTACTGGGGCCAGAGTTGTGTATGGGTAAACCATCATACTACGTACGCGTTATGGTTGAGTATGTTTAGTCAAAACATTCTGAAACCGTAGTAAGGGAGAAAAGCCATGCGTTTAGTTATCCATGGTTCACTCGTGATGTTGCTTGCAGCATGTGGTGCGAACCAATCTGAACCAAGAAGTAGTGAGAGCCAGAGTTCTCAAAATGCGCCAGCCATCCACCAGTCCTTGACGGAGCAACCGTCAGATACAGTAAGCCATGCTGGCGCGATTGATCAACAAAGTTTAAATACTATCGATCTCGATAAGAACATCGATGTAACGAAAGAACTCTCTGTTGCCAGTGAGCAAACTAATCCTAACGCGGATCAGGCGCCTGCGGTGGTACAGGATACCCGCAAGTTGGAAAGTATGGATCAACCCAAAGAAAAGCCCGATTCGAAAAGTTAATTGCTACGCACAGCCGCTAAACACCTTTTCGCCGGACGCCGGCGAAAAGGTGTTTAAAGATTCAAATTTAAATTGAGGAAAAGGCAACAATGTCCGCCCTGCAATTTCGTTGGTTAAACTATCAATTTGCGAATGGCAATATATCGAAGGAAGAGTTCGCATCACTGCGTGAAAGGATTGCGCAATCAGAGCAAGGTCAAACGACGGATGCTGACCCGCAACGCAAAGTGTTTCGATTGCATCGCCAAACCCGCAGGGTGTTGAGCCAGATCAGGGTATTTAAATCAATCGCCGCATGCGCAAAATACCTATTGTTGCTTGGTGCATTGGCCCTCGGTTATATCGTCGCCGATTATTACAAAAACACCGGATCACTTTCTGATTTGAGCCTTAGCGTTCTAGAAAAATATTTTACCAATAGTGCGGTTGAACCGCTGCCTTCCGATATCAAACTAGCGGCTGAACACCTCGTACAAAAGTCCGACTGGAACGAACAACACCTCCAACAGTTTAGGTCGCAATGGCAGGCTTTGGATAAGGCTCGGCAACAGGAGTATCAAGCGCAGCGCTGGTTTCATTCTTTTTCCCTCGCATTATCGCTGCATATCGCCGATCAACGGGCTTTGTTGAAACAAGGCCAGACATCTGCAATAAAACGCAATCTCGCCTTGGTTAAGCTGGCCAAAGAAATTAGTGGCGGGGCGGTTTTATAGCACCCATCTACCATAGCCTTACGCCTGACGACTCTTTCCCGGTCACCTAATTTTATTGTTTGCGGTTCCAGTAAACAGCACATCTGGTTGTTTCCCCGAGTTTAATTGTCTAATATTTGATTCGAACAGTTTCTAATGGGGTGTTTATTCCATCAGGATCTTGTTTGTACCCGTATATTAAACCCTATCCTAAGGTGAAAATTACCAGCAATGGCCTACTTGCTAATTCTTGGCTCCGCGGAACGGTGCGCATTGAATGAGACCCAAATCGGCATTGGACGGGCGCCGGACAATGAAATTGCATTAGCGGATGATGCGGTGAGTATTTACCATGCGCATGTCATCACACAAGCTTCGGAAACCGATGAAAATAAAGAAGAGCACTATATTGAAGATTTAGGAAGCACCAATAAGACTTATGTCAACAACAAGATTGTTGAGCGCTGTTTGTTGAAAAATGGTGACGTAATACGCGTGGGAAACACCCGGCTTAAATTTTCCACCGACAAGTATGTACCGCCACCGCCGGATCTTAAGAAGACCCAAGAAGTAAAAAAGGTGGAAGTGTCGGATTTTCTGTACACCAAAAAAACCTGAATTAATATCGCAACGCGATTTTGCCTGACCGCAACACTACAAAAAAAGCCACCTCTCAGGTGGCTTTTTTATTGATTGGTGGAGGCGGCGAGAATCGAACTCGCGTCCGCAAATCCTCCGCCGTCGGCTCTACATGCTTATTCTGTCTATTCGTTTAACGCTAAGCTACCCGACAGGCAGGGAAGACTTAGCGCGATTCCGGTAAGAGTTTAACGAATCCGCCCCGAACATGCTTCATCGCGATCTTATGTGGGTCGACCCCAGTGAACTGAGCGCATAAGCACGCGTCAGGCTGAGGGCATTACGCTGGTTATTAAGCAGCTAATGCGTAGTTGTCGTCGTTGGCAACTAAATTGTTTGCAGCTGGATTTACGAGGGAATCTGCTCCTCGGCATGCACCTCGGGTTTTGTGACCCACGTCGAAACCAAGTCGCCCCCAAAGTGTTATTACGAAGATAAGTGTTACGTATGACAGTGTAGCGCCAGGAAAAGTTCAGCGCCACCTGTGCTTTGTAAATTACCGTTTTATCATACGTTGTTTTTCGCGCTGCCAGTCGCGTTCCTTTTCCGTGGCCCGTTTGTCCTGCTTTTGTTTACCTTTTGCCAGGCCGATTTTTAATTTGGCCCTGCCGCGTATCCAGTACAGGGCGAGTGGCACGATAGTATAGCCTTTACGTTCCACGGCGCCGATCAAGGAGGATAGTTCCTTGTCATGGAGCAGCAGTTTGCGGGTTCGGGTGGGGTCCGGTGTGAAGTGCGTGGACACGGTTGGCAGCGGATTGATTACTGCACCCAGCAACCAGGCTTCACCGTTTTTGATAATGACGTGAGCATCGATAATCTGCACTTTACCCGCCCGCAGGCTTTTCACTTCCCAGCCTTCCAACACCAAACCAGCCTCGAAATCGTCTTCAATAAAGTAATCGTGGCGGGCTTTCTTGTTGATGGCTATGGTATTGTCGCTGATTTTCGGGTTCTTCTTAGACATGGGCGCATTATAGAGATTGGCGGCCATTTGTCACTGCGCAGCATTAAAATTGCAAAGTATTTAACTGTATTACGTTGTAAATCGTTAGAAAAATTAGCTAATCTGTTGTATATATTAAGTATTTCTTCGAAAATGGCAACTTTTTAAGGGAGAGGAAAATTCATGACGCGCAAATCGATACATGGTGAGTGGTCATCCCGCTGGATTTTTATCCTGGCCGCCACCGGTTCCGCTGTCGGCCTGGGTAATATCTGGAAATTTCCTTACATGGCGGGTGAAAACGGGGGCGGAGCGTTTGTGTTGATTTACCTGGCGTGCGTTATCTTGCTGGGTATTCCGGTAATGATGGCGGAAGTCCTGATCGGCCGGCGCGGCCGCCAGAGCCCGGTGAATACCATGATCTCCATCGCGAAGGAAGAAGGCGCAACCAAACACTGGGTGTGGTTGGGCTGGAGCGGCGTCGCCGCCGGCTTTTTGATTCTTTCGTATTACAGCGTGATCGCCGGTTGGACCTTGGCTTATATCCTGGAGTCGCTTAGCGGCACATTTACCGGTATCAATGCCAGCGCTGCCGGGGATGTGTTTAATAAGCTTATTGGCAGTCCCGGACAACTGATTTTCTGGCATAGCCTGTTCATGCTGTTGACCATGATTGTCGTCGCCCGGGGTGTACAGAATGGCTTGGAAAAAGCGATCCGGTTTTTAATGCCCGCGTTGTTTATTTTGTTAATCATCATGGTGGGTTATGCTTTATCAACTGATTCTTTCGCAAAAGGGTTCAGTTTTTTATTCACGCCGGATTTCAGCAAAATCTCGGCGGAAGGCATCTTAAAAGCCATGGGCCAGGCGTTTTTTACCTTAAGCCTGGGCATGGGCGCCATCATGATCTACGGGTCCTACATGCCACATGATGCGTCGATAGCAAAGACAACCTTCACGGTCGCGATGGCGGATACTGCCGTTGCCTTGCTGGCGGGCGTGGCAATCTTTCCCATCGTATTCGCCAATGGTTTGGAACCATCAGCTGGTCCTGGCTTAGTGTTTGTGACATTACCAATTGCATTTGGGCAAATGCCCGGGGGCGTATTCTTTGGCACGGTATTTTTTGTATTGCTGTTATTCGCGGCCTGGACATCATCGATATCGTTGATCGAGCCGTTCGTGGCGTGGTTGATTGAGAACAAGGGTATGAACCGTAACCGCGCCAGCCTATTTTCGGGCGTTATAACCTGGGTCATAGGGCTGGGCACGGTGTTTTCCTTCAACAGCTGGGCGGACTTTAAGTTATTTGACAAAACATTTTTTGATTTGCTGGATTTTCTGACCTCCAACATTATGTTGCCATTAGGCGGGCTGTTTATCGGGGTATTCGCTGCCTGGATTATCAAGCGGCACTCATCGATCGACGAATTGGGTATGGGCGATGGTCCGGCATACCAGATATGGAGCGTACTGGTTCGTTACGTGACACCGATTGGTGTTGGATTGATATTTCTCAAATCGGTGGGTGCAATTTAGTGTTTAATTACGAATAGGATTAACAGGGGAAACAGCCAGCCGTGCCGATCATTAATAAAAGCGCTTTGGTTTCCTACGATGCCAACGATATGTTCAATATCGTTGACGACATTGAGTCATACCCGGAGTTCTTGCCCTGGTGTGGCGCCGCTTCCGTGGCGAGCCGTAACGATGACGAGGTGCAGGCCAGTATCGAGATCTCGCATAGCGGTATTAATAAAACCTTCACCACCCGTAACCGGTTGCAAAAGGGCAAGATGATTGAAGTGCAATTGGTTAACGGTCCTTTTAAGCATCTACACGGTTTCTGGCAGTTTAAAAAACTCGGGGAGAATGCGTGCAAAGTGTCTCTGGAACTCGAATACGAGTTTTCCAGCAAGCTGGTGGGACTTGTGATCGGTCCAATATTCGGGCAAATCGCCGGTTCCCTGGTGGACGCGTTTTGCAAACGGGCTGAGGAGTTGTATGGAAAAAAATAAGCTGCCGCAGGCTAACCGCATTCTGGTGGAAGTGGCCTACGCCAAACCCGATGTGCAGGTTATTATTCCCTTGTTGGTGGATGTTGGCACGACGCTGGAACAAGCCATTCAACAATCGGGTATACTTAATAATTTCCCGGAAATCGACCTTGATAAAAACAAGGTGGGGATTTTCAGTAAACTCGCCAAACGCGATACCGTGTTGCGGGATAAAGACCGTGTGGAAATTTATCGTCCGTTAATAGCGGATCCCAAGGAAGTTCGCAAACAACGCGCCGCTGAGGGTAAGGTAATGAAAAAGGGTGCCGGTAGCGCTCAGTAAACCACTTTAGGCGTTTATATCAGTAACCGGCGAATGCCATTACCCCTTAAGCTGATTCAGAATTCCTTCACTTCTAAAGGGTCAAAAAATCTAGGAGCGCAGTTCCCGCAATTGCCGGTTAAGCGTGTTGATGTCTTCCCGCTTGAGAGGCTCCGCGTGGATTTTTATATCGACCAGGATGTCTTTTTCAAACATCAAGGTGACGTAGCTGTACTGTGTTTCCTTGGTGATGCCGTGCTTAAAACTATAGACATAATCCCAACGGTCGGAGCGGAATGGATCAGCCACCAGTGGCGTGCCGGCGAGTCCACGCACCTTGCGCATTTCCATGCCCACCACCAGCTTGTCGAGTGTTTCCTGGGTCAGGACATTGCCTTGCTGGATATCCATGCGATGAATGGTGCAACTCCACAGCAGCGATAACAGGCTGATTATCAGTGCATATTGGACAAATCGGGTGTTGTTCATAAATTCGCCATAAACAAAGTGTAAGGTTGAAAACGGGCATTTTACAGGATAATGAACTGACTTGTGAGACCTACTGCGGGTAAAATAGTTTTCCAGGGCGGCAAGCAATAGAGGATTGTCTGAATGGGTAGTGAGGAGCTAAGGGAAGCGGGACTCAAGGCGACTGTTCCGCGCATGAAAATTCTGGAAATCATGGAACAAAGTTCGGTGCGCCATCTCAGCGCCGAGGATATTTACAAGGCGTTCCTGGAAGAGGGGGAGGATGTCGGTATCGCCACGATTTACCGCGTTTTAACCCAATTTGAAAGCGCAGGCCTCGTGACCCGCCATCATTTTGAAAGCGGCATATCCGTTTTTGAACTCAATCAGGGGCAACATCACGATCATATCCTGTGCCTGAAATGCGGCAAGGTTGAAGAGTTTATTGATGAAGTCATCGAGCAACGGCAAAAGGATATTGCGGCAAAAGCCGGCTTTTCGATGACGGATCACAGTCTGAATATCTACGGCATTTGCAAGGAATGCCAGGCCAAACGCAAATAAACACAATCATCCGGTCAATTCAATAGACGAGCAAACGAGCCATGTCCGATACCATCTTTTCCAAAATTATTAAGCGGGAAATTCCGGCCGCTATCGTTTACGAAGACGATGACTGCCTGGCTTTCAAGGATGTTCATCCGCAGGCGCCAATGCACATTCTGCTAATACCCAAGAAACCCCTTGCCAAATTGGCCGATGCCGAAACAGACGACCGGCAATTGCTGGGACATTTATTGTTAAAAGCGCCGGAAATCGCCGAACAGCAAGGCTATGGAAATGCGTTTCGCCTGGTAATGAACAACGGATCAGGTGCGGGGCAGACGGTTTTTCACCTGCATATTCACATACTGGGCGGCCGTCCATTTTCCTGGCCGCCGGGATAGGCAAGCGCAGTTCGAATCAAACGGGCTGGGTTTGGGAACGCTTGATCATATCCTTCGCGTGGGAGAGCGTTTTTTCGGTAATCTCGATTCCGCCCAGCATCCGCGCGATCTCATTAACACGCTGTTTATCGTTAAGCGCGGTGACAGTCGCTTTGGTGGTATTTTCCGAAGTAAATTTATTGACCTGTAAATGCTGCTGCCCGAGTGCCGCGACCTGCGGCTGGTGAGTGACACACAAAACCTGCCGGTCCCGGCCCAGGTCACGCAGCATGCGTCCCACGACTTCCGCGGTGCCGCCGCCTATACCCACATCCACTTCGTCAAAAATCAGCGTGGGAATGCGTCCCGTGGCGGCGGTAATCACGTGAACGGCGAGACTGATGCGGGACAATTCCCCGCCGGATGCCACCTTGGCGAGCGGTTTTAAAGGCTGGCCGGGATTCATGGTCACCAGAAATTCCACCCGCTCCAGGCCCGCGGCGGTTGTGTCATCCAGTGCCGTAAAATCAATGACAAATTGCCCGTTAGGCATACCCAGCTGGTGCAGGTTTTCGGTAACCTGCTTTTCGAGTTTCTTGGCGGCTTTTTGCCGGCTGGCTGTTAATTGCTGCGCGGCATCCATGTAGGCTTTTTCTGCTTTGCCGATGAGGTCATCCAGGTTGTTCGACTGGTCACTCGCTGTTAATAATTGCGCCAGCTCGGCGGCTAATGTTGCCTGCAATGCGCCCAGTTCCCTGGAATTGACATGATGCTTTCGAGACAGGTCATGAATTTGCCCCAAGCGTGAGTCCACCCATTCCAGGCGTTCAGGATCCATATCCATACTGCTAAGTTGATGACGTAATTCATTGGCGGCTTCTTCAACCTGGATCAGGCCTTCATTGAGCATTCGCACGATGGCTTCCAGTTTTGGATCGTAATGTTGCAGTTTTTCCAGCTGGCTGGCGACTTGGGTTAGTTGTTGGGTGATGGCTTGTTCTTCCGCTTCGTGCAAGGTATAAACCGCCTGCTCACAACCTTCTTCAATCTGGTTGATATGCGCGAGGCGCGCCTGTTCTTCTTCCAGCTTTTCAAATTCATTTTCTTCCAGGGATAATTCTTCCAGTTCCCGGGTCTGGTAGGTCAGTAACTCGATGCGCGATTCGCGTTCTTCCTTGTTGTGCAACAGCAATGCTTGCTGATCGCGGAGCCGCTTGAGTTCTTGGTAGCATTTTCGCACAGTCGCCGCCAGTTCCTGATGTCCGGCGAAATCATCCAGCGTTTCGCGTTGCAGGTCCCGCTTCAGTAATGACTGGTGCGCATGCTGGCCTTGTATGTCCACCAGTTGCTCGCCAAGGTCGCGCAACGATTGCATGGGGACCGGACTGCCATTAATAAATCCTTTGGAACGCCCGTCGGTGGACACCGTGCGCCGGATCAGGCACTCGGCATCGGCGTCCAGTTCATTATCGAGCAACCATTGCTTGATGGCCGGATGCCCGGCAATATCAAACGCCACGGCGATTTCCGCGCGTTCGCTGCCATGCCGGATGACACCGCTGTCCGCGCGCCCACCCAGGGCGAGGTCCAGGGCATCGAGCAGAATGGACTTGCCAGCGCCGGTTTCACCGGTTAGTACCGTCATGCCCCCATGAAGTGGCAGTTCAAGTTCATCAACAATGGCGAAGCTGCGGATTTTCATTTGTGTGATCATGCCGCACATCATAATTGTTCACGTAACAAGAATCGAGCATTGGTGCGTGACCACGTAATTCATTTGGTTTGTGAAAAAACACCGCTAACTTTTTATTTTTTCTTTAACTTGCAAAAATGGACAATATTTAATCAGTTAAAATCCGCGCCGGTTAGACAGGTTGCAAACGAGACCAGGGCAGGATAACGGCGGATTGCTGGCGATTCTGACACTGTCTGAGAAGTGCTGCAGTGTGTGACGTGAATGAATGGTATTGGTGTGACGGTGGGTGGCTTAACACATCTGGGAAATAGGGTTCGTTGTTTTTTGATTCTGCGGACAATTAATTCACGCAATCAACACGATCAAAGCGTGCCAATAAACAAGTAGCAACAAGCCATTAATGATCCACATCAATGCAGCTTGCAATTTTCAATCATTGCCGGCAGAAGAAACTGGAAAAATCCCAGTATTATCCCAATATAATCTAAGTAGCAATTTACACTGTGGCGCTATTTATCTGGGCAATTTACATCGGTAATTCTAATCAGTGGTTATTTACAGGAAGGAACAGACCATGAATTCAGAAATTAAACAGCATTTGAAAGCGCGTGACACCTGGTTAAGAGGCATGTATATCCTGATTTTCGCGGTGATCTTTAGCATCTCTGAAGTAGTGCTTGGGGCCGTGGTGTTTTTTCAGTTTCTAACGACCTTATTCACTGGCGTCAAAAACGAACGCTTGCTGGTATTTGGCAACAATTTAAGTACTTTTGTTTATGAAGTACTTAAATACCTGACCTACAACAGCGATGATAAGCCGTTTCCCTTTGACGAATGGCCAGGCAGCCGTGAAAGCGAGTCCGGGGAAAAAAGAAAAGATCAGGGTGAAGTAATCGGACACACTTGATAGACCGGCTCCGCTGCTTCATGCTCCCGCGCGGCGTTTAGCGAAAAACAGGCTATACTTTCCAGAATCTTGCTGACACCGCGGGTGTCAGCGTTTTTTGTGGGCGTTTAAAAAAGCGGTTTTATGGCAATGAATAATTTTAGCCTGGACCCAAAGCTGGAAAACGATACCATTAAACTCGGTGAGTTTGACCTGAGTTTGCTTTTACTAATGGATAACGCGCTGTTTCCCTGGTTTATTTTGGTGCCCAAACTGAATGCAAAAGAACTTTATGAACTGGATGCGGATCAACAACTGATGTTGTGGACCGAAATTAACACCATTTCCGAATTTCTGAAAGAAGAACTGCATGTCGATAAAATCAATGTCGCGGCTATCGGTAATCTTGTGCCGCAACTCCATGTGCATGTGGTTGGCCGCTACAAAGATGACTTTGCCTGGCCGAATACCGTATGGGGACGGATAGAACGTGAAGAATATGAACCCGTGAAGTTTGAAAATCTGGCCGGTGCTTTACAAAAGTTTCTGGAAAACAAAACCATCATGGAATAGCGCGGCTGCGGGAATTTTTTACGTTCCGGACTTTTTGTTAAGCTTGGCAGGCGTTAGTTTATATTTTCCTTGGCAATCATCGGCACGTCATGCGCGCTATCTACATCATAAAAGCACAAAGGCGATGAATAAAATGGAAAATAATTGCCAAGGTTGGTAGACCCTGACATTTGTTTCACCTTATACCGCGTTTGACCGACGACACAATGTCATAAACGAATCCGGACAGGGCGTTAAACCGTGTTGCCCGGAATATTAATTCAGTAACGGTCATTTGTTTTACGCTGCGCACCTCTTTTAAGCGCGGTAAAAACACCAAGGCCACCGCCAACCGCAAAAACGCCGACAGCAAAAATACTCCGAGCAGGGCGCTGTGCCAATGATAGGTTTCTCCAAACAAAGCGACTGTATTCGGCAACGTTGCACCCAACACGCCACCCACTAACGCGCCGCCAAACACGCCGATATTGGTCATTATATTGTGATAGGCCAGATAAGTGGAACGTTTGGGCGCGGGAATCAGGTCATAAAGAAAATTCGTCGCGCTCAAATTAAATCCCGCCCAGACAAAACCGCTAAGCAATTGCACGGCAAACAGGTACCAGATGCTGGTCGAAACCAGCCACAAGGCAGGAATCAACGGCACGATGAATCCCGCGGTAATCAATACCAGGCGATTGCCGAATGTGTCGCTGATTCTTCCCCAACCGCTCAAGGTCAGGAACTGCATCAATACCGTCGCGGCGGACAATGTCATAAACTGCACATAGGTAAAATGCAGGTCACGCAACATATAAACAGCGAAAAAAGGTGAGGCGGTAGCCACCGCGGCCTGCATCATGCCGAAAAAAACCGAAAAATAAAAAAAACGGGAGCGCTTCAGCTGTTTCCACCAGTGCTCGGTAATCTTAATATCAATACTGGTTTTTATTTCGGCCGGTTCAACCAAGTGCGTCAGGTGATACACCGAAACCCAGCGCGCTATACCCGCGATTACAAATATGCTGATAAATCCATAAAGCGCCAGGTCGTGTGATTCATAGACGTGCAATATAATTCCGGCAATGATGAGCGATATAAGCGCGGAAACAGATGTGTAACGCGTACGCAGGGCAAAATAGCGCCCACGGCGCTTTTCCGGAACCAGATCACCCATGAGGCTGCTCCAGTAGGGGATAACGACACTCGATGCCGCATGGTAAGCGATAATGCACGCAATAATAATACCGACAGCGAATTCCTGAAAAAGAAACGGTAACAGGATCAGCGGGACCCATACAAAAGCCTGAAGCGCCGCACCCGTCAAAATAACTTTCTTACGGCTGAATGTTTTATAGCTAAGCCACGCGGAAAACAGTTGCGACAAAGACGCGATCAAGGGCGGTAGAGAAGCTAATAAACCGATTTGCGCGGTCGTGGCTTTAAAGTACAAGGCAAACGCGGAAAAATAAGTTTCGCCGGCGCCGGACATAACGGAATAGGCTACGCCATCTTTTACGGAATGGTGCAGGGCATTGTTAATTTGAGGGTCTTTGGCGAAGCGGCGAGTCATAGAATTATTAAAAAAAACCGGTGGCGCTCTACGGAGAGCGCGAAGCATATCATAGTCCAGCGCTAACAGTAGCGGCAGGTACCGGAAAAACTGAATCGCTATATTCTGATTCAAAGAATACCGGCTAACTGGCAAAAATCCGGCGATTCTACCAAAACCACCCGATGACCGCGGCGCCGGCTGAAAAAAGCACCAATAACAGGATTGACCATATTAAAAATTTACTGAACCGGCGTTTAGGCGCAGGCAGGGATTTCAGGTAATTCCAATATTCACGAACCACCCAATTTTGTTCTTCGCCATCGATGGCGTAGGGGCGGCCTTTTTTTATGCTTTCCGATATAGATTCAAGCTCTTCCAAAGTCCGCCCAATTTCAACCGATCCAAGGGCTGATTTCTCGGAAAGGATAAGTGCGCGCGCTGTCTCAAAGTCGGTTTGGGGCCTCAGCCCGCAACCCGGACACGGCGCAAAGGCGTCTTTTTTAAACGTGCCGCAGCGGATACAGACCGCTTTCTTTTTCGTGGACATAGTCTTCGTGGACATAGTTTTCGTGAATATTGTTTTCGTGGACATTGTTTTGGTGGATATGGTTCGGCGCTGGCGTTAACAATCAGTGATATTGGCCACGTACTATGCGAAGCAGTATATTGGTCAGGAACTTTCGGCTTCAGGTAACAGTTCCAGGGAACGCTCGCCAAAACTGGAGCCCACGCCATCATAATAATAATGGACAAAATCGGCGCCAACATTTTTCAGCGCATCGATTTCTTCAACAAATAATACGGTGGCATTGATTGAACCTTGGTATCCCCCGGCGCGTATTCCACGTATTGCCATCTTTTTCGCGGAAAGTTCCGGTATTGTCAGCAGCACCGCGTGTACGCCCTCCAGATTCAGGTTGGTCCATAACTCGGAATCTTCCGCGTCGGCGTACAGGACGCGCCTGCCTTGCTGGAGGTGGTTTTCTATTTTGGCGGGGTCAGAATCCAGGCCGACGACCCGTTGTTGCCGTGAACTCAGATAATCATACGCACTGACGCCGACCCGCCCCATGCCAACGATCACGATGCGTGAATTTCCAAGCTTGATCGGTTCGTCATCGGGGTGGCGTTTGGACGATTCAAACCGCTGCAGAAAGTTTCCGATATAGCGATGCAGAATGTGTCCATGGCGATTCAGAGGCGCGGCAATTGCAAAGGATAGCGCCACCGTTACCGCTAACAACACCAGCCATTCCGGATCAAGCCATCCGTTGCGTACGCCCAAACTCGCCACAATCAAGCCAAACTCACTGTAGGTCGCGAGGCTTAAGGTCGCCAAAAAGGAACTGCGGGCGCGTAACCTGAACAGCAGTAAAATGAAAAAGAATAATATCGCTTTGATTACCAACAATGCATTAAACCAGAGAGCGTGTTCGAGCGTTTGCAGGGTGGGATGACCCAACAAGCCGATTTCCAGAAAAAATCCCACCAAAAACACTTCTTTCAGGCCCCAAAGGGCGTTGGATAGTTCGGTTGCGCGCTTGTGATCCGACAGGACAATACCCAGCAACAACGCGCCGAGTTCGGAACTGAGTCCCAGCTGTTCAAAGCTGGAACCGCCCACAACCAGTGACAGCATTAAACCGTACAAGACAACCAGTTCGCCATGTCCACTCAGGTCCAGCAGTTTATGAATGAGAGGGCGGATTAGGAAAAATCCAAGCACCATCAACGCCCATGGGGAAAGATGATTACTGCCGCCGGCACTCAGGACCGCGACGGCGACCAGATCCTGGACAATCAAAATGCCAATGGCAACCCGGCCGTGAAAAGCGCGCAGCTCATGTTTGCTTTCCAGCACTTTTGCCGCCACCACGGTGCTGGAAAACGACAAAGTCAGTGCGATGATTAATGCGGCTTGCGTCGTGAGTGTGGTGAAGTGGCTAAGTACCGCAAGCAAGAGCACCCCGAAAATGACCATATGCAGCAGGGAGCCGGCTAACACTTCGGCGCGTATTAAAGTTTTTAATCGTAACTTCAATCCCACGCTAAATAACAGCAGCAGCACACCGGCATGGGCGGCTTCTTCGAGAATCTCATTGCTTTCGTGGCCATTGGCGCTCAGTAGAAATCCGGCGGCGAGATAGCCGACCAGGGGCGGCAAACCAATCAGCCGGGCGAAAAAACCCAACATGAATGCGAAGCTTAACCAGATTGCAGCAGTCACCATACTAAATACACTTTGAGATGGGGATACACTTTGCTATCAGCCACTGGAACAGTGCGTACCGGCGATTAAATTAACCGGAAATGTCATGTTAACAAACTCGTATATATATCATAACGCAGAAATTAGCGTAGACATCTTTTAATGATGGTCCGGTAAAATGAAAGTTTGATTAGCGGCCGGCACGGCGAAACCAGTACGGCATAACCAGCGTGGCAAAACACCGGCTGGGCATCAATTATCGATTATTTGCCGCCGCAAACAGTCAGGGAATCTTCGCGGTTATTTTGCGGTGCTAATAGGTGGGATATAGTTCTTGTTGATGTCCGTGAGTCCTTGTTGGCATTGTAAGGCATCATTGTGGCATACGCAGTTGAGGATAAATTTTCTACCTTGCTTGATGCGCAGCTTACCGGATTCTCCTTTAACATCGTGAAACACGCCTGCCACTTCAATCGCGCTTTTATCCGTTGTTTCACCGGTAACCTGTGCTTCGTGGGTCGTAATTTCGTGGGTAACCGTGGACCAGATGGCCGGCTTGGCTGGGCGCGCATCAGTAGCGTTTTGCTTAATACCGGCAACGCCGCAATCAAGTTCCTGCTGGGCGACTGAATACAAGTATTTCACTGCATCGGATACCTTGGCCCGCATGTAATAATCGTCACGCATTTGGGTGGACAAGGCGACAAAGCCAATGACCATGGCCAGCGCGATACCCGAAATCGAAATGAGACGCAACATGGAAGTGTGATCCAGCAGTTGGCACGAGGCAATTATTCTACTGGATTAAGCGGATGAATCAAAGACTATGCTGCCAAACGCAATAGCTTGGTATTGGCAGTCCGTGTACGGTTACTGCGTAAATCTCTGCAGGATTTGCTCAATCCCTCAGTTTTTCGCATTTTCCAAAGTAACAGCCCTCGAGTTTTGAGCCTTTATTGGTGCTGTCAATGCCATCCACAGCGGCGCCGTCGAAACCACTGATTACCTGGTACAGGCAGTTGTCACCACCGCTTTGCTTACAGGAGTTGATGGCTTGTTGTTTTGCGTCATTGCGTGATGCGCCGCCGCAAGCAGCGCCAAAAGCCGTGTTGGGATTATCATTGTTTTTGCTATAGGCGAATGCCACCCAGCCGCCGCCCCAACAGCGCGCGGCAACTTTGCATGAGCTGCGTTTATTTTTGATATTCCAATGCGCCCACAGCACTGGATTATCCACTACCGCGGGAACTCCGGCGATATAGTCTCCGGAGCCACCGCAGTCAATCAGCGCTGTATAAAAACTGGGTTTTGATTTTCCGCTATCACATCGGGCGTAGGTGGTTTTTTGATTCAGCCGCGGCGCTTTTTCATTGACGGGTAATTGGATAAATTCCAGGTCTAATTTACCGCCGCTCTGTACCAAGCGCCGCTCGTGGATTGCATTAGCAATCTGGGTGGTGTTTTTAAAGGTTGTTTGCGGGGTGTCGCCAGTGCGGGTAAATTTGAGTTTGACTTGTTCCGGCATGCTAGCGCCATTAGTTAATCCGTTGGTGTAATAGTGCACTGTCCGGTCGATAATCCACTCCAGCGAATTGGGAGTGCTATTAATTATGGTAATGCTATCGGTACAAACATAGGTATCGGTATCATGTTGCACAGGCGGATAGCAGAAGTAGGGCTGGCCATCCTCACACCACCTGCCTTCGATGTCTGCCGCTTGGACTATTACCGGAAAAGTAACAACCGTCAGCGTGAAAGCGGTCATAACGGCTACCATTCGCGTGATCATATTTTTACTCATGTAGCGGACAATAATCCTTGTTTTGGTGAACACAAAAATGTTTTCCCGGTTGTTGGCCGCTCGCCGGCGGCGTTGACTAAATCATAACGAGTTCGCTGCCATGCTTCAATGACGGAAGTTACCGGTTAAAGTAATTTCATTCAGGTAAGTTTGGCGGTGTAATTAATACGGAATGAGCTTGCCGGTTATGGCATCAATTTTAGGGCTTTCGCCGGGGCCAATGGCGCAGGCTGTATGGGTGGGCTGGCCTTTAAACTCCGTACGCCCGCTGTCCAGGATCAAATG
>Ga0209640_10002489_pt1 | contig 16041 bp, 13 predicted proteins | sample RifCSP10_1_FD_184018 | JGI IMG/M metagenome (GOLD analysis project Ga0209640, IMG submission 184018) | Soil microbial communities from Rifle, Colorado - Rifle CSP2_sed 10_1 (SPAdes) (version 2) | ecosystem: Environmental > Terrestrial > Deep subsurface > Rock core/Sediment | place: Rifle...
TCCTCAGCGCATCCTCCGCGCTCTCAGCGTTCAAAGTGTTTTGACCTTTCGAGCACGTCTACGCCTTGGCGTTGGAACGTGAATTGCTCGGTCGGGGACATCGCGTTGGCCGCGAGGTATCGGTCAACATCGTCTACAAAGGGCTCACCCTGACGTCACAGGGCGGGCTCCGTTTGATCCGCTTCGATTCGGCGTATCCGGTTTCCCCCAACTCGACGAACCCGCGGTTCGCATTCACTGGCCGGGACACGTGCAAGGGCGGTGGACCGTGTTCGTCATGAACACCAATTCTGCGTCATACCACTAGAAGAGGCCGCCGAGCAGGTAGAGCAACATTCCGGCCAGTCCGCCGACGAGCGTCCCGTTGATGCGGATGAACTGCAGGTCGCGGCCGATCGCCAGTTCGATCCGGCGCGACGTTGCGATCGGATCCCACCGCTTCACCGTCGTCGCGATCAACTCACCGACCTCATTCTGGTACCGCTCGATCACCGAGATCGCCGCCTCGACGATCCACTGGTCGATCTTGGCCATCAGTGCCGGATCCGACTGGATCGCCTGACCGAGGCCGCGAAGTCCGCGTTCGATGGCCTCGGTGTTCACCTCGTCAGGCGAGTCCGCATAACGACTCAACGCCGCCTTGGTATCGCGCCAGATCGCGCCCGACAACTGCCGCACGGCCTCGGCGCTCAACACTTCGTCCTTGATGCGTTCCGCCTTCAGGATGACTTCCGGCGACGCCTGCAGCTTGACGATGAACTCGTCGATCGCGGTATCGAACCGGAGCCGCAGCGGATGCTCCGGATTCTCGTTGACGTCGTGAAGCGTGGCCTCGAGCGCCTCGACGATCCGCTTCGTGATCTTCTCGTCGACCGCGCCGGGCACCCACCACGGCGTCTCCTTGTCCACGCGCTCGCGGATGAGGTCCTGGTTCTCCGATAACCCCCTGGCCGTGAGACGGATGACCTGGTCGAGCAGCGCCTGGTGGCGGTTGTCGGCGGTGAGTAGCGCGAGGAACTTCCCGATCAGGGGCGCCACCGGCGTCTGGCGCACGCGGTTCATCACCGCGTTCCCGATCAGGTTGTCGACGTCCTCGTCGCGCAGGACGTTCGCTCCCGCCGACACGGCCCTGGCCAGCTGGCGCGCCACGGAGCGGGCCGAGGCCGGCTCCATGAGCCACGCCGCCAGCCGCTCGGCGGGCTGGAGTGTCGTCAAGCGCTGGGCGATGACATCACGGTTGAGGAAGTTGCGCTGGACGAACATGCCTAACGTGATACCGACCCGGTCCTTCCGAGCGGGGATGATCGCCGTGTGCGGGATCGGAATCCCCATCGGGTGCTTGAATAGCGCCGTGACGGCGAACCAGTCGGCCAGCGCTCCGACCATGGATGCCTCCGCGGTCGCGATGACAATCCCGAGCCACGGATACCGGGACTCGAACAGCTTGGCGACGACAAAGACGACGGCCGCGAGCAGCAGCAGACCGGTCGCCCAGGTCTTCATCCGGCGCAGGGCGCGTTCGCGGTCCGCGTCCTCGCCTGGGCGAAGGGAAACGGGCGCGGAGGTGCTGCCGGGGGCGCTCCCTTCGCTGCCGGGTGTGCTCCCTTCGCTGCCAGGTGCGCTAAGTGGTGAGTTCTGGGTGCTAGGGCTGCTCGCTGGAACTGGAGCTCGTTGCCTGGTGCTGGAGCTGGAGCTGGAGCTGTGGCTGTGGCTGTGGCTGTGGCTTGGGCTGGTACCTCCGCTCGATGCGGCGCTCATCAGCTATTCCCGCAGCGTGACCTTGCTGAGATCCAGCAAGCGCGGCGATACCCCCGCAGGCGCATCAGCGAACAACACCACGGGCCGGCCGCCGATGTCACTGATCGACAGCAGGAGACGGCGCCCACTGGTGCCATACGTCCGCGTCATGCCCGTTGCCGCGCCAGGACGGATAGAGCCGTGTCGCTTGATGAGCGCGATGTCGAGCAGATCGAAGAACTCGGCGGCGTCGATCGACGTGTCCCAGACCGACACCCACGCGATCGCGTCGCCGCGCGGCGTCTGGATGAGCATGTACCGGTCTCCATCCCAGCCGGCGGCGCCGCGCACTGCCGAGGCCTGATCCTTCAGGTACTCGTAGAGCAGGATGCGAGTCTCGAACTCGCCAAGATTGTTCTGGTAGGCCACGGTTCCCGACAACGGCGCCGGGAGCACCACCGTGGTCGGATCGTCGCGCGTCTCGAAGTAGCGCTCCGTGTGCATGAGCTGCTCGGTCGAAACCGGCATCCTGGTGAACGGCGACTGACCCCGAGCCTCCTGCTTGAACTTCCGCATGAATTCGGCGCCGGTCAGGTACGGGAAGATCAGCGTCTCCTGCAGGATCATGGGAGCGGACGCGAAGACCGGCATCGATCCCTGCGCTTCCCGGATCATCTGGCGCACGCGATCCCAGCCGCCGGGTAGCGCCGTGATGGCGTTGTCGGATCCGATCATGGCGCCGAGCTGTTCGAGCGTCGCCTGCCCTTCGACGACGGACTGCCCTGTCGTCAGGCGGTCGTTGTCGCCGCGCGCCCGGGTCAACGAATCGAGATTGAAGTGCTGGTCCTGCAGCGCATGCACCAGCTCGTGCGAGATCGTTATGCCGGTGACGGTTTCGTCACCGCCTTCGACGACGTACAGCGTCTTTGCCTTCGGGTCGTAATAGCCCGCGACCTGCTCGGTGAGCAGGTCCAGCATGAACCGGCGAAGATCCATCCCGGCGGGAATGAGGCCTAACGCCTTGTACGAGCGCTCCATGCCCGTCAGCTCCGACTCAGGCATCTCCTCGTTGAAGCGTCGCTCGAGGAAGGCCCGTACCGAATCACGTGGCTGCGACTCCAGGCGCGGCGGTGTCTTGAACTTGAGACCGGTCGCCTTTTCGATCCTGGGAACGCTTTCTCGAACCTTGGCGGCATAGGGTCCTTCGGCGTCGTCGCCGCCCCCACAAGCTGCGGCACCCAGAACCCCTGCACCCAGCACCAAGCACGTCACGCGGCCCATGTGACCTCCCGGCCGGTGGCTACCGCGACGACTCTCGCGACGTCGATGCCACGCACCACGATCCCCTCTTCCATCAGGATTTGGGCCAGCTCGGTCTCGACGGTGCCAAGGGTCGCAGGTGGTGGTTCCGGTTGGCTGACAGCCTCGGATTGCGGAGCAGGCGTCGTCTCCTTCTCCTGACGACTCTGCGGAGCAGGCCTGCCAGGCGGTGGGCCGATGAAGATTGCCTCGAGCTCGGCGCCAAACTGTTCGAGCGCCGCCATTCCGCTGTCGATCGTATTGTCGACCGTTACCTGCTCTTCGCGTGATTCAGACTCGCGAGCCCCGGATTGCTCCCGGAGCAGTTCTCGCCGGCGGCGAATGAGAGTCTCGGCTCGCGGCGAGTAGCGGGCGATGGCATGTGTGTGCGCGCAGGCTTCGTCCAGCACATCGATGGCGCGATCCGGCCGGCGCCGGTCCGTCTGGTGAATGTCGGTGAGATCGACAGCCGCGCGGATCGATTCGTCGGATATGAGCACGTTGTGATGTCGTTCCAGTCGCTCCTGCCTCGCGCGCAGAATGTCGAGTGTCTCGTCCGACGACAATTCGCGCACGAGAACTCGCTGGAACCGACGTTCAAGCGCGGGGTCGGCGCGGACCCAGCGATCGTACTCCTCATCGGTGGTGGCGCCGATCACCCGGAAATCTCCGCGGACGAGCGCCGGCTTGAGCATGTTGGCCGCGTCCATGGCCACGCCCATTGCCGTGCCCTGCCCGATGAGGTTGTGCAGCTCGTCGACAAACAGGATGACATCCGGACGAGCGCGCGTTTCCTCGACCAGCGCGCGGATTCGCTCTTCGTACTGACCACGATAGGTGGTGCCGGCGAGCAGCGAGACGTGGTCCACGGCGAGCAGCTTCGTGTTGCGCAGTGAGAGCGGCACGTCACCAGTGGCCAGTCGCGCCGCGAGTCCCTCGGCAATGGCTGTCTTGCCAACACCCGCCGGCCCAACCAGCGCCGGGTTGTTCTTTCCATGGCGCAGGAGAATGTCGATCACCCGGGAGATTTCTCCATCCCGGGCGCGGACTATTTCGAGGCGACCGGCGCGCGCATCTGCCGTCAGGTCACGCGAAAACCGGGAAAGCGCGCCGGTGATCGGGCGCGAAAGGTCATTATCGATCACGATACTCCCGTCAGCTGGCCGATGTACCAGTCCAGCAGCTGTTGTCCAAAAACCAACGTCAGCACCGCGGCTGGCGCAAGGAAAACTCCGAAGGGCACGTGCGGGAGCGAGGCCCGGCGAGCGCCGAGTGGCAACTCGATTTGCGCGTCGCCGCGCCCGTCACGCAACCGCACGATTGGATACACCACGAGGAGAAACGTGATGGCCCCCACGGCCGCGCCAATGAAGATCACCAGCAGCGACCGCCCGGGGCCAAGAGCCGCACCAACAACCGCCATGAGCGTCACGTCCCCAAATCCCATTGCTTCCTTCTTGAGCACCACTTCGCCAAGCCAACCGACGATCGCAATGGCCCCCGCGCCCGCGCACGCGCCAATCAGCGCGTCCCACGGCATGGCGAAGGGCGTGAGCTCGCCGCGCGCGCCACTGACCACGGCCGTGGCAAGAACGAAGACGAGTCCGAACACGGTGAAGCCGTCCGGTATCACGTAGTGTTTGGCGTCGGTGATGGCGATTCCCAGCATGACGGTGCCGAAGATGGCAACGCGAACCGCCGTGAACGTGGGACCCCAGGTCAAGGCGGCGACGAGCCACCCTAACGCGACAGTCAGTTCGACGGCTGGGTACACTACGGAGATGGACGCCCGGCAGTTCCGGCACCGTCCGCCGAGCTGGAGCCAGCCCACTATCGGGACGTTGTCATACCATTTAATGGGCGTCTCGCAACGTGGACACCGCGATGGCGGACGAATGACCGATTGCTCGAGCGGCCAGCGCGCGATGCACACGTTGAGGAACGAGCCAGCGGCCGCCCCCATCATGAAAAGAATGACCAGCATTGGCCAGTCGGTCATGGTCGCAACTCGTGCAGGAGAATGCCGGTGGCGACAGCGACGTTCAGCGATTCCACGATGCTTGCGATCGGCAGCGAGACCACGCGCTCGGCCGCGGCGCGGACAGGGGCCGAAAGCCCGCCGCCCTCGTTCCCCACGGCCAGCGCCAGCCGCGCCGGCGCGTGATCCGGAACGGGTTCGCCGCCGGCGTCGGCGGCCCAGAGCGGGATCGACGTCCGTCGCAGGAAGGACTCGACGTCCTCCCAGGAGGCGTGGAATGCCGGGTGATGAAAGTGGGCGCCCATTGCGCTACGGACGACTTTGGCGTTCCACACGTCAACGGTGCCGGGGAGCGCGATGGTGGCGCTGGCCCCCAGCGCGGCGGCCGTCCGGATGATGGTGCCGACGTTTCCGGGATCCTGCACCGCATCCAGGAGCAGAATCCGGATCGGGCTCGTGGTGGCGAGTGCTTCGAGCGTTCGCACTGGCGTTCGCGCGATCGCGATGATGCCCTGCGGCGATTCCGTCTCGGCCGCGCTCCGGAACTCCTTCTCGTCAACCTCCGCGACCTCCAGCCCGCGCGACCGCGCCGCCTCGACCAGCGCGACGCCGCGCGGTGAGTCGATCAGTTTTGGCGCGACCAGAAGACCAGTGATGGCAAGAGGTGACCGAAGCAATTCCTCCACCGCGCGGATTCCTTCCACGACAAACACTCCCTCGCGTTCGCGCGCCTTTCGGCGGCGGAGGTCACGGGCGAGGCTTAGCAGACGCACCGGATGGGAGATGGGAGATGGGAGATGGGAGATAAGCTGCAACCGACGATCGAATCGGATTACAGCCGCTTTACGAATTCGATCGCCACTTCCTCGAACTTGTCACCCGCCGACTTCATGACCTCCAGCACTTCCACGTGGGAAATGGGCCGCCCGCTCAATCCCGCTCCCAGATTCGTTATGCAGCTCATGCCGGCGACTCGCATGCCGATCGCGCGCGCGACGATCACCTCATGCACAGTCGACATTCCCACGGCGTCGGCGCCGAGTTTCTCGAGCATACGCACTTCGGCGGGGGTCTCGTAGCTCGGGCCGCTGAGGCCAAAGTACACGCCTTCGGTCACCGGAACGCCGGCCGCCGCGGCGCTTTCGGCGAGGAGCGCTCGCAGCGCGGGGTCCCATGGGTCGGACATGTCCGGAAACCGCTCGTCGCCGGGCACCACGGGCCCGGTAAGCGGGTTTCGCCATGTCAGGTTGACGTGGTCGCGGATGATCATCAGGTCACCCGGTTTCATCGTGCGACGGATTCCGCCGGCCGCATTCGACAACAGCAGCGTGGGCGCGCCCAGCGCATGAAGCACCCGGACCGGGAACGCGGACACCGCGGCCGAATGGCCTTCATATACATGGAAGCGCCCGGCGAGTGCGACGACCGGGCGGCCGGCCAGCGTGCCAGCGATGAGCCGTCCCAGGTGACCGGGCACCGTGGGTTCGGCAAAGCCGGGGAGGTCCGAGTAGGGGATGAACCGCTGCTCCTCGATGCGCTTCGCCAGGCCGCCGAGTCCGGAGCCAAGCACGAGTCCCGCGACCGGTGACGCGACCGGGATGGCATCACGAATGCGCCGCGCGACGTCCGTTGCCGCTGGGAGCGGCTCCCGATCCGGTCCCATCACGCGACCGGTCCGCGCAGCGCGTCAATGGCTTCCTGCGCGCGAGCGAGCAGCGCCTGTCGCTCATGCCACGGCAGAAACGCGCTCTCGAAGCCGTTCAGCGCCATGCGCGTCAGGTCATCGAAGCCAAGTCCGAGCGTCTGCGATGCGGCCTGGTACTCGTCGGTCAACGTCGTGCCGCTCATGAGCCGGTTGTCGGTGTTGAGCACCACGTTCAACCCGCGGCGCAGGAACTCCGGAAGCGGATGCGTCTCGAGCGAGGCGGCGGCACGGGTCTGGACATTACTCGTCAGGCAGACCTCGACGGCGATGCGCCGGTCGTTGACGAATTCGGTGAGTTCCACGTCATCGATGAGTCGTGTCCCGTGGCCTATGCGACTGGCGCAACAGGAATGCACCGCGTCGCGCACGGATCCGGCCCCGGCCCCTTCACCGGCGTGGCACGTGCATGGGAGGTTATGCGCCCGCGCATAACCGAAAGCCTGCGCGTGCGCCGAAGCGGGATTCCCGAATTCGGCCCCGGCCAGGTCGAATCCCACGACCCCACGACCATGGAAATCCACCGCGAGCCGCGCCATCTCCAGCGAAGACGTGGGAGGCAACGTGCGGAGCGCGCAGATGAGCACGCGCGACACGATGCTGTGCTCCCGTTCCGCCCGATTCAAGCCGGCGATGGCAGATTCCACGGCTTGGGGCGACGTGAGGTTGCCGCGCGTGTTGAGGTTTGGCGCAAACCGGACCTCGAGATACCACACCCCTTCGCGCGCCGCGTCAGAGGCGAGTTCGTAGGCGATTCGCTCGAGCGACTCCGCGGTCTGCATTACCGACAACGTGGTCTGGAACCTCGTGAGGTATTCCTCGAGGTTGTGCGCATCGCGGACGATCATGTACTCACGCAACGACTCGGCGTCATCGCGCGGCATCGCCACGCCGTATTCGCGCCCCAGTTCCAGCAACGTCTCCGGTCGGACGGACCCATCCAGGTGGCAGTGCAGTTCCGCCTTGGGAAGTCGCTCCAGGAGGGAGCGCGTGACGAGGGTCATTCCGTTGCGGCGCCGCGACGGCGCCCGGAGACGATTCGCACGATGCTCCCCGCCACGAGCGTCGCCGATGGCTCGAGCGGCAGGCCTCGACTGTCCGTGAGCGCTCGCTCTCCAGCCGCGACCTGGTCCGCGGCCGCGCTGTCCCAGATGCGAACCGCCTCGATGGCGCTGGCGCCGGCCGGAACGTCGACGCCGCGGCCGTTCACGTACGCCCGGATGGAATCGGTCATGGCGTGCGGATGACGACGCGTTCATCGCGCGGCGCCCACACCGGGGAATTCCTTTTCACCCAGTCCGTGAGCGCGTCGATGTCGACAATGCCGAGTTCCTCGACGCGCTGCACGCCTTCCGTGGCCTGCAGTCCGTCACCATTCGCGTGAAGGAAGTCGCTGTACACGAAGCGATAGGTCCGGTCATCAGCCAACGGCTGGCCGTCGATCATGGTCACGCTGACGATTCGCTTTCCGGGCGCGCGCGTCGTGTCGTAGCTGACGGCGATGCCGCTCAGGCGGGCGACCACTTCGCGTTGGGCGACGGCCTTCTCCAGCCAGGCGCGCAGGCCGGCGCCGGTCAGCGTGAGCCGCACAAGCATGTTGCCGAACGGCGCGATCTCGAACAGCTCGCCGTAGGTCACGGTGCCGCTGTCGAGCGCGGCGCGAACGCCGCCGCGGTTCATCACGCCGACTTCTCCGCCGCCAGCGACTCGATAGGCGTCGGCCATGAAGTTCCCGAGCTCGAGACCCGACACCGGCTCGGCGGCTGCGGCGATCGGGCGGTTCACGATGGCCTGAAGCGGCGTGATGACAGCCTGGACGAGCGAGTCGACGGCCGGATCCGGCGCGATGCGGTCCGGCAGGACGTCACGCAGCGCCACGACCGGTGCGGCACCCGACAGCGAGACATCCAGTACGCCTAACGCGGAACCGTGCGACCTGGCCTGCACGATCGGGATCCCGTTCACCACCGTGCTGACTGGCGTATGGGTGTGTCCGCTGACTATGGCGTCGACGCGCTCGGTCACGCCGCGCGCCAGGTCGATGATCTCGCCGTCGCACGCTGGCGCCGGCTGCGTTGCGCAGAACGCGCCCGAGTGCGCGACGACGACGACGAGCTGGGCGCCTCGCGCGCGCAACGCGCGCGCGTGCTCATTCACGACCGGCACCGGGTCCACGAAGCGGAGATCGCTGACGTTGGCCGGGCGGGTCGTGGTGGGCGTGGCCACCGTGGCGACGCCGATGATACCAACCCGAAGTCCACCCGCCGTGATGACCGTGTCATCCGGGATCCACGCGATGTCCTTGCCCCAGGCGTCGGTGACGTTGGCGCCCAGGATCGGGTAGGCCGCCTCGCGCATGCGGGCGCGCAGCGTGTCCTGGCCCCAGTCGAAGTCGTGGTTGCCTAACGCCGCCGCGGCGCGGTCGAGCCGGTTGAAGAGCGTGACGACCGGCCGGCCGTAGCCGAGGTTCGAAGCCGGTGTCCCCTGGAACTCGTCACCCCCGTCGAGCAGCAGGGCCGTGCACGACGGGGCCCGGCACTCGGCTCGCGCCCGCGCGATTTCGGCCGCCAGGGTGGCCGCGCCGCCGCGCGCCACGCCGCGTGAATCCCGCCGCGGTTCGAGGGCCCCGTGGAAGTCGTTAGTGGCCAGAATCCGGAGCCAGCGACCGGTCGCGAGGTGCGGGCTGGCGGATGCTGGTTCCGGAGGGGGAGCCGGAGCCGCACCGCGCGCACAGGCGGCGAAAACGACCAGAATGAGGACTGCGGGGATCCTGAGGAGAGGCACGCTCAAGGGGCTTGTTGCTGATTGCTGCTTGCTGGTACTCGTTCTGGGTGCCGGGGCTGGTTGCTGGAGCCCACTCTGAGCTCTGAGCTCCCTGTCGCTGGGACGGATTCTAGTGGTGGTTGACACCGGTCGCGAGCGGGAGAAAGCCTTGATTGACGGGAGCTTGCGGCCCGCCGAGCTTCACTTGGAACGCCGATCGCCGACTCCAGGGGAGACTGCCCGGCTCGAGCTCCCCGATACAATAACGTGACAGCATTCACGCTTCTATTCGTAACGCTGCCAGCGCATCGTCCCCGGCGACTGAACCTTTCCGGCTCCCTCCCGTGAAGCCGCTGATCATCGGAATCGCGGGTGGTACCGGTTCGGGCAAGACCAGCGTGGCACGGAAGATCGCGGAAGCGCTCCCCGACTCGTCAGTCCCCGAGGCCTCAGTCGCCTTTCTCGACATGGATGGCTATTACCGCAACTTCGACCATCTGCCGCTGGACGAGCGGCGCAGAATCAACTGGGACCATCCCGAAGCGTTTGACCTCGACCTGTTCGCGTCACACCTGGAGCAGTTGGGGCGCGGTGAACTCATCGAGAAGCCCGTGTACGACTTCGCGACTCACTTGCGGAGCTCGCGCACTGAGCGCATCACACCCGCGGACGTGGTGGTGGTGGACGGGATCCTGCTGTTCGTGGACGAGCGCATCAGGGCGATGTTCGACGTGAAGGTATTCGTCGATGCTGACGCGGACATCCGGCTGGTGAGACGGATCCAGCGCGACATGTTCGAACGCAAGCGGCCGCTGGAGGACATCCTGCAGCAGTACCTGACGACGGTGCGCCCCATGCACCAGCAGTTCGTGGAACCTGGAAAGCGGTATGCCGACATCATCCTTCCGCACGGCGGACAGAACGCCGTCGCCATTGAGATGATCCTGACTACGATCCAGCGGCGCCTCGAGGCGCGGCGCGCATGAAACAGAACGGCGCCGGTGGCGGTGAGCGCATCCTGGTTGTCGACGACGAGCCCGATATCGTCGCATTGGTCGTCTATCACCTGGCCAAGGCGGGCTTCAAGATCTCAACCGCCAGCAACGGCGCCGACGCGCTGCGGATGGCGCAACAGGACCGTCCGGCGCTGGTTGTGCTGGACCTGATGCTTCCCGGCATGTCGGGACTCGAAGTACTGGACCAGCTAAGGGCCGATGAATCCGGACAGGACATCGGCGTCCTGCTGCTGACGGCGCGTCGTGAGGAGCCGGACCGGATCAAGGGATTGTCGTCCGGCGCGGACGACTATCTCACCAAGCCGTTCTCGCCACAGGAACTCGTCCTCCGCGTGCGGAACATCCTCCGCCGGATGTCGCAGGCGCAGTCGGGGCCGCAAGACGTCGTTCGCGTCGGTCCCATCCTCATTGACCGTTCCGCGCATCGCGTAACGGTCGACGACACGGAACTGGATCTCACGCCCACCGAGTTCAAGCTCCTGCTTACGCTGGCCGAGCGACGCGGACGAGTACAGTCACGGGCGTTGCTGCTCGAGATCGTGTGGGATGCCGCGCCCGACATCCAGACGCGCACCGTGGACATGCATGTGCAGCGCCTTCGCACTAAGCTTGGAGCGGCGGGAGATTTGATCGAGACTGTCCGCGGATTCGGATACCGCCTGCGAGCCGCCCAGCCGCGCAGCGCTTGAACCTTACGCAACGCCTGATGGTTGGTTCGCTGCTGGTCTGCGGCGTCTTCGTGATTCTGACGGTCGCTAGCCTGGACTGGCGCCTTGGCAGCCGACTCCGCGAAGAAAGCGTGACGGAGCTGCTCCGGGAGGCCCGTCTCGTTGGCGCGCAATGGCGCCCCGGGCTCGATACCGATTCACTCGCCGATGCGGCCGGAACGGCGCTCTCGCATCGGGTGACGCTCGTGGCGGCCGACGGCAGGGTGATGGGCGATTCGGAATTCGACGAGCCTGCCCTGAGTCGCCTTGAGAACCACAGCTCGCGCCCTGAGATCAGCGGAGCGCTTCGATCGGACAGCGGGTCGTCGATTCGCGACAGTCCATCGGCCGGCGACGAAGAGATCTACGCCGCCGTCCGCACCGTCATGGGGATCGCGCGCGTGTCGCTCCCGACCCGGGCGCAACAGCTGATTGTCGATCGACTGCAACGTGACGTGTTCGTCGTCTCGCTCGGTGCGACCCTGCTCGCGCTCGCGCTGTCGGCGTTCTTTGCCCGGTCGGTTTCGCGTCCGGTCCTCGAGCTGCGCGATGACGCCAAGGCCATTGCGGCTGGCGACCTCGAGCGGCGACCGGCACTCAACGTTGGTGGAGAAGTGGGTGAACTGGCAACGGCATTCCACCAGCTCGCCGAGCAGCTCAGCACGAGGCTCCGCGCGCTCGAAGCTGACGATGCGCTGTTGCGTGCGCTGATGGATTCGCTCAACGAGGGCGCCGTGGCGTTCGACTCGCGCCAACAGGTAGTGCACGTCAATGCGCAGGCCAGGCGCCTGCTGGGCGTCCGCGACGAAGTTCCGTTCCCCGCGGACCAACTTCCGCGTGAGCGCGTGTTACGCTCGGCGATCGCGGCCGCCATCGGCGGCGAAGCGATCGATGGATTGGAGTTCTCTCTTGCCGGGCGAACCGTGACGCTCACGGCGCGCCCGCTCGCGTCAGGCGGGGCGGTCCTTGCCCTGTTCGACCTTACTCCGCTGCGACGGCTCGAGACCGTTCGCAGCGACTTCGTCGCCAATGTGTCGCACGAGCTCAAGACACCGCTCACGGTTGTCGGTGGATTTGCCGAGACGCTTGGCGACGACGCACTCGAACCGGAGGTGCGGCGCCAGTTTGCGTCAGCCATCCTGTCGAATACGCGTCGCATGCAGCGCATCGTGGACGACCTGCTCGACCTGTCGCGGATCGAGTCGGGCGGCTGGACACCGAACCCCGCCACGATCGACTTCGAATCGCTCGCTGCGGATGTCCTGACCGGGATGCGCAGCCGCGGCGCGGCCAAGGGAATTGCGCTGCGTGTCGACGTTGAGCCGCCGGCCCTGGCGATCGACGCCGACCCGACCGCGCTGCGGCAGGTGCTGACCAACCTGGTCGACAACGCCGTGCGGCACACCACCGAGGGCGAGGTAGTTGTCCAGGCTCGCAGGTCGAACGGAGGAATCGCGGTGAGTGTGCGCGACACCGGTGCAGGGATCCGCCCCGAGCACCTGGCGCGGATCTTCGAACGCTTCTATCGCGTCGATACCGCGCGCTCGCGCGATGAGGGCGGCACCGGGCTCGGCCTCGCCATCGTGAAGCACCTGGTTGAAGCGCACGGCGGACGGGTGAGTGCCTCCAGCGAGCCGGATCGCGGGACAACCATTGAAGCATGGTTCCCGCAGCGAGCGGTGCCCCTTATCGGCAGGGTCTGACTCGCGACCGGACCGTGACACCACGGCCAGTCGGGGCGTGACGCGCCAACTGCACCTTGGAGCCTCTGCCCGGCCAGTCGGGGGCGGCTGAGGGCTCCTGGCGGCAGCGCCCGTGACGGATTCGTTGCAGTTCTGTGCATATCCCGAGACGGGGCTGAGGCAGCGTTAATCCGATCCGTGACAATCGCATACGCGTCTCCTCCACTTCCACGACCTCGTTTATGACCCGCCTCTCGCGAATGGTGTTGTTGCTGCTGACCCTTGTTACGCTGCCGTTGGGCGCTCAGGTGCCGGCGACAACCGGACCGACTGGACGAATCGTCGGACGGATCGTCGATGCGCAGACCGGTCAGGGGATCGCGCACGTCGCTATCCAAGTGGTTGGAACTCGGATGGGGACGATCTCGGGGGTCGACGGGCGGTACACCGTTCTCCGTGTGCCGGCCGGAACGGTGACATTGCAGGCGCGCCTCATCGGCTATTCGCCGAAGACGGTCACGGGCATCATGCTTCCTGCCGACAAGAGTGTGGAGCAGACCATTACGCTCGACGCGGCCGCGGCCATGCTTGCGGCGTCAGTGGTAACGGCGGAAGCCCAGCGCGGCAGTACGGCCGAAGCACTCAACGCGCAGAAAACCGCAACCGGGATCGTCAGCGCGGTCACCCTCGAGCAGATCTCGAAGAGCCCGGACAGTGACGCGGCGCAAGCCGCCCAGCGTGTGAGCGGCGTGACGGTGCAACGCGGCGGCAACCTGTTCGTGCGAGGCCTCGGCGAGCGCTACACGACGACGCAGCTCAACGGGACTCGCGTCCCGAGTCCGGAGCCCGAGAAGCGCACCGTCCCTCTTGACCTGTTCCCGTCGAGCCTCCTGGAGACCATCTCCACCGCCAAGACGTTCACGCCGGACCAGCAGGGTGACTTCAGCGGCGCACAGGTGGAAATCAAGACGCGTGAATTCCCGGCCATTCGCCAGTACAGCATTGCCATGACGGCGGGTTATAACGCCGGCGCCACGGGCACCGACGTACTCTCGGCATACAGCGCCGGCGGCGAGCGGTTGGCCAATGTGGGCAGCAAGCGCGATCTCCCTTCAATTGTTCGCTCGCTTGGCAATCTGCAGCGGATCAACCTCACGCAGGGAGATGAAAACCTCCTCATCAACCAGTTCCGCAATGCGTGGACGCCGGGCACCTCCACCGCATCGCCTAACAGCTCCACCTCGTTCTCTGTTGGCGGCAATGACCCGGTACTGGGACAGCGCATCGGCTATCTCCTCTCGGGAACGTTCTCTCAGTCCACGGAGCTTCGCAGCGGGCTGGTGCGCGCCTTGGCGAATCGGGGCAATGACCCGGGGAGCACCGTCGAGCAGGATCGCTTTGAAGGTGAATCGGGCAGCACCGGCGTCATGTGGGGCGGGCTGGCGAACTTCAGCACGCTGATCGCCGGCCACTCGCGCCTGATGTTCAACAACACCTACAGCCGCACCGCCGACAACGACGCGCGGCGTGAGTTCGGCGACTTCGAAAACGAGGGCTTCAACGCCCGCATCGATCGCCAGCAATACGTCGAACGCTCGATGCGCTCCACCCAGGTCGCCGCGGAACACCAGTTCGGTGAGCAACACCGCGTGGACTGGGCGTTGACGTCCAGCGGTGTGAGCCGCGACGAGCCGGATCGGACGGAGTTCGTCTACGTGGTCGAGCCCGGGCCCAATGGAACGGACGTCCTTCGCTGGCACAACAGCTCAAATGCAGGAGCGGTCCGCACATTCTCATCGCTGACCGAGAACAATCGCGAAGGACGTCTGAACTACCAGCTCAACTTTGCGGCGCTGGGACGGCAGCACTTCCTCAAGGTCGGCGGCCTGTACCGCGAGACGGACCGCGACGCTGATACGCGCGCCTTTGCCATCACGGCACCGACGGCGAGCAATGCCATTCGCGAACTTTCGCCTGAACAACTGTTCGATGGACGCCTGACGGGACCGACGGATTCGCTCCTGCACATCATCCCGCTGGCACAAGGCGGTTCATACACAGCGAGAGATGAGCTCAGCGCGGGTTACCTGATGGCTGAGGTGGGACTGACGGATCGCGTCCGGTTCATCACGGGCGCGCGGTACGAGTCGGACAGGCTGGTTGTCGACGCCACGTCGACGCTCGGCCAACCGGTGCGCACCGGGAACGACTGGTCAGACCTGTTGCCGTCTGCCGCGCTGAATATCGAACTCACTCGGTTCCAGAACCTGCGCCTTTCAATTTCGCGCACGCTGGCGCGCCCCGAGTATCGCGAGCTGGTGCCTATCAAGAGCCGTGACGTGTTGAACGGCGACGATCTCGAGGGGAACCCGAGCCTCGAGCGAACGCGCATTGACAATCTCGACCTTCGCTGGGAGTGGTATCCGGCCAGCGGCGAGGTGTTGAGCCTCGGCCTCTTTGCGAAGCGATTCGACAAGCCGATCGAGCGGGTATACCGCGCCGCCGGCGCCAGTTCCCGCTTCGTCGGTTTCGTGAATGCCGAGAGCGCTGAGAACTATGGAGTGGAGCTGGAGGCGAGGAAAAGCCTGGCGTTTGCCGGTCGATTCTTCGAGCCGTTCTCGGTCTTCAGCAACCTGACACTCATGCGGAGCGAGATCGACCTGGGTGACAACAAGTCGGCGGCGACGAATCCCAAACGGCGCATGGTTGGACAGGCTCCATACGTGCTCAACGTCGGATTGGCTTACGCCTCGGCGTCAGGCAGCACCAGTGCGACCGTTCTGTATAATCGCGTCGGCGATCGCATCGAGGCGGCTGGTGATCTTCCGTTGCCGGACGTCGTGCAGCAGGAACGAGACGTCCTCGACTTCTCGCTGCGGTTCCCGGTCGCTGGCGCACTGTCTGGTCGATTCGACGCAAAGAACCTGCTCGACGAGCCGTTCCAGACCGTTCAGGGCACCGTCACGCGTGAGTACTGGAAGTCGGGTCGCACGTTCCAGTTCGGCATGATCTGGAAGCCGTGATAATGCAGCGATCGGCGATCAGCGATCAGCGATCGGCGATCAGCGATCAGCGATCAGCGATCAGCGATCAGCGATCAGCGATCAGCGATCAGCGATCAGCGATCGGCGATTAGCAACTGTTCGCTGATTCGTCG
>Ga0209640_10002490_pt1 | contig 16038 bp, 11 predicted proteins | sample RifCSP10_1_FD_184018 | JGI IMG/M metagenome (GOLD analysis project Ga0209640, IMG submission 184018) | Soil microbial communities from Rifle, Colorado - Rifle CSP2_sed 10_1 (SPAdes) (version 2) | ecosystem: Environmental > Terrestrial > Deep subsurface > Rock core/Sediment | place: Rifle...
ACGGGTGCGGGAGCGGTCGGAATGTTTTTCGGATTTCGAAAAAAATAGCGTCGCGAAGCCAGACAGAGGGACTGCTGACCGGCAAGAAGAACTCGCTAGCCTTCCCACTTACACACACCAATCTAATCTGTCCGCGCGCCAGTTCGGGCCCCGCCCGGGAAACCGGTCAGGGCGGAGATACTCAGCGGACCATCCTCCGGAAATGAATCTCTTATCCCCCACCCTTTCGGAAACAATCCCGTCTGATTATACTGTGCTGATACTTGGGCTTCTCTCGAAAGGATCATCCATGCGTATCCGTCGTCTCTTCGCCTCACGTTCCTCACGAATATTGGCATTTACGGCGTGGGCCGGCGTGACGTTGCTCGCTGCTCCACTCAGCGCAGAACCGACGCCAGTCAGCCAGGACACGTTTCTGCGTGCGAAACAAGCCACAGTCGGCATCCTGGAGGACAACCAAGATCAGCGCACGCCGGAGAAACCTGGAAAAATCGCCGTCCGAGGAACCGGGTTTCACCTGCGAGATGGTTACGTGATTACCGCAAGACATGCCGCCGAGAAACTCGACCCCTCGACTGGCACGATCATCCAGAAGCACGTTCGCATGCTCACCTTCGATCTAAATGAGCTACCTGCTGACCTCGTCGGTGACAGCGCGTTCATGGATGTCGTGATCTACCGTATTGCCGAACAGCATCGCTCCAAACTGCAGGCAGGGACCTCGTTCGCCGCCGGAGATGCCACCCCCGGGATGGAGGTCTTCACCGTCGGCTATCCGCTCGGCTGGGGCCCCACCATGGCCTTCGGCCGCCTGGGCAATACGAACACCTTCCTCCAAACCGTCGAGACACGCCTCCTGCAAGCCGACCTCTCAGCCTGCAGCGGCAACTCAGGAGGCGGATTGTTCAACACCCAAGGGGACATCGTCGGGATCATGCACGCCATCATCCAAACAGAAAAGGACGAGACCCAGGCCCATTGCAGCCGCATGACCTTCGCCATTCCGGGGATTCTCGCCGAACGGATTGTGAACGCGGCCCTCGCAGGCAAGCCGCTCACGTTCTCCAAAATGGGAATTCACATGACCTCAGTGAAAGACGGGACCAAGTGGCGCATGGCCGTGAAGGACGTGGCCGACCCGGCGAAAGAAGCCGGCATTCAAAAGCACGATATCCTGCTGGCGATCGAGGACACGGAGATTCTCGATGCGGCCCACCTGAAGAACTATCTGATCGAACGGACAACGCCCGGCCAGAAAGTCTTGGTGAAGGTCCGTCGGATCGATGCAGATCTCACGTTTACGGTGACACTCGGAGGCGGGTAAACGACTCGCGGCTACGATGGACGCCCTGGAAGAGCTTGATACCAGCCGTTCGCCTGGGCCAGTGCCACAGAGCAGCCGAACAACAGGCTGAGATTGGCCTCGGTTAACACCCGCGCCTTGTCTCCGTCCTGCAGCACGCGTCCTTCCTTTAGCAGTAGCACCCGCTCCACTTCGGGAGGGATCTCATGGATGTGGTGCGTGACAAGCAGAACGGTTTTCCCCTTCTTCATGTGTGTTCGCACCAAGTCCAGATAGTGAAAGGTGGCCGTGAGATCCAACCCACTTGTTGGCTCATCCAGCACGAGCGCTGTCGGCTCATGGACCAACGCCCGTCCTAATAGACAACGCCGCTGCTCGCCGGTCGACATGTCCGCAAACCGCCGGTCCGTCAGATAGCTGACCCCAAGCTCCTCCATCACCGCATGGGCCCGCGAGATCTGCGCGTATGTGAAATCTTGGTGGCCGTAGGTGCCGATGCTCGAGTAGTATCCGGAGAGCACTACTTTCAGCCCCGTCACCTGCTCCATGTACTGATGCTGCAAATCGTGCGAGACCAACCCCAGCCGCTTGCGCACATCCCACACGTTCCACTGCTCTTCACCGAAGAGCCGGATATGCGTCTCATCATGCGGGAAGGCATGGACCTCGCCGGCGAGGAGCTTGAGGAACGTCGACTTCCCCGCACCGTTCGGCCCTAAGATCGCGACATGCGTCCCTTCGTCAATGACGAGCGACAAATTGTGAAAGACGCAGGTGTCGCCTCGATAGACCGTCGCGCGTTCGATCTCGATAAATGGGCTACGCTTCATCCGGGTCAGGATTGAGCTTGGCAGGACCAGAAGGCCTGGAAGAACGAGAGCTTTTCTTGGCTGAGGCAGGAATTTTTGGTGTGGGTGTTTTCACATCGGCGTTCTGTGCACGGTGGAGCAAGGCATGGTCCATGAGCACCAGCGCCATCATGGCTTCTGCAATCGGCGTCGCTCTGATACCGACGCAGGGATCGTGGCGGCCATTCGTTTCGACGGTAACCGGCTTGCCCAGCTTATCGATGGACCGGCGGGCCACACGGATGCTCGAAGTCGGCTTAATCCCGATCGTGACGACGATATCCTGTCCAGTTGAAATACCGCCAAGAATTCCTCCGGCATGATTGGTCACAAAACCCTCCGGGGTCAGCTCGTCTCCATGCTCTGACCCGCGCTGCGTCACTGAGCTGAAACCCGATCCAATCTCGACGGCCTTCACGGCATTGATGCTCATCATGGCTGAGGCCAAATCGGAATCCAGCTTGGCATAGACCGGTGCACCCCAGCCGACCGGAACATGCTCGGCAACTGTCGTGATCCTGGCGCCGACGGAATCGCCGGCCTTCCGCAGCTCATCCATGAATGATTCAAGCTTCGGCACAACCTCGGAGCTTGCGGAGAAGAATGGGTTCTTGCTGACCTCACCCCAACTCTTAAACGGCGCTTCAAGCGGGCCCAGCTGACTCAGGTAGCCACGAATCACCACACCGTACTTCTCTCCGAGCCATTTCTTCGCTATCGCTGCTGCAGCCACTCGGACGGCTGTTTCACGCGCAGACGCGCGCCCGCCACCGCGATGATCGCGAATCCCGTACTTCTGCCAATAGGTGTAGTCCGCATGACCGGGACGGAAGGTGTCAATCAGATTGCCGTAATCTTTGCTGCGGGCGTCTTCATTCCGGATAAGCAGCGCGATGGGGGTGCCGGTGGTCTTGCCTTCAAAGACACCGGAGAGGATTTCGACGGTATCGGATTCCTGCCGTTGCGTGACATGGCGGGAGGTGCCGGGCTTGCGCCGATCGAGGTCCTGCTGGATGTCATCGACAGAGAGGGCCAGACCGGGGGGACAGCCATCCACGACACAGCCAATCGCAGGCCCGTGGCTCTCGCCGAATGACGTGACGGTGAAAATTCGGCCGAACGTATTGCCTGCCATAGGGCGGTGACTCCTCCCTACTCGACGAGGTCGAGCTTGATGCGCAATTCCTTTAACTGATCGGCACTGACGGCAGACGGCGCATCGGTCAGCGGACACTGTGCCCGTTGCGTTTTGGGGAACGCAATCACGTCGCGGATCGAGTCAGTCTCCCCCAATAACATGATGAGCCGGTCGAGGCCGAAGGCAATTCCGCCGTGCGGAGGCGCCCCATAGTCGAGTGCATCGAGCAGGAAGCCGAACTTCGCCTGCGCTTGTTCCTTGTTGATACCAAGCAAGTCGAGAATGCGCAACTGGATATCACTCCGATGGTTCCGGATACTCCCGCCGCCGACTTCGCTTCCGTTCAACACCATATCATAGGCCTTCGCCCGTACTTTGAGCGGCTCCGAGTCCAGGAACGCCACATCCTCGTCCATCGGCGAGGCAAAAGGATTATGCATGAAGATGTACCGCTTCTCTTCCGGCGAATAATCGAGCAACGGAAACTCAACGACCCACAGAGGCTTCCAGGCCGCCGTATCGATCAGCTTCAACTCTTCACCCAGCAACAGCCTGATGCGGCCCAGCACATCGTGAACAATGGCGGCCTTGTCGGCACCGAAGAGGACTAAATCGCCTGGCTTGGCGTCGGGAAGGGCCGCCGCGAAGGCCTTGGCATCCAGGAACTTGGCGATCACGGACTCAAGCTGCCCGTCCGCCGTAATCTTGAGCCAGGCGAGCCCCTTCGCGCCAAAACTCTTGGCCATCTCACCGAGCGCGTCGATCCTGCTTCGCGGCGTGGCCGCTCCGCCTCTTACGATCAAGGCCTTCACGATCCCGCCCTTGGTCGCAGCCTCCTTGAACACCTTGAACTCGCTGGCCGCCGCAAAGGCGGTGACGTCATGCAGCGGCATGTCGAAACGCAGGTCCGGCTTGTCCGATCCGTAACGGCCCACCGCCTCGGCGTAGGTCATGCGCGGAAACGGAGTCGGCAGTTGGACGCCGCCCGCGTCACGAAACACCGTGACGATCATCTGCTCCATCAAGCTCATGACTTGCTCGCGATCCGCAAAGGACAGTTCCGCGTCGATCTGTGTAAATTCCGGCTGCCGGTCGTTGCGCAGATCCTCGTCACGGAAGCAACGCGCGATCTGATAGTAGCGGTCGACGCCGCTCACCATGAGCACCTGTTTGAAGAGCTGGGGCGACTGCGGAAGCGCGTAAAACTGGCCGGGGTTCACTCGACTGGGCACCAGATAGTCGCGCGCGCCTTCCGGCGTACTCTTCGTCAAAATCGGCGTTTCCACTTCAAGAAAACGTTCCGCATTCAGGAATCCACGCACGGCTTGCATGATGTCATGCCGGAGGCTCAAGAGCCGCTGCATCTTCGGGCGACGAAGATCCAGATAGCGGTATTTCAGTCGGATCGACTCCGTCACTTCGGCATCGTCTTCAATCACAAACGGCGGCGTCTTCGATTCGTTCAAAATCTCGATGGCATCCACGAAGACTTCGATCTCCCCCGTGGGCAGATTGGGATTCTTAGACTCTTCAGGGCGGGCCATCACTTGCCCGGTCACCGACACCACACACTCACTCCGCAAGGCATGGGAGGCTTGGTGCACCGCCGCATTACGTTCGGCGTTACACACCACCTGCGTAATCCCGGTTCGATCCCGCAGATCGATGAACATGACTATGCCATGGTCGCGTCGCCGCTGAACCCAGCCGTTTAAGACGACGGTCTGCCCGACAGCGGCTTTCGTGAGTTCCCCGCAGCGATGAGTTCTGACCTTCATACCACCTTCACTTTCTTGGAACGGGCCCATCCAACACGACTGACCGGCCTCTTTGGCCGCGGAGCCTGCTTCTCTGTATCCTCTGCCGAAACCAGCTTCTGTTCCGCAAGCTCGCGCAACGCGTTCGCTTCGCGGTCGGTCAGGTACCTAAATTCGCCGGACTCAAGATCACCCAACGACAGCGGACCCATCCTAATCCGCGTCAGCTTCAAGACCGGATGACCAACCGCCTCCAACATGCGCTTCACTTGATGCTGACGCCCTTCGCGGATCGTAATCTCCAGCCAGGAGTTTTGCTTGGCCTTCTTCACCTTCTTGACGATAGCCGGACTGGTCAGGCCGTCTTCCAGCTGCACCCCCTGTTCTAACTGCCTGATATGTTCGTCGGTCACCACCTGCTTGACCTTAATGAGATAGGTCTTCGGCACATGGTAACGGGGATGGAGCAACGTCTGAGCCAAGTCGCCGTGATTGGTCAAGAGCATCAACCCTTCGCTGTCAAAGTCTAATCGACCGACGGGAAACACCCGCACCGATATCCCGCGGAGATAGTCCTTCACCGTCGGCCTGCCTCCCGGATCGTTCAGCGTCGACATCACGTTCTTCGGCTTATTCAGTAGTAGATAGACATACGGCTGGGTGGAACTGATGTGCTTGCCATCCACCTTGATGTGGACGCGATCCGGATCGACCTTGGTGCCGAGTTCCGTCACAACCTTGCCGTTGACCGTCACGCGCCCAGCGGCAATCCACTCCTCGGCCTTTCGCCGCGAAGCCAATCCGGTCCCGGCAATGACTTTTTGCAATCTAACTTCCATAACTCGTTAGGCGTGAGGCGTCAGGTGTGAGGCGACCGGAAAGTCCGCATTTCCCCCTCGATTCACGCCTAACCCCTCACCCCTTACCCCTCACGTTCCTTATTCCCATTCTATCGTGGCCGGCGGCTTCGAGCTGATATCGTACACCACCCGGTTCACGCCCTTCACTTCGTTGATGATCCGGTTCGACATCTTGCCCAGCACGTCATTCGGAATCTTGGCCCAATCGGCCGTCATGCCATCCAAACTCGTGACCGCACGGATCGCGATCACATACTCGTACGTTCGCTGATCGCCCATGACGCCCACGGTCCTAATCGGCAACAACACGGCGAGCGATTGCCAAATCTCTCGATACAAACCGGCAGCACGAATCTCCTGATCGAGGATGGACTCGGCTGCCCGCAGAATTGCCAGTCGCTCCTTGGTGACCGCTCCCAGCACCCGGATGGCAAGCCCGGGCCCGGGGAAGGGCTGCCGCCAGACAATCTCGTCCGGCAAACCTAATTCCTTACCCAGCACCCGCACTTCATCCTTGAACAGTTCTCGCAAGGGCTCGATCAACTTGAGCTTCATGCGAGCCGGCAACCCGCCCACATTATGATGGGTCTTGATCGTGGCCGACGGCCCCTTGAAGCTTACACTCTCGATTACGTCGGGATAGAGCGTGCCTTGGACCAGATACTTGACTCCTTTGAGTTTTCTGGACTCCTCCTCAAAATTCTCAATGAACTGACGACCGATGATCTTCCGCTTGCGTTCAGGGTCAATCACGTTCTTGAGACCGGCCAGAAACTGATTGGTCCGATCGAGAATTCGAAGATTGAGGTGTATTTGCGAGGCCAAGGTCTTCTGCACTTGGTCACGTTCGCCGGCCCGCAGCAACCCGTTGTCGACAAAGATACACGTCAGTTGGTCGCCAATGGCCCGATGCGTCAACGCGGCAGCCACGGACGAATCCACGCCTCCGCTCAACGCACAGATCACTCGCTCCTTGCCGACTTGCTCGCGAATCTGCTGCACCGCCGTATCCACATACGACTGCATGGTCCAGGTCGGCTTACAGCCGCAAATCTCGTAGACGAAGTTGCGAAGAATCTTAGTCCCGTCCGGCGTGTGAACCACTTCGGGATGGAACTGGAGACAATAGATCCGGCGCTTGCGATCGTCGCGCTTCATCGCGGCAATCGGTGAATTGGCGGTATGCGCGATGGATCGAAATCCCGGCGGCATCCGTTCGATACGGTCTCCGTGCGACATCCAGACGACGGTCGAACCGTCTTTGCCGATGTCCTTGAAGAGATCGCTCTTGTCGTCGATGGTCAGATCGGCCCGGCCGTACTCCCGGTGCTTGGACTTGGTCACCTCCCCGCCGGAGAGATGTGTCACCAACTGCATGCCGTAGCAGATGCCAAGAATAGGAATGCCTTGATCGAAGAGTTCCTTGGGGACGCTTGGCGCCTTCTTCGCATACACGCTGGAAGGGCCACCCGACAGCACGATGCCTTGTGGGCGGTAGGCAAGAATGGTCGCCAAGGGAACGGTGCAGGGCAGAATCTGCGAGTAGACTTGGGCTTCGCGAATGCGGCGTGCAATCAGTTGGGTGTATTGCGACCCGAAGTCGAGGACCAGGATTCTATTGTGCCAAAATTCCATGGAGTGCGTTATTCGTTAACCGTGCTACGTGAAACGTGGAAAAAGAACGGTGGGTACCAGACTGAGATTGGCTCACGGTTAACGATTAACGTTGAACGTCCTACTCCCAATCCATCCGGTAATTCGGCGCTTCCTTCGTAATAATCACATCGTGCACGTGACCTTCGCGGAGGCCTGAGACCGTCTGGCGAATAAACGTGGCCTTCTGCTGTAAGTCCGAGATCGTCCTGCACCCGCAATAGCCCATGCCGGACTTCACACCGCCGATCAATTGGTAGATGACGGCGGAGAGTTTCCCCTTATAGGGCACTCGCCCTTCGATGCCCTCCGGAACCAGCTTCTGCACCGGACGACCGCCCTGCCCGTAACGATCTCCGCCTCCGCGCTCCATCGCGCCGATCGAGCCCATGCCGCGATACACCTTATAGGTCCTGGCTTGGTACAGTTCGGTTTCCCCCGGCGATTCTTCCGTGCCTGCCAAGAGTCCTCCGAGCATGACCGAGGAGGCGCCTGCTGCCAAGGCCTTCGTGATATCGCCTGAATACTTGACCCCGCCGTCTGCAATAATCGGAACCCCGCTGCCCGCGAGGAATTTTGCGCAATCGGCAATCGCCGTCAGCTGCGGCATCCCGGCTCCGGATACGATACGGGTCGTACATATTGAGCCAGGCCCCACACCCACCTTCACGGCATCGACACCGGCCCTGAGGAGGTCCTTCGCAGCCTCGGCGGTGGCAATGTTCCCGGCTATCAGTTCGAGTTCCGGATAACGTTTCTTGATCATCTTGACCGTATTCAGCACCGCTTGAGAATGTCCGTGGGCGGTATCGACCACGATAAGGTCCACCCCGACCTTCTTGAGCCGCGCCACGCGATCTTCCGTCTCCGGCCCCACACCGACCGCCGCACCCACGCAGAGTCGACCATGTCCGTCCTTGCATGCGTTGGGATACATGATGCGTTTTTCGATATCCTTAATGGTAATCAGTCCCTTGAGCTCGAAATGCTTGTTCACGACCGGGAGCTTCTCGATCCGATGCTCGTGCAACACCTCCCGAGCCTTTTCCAAGCTCGTCCCTTCGGGCGCCGTGATCAACTTGTCTCTCTTCATGATTTGCGAGACCTTCAAATCCATCCGGGTTTCGAACCGCAGATCGCGATTCGTAATAATACCGACCAACTTCTTGTCTTTCGTGACGGGAATCCCGGAGATCCGGTATTTCGCCATCAACGCGTGGGCATCGCGAATCGTTTGATCAGGCGAGATCGTGATTGGGTCGAGAATCATTCCGCTCTCGGATTTCTTTACCCGGTCCACTTCGGTCGCTTGATCCACCGGCGACAACACTCGGTGAATGATCCCCAGGCCGCCTTCGCGGGCTATGGCGACGGCCAAACGGGACTCGGTGACCGTATCCATGGCCGAGCTGATAATGGGTATGTTGATCTTGATGTGGCGAGTGAGCATCGTACGCATGTCGACTTCACTCGGCAAGATCTGAGACTTGGCCGGAACCAACACGACGTCGTCGTAGGTCAGTCCCAAGCGTGGTTCTTTATCTAGCATAATTGCTCCGTCACCACGTCATAATGTCTGAAAGTCATCAAGTCGAGGTCGATACCGCTTGAAAGTTTTCTGACCTTAAAGACTTGAAGACGTTATGACTTGAGACTTTCAGATTCGGACGTCAACTCCGCTGCTGTCTCGGCAACTTCCTGGAGCCGTTCACTCCCCTCGTCCGCCGGCATGAACTGTTCGATCCTGGTGTTCCCGCTATCGACGACAAACACGCTTCCTCTGACGTCGACCGCGATGCCGTAGGGGAAATTGAACTGCCCTTTGCCGTTCCCAAACCCACCCCACTGGGTGATGAAATTGCCTTCTTTATCGAACTTCTCGATGCGGTGATTGCCGGTGTCCGACACGTAGACATCGCCGACTCCATCGACCGTAATCCCCCAGGGAGACCGCAACTGACCTGCCTCCTGTGCGAGCGGACTGCTGGCGTGGCCCGGCTCGGCACTGCCGCCCCACTTGGTCAGCAGCTGTGGCAACACGTTGGTGCTGGTGTCGAACTTCTGAATCCGGTGATTTCCCATGTCGACAACGTACACAAACCCATCAGCCTGATCCACCGCCACGCCACGCGGAAAGTAGAACTGGCCGTCTCCGTTCCCGAAGCTGCCCCAGGACATGATGAACTCCCCGTTCATATCGAATTTCTGCACGCGGAAGTTGGCGCTGTCGACCACATAGACATACCCACGCACTCGGTCGACCGCGATACCCCAGGGTGAGTTGAACTGCCCTTCGCCGTTTCCGCGCGACCCGAACTTCATGAGATAGCCGCCGAGCTTCCCGTCGAATTTCTGGACACGGTGATTGTTCGTATCGACCACCCAGACGTCGCCCTTGCCGTCGCACGCAATCCCGGTGGGGTTATGGAAGTTCGCATTGGCCGAACCGAAATTTCCCCAGAGGATGATGAAGTTTCCGGCATTGTCGAATTTCTGAACCCGGTTGTTGCCGTTATCGACCGCGAACAGCGATCCTTGCTGATCGACGCAAAGACCGTACACCGGGGCCATGAACTCGCCGCCATGCAGCAATGATGCACCGCGACCCGTACGGCCCCATTGAGATACGCACAGATACCCCGACGTATTGACTAAAATCGTGGTGCTTGCAGGGACGGAGACGTTCCCTCCTACATCTTTAAACCAGACATAGATCGACTTCTGCCCGTCTCCCGGCGACAAAATAAACGGAATCGTCGCGCCGAACTTGGTGGCCGGCGTCACATCAACCCATCCAGGCGTCCCCGCCATGGGAGTCATCGGCGCCTCGGAGACAAAGTAGGCTGCGACTCCGGTATCGACATCGTTCGCTGAAATCGTGACGATGACTTCCGGCGTGTTCGTCATGAACGCGCCATGATTGATCACGGCATAAGGATTTTGCGGCGCCGTGATATCGATGAGCACCGGCGTGGCCGTCACTTCACTCGATAACTCGCTTTCGGCGCCGGTCTCAAACACCGCGGTCACGGCATAGTGGTACGGCGTATCGTTCGAGAGACCGGTATGCGCATAGGGATTCGTCACGCCCTCAATTTTTGTCGCCGTCTGGGTCGTGAGCTTCGGGACGGTATTGAAATATAGGTTATAAGACTGGGCGCCAGGGACCTGCATCCAACTCAGGAAGGCTTCCGTATCACCGGCTTTGACCGCCACGCTACGGGGCGACGGAGTCTCACTCGGCACCTGACTGGTGGAAGCCTCATCCTTCCCGCGATTGAGCTCTTCGTCCGTCGGCACATACTTAAGAATCCGGCCATTGCCGCTGTCGACCACGTACACCGCGCCCTCTTTGTCGACCGCGATCCCGTAGGGATAATTCAACTGTCCTTCTGTTCGTCCGCGGTTTCCCCAGGCACAGAGGAACGTCCCGTTGCCGTCGAACTTTTGGATGCGATGGTTTCCCGTATCGACCACATAGACATTGCCGAGCGCATCGCAGGCAATCCCCCAGGGGGACTTGAATTGGCCCGGGCCCGCCCCCTCCCGCCCCCACTTGGCTAGGAAGCTCCCACGGGCATCGAACTTCTGAATGCGATTGTTGCTTTCATCGGCCACGAAGATATTGCCGACAAAATCGACCGCTACGCCGCGGGGGAAAAAGAAGGCACCGTCGAAGCTCCCGTCACGACCCCACTTGAGTAACGCCGTCCCGTCCGAGGTGAACTTCTGAATGCGTGCGTTGCTCGTATCGGAAACGTAGAGATTCCCTTCTACGTCCGTCGCCAGCCCCCAGGGCACATCGAACCTGCCCAGATCGGCCCCGCGCCACGCAAACCCGAACTTACCCCAGGCCTGCATCACATTGCCGTCGAGATCGAATTTCTGAATGCGGTTATTGCCGCTGTCTGCGATATAGAGCACGTCGTTCGGCCCGACTGCCAATCCACGCGGGTAGTAGAAGCTCCCTTCCTGAGAAGAGGGATCGCCACCCCATCGCGCAAGAAACTTCCCCGACTTATCGAGTTTCTGAATCGAATGGTTATCAGTATCAGCAACGTAAATGTTGCCGTCCTTGTCGAGCGTGATTCCAGTGGGCGAGCTGAACTCCCCGTCGTCCACGCCTTCCCGACCGATACTCAGGGCCAACAGATAGGGCGAGGGAATCGCCATGACCTCTTGAGACTCGAGACTCTCCCCCTTCTGCGTCACCACCGTGACGACGTAGTGGTAGCAGGTCCCATTGGCTAGATCGTCATGGACGAACGGACTCTGGATGCCTTCTAAACAGGTGCCTTTATCTTTTTTCACCCCAATGACGGCTTTAAAATCATCGTCGCCGGCAATCGGACGCGTGAGATCGGAGAACTTGATCATCACGCCCTTGGTGGTTTGGAAATAGAGATTGTAGTACATGGCATCGGGAACGGGATCCCAGGTAATGGTGATCCGACCATTCCCCGATTTCGCGACCACGTTTGCCGGCGGTGGTGGAAGTTCTTCTTCTGCGGCGATCGAATCGCCGGCACCCCACTCTCCCTGGATACCTTCAATGGTCAGATGCGTTCGATTACACTGAAACATCTCGTCGAGCAGCCAGGCTTTAATCATTTGGTGGTGCATCCTGCGCGGTGCTCTCCTGTTGTCTTAGACATACGGACCATTGAATTTCCACTGTGCCACAATAGTTTTTCCGCAGCCTATTAGATTAGAAGAAACAAGGGGTCTTTCAATGACTTAGAATTGGATTGCGAAGTCTAACAAAGCGGCTTGAAAGGAGTCAACGGGGCCCCTCACCACTCTTCTTGCTCGCGGAGGCCGCAAGATAAAACAGTGCTCCCTCGACGCGCGCAGTGAAGAGCAGTCTGCCCACTCCCTGCCGGAGTCAGAAGGCCCTCGTTGAACGTGCGCAATTCCAGGAGCGATCAGGCCCCCGCTTGAGAAGGATGTGGGGAGACGGGGAAGGGTTCCGGGGAGACAGGTCAGAATGACCGGAAAAAAGAAGGGCAAGAAACGGTCTAGACTGTCACGCATATACTGCACCTCCCTTCTTTCCAGAAGAAGGCTCAGAGCCGCTTCACCAACTCAATAAGTCAATAGTCATGTCTGACCCCATTTTGTGTGACGTAGGTCAGTACACGCAGGTGATGGTGCGATGCAAAGTCAAGCAATGACCCCATCTCGATTCCCATCTCGATTCCGGGGCTGATGCAACGACCCCACTCCCTCCCCACCTACTTGCTTTGGTCATCGTAGGTATCCAGAAACACTTGGAGCTTGGCGAACAGTCGATCAAGTTCCTTTCGCAGTTTGGCGTCGTTCGTGTGGTTTGCCGCCGCGGCCACGTACCCCTGTATCTCCTCAATTTCGTCCAATGACAGTTCCACCCTGATCCCTGTGCCGTCCACCACCGCACACTTCGCAAAACCAGGATCACAGAAGGTCTCATTACGAATGAGATCGCGGTCCCTCAGAGTCAGCGTAACGGGCAACTTGCTCCCATAGGGGATGGTTGTCCGAGCCGAGCCATGCCGCACTCTTCTCGCCAACCGCGTGCCGTGAGCGTCCGCAGGGCTTGGACGTATGGTCCATTGGGATCGGGTGTCGTGGCGCCCTCCTGCATCAGGTTCCGTACATGCCCGATCAGCACTGAGCCGATCGCATGGATCGCCTCATGCCGATCCAGACCTTCAGCCCTGAGGCGGTCCAGCGCATCCTTGGCAAGATCAAACCCCTCAGCGAGCTGGCTCTCGACGATGACGTGAACGGCCGGGTGAAGGTGGACGTTTGGAAGCTTCACGCGAATCCGGCGGTGATATTCGGAGACAGGGTCGAGCCGTTGGGTCTCTTCAAGCGCGAGCCACTTCTCAGGGTCCGGTGCCATTTCTGGATTGTATTTCATCTCACCCTGTGCTTCATGCGTTGTCACGCGCTCGATACACTCACCCTGCTGCGTAAGCGCGCAGGCTATACCCCTTCGATGATCCGACGTCCGGTCAACGTGTCGAGGATCTGCACCAGCCGTCGTTTTCGCTCGTTGGCCAGCCGGAGTGCGGTGAGATAGCCATGCCAGTCTTGTTCCTTTCCCAGTTGTTTCAGGGCACGGTGAACTTTGCGCAGATAGCCGGCAGCTTCCTCATAGGCTTTGGGTTTCGTGAGGGCGATCTGTTTTTCGGCGAGCTGTTTCCAGATGGCGATAGCCCGATCAGGATACGGTCCCGCCACCGCCTCGGCAATACGGTCCTCCACGAACCAGCCAGCGTCCCAGCCACGCGACCGTGGTTTGCGCTGGTCATACCAGCGGAGCACTTCGTCGGGTCGTTTCTCGGCCATCGCGATGTCGATGAGTACATCGGTCATGGGTGGCTGTATCCGTGGACGCTCTGTCGTATGCGGCAGTTCGCTCTCAGGCAGCGGCCAAGGAGGAATCCTCTCCTCGTTAACCGTTCGCGCCGTGGGTTGGGGAACTGCCCCGGTTTCCAAATAATGCAGGGCGGCGGTCCGAACCGCCGGCAAGACGCCGGCTCGCTTCGCCGCTTGCCGCAACGTCTGGAACGTTTGCAGGCTTGGCTCCGCAAAGAAATCGTCGGCATGCAACGCCGCAACACGCGGCCAATCGTGTGCTCGCTTCCGCATCTCGATAAACGACGTCCGCAATTGGCTGGCGATGCCGGGCCAACGTTTCTCAGTAGTCGCGATCCCCTTGCGTATCCATTGTTCGGCTTCTTCCCACCGCCTGACCTTCTTGAACTGCTCGATGAGACGGAGATAACTCCCTGTCCTCTCAGCTTCTTGCAGACAGAGAGGGATGATCTCTTCACGCCGGCCGGCGCGTTCCAGCGACAAGATAAGCCAATTGCTCAGACGATCGCGACGAAATGTGTCGGAAAAATTGTCCTGACTCTTGGTAGGCCGATCCTGCGCAAGGCGCGAGGTAAGCTGTTCGGCAAGCGCATTCCAAGCCGCCACCGGATGTGTCCGATCCCAAAATACCTTGGCGCCACGGCAGAGTTCGTAGTCGTCGGACAAGTCGGCCTCCACTGCCCAACGAATCTGCTCGGTGAGAGAACGGGACGAGTGAGGAAGCGCCCGAAAGACGATGTCCAGGCAGGAGGCGATTTCCTCTCCTGTCTCTCCTTCGTCATGGCTCATCTCCACTTGCCTCGTGCCTGCCTCCAGCAGTTCTGTTCCCACGTCCACCACCGCATCCGCATGTCCTTGGGCCAGCAACGCCTCCAAGCGATCCCGCACCCGTGAGTAGTCCGGGATCGAGCCCTCATCGTTCCAATGATTGCTCCAGCCCGGCTCTTCGCTGAGAGCGGCAATCTCCGCCCGCACAGCCTTGACCAACTTGGGAACGGCTCCCACCAACAGGTTGTGCCAATCCTGCAAGGACTGGCGCACATCTGGATATCGCTGAGCCATATCCTTGATCAGGGCGAGAAGTTGTGGTTTGGTCTGCTGCTCCAGAAATTCCGGCAACACGCCGACAGCGGCTTTTCGCGATCGCCGCGGAAAAGCGCGCCCGACGTCTTCGTCCGCTTCGTCCCCGTCCTCCTCCTCATCCCTTTCTTCCGTATCGACAGAGTCCTCCAGCAATCGGAGCCGATAGTCCTGCTCTGTCACGGTGGGAATTGCTCGGTTCTGCTTCACCTGTTCCAAATAGTCGAGCACCACGGCAACCGCATGTTTGCAGATATCTCCGTAGGGGCAGGTGCAGGCAGCGATGAGCGCTTTCCCTTCGCTCTCGATCGTGGTGGCATATCGACCCGTGCCTTGCACCCACGCAACTAGGCCTCCACGCGAGGTGCGAGCCAGGTCGTGTACCTGGCCACTGTGCTGGTAGCGCTCCCCCCGCGTTACGATGGCTGCGCCGGCCCATTCCTGGAGATCGTCCCACGTGAGGTCTTTGAGGGGATCAGTCTGCGAATGCTTCTGCGCCATGCGCTTGGAGTCGCGTTGTTTCATCGCCACTGGGAGTCATAGGTGGGGCCGGTGCTTGGCTTTGCACGGCTCTACCTCTTTGGATGTTGAAATCGGGCCAACGTTAATTGACCGGCCACGGAAGATTATTATTGCCGAAGTGCGAAGGCAAGGACTGAACCTGTTTCCACGCCCAGATCGCCCCAAATGCCACCAGGCGACCGTGAATTGTCAAGCGCGAAAGGTTCGGAGGAAGAACGCTCGGGCCGCCCTACGTTTCACGTTTAATCTTCCGCCTTTCACGCTTTTTGAAGCTCAGGATTGTTCGACTGGTTCGTGGATCAGCTCCCCGTTGGTCTCTGCTTCGAAAACCATCCTGGCCTCACCTTCTGCAAGATCGCTCGTGATGGGGAGTTCTCCGGAGTAGGGAGTGTCGGAGGTCTCGACCACCTCCGGCGACTCTTCTTCGATAGGCAGGAGGGCCTGCTCGGACTCGCCGAGTTCTTTGAATTCACGCAACGGCGGGAGCTGGCTCAAATCTTGTAACCCGAAATGC
>Ga0209640_10002491_pt1 | contig 16035 bp, 14 predicted proteins | sample RifCSP10_1_FD_184018 | JGI IMG/M metagenome (GOLD analysis project Ga0209640, IMG submission 184018) | Soil microbial communities from Rifle, Colorado - Rifle CSP2_sed 10_1 (SPAdes) (version 2) | ecosystem: Environmental > Terrestrial > Deep subsurface > Rock core/Sediment | place: Rifle...
CAAAGAGAGTTGAGAAGATTTCCCAGGACGTTAAGACCCTTGATGCCCGCTCGTCCCGGGTGGAAGTCGGGCAGCAATTGGTATGATGTCCCCGGAATCTGAAATAGAAAATGGAGAATTCGCGATCATAGCGCGTAAACTTAGAGGAGCTTATCATCACGTCATTGGTTAGGGGGCCTGACTTTTATTTTCTGACATTCCCGCCCGACGCGTAAATTCCGACGGAAGAACCTTTTCGGCCGATTCGATTTCCGATGAGCCTGCTCGCCTAACTCATAGGGTCGGCTGTTGATCAGTCGCATAGGCGTCACTTACGCCCGGAGTTTGAGATTCCCACGTTAAAATCCTAGTAGAATAGGAGCCTCACAACATTGAATTTGCCAGATCAAACTCAGACAAATGAGAGGGTCCGCAGACTTACCCTCGTCAATTCTATAATCGGGATTTCCATAGCTGGAATTTCCACCCGGGTATTTATAATCGCCGTGCCGACGCTGGCGACAGCTTTGGGAACGGACATCCTCGGAATTTCTTGGGCCCTCATAGTTTATCAGATGGCCGGGATAGGGTTGGGCGTCATCTGCGGTCGCTTGGGGGACATATACGGCCATCACAGGTTGTACGGCTTTGGCATGGCCGTTATGGCCGTTGGCTCGCTTCTCTGCGGGCTTTCACAGGACGTTTTCCAATTGATCCTGTTTCGGTTCTTGCAAGGAGTTGGCGGCGCGATAATTCAGGCTTCCGGCCGCGCCTTGGGCTTCAGGGCTATGCCCGAGGGATCTGAGGGGAAGGCCCAGGGACTCATGGCCATGTCGCACCAGTTTGGTTTTTTTGTTGGCCCGCCGATCGGCGGTCTCATCATTGATCTGGTTCACTGGCGCGGGATCTTCTTCTTATTGTTTCTGCCTAGCCTGGTGGGAATGGCGCTTTGCTACGTGACCGGGCGCTCCGTTGCACCGTCCGCTGCGCGACACCAGTCGATTGATTACCGGGGAGCCTTGCTCTTCCTTGGCTTAACGATTCTCGCCACCATGCTCATGGATCAAAAACTCGGCGAGATCTTGGGCGGGGGCAACAGAGCGCTGCTTGCTGTGATTTTGGTTGCGACCGTTTGGGGCTTTCTCTCCCATGAGAAGAAGACCCCGAGCCCGATGATCAATCTCTCTCTATTCTCGGTCCCTGCTTTTGGCTACGGTTCCGTTGGCCTGCTCACGTGTTGCATCACTCAAGGACTCATTACGTTTGTCACGCCATTCTATCTCCAGGACGTGCTAAAGCTCTCGCCGACGTTCATCGGGATTATCTTTCTCGCCCCGTCGCTACTCAGCATGGTCCTCTCGCCGGTGAGCGGCGCCATGACCGATCGTATCGGTGCCCGATTTCTCTTGATCACGGGCCTGCTATTCCTGATGGCCGCTTTTTTAATCGGCGCTAACCTGCGGGCCGACTCCCATTGGATCTTGCCCACCATCCTGCTTGCGCTTACGGGTATCGGAGCGGCGTTTTTTAATGTACCATCGCAGGCGGTCATGGTCAGCTCGCTCCCTAGAGAACATTGGGGCACAGCTATTGGCATTCTCAATGGGATCTTTGGCCTGGGACAGATGCTCGGCATCTCGCTAACCGGGATTTTTCTGACGCTGGCCTTCCGATTCTATTCAGGGGATCCGGGGAGAACGCCCAACCCCGGGGATACTCAATTTTTCGTCGCTTCGATGAACGTGACCTATCTGTTTGCCCTTGGAATCAGTCTCATCCCGTTGTTGACTTCGATGAAGATGAAGAAGATCATTCCGGATAAATAGCCACGCTCCCAGTCTATGACATTAGCTTGAATTCCGGGAATTCCGGGGACGTAGCGGAGCTTGGGGTCAGGTCTTGGATCTTGAGAACGGGTCAGAACGGGTCAAATCTTTTGTTGACAGTTGCGGTGGGTCGGGATCGGGCCTTTCTTAACAACCTTGCGATTTTCCGGATTTCCGGGGACAGTATGCTGCAATCGAGGGATAGAGTATGGCTCCTGGGACCTGATCTCGGGACACAGAATGTCTTAGCCCGATCTCGGCTTTCCCAGGACGTAGTCGTTCGGCGCTCTTTTGAGGGATCCTTATTTATCTCCGCTCCATCGTGGGGAAAAGACGTGTTCGTGGTTCGTGCTCGTGATTCGTGGCATCTCACTCTCACGTTTTCGTAATTGCGAAAATAAGAAAGGAAATATCGAGCGACTGACGGTCTATTAAGGATGTGGTGAACGGTCGGTGATGGTGCTATAGTATCTTTCAGGTCATCATTCGGAGACTTGGACATTTGCCATGCCGTATAAAGGGACCGTAAGAGGAAAAGTGGTCGAGTTGGAAAGTGATGTGGCGCTTCCCGAGGGCACGGAGGTCGAAGTCGTAGTGAGGGATCAAGCGAAAAAAACAGTGACTCCTAGCGGCCACCCACGAGGCTCCCCCCAGGCGATCCTGAAATTTCTGGATACCCCTCCGCTATGCACTCCTGCCGACGTCGAGGCCCTGTTACAAGCCATCAAGCAGGGAAAGCGGCCCGTGAGTTTCGAGAGCGTCTTCGATAAAAACTAAAATTTCGTGACCTATCTGCTGGATACGACCACCTTTAGCGCCCTCATGCGCCGCGCGCCAAAGGTCCAGGCCCCGATCGCAAATCTCAGCGCAAACGACCGAGCGGTGATTTGCACCGTAACGCGAGGCGAGATCCTATACGGGCTTGATGAGGAAATAGGGACATTCTGGTTTTTCTTGAGGTTCCAGGGTCGGGTCTTGGATCTTGTATTCCAAGGTTGAGCACTCCGCCGTTATTTCTCGCCAAACTTGTCATTGACCGTGCCTGGAGGGTGCTTTGATTGCTTGACAATCTCTTCGGCGGAACGGGCAAAGGTGAGGAACAATCATGTGTGGCCGATACACGCACACGCCGGGTGAGATTAGGGACGTAAGAATCCAGTTGAACCTGGACGAAATCTTCGTCTGTCCGCCGAGGTACAACATCGCTCCAGGACAGGACGCGCCCGTGATCGTCAACGTCGACGGAAAGATTCGCCCTAAGATGATGCGGTGGGGCCTTGTCCCATCGTGGGCGCGGGACCCGGCGATAGGTAACAGGATGATCAACGCACGGGCCGAGACGGTGGCGGAGAAGCCGGCATTCAAACGGCTGATAGGTAAACGGCGCTGCGTGGTGCTGGCGGATGGCTTCTACGAGTGGCGGCGTGAGGGAAAACGCAAAGTGCCGATGCGGATAGTGTTAAAAGACAAGCAGCCGTTCGGTTTCGCCGGACTGTATGACGTTTGGAAGCAGCCGGAAGGCGGCGAGCTTTGCTCGTTCACAATCATCACGACCGAGGCAAACGATTTGCTACGGCCGATCCACGACAGGATGCCGGTGATCCTGGATAGGGCGTGTGAGGATAGGTGGCTTGACCAGGGATTGACAGAGTCAAAATTACTAACGCCTCTACTACAACCCTTTCCACCTGACCTGCTGGAAGCCTACGAAGTCAGCCCTATTATCAACTCTCCTGCAAATGATAGGCCTGAGTGTATTGAGCCGGCACGGTAGAGTATGAGACGCAACACCCCTGGTTTCGACAGCCCGGCTCTTTTCCCCGACGATACCATACTTCCACGTTTCGACAATTCTCGAACGTCGAACTAAGAAGGCACGAGGCATCAGGTAAAAGGCAAGACAAAACAGGCGGGAGGCAATAGGCAATAGTAAAAAAGCCCTGCCCGCGCCTCCTGCTCGTTGTCTATCTAGAGGGAGGTCCGAGTGCCATGATCGGGGTCGGGTCTTGGATCTCGCCAAGGCTTGAATAGGCTGCAGGAAAGGCGCTAACTTCTGAGGTATAGGTAATGACGGAAATATCCTTGAAAACGCCCTCTTTAACTCTCAGCCTCGTTGTCGCCCTCGGCTGCTATTTCCTCCTGACGGGTGCTTTCGCCCGGGCGGCGCAGGACCCGCTCATCCAGAGACAGCAGGAGATGGACCGGCTCCTGCGGCAGCAGCGGCTGGACCAGCTCGAGCGCGACCGGCGGATCAACCAACTGCAGTACGACCTAAAAATAAACCAGGTCCAGCAGCAGTTGAATCAGCTGCAGGCCCAGCCGGGGGACCAGATCCAGCTGCAGTACCAGCTTTATCAGCTGCAACAGCAGTTAAATCAGCTCCAGCTCGAGCAGCGGCAAAGCCAGCTCCGCCAGGAGCAGCAACTGAATGAGCTTAAGCACAAAGACGAGCAGGACCGGCTCCGTGAGGAGCAGCAGCTCAACGAAATGCAGCGCGAGGGCCGGCAAGACCACCTCCAGCGTCGAGAGAAATTAGATCACCTCGAACAGCAGCTCGATCAGCTCCGGCACCGGCAGCCGTGAACGGGATCACCTCTTGGAGTTTGGGGCCACGTCTTGGGTCTTGTATGTCATCTATCACCCGCACCGCCCTTTAATGTGATCGCGGTTTTTCCCCGCGCAGAACCGCGTGCGTACCATGTCCTTTCGTAAGGAGGATTTCGAGACTTCGAGAATTCTCGAAACCTGGAAATGGCAGGCGCAAGCACGAAAGGCGAAATTTCGACAAACTATCGCTTGGGGACACCCAAATGCTCAGCCATCCAGTCGGCACATTGGGTTCGGTGGCGATAGGTCCGGTTGCTCGCCACATGGGATGCTCCCTCGATGAGCAGGAACGTCGCGGGACCCGACACCTCACGCGACAGCCGCTCGGCATCCTGCCAGCGAGTGATCCTATCCTCGGTCGCTGCGATGATCATGATCGGGCAGGTAATCTTCCGAGCAATCCCCTCTAGGTTGAACGGGCGGGTCTTCTCGCGCGCCTCCTCGACGGTCTTCGAGTGGGTCCGGAGCACGTAGATGTCCTTCAGCGACTGCGGCCGCTGGTCGAAATTGTCGATGACGCTGAAAGCCCCGCCGTTGGCGATGCAGGCCTTCACCCGCTTGTCGAACGCGGCGACGCGCGGCGCGTAGTAGCCGCCCATGCTGGCGCCCAGGATACCGATGCGGTCACCGTCGAGGTCGCTGCGCGACTGCATGCAGTCGAACACGGCGCTGGCCGGCACCTCGTAGTCGTGGCGAACAGGGAAGTCGTACTCGGCCTCTCCCTGGCCGGGGCCGTCGAATGAGAAGGTCGCCATGCCGCGCTCGAGGAACACCTGCTCGACGTAGTGCTGCTCCTCCTTGCACGAGTCCATGCCCGAGATGATGACCACGACCGGCGGCCGCCTTTCTCCCGGGGGCTTGCGCAAGTTGCCGGCCAGCGCCTTGCCCTCGAACGGGATCTCGATGCGCTCGCCCGGCGGTTGGAGGTGCGGCAGCGCGAGCGTCCGGCATTCCACCGCCTTGTTGTGAGCGGCGCGCAGCTGCTTGATGTCCTCCACGAACATGAACTTGGCGAAATGGTAGCAGACCGCCGCCGTGGTCAGGTGGTGGCCGGCGCTCAGTCTGTGGCCGGCGGCGAGCGCCTCGCGGCCGATCTCCTCGTGGACGGCGGCTCGTTCGCACCACGCCTGGCACCACTCGGCCCATCGGCTGATCGAGTGGGTGACCTCCTGGAAGTCGGCGATCGGAACCCCCGCGGCGGTAAACCGCGCGGCCCACTGCGCTCGCGCCGCCTCAAGCTTCGCATCCGGTTTCGCGTCAACCTGTACGTGCGTTGCCATGGTGTCCTCCTGTGATCGCGCTTGAGTAAACCCCTTACTTTAAAGAAGAGGAAATGTCCACCTCTATCTGACGGCGGCAGAAACAACGATTGAAAAACGGAAAACGGAAAGCGGAAAACGAGCGGAAAAGGGGATCATTCTCAACTTTCGATTTCCATGCTTTACGGAGTGTAAGGTGCTACGTTTGAGTCGGTTGGGAAGCTTATCAACCGTGACAGAGCCGGCCTCGACATCTTCTGGCTCAGGGATGAAACCTTCGACGAATCCGACAATCTTCCCGACCCCGGCATTCTCGCCCAGGAAATTGTCGTCCGTCGACTCGCTCCGCTCGGGCCGCCTCCTCAGGCCGAAGGGACCCCGAGCCAGGACCCGTGGCCAGCCCGTGGACCGTCGTTCCCGCACGCACGACCAGATGGTGCAGGCCGTTGTTTTCCCTCGGGTGACTGGACAGGGAGCACGGAAATCGGGTAAACGATTAGCTTTCGAGGAAACAGCATGGCGTTGACAGCCTATAACAACGTTCCGATTCCTTCTTTTATGTATGGCACGGCTTGGAAAAAAGAGGCCACGGCGCGACTGGTGCAATTAGCAGTGGCGTCAGGCTTCAGGGCCATCGACACCGCCAATCAATTGATCCATTACCGGGAAGCCCTGGTGGGTGAAGCGCTGCAGGCGCTCGAGAAGAAAGGGATCACGCGCGACACCCTCTTTCTCCAAACCAAGTTTACTTCTGTCGGAAGCCAAGGCGGTCGAACCCCTTACGATGCCTCGGCCGATCTCGCCACGCAGGTAAGACAGTCCTTTGACAGCTCGCTCACCCACCTCCGCACCGACTATGTGGACTCCTATGTCTTACACGGGCCCTATTCGCGGCGGGGCTTGGGGGGAGCGGATTGGGAGGTGTGGGTGGCCATGGAAGGACTCTATCAATCGGGGAAAACCAAGATGATCGGCATCAGCAATGTCACGGCCGGTCAACTCACGGAGCTCTGTGAACAGGCGAATGTCAAACCCATGGTGGTGCAAAACCGCTGTTTTGCCGCGCTCGGATGGGACAAAGAGGTCAGGGAGATTTGCGGAGCCCATGGCGTCATCTATCAAGGCTTTTCGCTGCTGACGGCCAATAGAGAAGTTCTTGCTGATCCGGAAATTCGGGCGATCGCCGAACGGTTGGGCGCCGGTCCCGCACAGATCATCTTTCGGTTCGCAATGCAAATCGGGATGCTCCCGTTGACCGGAACCACGAGCGAACAGCATATGAAAGAAGACCTCCAGGCCGAACAACTCGAACTCTCCGCCGAAGAAATCCGGCGGATCGAAACGATCCCGCTGTAAAGAGAAAATCCCGCAGTCTATCATTCCCCGCTGGGGGACCGAGTGAGGACTTGCACTCCGGCTGGCTCATGTGATCTGAGACCTCGAGCAAGGAGCGCCAGGCCAGGTTGACATGACATATCGTACTCGGATAGTTTCGGCGCGGTAGATAATAACAACCCAGGAGGTTTGAAATGCTGTCACAGATCCGCATTTACACGATCAACAAGGGCGAGATGGACGCCTTCCTCAAGCACTTCAAAGAGGAGGTCATGGTGGTGCACGAGCGAATCGGCCTGCCTATTGTCGGCGCGTGGGTGAACCGTCCGCAAAACGAGTTTATTTGGGTTAGGAACTACAAAGACCAGGCGGACCGTGAAGCGAAGGGCAAGGCGTTCCAGGCGGAGATCGCCGCGGCCGGTATCAAGCTGGGTGCGAACGTCGCGAAGATGGAAGTGCGCGACGTCGAAATGGCGTTCGCCCCGCCCGCAACGCGCTCCTGAACCCGGGCCGGCGGAGGCCGGCCTGAATTTATTGATTATCTTGCCCGACCTGCACGGGCTTGGCGGATTCGTTTAGAGCTCCAGGCCTGAATTCGGGGATCTAGTACGGTGATTCGCTGGGGTTGAATCTTTACAGGCTGTTGAAAAACTCAGAGAGGAGGTTCCAGGGCCGGGTCTTGGATCTTGAATTGCTCAAAAGGAGGCAGAGATCGACCAGGTTGTCTATTCCCTTTACGGCCTCACCCGCGAAGAAATCGCCATTATCGAAGAGAGCCTGCAAGAAAGGACGGCTGGACGGAAAGTTGCCGACGATGCGGAGCGCGAGGATCAACAATGACAAGGATTAGTTGCGCCTATTTGGAAGCAGAAGTAGAATTGACCGAGGAGCGTGAGTGGTGGAGACTGACTAGAAGCTGAGTCTGGCATGAAACTTCCAGATGTCGAAAAAGCGGAAATCCCTGAAGCTAAAGTCATCAGATATTTGCTTTCCACCAGCCACCGTGCCGGGAAAAGCAAGGCCTCTTTCTTTATGGGATTCGGGTTTGGCCCAGAACGATGGGAGGAGCTTGCCAGAGCTTTGAAGCAACATGCTATAGACAACGAGGTCACCCTAGAGGAAACGACAGTCTTTGGGACTCGATATGTTATTGAGGGGCTCTTGCAGGCTCCCGATGGAAGATGGTTAAATATCCGTAGTGCATGGTTCATCGATAAGAAAGGCGACGCACCGAGATTCATCACTGCGCATCCTTTAAGAAGGAGGAGCTTATGATCGAGGAACTCGAAGATGTGATTCTTACCTGTGACTTGCCGGGGTACGGGCTGGCACGAGGCGATATCGGTACCGTCGTCCTCGTTCACAAAGAAGGCAAAGGTTATGAGGTCGAGTTCACGACACTGGACGGAGAAACCGTCGCCATCGTGACTCTGAGAGCGGACCAGGTTCGTCCCAGCAAGCCGAGGGAGATCGCTCACGTGCGCGATTTGGCCGCCAATCCATAGGGGGACTTTGACCGTTGAATTCGTGGAATTCGTGTCAGGCTTGAATTCGTGTGAGGCTTGACAGATGAGAAAGGTGAATCTCCGGGGACAGTATGCTGCAATTGAGGGATAGAGTATGGCTCCTGGGACCTGATCTCGGGACAGCAGAGTGTTTTAGGCCGATCCCTGTCGGCCGCCTGCCTGCCAGTGCGCCTGCTGGCGCGGAGCACGCAGACAGGCGGGCAGGTGCCGGCACAGGCAAGTCGGCTTTCCCGGGAAGTAGCCGCTCGCTTCAACTCCTTGCCCGATACTTTCACGTTTTCGTAATTCCGAGATCGAAAAAATATTCCGGTCTTCCTCCCTTTCCTATTTACGCAGACGCCTGGCCCGACTGAGTTGCTGAGCGACCTCTTCGTAGACCTCTTGCCTGTGGCCGACCGCAAAGATCCGTATGCTCCGCTCTTCGCGATCGACTTCATAAATGATGCGAAACCGTCTAACCCTGAATTTCCTCAGCCCTTCTAATTCTCGCAGGAGTGGCTCACCTGAGAACGGCTCTGAACTTAGAAATTGCAGGGCTTGCTTAACGCTGCGTTTTAGATCTGGAGGTAGGTGACGGATAACGTCTGCGACATGGGGTGGAATGTCAGGCCGAAAGACGGCCATTACCGTTTCCGCTGCTTGCGGGGATGAAGGGGCTCGTCGAACACCTCCTCAAAGGACAGGCCCTTTCTACCCCTTGAATAAAAGTCCTTGCTTCGGCGGATTTGCCTCATCAAAGTAGGATCGCTCAACACATCAAGGCTCTCTTTCAAGCGCTCATATTCGGCGTAATTCACAAGGACAGCGGCCGGTTTTCCTTTACGCGTCACCACGATTTCCTCTTCCCTCTCCTCTACTCCAGACACCAACTCCGGCAACCGAGTCTTGACCTCAGAAATGGGCAGGGTCTTGGACATTTTGACTCTCCGTTCAATCGACCAGAAATCTGGTCTACTGTAAAGCTAACCGGATGACGTTGTCAAGGAAAGGGATGGGGCTTAGGGGAGAAAAGGGGTCGGGGATTTCCGGGGACAGTATGCTGCAATCAAGGCATAGAATGTGGCTGCTAGGACCCGATCTCGGGACACAGAATGTCTTAGCCCGATCCCGGCTTCTTCAGGAAGTAGCCGCGCGCCATAGGGGTGAGATCCTTCTTAGCAAAGTTATGCGTTAAGTAATTGCGGGTTAGATCGATACTCTTGCTCAGTACGTGTCGAACATCCGCTGGATCTCGTCGGGGTCGTTGGTCTTCGTGAGCGCCAGCGCTAACAGCGCGCGGGCCTTCCAGGGCTGAAGGTTATCCGAGGCCACAAAACCGCGCCGGACGAGCCCGGGGCTGCGCACGACGCGTCCCGAGCCGACACGGGTGCCGATGCAAACGATGACCCCTTTCTTGGCCGCGCGGTCGAAGGCCTGGTCTTCCGCCGGCGTCGGCCTGCCTGCCCCGGTTCCCGCGCTGATGATGCCCTTCGCCCCTGCTGCGACGGCGGCGTCGATCATCACGCCGTCCGCGCCGACGTAAGAGACCACCACGTCCACCCGCGGCAGCGATGGGAGGTTACGCACGTCGAATTCGGTTTCGACCGTGTGCTTCTTGTCCAGGCGATGGAAGTAGATTACTTTACCATCCGCGTCCGCGTAGCCCAGCGGGCCGAGGTCGCGGGCCTGGAAGGCCTGGACGCGATAGGTCGCGGTCTTGGTGACGTCGCGGCCGCTGAAAATCGTGTCGTTCATGACCAACAAGGCGCCGCGGCCACGTGCATTCGGATCCGCGGCCACCCGAACCGCGTTCAGCACGTTCAGGTAACCGTCGGCGCTGATGGCTGACGACGGGCGCATCGACCCGACGAGCACCACCGGTTTGTCGGCCTTGAGCGTGAGGTTGAGAAAGTAGGCGGTCTCCTCGATGGTATTTGTTCCGTGGGTGATGACAATGCCGTCGGCCCGGTTCTCATCGAAGATCGAGTGGATGGTCCGGACCAGATCGAGCCAGTCTTTGTCCACCAACCCGTGACTTGGAAGCCTGCGAAACGGCACTTCCTCCACCCTGGCGATCCCTTTCAACTCGGGGATCTGCTCCAGCAGTTCGCCGGTATTCAGCCGCTTGCCGGCCTCGATGTACCAGGCCAGATCCAGGCGGTCTTTGCCGACCGAGTCGATGGTCCCTCCGGTAATAATCAGCGCGACGCGCGGTAGCTCGCTCATCTTACGTAATCCCTTCTCCAGTCATCAGCGGTTCAGTCTCAGGTCTTCCAAAGAGAACACTTGTTTTACTACCTCAAGGCGGAATAAATGTCCATCGCTCGCCATCCCAGGGTGATTGGGGTGCGCGCGGGAGCTACCCCTCAGCGGGAGCCGATGGGCCTCTGCTTCTCTGCTCCCAAGCACTTAACCTGATCTGCCTGTCCTCTCTGAGTCAGTTCAGAGCCGGACGTCTCCCACAGTTCGGTGCAGCCCCCGCGCGCTTCATCAGGTCGGGTGCTTTTCCCGGTTGAGTCTCCAGCGGTTGACATAGGTGCGACTTCTCAGCTATTTTCATACGAATTTCCAATCCGCAGGAAATAGCTGAGCGATAATTCGTAATGATATAGGAGAGTGTGAGACCATGGGCTATTCCGATTTACACGACCATCTTAAAAAGCTCGAGGCGTCCGGATATCTTCGGCGCATCCAGCGAGTCATCAACAAGGATACCGAGCTGCATCCACTGGTGCGCTGGCAGTATCGCGGGGGCATTCCCGCGGAGGATCGCAAGGCATGGTTGTTCGAGAACGTTACCGATGCCAGGGGCCGCCGTTACAAGTTCCCGGTGGTCGTCGGCGCGCTCGCGGGCAACCCGGCGATCTACTTTCTCGGCATGGGTTGTAAGACGGTCGAAGAGATGGACGAAAAATGGAAGAACGCTCTTTCCCAGCCGGTTCCGCCCGTCTTCGTGACCGATGCGCCGTGCCAGGAAGAGGTGCACCTTGGCGAGGAGGTACGCCGCGAAGGTCTCGGGTTGGAGGAATTCCCGGTACCCATCTCGACTCCCGGCTTCGATAACGGACCCTATACGACGTGCTCCCATTGGATCACCAAAGACCCGGAAACTGGAATCCAGAACATCGGCAACTACCGCGGGCAGATCAAAGCGCGCACTCGCATCGGCGTTTTCCCTTCGGCGCTGGGCCAAGACATCTACATTCATTGGAAAAAGGCCCAGGCGAAGGGCCAACCCCTTCCCGCCGCCCTGGTTGTAGGAGCCCCACCGGTGGTCTCGTACGTTTCCGTCCAGAAGGTTGCCTATGGAGTGGATGAAATAGCGATCGCAGGCGGATTGGCGGGCGAACCGATTCGGGTCGTCAAATGTAAGACCGTGGACCTGTTCGTGCCCGCCGAAGCGGAAATCGTGATCGAAGGGTTCCTCAATACCGAGTGGATTGAGCCGGAGGGACCTTTCGGCGAATCGCACGGCTACATGCACCCTCGGCAGTTCAACCCTTTCATGGAGGTGAGCGCCATCACGCATCGCAAAGACGCGATTTATGTGTCGTGGCTCAGCCAGCTCACCCCGAGCGAGTCGTCGGTCATTCGAAAGATCGGCTACGACCGGCTGATGCTCGTCCACCTGCGCGACGAGTGCCGCATCCAGAGCGTCCTTCGCGTGGAGATGCACGAACCGCTGACGAACACGTACAAACTCGTGATCGTCCAGATGCGGCGGCCCAGCGAGGCGGAGGTCTGGCGCGCGCTACATGCGGCGTGCTCGTTTCATCCCGGCGTCGGGAAGATCGTTGTCGCCGTGGACGAAGATATTGATCCGTCGAACGAGGCGGCGGTTTTCTGGGCCATGTGTTACCGCATGAAGCCGCACCTCGACGTCCACATCGTTCCCGGGATGGAGAAGGGGCACGCCCCGCCGTTTTACTACAAAGACGAGTTGCACGGTACGGATGTGGTTTCGTATCATCTTCCGGCCAATGAATCCGCGATGCTGTGCAATGCGATCCAGAAAGAACCGTTCCCGCCCATCTCACTGCCCAAGCGCGAGTACATGGAGCGAGCCCGAGCGATCTGGGAAGAACTCGGCCTGCCAAAACTGAAGCCGGAGATGCCGTGGTATGGTTATTCGCTGGGCCAGTGGGATGAAGAGCTCGACGAAGAGGCCCGGCTGGCGGTGCAGGGTCGCCATTATGAGGTAGGCGAGAAGTTGGCTTCGCGGAGAATCAAGGCATGACAGACCGTTGAGAAATGTGACCCTTGGCAATGCGTCATCTGCCGCTGCATCAGGAAAGTAATTGGTGGAAAAGCGGAAGGTTGCTTTTTTTGTTCCTGTCACCAAGCACACAAAGGATTGCGCTCTCAGGGTTTAATATCCTGCAAGAACCAATCTGTTGGGATTTCGCGTCCTAGACCTTTTTCCTTGGCGGCGCGATACGCGCAGTAGCCCATGGCGGCGAACTGGACTCCCGTCCCAACGTTGTTGAGAAAAAGAGTGATCTGCCGGTCGCCGGTGCGGCCCGGAGCCTTGCCGACGAGGAGATCGCTGATCTCAGGATAGCGGCTCCAATCCCTCGGCTTTTCCCGGCGCACTCCGGGGAGATCTATATCCAGCCCCGGCGGCAGATAATGTTGAATCCCGCCGAAGCGGGTGTGGATGGCAACGACATCGCTTCTCTCAAGGGCAGCCTCGTCCATCTCGAATTCCCGAATAGCGTTATAGTGCATCCCGGGCTCCAGCCATTCGGCCTTTATCACGGGGCGCGACGAGTTGGTGGCGCTGCAAACGACATCGCAGTTTTTGACTGCCGCCTCCGCGCTTTCAATGGCCTCTGTTGGGATCTCGGTTTCCCTTTCCATCTGAGCGGCAAATGCTTTACGGTGGTCGGGATTAGGGCTGAAGATCTTGACCCGTTTGATCGGAAGTACCGAGGTGAGAAAGCGGAAGTGGGCCCGGGCCTGCCCGCCCGAGCCGATGAGACCGAGCACCTCCGAATTGAGGCGGGCGAGCACTTTCGCTCCGAGGGCGCTGGTGACGCCTACGCGGGTCTGCTGGATGAGTCCATCCGGCATGATCGCCAGAAGCTCTCCCGTCTCCACGCTGAAGAGCTGCACAAGTCCCAAGAACTGGCCTTTCCCTGCTAGAGGCAGCTTTTCGAGCCGAACCATGTTGTCAATCTTCCTGTTTTGCACAATGTCGGATGTGATGCGGAGAGCCAGGATCCCGAATTTTTTTACTCCGCCGTCCACGGATTTGAAACTATAAGTTGATTCGGGAAGCGAATGGGGAAGGTAGGAATGGCTGGTGGGACGATTTACTGCCTGGCTCACTGCCTGTTCACGGTATGCTTCCTCCATCGTCTTAAGGCAATCCTCAATCTTGAGTGCCTGCTGGACCTCTTCATTGTTCAAGATAAGAGTCATGCAACCTCCGTATAGTCCAATTCCCGAATGTCTTCTTGTTATCCGAACGCAGAGAAAATGTCCAATCGGCAAGAGTCAGAGAGGGAGGCCCGCCTCTCAGAGCGGGAGCCGATGGGTCTCTACTTTTCTGCTCCGGCATACTTAACCTGATCGGGCCGTTCTCTCTGAGTTAGTTCAGTGTCGGACGTCTCCCTTGCTTCGAGGCGAACCTCCCTCTCTCGGGCTAGGGCGGGATGGATGCCGAAATCGAGTTGACGGCAAATCCCCTATCGGATACTCTCCGTGAAAAGCCTTGAGGAGGAAAGCATGATCACTGTTGAAGGAGAACCCATCGAAGTCATTGACGCGCACTCTCATATGGGAGCGAGAAAGAAGCTTGCCATCCACCAGATTCCCCCGATCATGAAATTCATGGCGGAGGATATGCTGCGCTCGATGGATGACGCAGGAGTGGATGCGGTTGTCACTTTTGCAATCGGGGTTGGTGAGCCGTCGGATTACAGAGAAACCAACCAGTACATCGCTAACGCTATGAAACAGCACCCGGCTCGAATCCACGGGTTCATGAGGCTGAATCCTGCGGACGGCCCCAAGCACACGCTGGAGGTGCTGGAGGAAGGCGTCAAGCTCGGGCTCAAGGGGATCAAGATTCATCCTTTGATCGAAAAGACGCCCGCCAACGACAAAGAAAAAGTCTATCCGCTCATGGAGGCGGCGCAGCATCACGGCCTGACCGTCCTCTTTCACTGCGGTCTGGGAGAATTTGCCAGTCCGAAGCGGGTCGGCGAGGTGGCCAGAGATTTCCCGAAGCTCCCCGTTATCATGGGCCACTCGGGGTTGGTGGAGGGCGTCAGGGAGGTGGTCGAGCTGGCAAAGAAGTATGACAACGTCCACATGGACAGCTCGGGCGTGGGATGGCTACCTTTCTTTTGTGAGTCCATCTCATGGGCCGGTGTTGACCGGGTCATGTACGGCTCAGACCATCCCTTCAACCCGATGGACTGGGAGATTCAAAAGATCGTCAAACATGCTCAGGGTCATTTAAAGCTTAAGATCGAAGACTTGCGCAAGATTATGGGAGGAAACATCCGAAGACTCCTGAAGTTGGCTTGAACAACATGAATTGACCCGTGGGCGCTCGGATTACGGCGGCCTCGATTTTTGGGCACTTCCATCGGAGCCGGGACCCGTTAGGCCGGGTTTGTCAAGTTTGTCACAAAGATGCCGCTATTTGTCACCTTAAGCACAACTCCGCGGTCGTTTGGCCGCAAGAAACCCAAAGCAATTTAAACACTTTCCGCCTCGTCCCAACGCGCTAAAGCTGTGGCATAACCTTTGCTTCTTCCTGCTTACCGGTTCGAGTGCTTAGCGGGGGACAAGAGTCGCGTAAAAGAAAGCGGGATTTGAGCGGGGCTGATTAAATGGCGGCCGCAAAATCAAGTGGCCAAAAAGGATTTGCTGCTCATTGGGAGAGCAATCCCCTCCTCTCCTCGGTTTTTGCTCTCTGGCGTTCGTTGGCGGCGGGGGGGAAAATGGTCCGCCCGGGGAAAAGCGTAGTTGCCAGAAGCGGGAAATCATCGGGCAAGAAAAAAAAGGAGCCTTAAGCAAGATCGGGCGATAAACGAGGAGGGCTTAGCGGGTGGGCCAGCTCGGTTTTGCAGTGCTATCAATGCCGAACGGGGACAGGGCTATGGAAAAGAACAAAATTATGTTGGTTGATGACAATCGCGACTTAGTGACAGTTGTCAAAGTGACTTTGGAGAATAAGGGATATGCGGTACAGAGCGCTTATAATGCGAATGAGCTGTTCTCACGCCTGGAGGAGCAGAAGCCGGACCTTATCGTCCTTGACGTGATGATGCCGCAGATGGATGGCTTGGAGGTTTTAAAGCGGCTTAAGGCGGCCCAGGAGACTTCCGCGATCCCGGTGATCCTACTCACCGCCAAGTTTCAGTACGAGGACATCCTCAACGCGTATCAGCTTGGAGCCGATGTGTATATTACCAAGCCGTTCACGAGCACGCAGCTGCTAACCGAAATTAAGCGTGTACTGAGCGGTCAGAATGTGCGCCCTTCACAGATGTAGCGAAACCCAGATCA
>Ga0209640_10002492_pt1 | contig 16033 bp, 11 predicted proteins | sample RifCSP10_1_FD_184018 | JGI IMG/M metagenome (GOLD analysis project Ga0209640, IMG submission 184018) | Soil microbial communities from Rifle, Colorado - Rifle CSP2_sed 10_1 (SPAdes) (version 2) | ecosystem: Environmental > Terrestrial > Deep subsurface > Rock core/Sediment | place: Rifle...
GCAACCGCTTCCTTCGCTTCCGAGGTGAATGGGACCTTCGTCGAGCAAATGTGGACGAGGACGATGGCGGGCCCGTACGGGAGACCCTGCCCGCCTCGCTGCTCGAGCCCGTAGCGCCGCCAGTCGACGTTCACGACGGACTGCGTGAGGGCGCATCCGCCGGCTTGGTACAGGAGGGGGACGCGGTTTGCGAACCGCAAGACTTCCACGGGCTGGTCGGCGGGGAGGTCACCGCCGTATACGATGCCGACCTCGACCTGGAACGGGTTGCCCGCGTACACAGACGGATCGCGTGTCAGGGGCGGCGCGTAGAACTCCGGGCGTAGGTTCCCGAGGACGTTCTTCAACCCCTTCTTGATGAGCCGTTCCCCGATCGGGCTCAGGCAGTCCGTCGGAGGTGCCATGAGCTTCGCGGTCTGCATCGCCTCGTGGAGGGCCTTCGCCCGCTCGAGGGTAAGGCTCTTCGGTTTCATCTCCGGGTCTAGGTCGGCCGCATCGCAGATCTCCTTCGCAACGCGGGCCGAAACGCGCACGAATTCCTCCACGAGGAAGGAGGCGAGCTTGTACGATTTCGTCTCCTTCATCATCTGCATGAGCGTGCCGAGCTCGATGCCGTGGGGATGCGGTGGGATCTCCTTCGTCTTCGGAGGCATCTCCTCAGTGGCCCGCTCGAAGACGGTCGACTCGCCCTCCGGTGACTTGTACGTGATCCGGGCGTGGGGGTTCACGATCGCGGTCGCCTTCAGGTACTCCGGGATCGACTGCTTGCCGCCGACGTAGCGGCCGCGAAGCGGGATCTCAACGCGCGTGCCGTGGGCTTTCTCCCAAACGACGAAGTCTTCGGAGACCAAGTTGGGTCGATTCTTCTTCGTGTCTAAGATGAGTTCGACCTGGTAAGCCACATCCATCTCCGAGGTTTTCGAGGTGATGCGTGCAGGCTTCCCGGTTGTCAGTTGTCCGTACATCACCGCCCCGGAAATCCCCAACCCTTGAGCCCCGCGTGCCTGGCGACGGGCGTGGAAGCGAGATCCGTACAACAAGCGGCCGAAAACGTTCGGGACTTCTTTCTTGACAATCCCCGGTCCGTTGTCCTCCACTTTCGCGAGGAATTCGTCTTTGTCGACTTTTGTGACCTGAACGAGGACGTCCGGGAGAATCTCGGCCTCCTCGCATGCATCGAGCGTGTTGTGGAGAAAAATGACTCCTCTCCCGCCGAGAAACTTTTCGTAGCCAGGAACGGTGAAATCATAAACGAACGGGTGAGGGGACTTGGCCTTCCGAATCGAACGGACTTGGAGGAAACCCACATCTCCAAACAGGAGTCGGTCCAGGAACTTTCGCTGGCCATGAAGCTCGGCGGGGATTTCTTCTCTCGCGAATTCCTCGGCTTCCTGGAGGGCGTCAGCGAATTTCGAGACGGTGTAGTGGGGGCGGGAGTTCATGTCCTTGTAAAGCGGGGCATTGTAGGAATTAACGGGATTCAATGCCGAGACCACTTGGCGGAAGCCGGTTTCTTCCAGGGGGAACCAGAACAGGGGCGAGTTCGGCTGACCCTGCGGGGTCGTGTTTCCGTACACGAAGAGATTGTGCACATCCTTGCAGAGACTACGATGCCCCTGAGGGAACATCCGTAGGACCGCAGGCGTTTTGGTTCGGCTCAACGCCTTCCCGAACAGCGCCAGGAGGTGCGACAGACCGTCCGCGAGCTCGCCGCTCACCGTCGACATCGAGATCTTCTGGGCTCCTCGATGGCCGTCCCCATCGATGTATCCTTGAAGGAACGATTCTTGCAAATCCCGGGGAACGTTGAAGACCAAGTCTGGGATTCGTTTCGATCGCGCGCGGTCGCCGCACTGGAAGATATCTCGGAGGACCCACGAGAGGATCTTCGAATACAGCTTCACACACACGGCCGTCTTGTGTGCCGGGACGGAGGACACGCGAGTCTCTGAGCCGAACGCTTGAACCGCTAGCCGCTTCGTCTCCTCGATGAGAGCCGTCTCATGGGATCCAAAACTAAGGAGGATCGTCGCGTCGAGGCGGGTGCCTTCGGCGACATAGAGGCCCAAGAACCGCATCAACGCGGGAGTAACGGGCAGTACGACAGGCAGCCGGCTCTTCCCGAACCGAACGTTGATTCGAGCGTCGGCGGGGATGGACAGCTTCTGGCTACGAACGTACTCGAGTGGCACGAAGTCAAACCGCTTCCAGTCCCGAGGCACGTTCGTCAGGCGGTCCGCCATTCCGTGAATCATGATTGATCTGGCTTGGTCATCGGGAAGCGACATCAGCCACGGCCGGAGATCGACGTCCCGGATTCCGGCGCCTAGCGGGATTTCGCGATTCGGAACGACGACGTAATCCCCGATCCTGAGATCTTCGACCCTGAATGCCATGATACGACCCTGAGCGAGCGCGAAGACAGAGTGCGATCCCGTGACCGTGACCTTTCGCCCTCCGGTAAGCTCCACTTCGTAAAGCGCGCCATGAACCGTGTGGCGGTGTGCCAGGGTTGCGGGTCGGAAACTCACTTTCAATGTCGTGTCATCGTACGCGAGAACCTCGCACCCCGACAGGAGAACGGAATCACGATCCGCTGAACCAGGAGCGTTTCCGAATCGGTCTCGGATCTTGGCGTCGATGAATTCCCCGATTCGGACGAGCTTGACCCATCCGTTCTCCCGAACGATGACCGGCTCACTGTACTCGACAGAATTGTCGACGCCCTCTTTGACGACGGTCAAAAGGGCCTTCGTCGCCGAATCGTAGCCGAGGATCTGCTTGTTCCGTTCGAAGAACTCGGAGACGCTGATCTCCCGCTGCTTCTTCGCAAGCTCTTCCGCAATCGAGGTGGATGGCATACCATCACGGGAAGCAATCGTTGGAAACGCCGTGCGTTCCCATCCCTAGGCCTCGCGTATTTGGGCCTCCCCATTTAAGGTTTGCCTGGGCGTGTACGATGCCCGTTCCCATGGAGAGACGGGCCATAAGGATGGCGGTCGGAGGTGTGCGAAACTGTTCCGGTGTTCCGTGCGGTACGCGTTCAGTCCTCGAACACGGCGCCGCACTTCGGACACTTCTTGTCCGTCTCCGAGACGTCGGCCCCGCAGTTCGTGCACGTGAACGCGCTGGCCTTCGTCGCCTTCCCGCGTCCCGATTTCGTCGGTGCCTTCGGGATCGCGAGCTCGCCCGACTCCATCATGCGCGCGCGCGTCCGACGCATGCGGACCGTGTACCACCACATGAACATGATTACATAGTAGAAGGAGAAGGGAATCAGCATGAAGAGCGAGGTCACGTAGACGAAGAACCCAAAGAACGCCGCGCTCGACGCGGTGATCGGTCCGAGGACAGGCCCCGCGAAGGTCCAGTTCCCGTCGAGGTCCGTCACGGAGAACCCGTAGCCATAGATCGACCCGCCCAGCGGGAGGCTCGTCGCAAACCACGACCCGTTCTGCGTGTTGGCGGACACGTTTTCTGCGGTCATGCGGAAGGACGGCTCGGAGCGCGCGAAGCCGTCGATCGCCGTCAGGTTCAGGTATACGGAGAAGTTCGACGCGGTCCCATTGACCGTCGTCGTGAGCTTCACGCGGAACGCGAAGTCCTGGTTGGGCGGCGCGTGGAAGGGCGCGACGGTCCCGTTCGACAAGGCCATCGTCGGGCTCGAGCCGAACCCCGGGACGCTGTGGAGCTCCTCCGCGGTCGTCTGCCCCGTCAGGGCGGACGTCTCGAGGAGGCCGACCACCAGGATCGCGAGGACGAACACGGGGACGGCGTTCACCGCGAACCGACGCGCCTTGCGTTCTCCGAGCCAGTACGGGATCACGAAGACCGTGATCGGCATGAGGAACAGGGTGAGGCAGGCGACGGAACTCGCGAGGGTGAAGGGGAACAGCTGGGCGACGATCAGGCCGAGGAGGACGAGGTAAAGGACGCGGAACCAGGGCGTCTTGCGGAACGCCAGGAACTTCTCTCGGAACGCGGAAAGGAAGTCCGGCAAGGGCACGAACCCGCGCGATGCGGCCTTCTTGATAAATAGTTATGCCGCAGCACTCGGAGACGTCGTTCCCCGGTGTGCGGACCACGGCCGAACGTTCTTATATGCTCGTCAAAATAGCGCGGCCCCTTCTCGAAGGAACACGATGAAGAAGCTCGTTGTGGCGATCGGCGGGAACGCATTGCTCCCGGCAGGGGACAAGGACGACGCCGCGAGCCAGATGCGGAAGATCGAGGCGACGTGTTCGCGCCTCGCGGACCTCGTCCAGGCGGGCCATGACCTCGTGCTGACCCACGGCAACGGCCCGCAGGTCGGGAACATCCTCCTGCAGAACGAGGAGTCGCGGCACATCGCGCCCGCGATGCCACTCGACGTGTGCGGCGCCGAGAGCCAGGCGCAGATCGGATACATGCTCGCGCAGGCCCTTCGGAACGAGTTCGCGCGGCGCGGGATCGACCGCGGGGTCGCGTGCGTGATCACGCAGGTCCTCGTCGATGCGGGCGACCCGGCGTTCCAGGAACCGACGAAGCCGATCGGTCCGTACTACGTGCGGGAGGACGAGATCATCGTGAAGAGGGCGAAGGGCTGGAAGATGGTCTACGACAAGCGCGGTGGCTGGCGGCGCGTCGTGCCGTCCCCGCATCCCGTCGATGTCGTCGAGAAGGACGTGATCCTGCGCCTCGTGGGCGACGGTGACGGCCGCGTGGTCATCGCGGCGGGCGGCGGAGGCATTCCGGTCATCCGAAAAGGTGGGGCCCTCGTCGGCGTCGAGGCCGTGATCGACAAGGACCTCGCCGCCGCGGTCCTCGCGAAGGCGATCGGGTGGAAGCACCTCGTGATTGCGACGGACGTGCCCCAGGTCGCTCTCGACTTCGGGAAACCGACCCAGCGGTTCGTGGACCGGCTCAGCCTGGCGGAGGCGAAGACGCACCTCGCGGAAGGGCAGTTCCCGCCCGGGAACATGGGCCCGAAGATCCAGGCGGCGATCGAATTCCTCGAGGCGGGCGGGGAGCACGTCGTCGTCACGGACCTCGAGCATCTCGTGCCTGCGGTGAGCGGGAAGGCGGGCACGCAGATCGCCCGGAAGTAGGCGCGGAACCTTATTGCCGCCCACGTCGTTTTCCCTGCGGGGGACATGGCGAGATCCCAGACGCGCTGGTATGAGGGGTTCTTCGGGCCGGACTACCTGATTCGATACGTCCATCGGGACACGCCCGCCCAGGTGGACGCAATCGAGAAGATCCTTCACCTGCGGAAGGGGGCCCGGATCCTCGACGTCGGGTGCGGCGCAGGACGGCACACGATCGAGCTCGCGGATCGCGGGTACAAGGTCACGGGCCTCGATCTGTCGGAGGCCCTCCTGGCGGAAGCTCGGAAGGCCGCGAAGGCCGCCCGGGTGAAGCCGACGTTCGTGCGCGGGGACATGCGTCGCCTGCGCTACGCCGGCGTCTACGACGCGGCGGTTAGCATGTTCACCTCGTTCGGATACTTCGAGCGGGCGGAGGAGGACCGGGCCGTCGTCCGCGGCGTCGCGCGCGCCCTCAAGCCGCGCGGCAAATTCCTCATAGAACTCTTCAACCGGGACAGCCTCGTGTCGACGTTGCCGTCCCAGTGGTGGCAGGTCCGGGACGACGGGACCATCGTGCTCGAGGGCAACTCGTTCGACCTCCTCCATGGACGCTTCGAGACGCGCCAGACCGTCATCGACCGCAAGGGCAGGCGGGAGTACAGCGCGTCCGTGCGCGCGTACACCCTCGCGGAGCTGCGCGACCTGCTCGACTCGGAAGGCCTCTTCGTGCATCGCGTCCTCGGGGGGCTGGACCTCTCGCCGTACACCGCGCGCTCGCGTCGCATGGTCCTGTACGCGGTCAAAGGCGTGTCGCCGGAGGGCATCCGGACCGCCTGGTAACGGAAACCGAACGTTTTTCCCGGGGCCTCGGTTCTCATCGCCCGCGCATGGCGACCCTCGAGGAGCAGATCAAGTCGGTCGAGGACGAGATCCAGAAGACGCCGTACAACAAGGCGACGCAGCACCACATCGGCAAGCTCAAGGCGAAGCTCGCGCGGCTCAAGGACGAGATGGAGACCCGACGCCTCAAATCGGGGGGCCGCGGGCCGAGCTACGCGGTCAAGAAGAGCGGCAACGCGACCGTCGGCCTCGTCGGCTTCCCGAGCGTGGGCAAGTCGACCCTGCTCAACCAGATCACGGACGCGGAGAGCGAGGTCGCGGCGTACGACTTCACGACGCTGGACGTGATCCCTGGACTCTTGGAGTACCGGGGCGCCAGAATCCAGGTCCTCGACATGCCCGGCCTGATCCGGGGCGCGTCGAAGGGCCGCGGGCGCGGGAAGGAGGTCCTGTCCGTCGCGCGGGCGTGCGACCTGATCATCATGATGATCGACGTCTTCGAGACCCATGTGGACGTCCTCGCGGACGAGCTCCGTCTCGCCGGGATCCGCCTGAACGAGCGGCCCGCGGACGTCACCCTGACGAAGGCAAACCGGGGTGGACTCACGATCAACGCGACCGTCAAGCTGACGAAGCTCGACGAGGAGCTCATCGCGGACATCTGCCGGGAGTGGGGTTACCTGAACGGGACGATCGTCGTGCGCCAGGACGTGTCGGAGGACCAGCTGATCGACGTGCTCGCGGGCAATCGGGTGTACGTCAAGGCGTTGGTCGTCGTGAACAAAATCGACCTCGTGTCCTCGGAGTACGTGAAGCACCTCCAGGCTAAATTGCCGGAGTGGAAGCTCGTGCCGATCTCCGCGGAGAAGGGAGTCGGGCTCACCCGCCTCAAGGACGAGATCTACGGCACCCTGCGGTTCATGAGGATCTTCCTGAAGCCGCAGGCGAAGGAGGCGGACCTCGTCGAGCCGCTGATCGTGAAGGACGGATCCGACGTCGGCATGGTGTGCGACGCGATCCATCGGGACTGGCGCCGCCGATTCCGGTACGCGAACGTCTGGGGTCCCTCCGCGCAATTTCCGGGCCAGAAGATCGGGCTCGACCACGTGCTCCGGGACTCCGATATCCTGACGGTCGTCCAGCGGAAAGGATAGCCATGCGGGCCTTCGTCACGGGAGGCACGGGCCTCCTGGGTCGCCATCTTGTCGAGGCACTCCTGACGGACAACTGGGAGGTCTCCGTGCTCACTCGGGACGAGTCGAGGGCGAAGGACCTCGAGGCGCGCGGCGCACGCCTCGTGCCCGGAGATGTCACGCGCCCGAAGTTCCACGCGGCGCTCGGTCGGGCGGACGTGCTGTTCCACGTGGCCGCGTGGTTCGAGGTCGGCACGAGGGACCCGCGCCGCATGTTCGATGTGAATGTGACCGGCACGGGAAACATCTTCTCCCTTGCACGCAAGGAGGGCGTCGGGCGCATCGTGTACACGAGCACCGCCGGACTCTTCGCGCCCGCACCACCCGAGCGGCCGGCCACGGAAGCGTCCAGTCCCAGTGCGGCAATCGACGATCCGTACGTCGTCTCGAAACTCCAGGCCCATCGCCTTGCGGTGAGCGAGATGCACGCAGGCCTGCCGCTCACGGTCGTCCTCCCGGCCGCGGTCTTCGGGCCGCACGACAGGGGACAGCTCGGGCGAAGCCTCGCGCTCCTCGTGCTCGGACGGCTCAAGCTCCTCCCGAAGGGATTCGGGGTGAACACGTGGACCCATGCTGCGGACATCGCGCAGGGCCAGATCCTCGCGGCGACGAAGGGCCGACCGGGGGAGATGTATCTTTTCGGAGACCGCGTGCTCCCTCTGTTGGCGTTCTATCGGATGGCCGCGGAGGCTTCGGACATTCCAGCGCCCCGCGCCTCCGTTCCCATGGCAGTCGCTCGATTCGCTGCACGGATTTCAGAGGCGCGGTCCCGGCTTTCAGGGAAGACGCCGCTCCTGTCTCGGGCGTCCTTGAGCTTGGCGGCCTTAGACGTTGCGGTCGATTCGTCCAAGGCCCGAAGGGAACTCGGCTGGAGTCCGCGTCCTCTCGAAGAGCGCGTGCAGGAAACGATGGCGTGGTTCGTCGAACGCTATCGCGTCCAGGGGGAATCGCTCCCCGTCAAAGCAGATGGTGCATCCGCCTGAGGTCCGTCTCGAACGGTTTCAGGCCCCCGGGGACTTCGACCCCGGGCAATTCGACGTTCAACGAGAGTCCCTGGTCCCGCTTCCGCTTCCAGACGTCCGCGTTGAAGGCCACGAGGCCTTCCGTGAAGTCCGCCCGAGACGCCGGGATCCCATCGCGCGGCATCGGGAATGTCTCCGCATGGACGCTGCCCCCGTGCACGGACCGCCAGATCGCGTCCGTGGAGAAGGGGATGATCGGCGCAAGAAGTCGCAGGATGTCGCGCAGGCACGCGTGGAGCGTCCACCGCGCACCCGTGTCGCCCTCGTAGGCCCGGGCCTTCACCATCTCGACGTAGTGCGGCGCGAACAGGTTCCAGAGGAAGTCCCGACAACGAGTCGACGGAATGAACAGGTTCAGGTCCTCATATGCGCCTCGGCACGACTCGATCGCGCGGTTCAGTTCCGCGAGGATCCATTCGTCCGAGGGCTGGAGCTTCCCGGCGGACGGCTCCTCGAAGGACGAGATGAACCGGGCGACGTTCCACAGCTTCGTGATGAACTTCGCCGCGCCGCCGATCTTCTGCTCGGAGATGCGGAAGTCATCCCCGGGGTTCGTCTCGCTCGCGACGAAGAAGCGGCTCGCGTCGGCCCCGTGCTTCTTGATCAGCGGCCAGGGCTCGATGATGTTCCCTAACGTGCGGTGCATCGCCCGGCCGCGAGCATCGAGCCCGAGGCCATGGAGGAACACCGTTTGGAACGGCTTCGATCGCCGCACGAGCCAGGACTTGAGCGTCGTGTAGTAGAGCCACGTGCGGACGATGTCCCGCCCCTGCGGCCGCAGGGACACGGGGAAGTTCCCCTCGAGGAATGACGCGTCCGTGCGGTACCGCGAAACGAACAGGTTGGAGACACTCGAGTCCATCCAGGTGTCGAACACGCGGTCCTCCCCGACGAACTCCTTCGCGCCGCACTTGGTACACGCCTCGAAAGGCGCGGGGTCCTTCCACGGCCGGTAGTACCTCCCTGGCGTCGGCGCGAGGGTCTCGCCGCACGCCTTGCAGTACCACAGGGGGATCTCCGTGTGGTAGTACCGGCGTCGGGAGATGGGCCAGTCGATCGTGAGGCCATCGATCCAGTCAAGGAGGAGCTGCCGATGCCTCGCGGGGCGGAACTCCATCTCCCGCGCGAGACCCTTCAGGTCGTCGCGGAACTCGAGCTGCTTCAGATACCAGGCGTCGGACGAGAGGAACTCGATCGGGTTCAGGGACCGCGAGCAGATCGGCGTCTTGTGCTGGATCGGCTCTTCCTTCTCGAGGGCCCCCCGCTCCTTCAGCAACTCGATTGCCTTCGCACGCGCAGCCTCGATCTTGAGCCCCTTCAGCGGGCCCGCGGCCTCCGTCAAGCGCCCCCGTTCGTCGATCGCCTTCACGGGCTCGAGCCGCATCTCTCGGAAGAGTTGAAGATCGACCATGTCCCCGTACGAGCAGATCATCGCGGCCCCACTGCCGAACTCCGGCTTCGCCATCGGATGGGGGACGATCGGGACCTCGTGGCCGTAGATCGGGACCCTGGCCGTCTTCCCGTGCGCCGACGTGAAGCGCTCGTCGTCCGGATGGACGATTACCGCGCGGCATGCGGCGAGCAGCTCCGGCCGGGTCGTCGCGATCGAGATGTGCCCCGTCTTCCCGAGGGAGAATTTCATCCGGACGAGCTTCGACGGCCGCTCCTCGTATTCGATGTCCGCCTCCGCGAGGGGCGTCTCGCAGACGGGGCACCAAAACGTCGGCCGCTCCCCGCGGTAGAAGAGCCCCTTCGGCCAGAGTTCCAGGAAGACGGCTTGGCTGAAGGCGCGGTACTCGTCGGAATCCGTGTAGTAGACGTGGTCGAAGTCGGCCGACAGGCCCGCGCGGATCGCGAGTTCGACGAGGCCGTCCCCGATCACCTCGATCTCCTTTCGGCACGCCTCGATGAACGCCTCCCGGTCCCACTGGTGCAGGGGCTTCCCGGTCTTCCGCTCGACCGTCCGCTCGATGTTGATGCCGTTCCGATCGAGGCCGAACGGGAAGAGGACCGCCTTGCCGAGCATGCGCTGGGATCGTGCGATCATGTCGATCATCGCGTACGCCATGACCGCGCCGATGTGCCACGAGCCGCTCGGGTAGGGTGGCGGCGTGTCGATGATGTAGACGGGCTGCCCCGGCGCGGGATCGAAGCGGTACAGATCCGGTTCCGATTTCCAACGGGAGAGGATGCCTTCCTCGAAGGACGGCTCCCAGGCCTTCTCCCGAAGCTTCGGTTCTCCCATGCCGGGCGTCGGAGAGTTCCGGGCCGGATAAAAGGATTGCCGGTCGCTGGACGCGTTCACAGACCCCGCCGGAGGGTTGAAGCCTTCCTCGATTATACCTCTACTTAGAGGTATGAAATGGAGATCGGGTGCGGGGTCCGCGTGCGGGATTTCGACGGGCGGCGGTACGTCTACTTCTGGCACTACGAACGGGACGGCGGGCGGTCCGTGCGGCGCGAGGACTACGTCGGCCGCGTGGGCTCCGAACGGGCGAAGCAGGAGCTCCTCAGGCGCCTCCTGGCGTACCACCGGAAGGTGGAGCACGAGTTCGCCCGGAAGCGGGCCAAGATCGAGCAGCTCGTTGCGTCGATGCATACCTCTACTTAGAGGTACGGAGCCGGCGGGCGCATCCCGCCCAGTGGCATCACTCGATGTAACGGAGGGCCTCCGCGGGCGGCACGCGCGAGGCGCGGATCGCCGGGTGGGCCGTGCTCGCGACGGCGGCGAGGGACGCGACGCCGATGATAAGCAGGAGCCGGTCCCACGGGACGACGAACACAACGATGTCCGCGAAGTACACGATGTACACCTTGTACGCGAACACGATCCCCAAGGCCATCCCAATCCCGATGCCCAGGACCGCGATCAGGGCGATCTCCAGGAGGAAGACGGACAGGACCATCCGCTGCGTGAAGCCGAGGGCCCGCAGCGCGCCGATTTGCGTGCGCCTCTCGACGACGGCGCGGAGCGTGATGACCGCCAGGCCCGCGATGCCCACGAGGAGGCCGATCCCCAGGTAGGCCTCCATGAGCGTGAGGACCTGCTGGGACGCGTCAAACGCCCGGCCGATCTCCTCGCGGATATCGATCGTCTGCAGGCCGAAGGCGAAGTACACCTGCTCGAGGTCCGACCGGAACGCCCGGACGTCGACGCCAGGGGCCATCTGGAAGAAGTACGCCGTGTAGCGCTCCTCCACGGGGAACGTCGCCCGGACGACGTCCTGGTCCACGAACACCCCGGAGGTGAACTGCAGCGCCTGCTCGAGCACCCCGACGATCGTGAGGTTCACGGACCGCCCGCCTGCATCGAACGCGCGGACGCGGTCTCCTGGGAGCACGCGTAGGCGGTTCTCGTCGGGGACGAACTGATTCGGGCCCGCCGCGGTGCGGTCCACGATCGCGAGGCTGTGATTGTACCGCAGGGAGAGCCACACCTCCTCGCGTGTCGTGAGGGTCTCCGCTTGGCCGCTCGACTCGTTCACATACGAAGGCAGGTGGCTGTAGAACCCGTACTGATTGCTCCGGATCAGGAAGTTGTCCACGCCCCACAGGGTGTAGTCGAACGACCGATTGCCTCCGACGGCCTGCACCCGAGCGGGCAGGACGCTCGCGCTCGACACCCCGTTCCAGCCGCCGAGGAACATGTCCTGCGTGAAGTTCTCCTCGAGGATCCGGCGGAACTCCGGGATCTCCCCGTACGTTGTCGTGTAGGCGATCACGTCGTACCCGCCGCTCTGCTGCTCCACGAACGTGTCGAGGCTCGACTGCTGGAGGCCCTGGACCATCGAGATCAGGGTGACCATGAACAGGATGAGGGCGAACATTGCGATTGTCATCCCGGTCCGGAAGCGTTTCTCCATGGGATACGACACAGCGGTGCGCAGGACCGGCCGCCCGGCGTTCCGGCTCGCGCGACGCAGGAGGGCCCGCAAGACCTCGCTCACGTTGAACACGGCGATCAGAATCGCCGATGCGACGAGGATCACACCCGTCATGACGAAGGCGACGGACACGTTGTCCGTCCGCTCGTTGAGGAGCCCAACGGGCATGAGGATCCAGACGAGGTTGAACACGGAGGAGGCCGTGAGGCCGACCCGCGCGTGGCCGCGCGACGCCACGACGATCCCGATCCCCGTCGCCAGGAGGGGCGGTCCGGGAATCCGGCCCGCGCCCGTGTCCGCGATGAAGCCCCACGCGGTGAGCATCGCGCCGGCGGCCGCGAGGAGAATCCCGGCCGCGAGGACCTGCGTGGAGCGCTCAGACGTGGCGGGTTCCGGCAGGTCTCGGATCGCCCGGACGATGTTCAGGCGACTCACGCGCCATGAGGCCAGGAGGATCGTGATCCACGTGAGCGCGGTGCCTGCGACGAACGCGGTCACGACGCTGTCCGGCTCGAAGTAGAACGTGACGGGTACGTCGCCGTGGGGCACGACCCGGTCGAAGAAGTACACCATCACGTAGCCGAGCCCGAGGCCCGCAATCGCGCCGAGCGCCGCGGCGGCGACGGCGTAGAAGGTTCCCTCGAGCGCGAACGTCGTCAGGATGTCCCGCCGGAGGAAGCCGACCGCGCGGGTGACGCCCATCTCCGGCTTTCGCTCCTCCGCGAGCATGACGAAGATGTTCACGATCAACAGGACGCCCGCGAGGATCGCGAACGCCCCCATGACGAGGAACAACTCCGTGGCCTCCTCCCCGAAGCCGATCGCCTGGTCGATGTTCTGCCTTTTCCCATCCTGCACGCGGAGCGCGAGGTGCCAGCGCGCGATGCTGAGCCGGACGTCCTCCGTCACGCGACTTGTGTGGACGACGCCCTCGGCCACGCCTCCGATGTTCGAGACCTTGATCAGGTTGATCAGGCCCGTCTCGTTGAACGCGGTCTGCGCCTGGCGCAGGTCCATGAAGACGATCGGCCGGCGCTCATACCCGGCCTTACCGATGTCCTGCACGACGTCCGCCAAGACGACGTACACGAGGGTGCGGTTCGTCGTGCCGTAGAACAAGGTGAGCACCTGACCGGGCGTCGCGTTCAGCTCCCGCGCGGCGCGCTCGTTCACGTACACGTCCGTCGGTGCGAGGCCGTCCACGTCGACCGGGCGGCCCGCGAGGGTCGTCAGCGCGCCGAACCCCGCCTCGAGGGACGCGTCCAGGCCCATCACGCTGATCTGCTGATTCCCCTTGTTCCCCTCGACGTTCCGGACGGGCATGACCTTCAGCAGGACGGGCGCAATCCCGTCGATCGGGGTGCCGGCCGTCGCGAGGTCCGCGGCGATCGTCGTGTAATCCGACTGCGGGAATGAGAACAGCTGCCCGTTGAACTCGTTCGACACGACCTCGTCGATCGCGTCCAGCCTCACGTACACGTCCTCGAGGAAGATGTAGCTCAGGGTGTCGCCGACGACGAGGCTCGAGGAGATGATCGCCGTGCCGACGAGCAGGCCCGCGATCACGATCAGCACACGAGACTTGCGGCGCGCGAGGTTCCGCGAGGCGAGGCGGGCCAGGAGGGGCCTCATCGCGATCAGGACCGCGACGATCGCGACGCCCGCGAGGAGCACCCAGAGGGTCGCGGCCGGGAAGGCCACGCTCACGCCCCCCGCGTCTCTTCAACGATCTGCCCGTTCCGCATCCGCAGGACGCGGTGTGCACGAGAGCTGACCATCAAATCGTGCGTCACGAGGACAAGGGTCTGTCTCTGCTCGCGGTTCAGGCTGACCAAGAGGTCCATGATCTGCGCCGACGTCTCGGAATCCAAGTTCCCCGTCGGCTCGTCGGCCCATACGATCGCCGGATCGTTCACGAGGGCGCGGGCGATCGCCACACGCTGCTGCTGCCCCGCGCTCAGCTGCGCGGGTTTGTGGTCGGCCCAGCCTTCCAGGTCGACGGCCGCGAGGATCTCGACCGCGCGGCGGCGGGCCTCCTTCGCGGGCACGCGGGCGACGAGGAGCGGGAGCTCGACGTTCTCCACGGCCGTGAGGACGGGCAGGAGGTTGTACGACTGGAAGACGAAGCCCATCCGCCTCGAGCGATAACGGCTCTTCGCGTTGTCGTCCATCGACGTGAGGGACGCGCCCTCGATCCACACGTCGCCCGACGTGAGGTCGTCGAGCCCGGAGAAGCAATTGAGGAGGGTCGTCTTGCCGCAGCCGGACGGCCCCATGATCGCGACCATCTCCCCGCGGTCGATGGCCAGGCTCACCCCGCGGAGGGCGTGGACCGTCACCGCGCCGGAGTTGTAGACCTTGTGGGCGTCCGTCGCGCGGACCATCGGGGCGTCGGCCATCGCGGCCCGTTCGACGGCGGGGCGAGTAATAAGCGTTTCCCACGGAAAGGGGCGCGTCACGGGCGGGCGACGAAGTAGTGGAGCCGCCACGTGTTCTCGATGCCGTTCGCGCCCGCGATCCCCGCAAGGCGATCCGCCAGTTCGCGATCGAACGCCCGCCGGGGATACGGAGGCATTTCCCGCAGCTCTCGTTCGTTCCAGCCCCACGCGCCGTAGAACGCGACGACCTCCGAGGCGTCTGCGAAGCGGACCCTGAACTCCTTCGTCGTCACGTCGACGCGGTCGAACCCCTTCTCCCGCAGCTTCGCGACGACGGACGGCGGGTTGCGGAGGGCGAGGGCCTCCGGGTCCGTGCGCGCGAGCCGGACCGCCTCGCGCACGGTCATGAGGTCCTTCGAGGGCGTCGGCGTCGCATGCTTCGCGAGCGTTTCCCGGAACGCCGCCTCCGCGGGCGATGCCGCTTCGTCCCACTCGTTGAACACGAACCGACCGCCGGGCTTCACGAGCCGGTGGGCTTCATGGAACGTCCGGTCGTATCCGAAGTTCGGGATGCCGAGGTGGCTCGCGATCCCGTCGAAGAGCCGGGTGCGGTACACGATGTTCCGCGCGTCCATCATCTCGAACCGGATGTTCCGGATCCCCGCATTCCCCGCCCGGTACGATGCGACGCTGATCGCCTCGTCCGCCAGGTCGATCGCAACGACCGCCTGGGGCTTCACGAGGGGCGCGACCAGGCAGGCCAGGAGCCCCGTCCCCGTGCTAATGTCGAGGATCATCTCGCCGGGCTTCGGGTCGAGAAGCTCGACGAGCGCGCGGGCGAGCGGCTCGAACTTCGGGGTGACGACGCGGTCGTAGGCCTGCGCCATGCGGCTGTATTCGTCCGCCCAGACGAGGGTCGCTTCGTTCCCGTTCATGGGGGACCGCCAAAGGGGCGAATCGGAATAAAGGATTGGGGTCGCCTATCGGATGTACCGAAGCCTTTTCCCATGGGATCGCCTTGGGCAGGGGCGTGAGGAAGGGACGGTTCGCCGTTGCGGTCGTCGTCTGTCTCCTCGCACTCGCCGGAACGCCGGCAAGCGCGAAGGCACCGTCGGAGGTCGTGATCCAGGGCGTCGGCGTTCCCTATGCGCTCCGCCTCACGGACCCGTCCGTCGTGCTGTCGTTCCTCGACCTGACCACGGGCGCGGGGCAGGAGACTCCGGCCGCGGGGACGAGCCTCGCCTACCGATACGTCGTCTCCCTCCTCCTGCCGGGGGAAACCCTGGAGGAGCCGGGCTGGCGCTTCTTCCTTGAGCCCGGCTCCGTATCGACGCAAGCCTATGTCTTCAGCGTGCGGACCGAGGTGTCCACCGTCGGCGGCGAAGAACAGACCTACGTGTGGACGACCCTGTTTCACCCGCCCGGGCTGGACGACCTGATGGCCCCGTACGCGATGCTCGGCGTCGGCGAGGCGCAGTATGTCGTCGGCGAGTCGCCGCCGCACGTGCCCCCGCCGCTCGAGATCCGCGACGTCGGATCCGTCGGCTCGACATCCCCCGTCCTCTGGATCGTGGCGATCGGCGCCGCGGTCTTCCTCACAGGCCTCATCATGCACCTGCCGAAACGCCTGCGGTCCCACTAGCCCGCTCC
>Ga0209640_10002493_pt1 | contig 16031 bp, 13 predicted proteins | sample RifCSP10_1_FD_184018 | JGI IMG/M metagenome (GOLD analysis project Ga0209640, IMG submission 184018) | Soil microbial communities from Rifle, Colorado - Rifle CSP2_sed 10_1 (SPAdes) (version 2) | ecosystem: Environmental > Terrestrial > Deep subsurface > Rock core/Sediment | place: Rifle...
CGCAGCTCGCATCACCATCGAGTAAGGATCGAAGTCTCGAAGGGCGTTCTCACGGCGTAGGCGCCAGGCAAGTAAAATGGGGAATGCCACTTCGTCAAGCTGGATGCCTCGCCAGTACGGCTCCCCTTCGATCCAGAAGTTTTGCGGGCAACCTCCATCCGCCTGCTGGCTTGCGGCCAGATAGATGAGCCCGCGAAAGGCAGTCTCGGTATTTCCCGCGGCAAGTAGACCCATGGCGCTGTTGACCATGTCTCGGGTCCACACCAGGTGGTATCCCCCCATATCTTCGTCACCCTTCGCCTCTCCCCAGGGAATGGAGAGTGAGGCGATGAGAGCGCCCGGGTAGGTTTTGTCCTCGTGGGCGAGCAACAGGCTAAAGCTTCCATGATACAGGTGCCCCCTGTCGCCCGAGACCTTCTCCAAAGGTAGAATCTTCCGGCAAGGGCGGTTCCACTGCTCTCTGTACCGTTTCCGCTGCTCTGTAAAAGGGATTCCGAGCGCTTGAAAGAGTATCGTCGCCGCATTGTGGAGGCTCTCCCCCAAGGCTAGTCCCACCGTGAACCCCTTATAATTCTTCAGTTCTACCTCTCCGGTTAGCGCCACGTTGCCATCGAGCGCGCAGTCAAACTCCCAATCCATTTGAAAGTTATCCGCAAGGTCTGTCCACCCGTCGCTCCGACCCACGTAACCGCAGGAAAGACGGGCAAATGGAGCTGTGGCCGCCAGCACCAGCCAGGTCCCCCGTTTCTCGGCAGCAAGAATCTGTCGGCCCGCAACCTCCACCACATAAGCATTGTTACCCCGGCCCCCTACTTCAATGTGGGGAGCACACAGAATATAGAGCCGGAGCCGCGATAAAAAATATTGATCACCGAGGAGCTGGGTGCGCTGAAGCACACAGGAGAGGTGTGGATCAGTGAGGATATCTTTGACTATGGTGTAGCGCCCCTGCGTGTCGGTATTAGTCATTCGATATTCCAGGGCATGACGAGACAGACGTTCCACCCTGGTCAGCAGGTGCCGCTTCTCCTCGTGGAAAAAGCTCTCACCATCGGTGACCAAGAATTGAAGGTCGCGGATTTGAGGCCGGTCTACGGTGGGATAATAGACCTCCGTAATGATACCGTTCCAGAGCGTAAACCAGATCCGGCTGGGGGTCGCGTAAGCCGTCCCTACCCCGTCTTTGCCTCCATGGGTCCATCGGGGCTCAATGCCCGGCCGCCCGAAGGCCTCTCGTTGGCCACGGAACCTTTCCATGTTCGATACTTCTTTTTCCTACGGCTTCAAAGGCAAGTACACAACCTTTTGCGCTCTTTGTCGAGAGGCAAAGCCCTCCATATCCTTTCGGCGTTGGCTTGGCTGGTGACATGCAAGCTATTCCTGCAGTAGGGATAAGACAAGAAGAAGAAAAGAAGAGATGTCCAGCCTTATCCTGAGCCGACCTCAGGTTGACATCATGACCTGTATCGGATAGTCTCCCCTCCGAAACGCTGATCCGAGTCGGCTCGATCCCCTTCCGCCCGTGACTTGAGGCCCACAAGGAACGCGTCCGCACGTTGTCGCGAGCGAAAATCGAGTTCATCGATCTTGGGGTCAAAAAACAACTTCCTATCATTTTAAATCAGCGCACCAGGCGAGGAGTGAGACGCTATGAACCAAGCACCGCCGTTCGATCCTGAACAATTCAAGGCCGCCACCCGCGAACAGTGGGACAAGAACGGGAAAGGATGGAACGACAGGAGCCCCCAGATTCGCGCCTGGCTCGCGGGCGCTACGGAGGCCATGCTCGACATGGCCGGTGTGAAGCCCGGTTCGCGGGTGCTCGACGTAGCCGCGGGAGCGGGCGATCAAACTCTCGATATCGCCGAGCGCGTAGGCCCGAACGGATATGTGCTCGCAACCGACATCTCTCCCGGCATTCTTGAATTCGCGAAGGAAAACGCGCGGCGCGCGGGATACGGCAACGTCGAAACGAAAGCGGCCGACGGCGAAAATCTTGGCATTGAAGAAGCAAGCTTCGACGCTGCGGTCTGCCGCCTTGGCCTGATGTTCTATCCGGACCCGCTCAAGGGTTTGCGAGAAATCCATCGCGCGCTGAAGCCGGGCGCGCGCGCCAGCACGATGGTCTTTTCCGCGCCCGAGAAAAACCCGTGTATCGTCGTTCTGGTCTCGACCGCGCTCAAACATGCGGGCTTGCCCCCGCGCGACCCGTATCAGCCCGGCGGATTGCTCAGCCTTGGCAAGCCCGGACTGATCGACGAGCTGTTCCAGAAGGCCGGGTTCTCAGGAGTCAAAACGACAAAGGTAACGGCGATCTTCCAGCTCCCGTCCGTCAAGGATTATCTCGGCTTCATCCGCACTTCGGCGGGGCCGATCCTGCAGATCTTGAGCAAGCTAGACGACGCCGCGAGAGATGCGGCATGGGCGGAGATCGAAGAAAAGCTGAAGGCGTTCGACACCAGCAGGGGGTGGGAAGGCCCCAACGAGCTTTTGCTGACCGTCGGTCAGCGATGATAGTCAGGCCACTTACATCCGAAACACCCCAAACCTCGCGTCCGGTATCGGCGCGCTCAGCGCCGTCAACCAGCGCACCCGCGCCCCGGCAGGCGGGCGCAGGCAGCGCTTGGGTCTAAAGTGAAGCCACCTGCCTTTTCGATCATCACATTTTGAGCTATCGTTTGTGCCGGTGAAAGCCGGAGGCATTTGTGAGTTGCCGGAATCCGCGCACGATCCATACGGTCGGGCATTCGACCAGAACGATCCAAGTCTTTGTCGAGCTTTTGCAGGCTCATAGCATCGATCTCCTGGTGGACGTCCGGCGCTGGCCAACCTCGAAGAGATTCCCCCATTTCGCCCGGGAGGCTCTCATAAATTCCCTCACGAGGGAAGGCATCGATTACACCTGGCGGGGAGACCTCGGCGGTTTCCGCAAACCTTCGCCCGACTCGCCGAACACGGGCTGGCTCACCGCGACGTTCCGGGCTTACGCCGACTTCATGCTGACAGCGGCTTTTGGAGAGATTGTGCAGGAGCTCGAGTCGCTGGCGGAGAAAAACCGGATGGCAGTGTTGTGCGCCGAGGCTGTGCCGTGGCGCTGTCACCGCCAACTGCTCGCCGACGCGTTCCTGGTAAGGGGGTGGGCAGTCCGGCACATCCTGGAGGATCGCTGCGAGGAGCACCGGCTTCCACCCTTCGCCAAACCACAAGGGGAAAGAATCCTTTACCCGGCCCCTGATTCCTCGCGCCTGCTCTAGCTCGCTTAAAGGCCCCAGCTAAAGCACCGCCGGCGCGTGACCTCGACGATCACAGACTCGCATTCGTCCAAAGCCGCTTCTTCCTCATACTGTGAGAACTTCTCGTAGAGAAGACGGCGGACCTTACGAAAGAGGGGACCTCCGGTCTACCCCGTGAAGTAACTTATGCCCTCGAATTTCACTCACGCGCTCAACCTCGACGGCATCTCTCTCCGGGCGAAGTAACCTCCCAGGGCGCCGGCCGGGACGGCGATGATGTAGGCCAAAAGCTCGTACCAGTAAGGAAGTGGAATCGGCTGCCCTGTCACGCTCGCCTGCAAAACGCCAAGAATAAGCGACACAAGGCCGACAAGCGCTCCGTGCTTTACCTCATGGGCTCGGGCAAGCCGGCCTGCGACGTAGCCCCCGAGCGCCGTGCCGACCGCGCCGATGATCCCAAGCGCGAGAAGACCCTCCGGGGAAGATAACATTTGATCCAAGGCCTTCTCCACTGCTTCTTCAAACGTACGGCCCCCCTTCGAGAATTCCTTCTGGTAAAAGACGATCAGGTAAACCATGCCCAGGACGTACGTAGCCACGTAATCGACGATGACGCCGGCAATGACCGGTCGAAGCTTGACGCCCGTGAAAAATCCCGCAGGCCCGATCGGGCGAGGGGCGGGCTCCGGCGGTCGGTGATTAGGACTCATAGACGCTCAACCTCTCATCAGTAAGCGGCTCAAAGTTATTCGAAATGGTTGCCGGGCGTCAAGGGCAGAGAAAAAGGATGCAGGACGTGCTAATGCGAGCGGCCCGCCTTTTACTTCACAACAGATCCTTGATAAGCAGGAAACTCTTGCAGGAGGATCGGGGGTTGAAGCGTGCAATCGCAGGGTAAGTCCAGCTATGAGCAGAAGAGGCCCTTATTTTATGGCTGGTATATTGTCGGGGTTGGAGTCGTCACCCAAATCGCCTCCGCCTTTTCCCTCTCCAGCACCCTAAGCGTTTTCCTCAAGCCCATCACGGAGGATTTAGGCGTCTCGCGGGGAGTATTCTCGCTTCTCCGAACGGGTGAGATTCTCGTCAGTGCCGTGATCGCGCATCTCATCGGACCTTTGATCGATCGTCACGACGGTCGTTGGCTTATAACCATCGGCGCCGTGGTAGCTAGCGCCGGCTATCTCCTCTTGAGCCAGGTTCAAGAATTCTGGCAGTTCTTTCTACTGCGCTGCAGCTTGGTCACTGTGGGAGACACCTTGATGGGTTCCCTGGTCGTCAATGTGATCATCTCCCGATGGTTTATCCGCAAACGCGGCAGGGCTATTGCCATTGCCAACCTGGGGACGGGGATAGCTAAAGTAAGCATGCCTCTCTTTGCGGCCTCACTTTTTGTTTGGGTCGGATGGCGCCAAACCTGGGCTGTCTTCGGAATTCTCGCACTTGTGCTGGCCGTGGGGCCCGCCATCGCCTTTATCCGAACGTGCCCTGAGGACATGGGCCTTCATCCCGACGGGGCACCCATTCCTCGCCAAACAGGCATATCCCCGGGAAGAGAGGCCAGACTCTCGGCAACTCAACGTCAGGCCCTGGCGGCCGATGTGATGTGGAGCCGAGCCGAAGCTCTGCGCACGCAGGCCTTCTGGCTTCTTGTCATTACCTTCGGGATTGCCAGCGTGGGCATCGGAGGCCTGAATCTCCACGTATTCGCTTTCGTCACCGACATCGGCTATCCCCCCATTATGGCCGCTACCTTTATGAGCGTGATCGCATTGAGCCAGCTTGTTTTCACGCTCTTGTGGGGTCTTCTCGCCGAGCGCGTCGATATTCGAAAGGCGGCTGTGGTCCAATTCCTGATTCAAGCCCTGGGGCTGACGCTCGCTATCAATTCCAGGCAGCTTTTATACGTGTACGCGGGCTTTTTCCTTTACGGCATCGGGCTGGGAGGGAGTTTTGTGCTGCGGGAGGTTATCTGGGCCAACTACTACGGGCGGCTTTCCCTCGGCACAGTCCGGGGCATGGGCACATTTCTCACTCAAGTTTTCGCCGCCAGCGGAGCGCCTTTCTTCGGTTTTCTTTTCGACGCCACCGGCAGCTACTTCATTTCCTTTACCTTTTTCGCCATCGCCCTTTTGGTCTCGGCTATACTGATCATGCTCGTACAGCCGCCGAAAAAGCCGGCCTCTGGCAACGGGCCCGTTAAGAAGGACTGAAAAACTGACGAGACAAGGGAGATTTCATGATCACTCCTTGAATCCGCCGAAATCATTTGAGAGCCGGTAGCGACTATCGCAATTGTGGAGATTTCCTTATTTCACGAACCCAATCTTCTGGAAAAAGCCCGATCTCTCAAGGTTCTCGGCAAAGGAGTTATCGAAAAATTCTCTCGGGTCCGTATTCCTTGCACCGGGGAATTCTTTTTCATCAAGATAATCAAATTGAGCCTGGATCACATCCGCCCTGACGGCCAGGCTGTTATCCCAATAAGGCGCAAACGTGTCATAGGTCCCATCAAGCATTTTCGGATCGTCGATCTTCGCGTATTTGGCAATCGCCTTCTTTGCGACGGAAGGATCCCTTTTTGCCAGCAGCACTCCTTCCGCAATCGCTTTCAAAAAAGCATAGGTGGTATTCGGATTGCGTTTGAGGTAATCCTCGGTTGCGCTGTACGTAACCTGAATGCCCGGAATATTGAGCTTCGCGATATCAGCCAGAAGATTCAGGCCGGCCTCTCGCGCCTTAAGGGTATTGGGCGCAGACAGGGTCCCTGCTGCGGTCTTGCCGGTGATAACCGACGTAAGCACTGCCGGAACGGTCTGAACGTAAAGGATTTTCACGTCCTTATCCGGAATGATGCCGTTTTTCTTTAATGTCTCGCGGGTGGCGGCATCGACGGCAGCCCTCGGAGTGGTAGCGGCAACTGTCTTTCCCCTGAGCTGCTGAATAGAAGTGATCTCCTTCGCGCCCCACATCTGAAATATAAGCTGCTGTAGCGTACCGCCAAAGTATTTGACGGGCACCCCCTTTAAGCGCGCGCTGATAAGCTCCGAGCCGGCCGTTGAGAAGTCAACCTCGCCAGCGACTACAGCCTGCGCGGCAACTTGGGGATTGAGCAGTTGGAACTTCACGTTAAGGCCATATTTCTTAAAGAGGCCCGCCTCGTAGGCCACCCAGACCGGCGTAAAACCTCCGCTGGGTTGGGTATAGACAACCACAATTTCGGTCTTTTCCGGTCTCCCGCCGACATCGCTGGCCGCGAAGCCCAGAGAAGACATAAGAACGAGACCTGAGCCCACGATAATGGGCAAACCTCGGCGTAGCCTATTTTTCCTCGATCGGGTTATCATATTCGCTCCTCCCTTCTCGTGCAGGACGATCTTTACCTATCACAGTTCGACGACGGAACGGTGCCGCATAAAGTTTATGCTACTCTTCGGTCCCTTCCAGGTCTTCTTCTTTAACTTCTTCCAGAGGTCTAAGCTGGAGCTTCCCCTCTTTGTCCTTCACCAATAATTCGATTTTCTTTTCGACCTCCGTAAGTTTTTGATTGCAGTATCGCACGAGCTTCACCCCGTCTTCGAAGGCCGCCAGAGAGTCCTCGAGAGAGAGCTCACCGGATTCAAGCCGCTCCACCACGTTTTCAAGCTCGTCGAGGGCCTCCTCGAATCTCTTATCCTTCTTCGCCATGATCTTTGCCTCGCGCCTTTCGCCTATTGCTTCTCGCCTACTGCCCGTTGCCTGTCGCCCCTAACAGTTCAAAGGGATCTACCCTCGCCCCGTTGAGCCTGGCCCCCCAGTGGAGGTGGGGACCCGTGACCCTCCCGCTCATTCCCGCCCTGCCGATCACATCGCCTTTACGAACCAATCCCTCCTGTTCCACGGCAAAATCGGATAGATGGAAATACATCGTAAAGAGTCCGCCACCGTGATCCAGAACGATACTTTTGCCGCTAAAGAAGAACTCCTCCCTAAGAACCACCCGACCGTGATTCGCGGCCCGAACCTCCGCACCCAAGGAGGCCTTGAGGTCAACCCCCCCATGAGGAGAGCGAGGATACCCGTTGATCACTCGCCGCAGACCGAAGGGAGAAGAGATCCCTCCCGGGAGCGGCTGAAGGAAGCCGCCATCCCAGAGGCGCCGGGGCGTTGCCAGCGCCCAGAGCCGGTCCAAGGTTTCCTGTTCTTTTTCAATCCTTTTGCGCGCAGCTTCGTCGATACGGTCAAAAGATGGTGGCACGGTAAGCTCTTCTCGCGCAAAGGCTTTTTTCTTGATGCGCAAGAGTACGGACCTCTCCCATTTCTCCTTATCCTTGGATTTGCTTCTCACCGTGATCTCCAACGCCCCCGGCTTCTGTTCGAGATCCACACCTAAAAGCGCGAAATAGACCCCTGCTTGAGCGGGGAAAAAGGCGATGCTCCGGTTTTGAAGAAAACCTCCGACCTCCTCCAGGTCTTCTCCTGAAACCGTGATCCTGACGATCCCTCCCTGAAAAACCTGCGCGGGGGCGAGCGAAACCGTCCGGGAATGCGACGCGGCCCAGGAGGGGCTAGCTAACAGACAAAGCGCGAGGGCGAGGAATCTGCCCGCCCCCGTCTTATTCTTTGTCTTCCACCCTGCAGAGAGACTTTCCACGAGCGAAGGTAACCCGTAGGAGATCGCCGACCTGGATCGAGCTGCTGTCTTTCACCAGGAGCGCCTCGGGCATTTTATGCGTAATGCTGTAGCCCCTCTCCAGAACCGCAAGTGGGCTAAGCGTGCCCAGCCGACCGGCCCCGTGAGTGAGACGGCTCTTCAAACGATCGAGATGGTCCCGAAATCGACGCCAGAGACTTAAGGAGAGTTCGTCCAAGCGCATCTGGTTTTCCCGCAGCCGGCGTCGGGGATCGACCAGCCTGCGAACCATTTGGTCCCAGGCTTCTCTCTCGGCTGCAATTCTGGTTAGGATCATCCTCTCCATCCGACTGCCCAAAATCTGCAGTCGGGCCTTAAGCTCTTCTTTGCGGGGGACCACCATCTCCGCAGCAGCGGTCGGAGTTGGGGCCCGATGATCCGCGACGAAATCGGCAATGGTAAAGTCTATTTCGTGGCCCACGGCCGAGATAACCGGAACCGGTGCCGCGAAGATGGCCCGGGCCACCCCTTCCTCGTTGAAGGCCCAGAGATCTTCCAACGATCCTCCACCGCGTCCGACGATTATCACCTCTGCCATCCCGGAGCCCCCGAGCTCGTTGATCCCCTGAGCGATCTCCTCGGCCGCCCCCTCCCCTTGTACCTTGACCGGACGCACGATAACCCTGCGCTCCGGAAACCGATCACCGATAATCCGCAGCATGTCCCTCAGGGCCGCGCCCTGTAGTGAGGTGACGATACCGATGGAGGCCGGGAGAAACGGGAGCGGCCGCTTCCGCTCCGGAGCGAATAGCCCTTCCTCCCCCAGTCTTTTCTTAAGCTGTTCGAACGCCACATAGAGCGCGCCCTGCCCCCGCGGCTCCATCGTTTCAACGTAGATCTGCAAGTCCCCACGCGGCGAGTAGAGGCTCACCCGGCCGAAGCACATCACCTCCATGCCGTTCTCAGGCTGAAAGGTAAGGCTCAATCCCCGGCGTCGAAACATGACCGCAGCAATCTGACTCTTGTCGTCCTTGAGTGTGAAATAAAGGTGTCCGGAGGGGGGAACGCGAAAATTGGAAATTTCCCCTACGACCCAAAACGCGTCCAGCTCCCGTTCAAGCGTGCCCTTAACGATCTCGTTCAGCTCGCTAACGGTTAGAAGCCCCTGCGCTTCAGCGGCAAAAAAAGGGAGGCCTGGGTCTTGTCGCGCTTCTTTCATTCCCCTACTGACCGTTGAAAAAGGCCCATCTGCGGTGTTCTGCTCGACTGCCTCGCTCCAACGTACTGCCTAATCCAGACCCCACAAAACGATTAGCCCTCCAGAGGGAGGGCTAATCGCGACGCACACTCGGATCTCTCTCGACGGGGCAGGATCCCCATCAGGCAGCCTTTCTCTGCACCAGCTGTTTGAAGACATCCCACCCCTTTAACAACTCTAGAGCGCGCTTGAGCTGGGGGTCACTGTCGCGCGACTCTTCACTTTGCGGCTGCGCCGGTTTAGCCTTTTGCTCCTTCTGATTTTCCAAATGGCCGGGCAGGTTCTCTTCTCTCAGCGTGGGACGCTTTCGCTCCTCCACCTTGGCTTCCTGTACCGGGACGTTATCCATAACGATGTCCGGAACAATGCCGGTTGCCTGGATCGATCGCCCTTTGGGGGTGTAGTAACGCGCGGTCGTAAGGCGCAGCGCAGAATTATCGTCCAAGGGGAGAATGGTCTGAACCGAGCCCTTGCCGAAGGTTTTCGTCCCCAGAACTACCGCCCGCTTATGGTCCTGCAGAGCCCCCGCCACGATTTCCGACGCGCTCGCGCTGCCGCCATTGACGAGAGCGACCATGGGAAAATCGTTCCAGGTGCCCTCCTTCCGGGCAAAATACTTTTGTCGCTGGCTCTCCAAACGCCCCTCCGTGTAAACGATCAGGCCGGAGTCGAGAAAGAGGTCTGCAACCCTCACCGCCTGGGTGAGCAGGCCGCCCGGATTGTTACGCAGGTCGAGAACCAATCCCTTCAGCCCGCCTTTCTCCGATCTCAGCTTCTCGAGGGCCTTCTGCATATCCCGGTCGCTGCGCTCCTGAAACTGGGCGAGGCGAATATATCCGTAGCCTTCCTCCAGCGCGCGGCTGCGGACACTCTGCACTCGGATCGTGTCCCGCACGAGGGTAAAAGTCAGGAAATCCGGGACGCCTTCCCGCCTGATCGCGATCGTCACCTTCGATCCGTTTGGACCGCGCAGCCGCCTGACCGCTTCCACCAGCGTCATATCCTTGGTGAAATCATCCTCGATTTTAAAGATCTGATCCCCGGGTTTGACACCCGCCCGGTATGCCGGAGTATCCTCAATCGGTGAGACGACCGTTAGAACACCATCTTTGACGGTGATTTCGATTCCCAGCCCACCGAATTTACCCTGGGTATCCATCTGCAGCTCTTTGTAAAGCTCCGGAGTCAAATAAGCGCTGTGTGGATCCATCGAATGAAGCATCCCGTTGATCGCCCCGGTCAAGAGTTCTTTGGTATTGACGTCGTCCACGTAGTTTTTCCGGACGATGGCGAGGATATTCGTAAAGGTCTCTAAGCGCTCGTATTCTTCCCGCGGTATGGCCGAGACGTCCGGCACCACGTGGCTGCTCAAAAATAGACCCAGCCCAAGACACAGGACCAACCAAAGAACCGCAATTCTACTCCGTTTCAACCAGCGCATAAGATTGCTCCGCACCTATTAAGATTTTGAAATTAAATTCTAGCTTAAAAGCCCCCAAATAGCTACCGCTTCCTAAACCACGGGAGAGGGTCCAAAGGTTTTCCGCCTTTGCGGATCTCGAAGTACAGCCGCGCGCCTTCCAGGGAGTCGCTGTCCCCCACGGTGGCTATCGGCTCCCTTGTGCGCACCAGGTCCCCGGCGTTTTTTAGGAGATCAGAGAGATGGGCATAGATGGTGTAATACCTTTGCCCGTGGTCGATGATCATCATTTTGCCGTATCCCGCAAAGCGATTAGCGAAAATCACCTTGCCGCTCTCGACGGCCCTGATCTCTTCTCCTAAAGAAGCTGCGATATCGACGCCCTGGCGAAACAGCTCCGCGGAAAACTCCCGGTGCCAGGTTTTTCCGAAGGCCGCCGTCACCTCCCCCCGGACCGGGTACTCGAGCTTTCCTCTCATGGTCTCAAAGTTAACCTGGCCTGGGACCTCTCCGGTCTTGGCCATGGCTTTGCGGCTGATCTCGTCCATCATCTTCTGGAGGCGGTGAGCTGCCTGCTCCAGCTCTTCCAGTGCCCGCACCCGCACCTCTTTCTCCCGCCGCAAGCTGGCGAGGACCAGTTTCTTCTTCTCCCTTTGCAGGCGGATCGCTTCCTTGACCTCCACCAGCCGCCCTCTCTCCCGGTCCACCTCCTCGCGTTTTTTGACCAGTTCCTCTTTGAGCGCCTCCAGTTGAATCGACTCCCGACCCAAGGCTGCCACGAGCTGCTGGTCGTAGGCCAGGGTGATCTCAAGGTAGCGTTTGCGCTGCATGAGTTCGGCTACGGAGAAACCCCCATTGAGAAGCACGAAGGGGCTCCCCCCTCTTTGCCATTTGTAAAGCGCCTTCACCCTTGTCCTGAGCAGTTCCCGCCGCGTTTGCAACGATGAGGTTGTCTTTTGCGCCTCTTCCTCTTTTCTCTGGAGATCCCCAACCACCGCCTCTAACCGACCATTGATCTGCTTCAACTCCCGGTCTTTTTTGTCCAATGCCTCCTCAACTTTCCGAAGATCCTTGAGGACCGATCCCTCCTTTTTCTGGACCTTGCTGATCCCCTGTCTCTCTCGGGCAATCTTTTTTTTAATCCCCTCCAGTTGCTTCTCCACCTCGGCCCCTTGAACCTGAGACCAGAGGCAAATCATCAGCGCGGGCAAGACCCACCGCGCTTTCAACGTCCGCATCATCCACTCCACCGTTTGAGAAATTGCCGCAGGGAAAACAAGCTTCCTCCCGTCCCCATCGCCCAACCGAGAAGCACCAAAACCACGCTCCCCTGCAGGTCGAGAAAGTGCAGCCCACCGCCGGGAGCAAAGACGCCAAAAGAGGCAGGAATCCGATCGTGCAGAAAAAGAAAAAACAGCCACAAACCAAACAGCGCCACGGAAGCCCCCGCCACACCCTGGATCATCCCCTCGATCACGAACGGGGCCTTGATCAACCCTGCGGGAGCGCCAACCAGCTGCATGATCTCGATCTCGTCCCTGCGCGCCAGAAAAGCCAGCCGAACCGTGCTTCCCACGATCAAGAGCGTGGCAACAAAAAGAAAACCTCCGAGCACCCATTTCGCCCACTGGATCCCGAGCACGAGAAGCCCCAATTTCTCCACCCACTCCTCGGGATACTCGACCTCGCCGACTCCCCGCAGGCCGCGCAGTCGCTGCGCCAAGGCTTCCGCGGCCGCCCGAGTGCGGTGCGGTCCTTTGAGCGCGATCTCCAGCGAGGCCGGTAAAATGTCTGCTTTCAGTCCCTCTAGCACCCCGGCCTGCGCCCCCAGGGTCTGCTTAAACTTCTCCCAGGCTTCGGTCTTTGAGACGTAGCGCACGCGCTCCACGTCCGGGTAAGAACGTACCTGCTTGAGCAACTGATCGAGTTCCTCGGGGGCCAGCTCTTTTTCGAGATAAACGAAAACCTGAACCTGGCTTCCCCATCCCCTGAGCAGGCCGTGCAGGTTCTCCTGAATCAGGAGAAAGCCGCCGAATATAAACAGGGTCATCGCCATGGTGCCGGAGGTCAGAATATGGGTCCAGAACAATTCTTTCAGGCTTTTAAAAACCCGGCGGAATACGAAGGAAGTCTGCGTCAGCCTCACGCAGACCTCTCCCCGTCCGCAGGTTTGGAATCCCCCACCAGACGTCCCCGCTGGAGATAGACCACGCGATGGCTGAACCGCTGCAGGAGCCCCGTGTCGTGAGTGGCGATCACGACGGTCGTCCCCTGCTCGTGAATGCGCAAAAAGAGCCGCATGGTCTCCTCCGCCATCTCCGCATCCAGGTTACCCGTCGGCTCGTCGGCCAAAACCAGAATCGGATCGTTCACCAAAGCCCGGGCTATGGCGACCCTCTGCTGCTCCCCTCCGGAAAGCGCTGGCGGCTTGCAGTCGTGCTTATCCTTGAGCCCCAGCTCCCGCAGCAGGTGAAAGGCTTTTTTACGGCCCTCCCGCCTAGGTGCCCCCACCACCTCGGCGGCCAGGGCGACGTTCTCCAGCGCCGTCAGGGTAGGCAGGAGCTTGAACTCCTGAAAAACCAGGCCGAGCTCCTGGCGCAACCGGGCCACCGCCCCGCCATTGAGCCGGGTGATGTTCCTGCCGTTGACGATGATCTGGCCCTCGGTCGCCTCTTCCTCGCGGAAGAGAAGCCTTAGAAGCGTAGTCTTCCCGGCCCCGCTCGGGCCGTTAAGAAATACAAACTCGCCTTTCTCGATCTGCAGATGGATATCCGCAAGGGCAGCATAATTGGGCGGGTAGATCTTGGAGACGCGAAACAAACGGACCATTCAAGCCGCCATGCCAAAGCGATGCAGAAGGGCACACAAATTGCTTGACATCAGCTAGACCCGCTGTTAAAGTGCGCCAAAAGTCCTGGCGGATACTTTTATCTATAAGGTATGTTACAGCAACTTACAAGTGCCGAGGCGGCTCGCGCGTTGACAGAAAAACCGCAGATCAAGAGATTCCGGATTGTTCTGATCAAACCCTCCAAATACGACGACGAGGGGTACGTGGTTCGCTTCTGGAAAGGGGTGTTGCCTAGCAATACCCTCAGCGTCCTTCACGGCTTGACCCAGGATGTGATCGACCGCCGGGTCTTCGGAAATCTCAAGATCGACGTGGTCACCTTCGATGAGACAGCGGAGAAATTACCGATCCGAAAAATCGTTCGCTGGAGTCAGCAACCCCACACCAAACTGCTGGTCTGCCTCGTCGGCGTCCAGACCAACCAGTTCCCGCGGGCGCTGGATCTGGCGAAACAGTTTAGAGCCCGTGCCATCGACGTCATGATCGGCGGCTTCCACACCAGCGGAACTATATCCATGCTGGGGATGGAAGAGCCCGATATCCAGGAGCTGTTTCGCGAGTCGATCACGGTCGTGTCCGGCGAGGTCGAGGGGAAGTGGGACGAGATCCTTTCCGACTGCCTCAAGGGGCGGCTTAAACCTGTGTATCACTATGCTCAGGATCTCCAGAATCTGGTGGACATTCACGAGGCTCCCCTGCCCCTGACGAGCCCCAAGACCATGAAGCACTTTGCTAAGCCCGCCTTCGGAACCGCCGACACTTCCCGGGGCTGCCCGTTCGCATGCTCCTTTTGTACCATCATCAACGTCCAGGGGAGAAAGATGCGCGAGCGGAGCCCGGAAAGAATTGCCGAGCTTTTGCGCCGCAATTATCACGCGCACGGCACATCCTTTTACTTTTTCACCGACGATAACTTCGCCCGTAAAAAGCTCTGGCGAGAAACCTTCGAGGCGATCATTGGTTTGCGAGAAGAAGGCATCAAGATCTCCTTCATGATGCAAGTGGACCTGGCCCGCAAGCCCAAGGATTTCGTGAAGCTGGCCGGCCAAGCCGGCTGCACCCAGGTGTTTATCGGCATGGAGAGCGTGAATCCCCAGAATCTCAAGGCCGAAGGAAAGGGCCAAAATCACGTCGAAGAGTATCAGAAGATTATTAAGGAATGGCACGATGCCGGAGTAGTCGTCCACACCGGGTATATTATCGGTCTCCCCTTCGACACCAGGGAGCAGGTGCCGCAGGACATCCGCTACCTCATGGAGGAGATCAAGCCCGATCAGGCCTCGTTCTTTATGCTCACCCCCTTGCCCGGGTCGCACGACCACCGCGAGATGAAGCGGCACGGAGAGTGGATGGATCCGGATTTCAACAAGCGCGATTCCTTCCACGCAACCATCAAACATCCTCAGATGACCGCCGAGGAGTGGACCCGGGCTTATGAGGATGCCTGGAAGACATTCTATAGCAAAGAGAGCATGATCAAGATCCTCTCAAGATGGAACCATAACCCTAAGGTCTATTGGAATCTCATGTCTGTTTTCTTCTGGTATAAGAACGCAGCCCTTATCGAGAAACAGCATCCTATGATTGCCGGTTTCTTTAGATTGAAAGACCGGTTATCGCGCAGACCTGGTTTCGCGATCGACCCCCTGCCCGTTCACCTCTGGAAACGTGCCCGAGAGGTCATTCAACTCTTCATCTCATGGGCCAAGTTCGTCAAGGAGATGGAAGAGGTATGGCTCCAGACAAGAAAGAAGAGTGAAAAAGAAGAAAGATGGCTTGAAGAGGTGCAGAAAATTCAGGGAGAGATATGGCAGGCCCTCAAGATTGCGGAATGGCAGAAGGCCTACAACAACGCGAAGGCGACGCTCCCCGCCAGGGCCAAGGCCTTGCTCGATCCCTTCGAGGACCTATCTTCAAAGATACTTCTCACGCGAAGAGATTTGAACGCCTTTCTGCGGCAATGGGAGGGACTCCAAGGAAGGCTACAGGAACTGCGGCTCCATCTCACGCGAGAGGGAGAGGCCGCCCGCGGATGGCTTGACGAGATGGTCCGCATCCACAGGAGTATGTCTCTAGGAGACAGGATACAGGAATGGCAGGAGGCCTATTCGCGCCTGCGCCATAGCCTGCCGTCAAAATACCGGCTGCTGCACGCCAAATTCGACGCCTTGAGCAACCGTGCCCTCTACTCTCGTGAGCCGCTCCAAAGGTTCTGGGACAACACGCTGGAACAGGTGAAGGGTATGAGGATATGGAACATCGACCTTGGAAAACTCACCGCCAGCCTGATCAAGGACTTCTTTCTCACCACCTATTTTGCCTTCACCTACCGCTCCGCCTCCCGGGGCGAATAAGCTACCCATCTTCCGTCGATTAAATTGTTCCGTAAAAATCTATGATCGCGAATTGATTCGACGTTGGGGTCCTTTTTTATCCACTCAAAGTCTTTGAATCCCTTTGCCACTGTTTGCCTGTCCAATGATGACTTATCCTGTTCCCGCCTAATGAACGAGAGCAAAAGACCATAGCAATGCGCAAAGTCAAGCAATGACCCTTGTCTGCTTCTATTCTATCCCCGAATTGTAGTAAACTGTTACCGGAAATCCGTTTAAATTCGACTGAACATCCGAAAAGTACAATGTCCCCTTTTTTCCTCCCTC
>Ga0209640_10002494_pt1 | contig 16029 bp, 16 predicted proteins | sample RifCSP10_1_FD_184018 | JGI IMG/M metagenome (GOLD analysis project Ga0209640, IMG submission 184018) | Soil microbial communities from Rifle, Colorado - Rifle CSP2_sed 10_1 (SPAdes) (version 2) | ecosystem: Environmental > Terrestrial > Deep subsurface > Rock core/Sediment | place: Rifle...
ACGCCCTCTTCGTGACCGCCCTGTTGACGATCATCGGCTTCAGCGTCCACGACACCATCGTGGTCTTCGACCGGATCCGGGAGAACCGGGTGCGCCACGCCGGCGAGCCGTTCGGCGCCATCGTGAACCACTCGATCCTGCAGACCCTCGGTCGCTCGATCAACACCAGCCTCACGGTGGTGGTCACCCTCACGGCTCTGCTGCTGCTCGGCCCGGCGACGATCCGCACCTTCACGCTGGCGCTCCTGATCGGCGTGATCAGCGGGACCTACTCGTCGATCTTCAACGCCAGCCAGCTGCTGGCGGCCTGGTACGAGTGGGACGCCGTCCGCAAGGCGCGTCTCCAGGCGGCCGCGCGGAGGGCCAAGCCGGCCAGTCGCTGACCTTCCTGCGCCGATAACGGCGTGATAAGCCGGCGGTGAGCCGGCGACGGCTACCATGGCCGGGTGATCCTCCCGCGCCTCGAGTGGCTCCTGCCCGAACCGGTGGCGGACCCACCGACGCTCGCCGGGTTCAGCCGGCCGGTGGCGACGCTCCTGGCGCGGCGCGGCTTCCGCGATGACGCGCAGCTCGGCCGCTTCCTGATGGCCGGCGAGGCATCGCTGCACGACGTGTCGCTCATGGCCGATGCCGATGCCGCGCTCCACCGCGTCGAGCGGGCGATCGACGCCGGTGAGCGGATCGCGATCTGGGGCGACTACGACGCCGACGGCATGACCGCGGTGGCGGTGTGGGTCCTGGCCCTCCGCGCGCTCGGCATCGAGCCGCTGCGGCACGTTCCGTCGCGCCTGGCGGAGGGGTATGGGCTGTCGATTGCCGGACTCGAGCGCCTCGCTGCCGCCGGCGCGACGCTGGTGATCACCTGCGACTGCGGCGTGGCAAACGCGGCAGAGGTCGAGGAGGCGCGCCGACTGGGCATGGACGTGATCGTCACCGACCATCACCTCCCCTCGGGCGACCTCCCCCGCGCCGTGGCGGTGGTCGATCCGCACCGACCCGACTGCGCCTACCCGGATCCCGACCTGACCGGCGCGGGGATCGCCTTCAAGCTGGCCACGGCCCTGCTGGGCCGTCGCGGCCGGGCGGCGGCCGACCTGGCCGGCGTGGCCGCCATCGGCACGGTGGCCGACATGGCACCCATGACCGGGGAGAGCCGCGCGATCGTGCGCCTCGGGCTGGCCGAGCTGGCGGGCACGACCCGCGCCGGCCTGCGCGCCCTGCTGGCACGCGCCGCCGAGCTGCCGTCGGGTCCCACGGGGCGAGACCTGGCCTATGCGGTGGCGCCGCGGATCAACGCCGCGGGCCGCATCGCCGAGGCTGAGCTGGCAATCTCGCTGCTCGTCGAGGACGAACCCGCCAGGGCCGAGCAGATCGCCGATCAGCTCGAGGCGGTGCACCTCGAACGCAGGGCGCTCACCGCCGCCGCAGTCGAGCAGGCGAGCGTGGCCGCCGCGGCAGTGCCGGGAGACGGTCCGCTCTGTCTGCGCGACGACGCCTGGCCGCCGGGACTGCTCGGGCTGGTGGCTACGCGCCTGGTCGAATCGCTGGGGCGACCGGTCGTGGTGGCCGCGGCCGTCGACGACGAGCTGCGCGGCTCGGTGCGCGCACCTACCGACTTCCACGTCGCGCTGGCGCTCGAGGCCTGCGCCGCGCTGCTCCTGAAGCGCGGCGGCCACCCCGGGGCGGGAGGATTCAGCCTGGCGATCGCCGATTGGCAGCCGTTCGTCGCGGCCTTCACCGCGCTGCCGCGGCCATTCCCCGCCGAACCGGGGCGGGCCGCCGAACAAGCCCTCGCGCTGCGGATCGACCTGGTCCTGCCGGCGGCGCACCTCGGCTGGAGCCTCGCCGATGAGCTGCAGTCGCTCGCGCCGTTCGGCCCCGGGCATGTCGAGCCGCTGCTGGCGGTCACCGGCCTGCGGGTGGCGGAGGCGCGCCGCGTGGGCTCGGGGGATGCGCACCTGTCCCTCCGCATGCGGCGGGGCGTCGAGGTCTTCGACGCGATCGCCTTCGGGATGCCCGCCGACCGGCCGCTCCCCGTCGCCGGCGCCGCGATCGACCTGGTCGGAACGCTCGAGCGGGATTCCTTCCAGGGGCTGCCGCGGCTGCGGCTGCGGGTCGTCGACTACGCGGACAGCGCGGCGAGCCCGCTCGCGGCACGTCGCCGGTGGGGTGGCCAGGTGGCCATTCCGATCGGCGAGACGGTCGCCGCGCGATGAGCGACACGCCGCCACTCGACCGCCTGCGCGCCCGCATCGCGCGGCTCGGTGCGCCCCTCTGCCTGGGAATCGACCCCCACCCCGACCGGCTGCCGGACGACCTGTCTCGCGACGTCGACGGGATCGAGCGCTTCGCGCGCGGCCTGGTCGAGGCGGCCGCCGAGCACGCGGCGGCAATCAAGGTCAACGTGGCCTTCTTCGAAGCCTTCGGGGCGGCCGGTTGGTCGGCGCTCGAGCGGCTGACCACCGATCTGCCGCGCGACCATTTCCTGATCCTCGACGCCAAGCGGGGGGACATCGGGACCAGCGCCGAGCGCTATGCCGCCGGCCTGTGCGGCCGGCTCGGCGCGGATGCGGTGACGGTGTCGCCCTACCTCGGTGAGGACGCGGTCGAGCCCTTCCTGGCCTACCCGGGCCGGGTCGTCTACCTCCTGGCGCGGACCAGCAACCCCAGCGCGGGGCGGGTCCAGGACCTGCCCGTCGGCGGCGCGCCGCTGCACGAGCACGTGGCTCGCTGGGCTGCCGAGCGCTGGGGCGACGGGCGCGTGGGCCTGGTGACCGGCGCCACCGCGCCGCGCGAGCTGGCTCGCCTGCGTGGGCTCGTGCCGGGGCCCGGCTTCCTGGTTCCCGGCGTCGGTGCCCAGGGCGGCGACCTCGACGCTGCGCTGTCGTCGTGCCACGGGACGCTGGCTCCCGGGCTGGTCACCATCTCGCGCGGCATCGTCGGCTCGCTGGGAGCGGATTGGCGTGCCGCCGCGGCCGCATCGGCCCTGACCTGGCTGGGTCGCATGCGGGAGGCCGGTGCTACACTGCCGGCCTAGGTCGCGCATCCGGCGCCGGCAGGCGCCGACAACGAGGAACCGCGAACGACATGGGACCCATCGGCTGGCCTGAGCTCGTCATCCTGCTCGTCGTCGTCCTCATCGTCTTCGGGCCCGGCAAGCTGCCCGACATCGGCAATGCCATCGGGCGCGGCGTGCGCGAGTTCCGGAAGGCGTCGAACGACCTGGAGAGCTCGATCCGGGGCGAGACCAAGAAGCCCCCGACGACCGACGAGACCTCCGAGTCGAAGTAGGCCACCCCTCCCTGACCTGATGGTGGGCGAGCGTCCAGCCGCGCCCGCTCGACGCGGGCCGAGTGAGCGAGTGAGCACGCCGTGACCGACGCCGAGGCGACGATGAGCCTCATCGAGCATCTCGAGGAGCTGCGGCGGCGGCTCATCATCATCGTCGGTGCGATCCTGCTGGCAGCGGTCGCCGGCTTCATCATCTCCCGTCCCGTCCTCGACCTGCTGCGCGCGCCGTTGCCGGACCAGTACGAGACCCTCGTCATCCTCGGTCCGGCCGACGCCCTCGGGGCGCAGCTCAAGATCGCCGGCTTCCTGGGCATCGCCTTCGCCATGCCGGTCATCCTGTTCGAGGTCTGGCGCTTCGTGACGCCGGGCCTGACCCGCCGCGAGCGTCGCTTCATCTGGCCCGTGATGCTGGCCTCGCTGGTCCTCTTCGCGCTGGGCGTCCTGATCGGCTACATCGTCATCCCGTATGCCCTCAACTTCCTGCTCGGCTTTGCCGGCGACGGGATCGAGCCGAACCTGACGGTCGAGGGCTACATCGGCTTCGTGACGACCATGATGCTGGCCTTCGGGCTGGTGCTCGAGTTCCCGATCGTGCTCATCGGCCTCGCCCGGGTGGGGGTGCTCAGCCACCGCCGCCTGGCCTCGCAGCGTCGCTGGGCGATCCTGGCCATCGTCCTCTTTGCCATCGTCCTGACGCCCGGCGGTGACCCGATCTCGCCCCTGATCCTGTCGAGCGTGATGTTCATCCTGTTCGAGGGGTCGCTGCTGGTCATCCGCCTGATCCGGCGCTAGGCCGATGCCCACCGCGCCGCGGGTCCTGCTCCTGACCGACGCCGCGATGGCCACCCATCGCCCGCCCGGCCATCCCGAGCGTCCCGAGCGGCTCGAGGCGGTGGCGCTGGGCGTCGCCGATGGGACGGCGGCGGCCGGGGCGCGCCTGGAGCGGCCGTCCGTCGCGCCGGCCGCGGACGAGCTGCTAAAGCGGGTCCACCCCGCGACGCATCTCGCCGCGCTCGACGCGGCGGCGCTACGGGGAGGGGGCTGGATCGACGCCGACACGTATCTCGGGCCGGACTCGATGCGGGCCGCGCGCCTGGCGGCGGGGGCGACCGTACAGGCGGCCGAGGCGGTGGTGCGCGGGGAGGCGGCGGTCGCCTTCGCCGTGGTGCGGCCGCCGGGCCACCACGCGGCCGCGGAGCGGGCCGCAGGCTTCTGCATCCTGAACAACATCGCCGTGGCGGTCCTCGCGCTGCGCGCGTCGGGACTGGCTCGGCGGGTCGCCATCGTCGACTGGGACGTGCACCACGGCGACGGGACGCAGGCGATCTTCGAGCGCGACCCCGACGTCTGCTACGCCTCGACCCACCAGGCGCCGCTGTACCCGGGGACCGGCGATGCCGCGGAACGGGGGACCGGCCCGGGGCTGGGCGCGACGCATAACCTGCCGCTGCCGCCGGGGAGCGGCGACGACCCGTTCATCGCGGCCTGGGACGATCGCCTCCTGCCGGCGATCGAGGGATTCGGCCCCGATGCGATCCTCGTCTCGGCCGGCTACGACGCGCACCGGCTCGACCCCCTGGCCGAGCTGGCGGTGACGGCCCGGGGCTACCGGACCGTGGCCGAGGGGGTCGGGCGCACGGCGCGGCGCGGCGGCCTGACCGGCGTGGCGCTGACCCTGGAGGGCGGCTACGACCTCGGCGCCCTGCGCGAGAGCGCCGCGGCGACGGTCGAGGGGCTGCTGGCCGGCCTGGCCGGCGTGAGCGACGCGTCCGAGGCGGCGGCGACCTGAGGCTATACTCGATCCGATCCCGGCGACGAGGAGGGCGCATGGCACGAGCAGCAGGACCCGCCGCCCCGGCGACCGTCCCGCGGACCCGCGCCGAGGGGCCTCGGCGCGCCACCCGGGCTCGCGGCGATGGCCACGTGGTGATCATCAGCGGCCTCTCCGGGGCGGGCAAGAGCCAGGCCAGCAAGCTGTTCGAGGACCTCGGCTACTACTGCGTCGACAACCTCCCGCCGGACCTGCTGGACCGCTTCCTCGCCCTCCGTGACGAGGACCCGACGCGCTACCGCAACGTCGCGCTGGTGCTCGACATCCGGGCCGGCGACCCCGCCCCCGCAATCGAGGCGGCGCGGGCCGCGCTCGTCGCGCGCGGCGTCCCGATGCAGGTCCTCTATCTCGAGGCCAGCGACGCGATCCTGGTCAGCCGCTTCAGCGAGACGCGCCACCGCCATCCGCTCCAGACGCGCAGCGGCGTCCAGGCCGGGATCCTGCTCGAGCGCGAGCGGCTGGCCCACGCCCGGGAGCTGGCCGACCAGGTGATCGACACCAGCGGCCTCTCGATCGGGCAGCTCAAGGAGCGGCTCTTCCGCCACGTGCCGCGCGACAGCGCCGCCGACGAGCTGCTGATCGACATCCTGACCTTCGGCTTCAAGTTCGGCATCCCGATCGACGCCGACCTTGTCTTCGACGTCCGCTTCCTGACCAATCCCTACTACGTGCCGGACCTCAAGCCGCTCTCCGGGCTGCAAACCCAGGTGCGGGACTACGTCCTCGGCCAGCCGGCTGCCGGCCGCTTCGTCGACCTCGTCGTCGAGCTCCTGCAGCTGACCGTGCCGGCCTATCGCTCAGAGGGCAAGACGCGGCTGACCGTGGCGCTGGGCTGCACCGGCGGCTACCACCGCTCGATCGCCCTGGCCGAGGAGCTGGCCGGGCGGCTGCGTGGCCTTGGCGGCGTGTCGGTGGCCGTCTTCCACCGGGAGCTCGAGCGATGAAGCGGCCGCGCATCCCTCGCTGGCTGTACCCGGGGATGCACCTCAAGCGCTGGCTGGTGCTCCTCTTCTTCGGGATCACGGTGCTGGGCCTGGGGGCCGCCATCCTGCTGGTCGACTGGTACCGCCGCCTCCCGCCCGACTCGTTCATCTTCGTCCTGACCGGGGCGGGCCTTGACCGGCCGATGCGCGCCATCCTGGTGGCGGTCGGGGGCGTGCTGCTGACCGCCATCGGCGTCTGGGGCCTTATGCGCAGCATCGTCTCTCCGTTCGTGACGCGCGGCGACTCGGTGCTGGAGGTGCTGTACACCAAGCGCTACCTGGCGCGCGGTCCGCGGATCGTGGCGATCGGGGGCGGGACCGGCCTCTCGACCCTGCTGCGCGGCCTCAAGGGCTACTCCGCCAACATCACCGCCATCGTCACCCTGGCCGATGACGGCGGCAGCAGTGGCCGCCTGCGCCAGCAGCTCGGCATCGCGCCCCCCGGCGACATCCGCAACTGCATCGCGGCGCTGGCCGATGCCGAGCCGCTCATGACCCAGCTGATGCAGTACCGCTTCCCGCCCGGCTCGGGCCTCGACGACCATGCATTCGGCAACCTCTTCATCGCGGCCATGACCGCGGTCACCGGCGACTTCGAGGAGGCGGTGCGCGAGTCGAACCGCGTCCTGGCCGTGCGCGGCCAGGTGCTGCCGGCCACCAGCGTGCCGCTCAACCTCGCCGCCACGCTCGAGTCGGGGCGTCGGCTCAGGGGGCAGGCCTCCATCAGCCAGGCCGACGAGCCGATCGCCCGCGTCTCGATCGAGCCGGCCGACGTGCTGGCCAACGCCGAGGCGCTGGAGCGCATCCTCGACGCCGACCTCGTGGTGGTCGGCCCCGGCAGCCTCTTCTCGAGCGTGCTGCCGAACCTGCTCATCAACGACATCCGGGACGCCGTCGCCGGCGCCAACGGGATCCGCGTCTACGTCTGCAACGTCGCGACGCAGCCAGGCGAGACCGGCTTCTTCTCCGCCGCGCAGCACCTCGAGGCGCTGATCGACCACGTCGGCGACGGGCTCTTCGACTACGTCCTGCTCAACGACAACCACGACGCCCGCCGCCCGGAGGGTTGGCTCGGCCAGCCGGTCCAGGTCGACGTCCGGCGCCTCGAGGAGCTGCCGATCACCGTCGTCGAGGAGGACCTGGTCGATGTCCACAACGCCCATCGGCACGACCCGGCCAAGCTCGCCGCCGCGCTGATGCGGATCCAGCAGCAGGACCGCGCCGAGCGGCCGCGCCAGCGTCGCGCCGTCGCGCGTCCGACCGCGTCGGTCGGCTGACCGGCTGCGCATGCTGGTCGCCAGCGAGCTGAAGGGCGAGCTCGCCCGCATCCGGCCGGCACGTCCCTGCTGTCGGCGGGCGGAGCTGCTCGGGCTGCTCCACGCCGGCGGTGGCGATGGTCGCATCCGAACCCTCGACCACGCAACGGCCCGCATCGCCGTGCAGCTGGCAGCCTCCATCGGCCTGGCGATCGACCCGCCCCGGCGCGCCGCAGCCGGTAGGCCGCCCGGGCGGCACCACCTGGAGGTCAGGCTCGATCGTCTGCAGGCCATCGACGACGGCTCGATGACCGCCAAGGCGTGTGATCGCCGCGCGTTCCTGCGCGGGGTGCTGCTGGGCGGCGGCTCCGTCTCCGGCGGCCGCGGCGGCCCGCACGTCGAGTTCGTCTTCGCCGACCGGCGCCGTGCCAACGCGCTCCGCGCGGTGCTGGCCGAGAGCGAGGTGCGGGCAGCGGTCATGCTGCGTCGCGGGCGGCAGGTGGTCTACCTCAAGGGCCAGGAGCCGATCGCCGCCCTCCTGCAGCTGACCGGCGCCAACCGGGCCCTGCTCGACTTCGAGACGAGCCGCGTCAGCCGCGAGGTGCGGAACCGGCTCAACCGGCTCGTCAACGCGGAGGAGGCGAACCTCGACCGGACCGTCCGCGCCGCCGATCGCCAGCTGCAGGCCATCGCCCGGCTCGAAGAGGCCGGCGAGCTGGAGCGGCTGCCCGAGACCCTGCGCGAGGCCGCCCGGCAACGTCGCCGGCAGCCGGACGCCGATCTCGACGCGCTGGCGTCCGGGCTCGGGATCGGCCGCTCGGCGATGAACCATCGCCTGCGTCGCCTCGTCGAGCTGGCGGCCGAGGCCGGCACGTCGGCGCGCGCCGCCGGCTGAGGAGAGCGCTGGTGGACGCCCAACGCACGCCGCTCGTGGCGGGCAACTGGAAGATGAACCCCGCGTCGTCCACGGCCGCCGCGGCGCTGGCGGCGGCGGTCCGCGACGCGAGCGCCGACCTGCCCGCGCGCACGGTCATCTGTCCGCCGACGATCTGGCTGGCCGGCGTGGCGGCCTCGGTCGGGGGCGGGTCGACCGAGCCGGGCCGGCTCGGCATCGGCGCCCAGACGATGCGCGCCGAGGAGGCCGGTGCGTTCACCGGCGAGACCTCTCCGCCGATGGTCGCCGAGGTGGCGCAGTACGTCATCCTCGGCCACTCCGAGCGGCGCCAGTACGATAACGAGACCGATGCGGGCGTGGCCGCCAAGGTGGCTTCAGCGGTGGCCCACCGGCTGGTGCCGATCGCCTGCGTCGGCGAGCTGGCCGAGGAGCGGCGTGCCGGGCTGACCGCTGCCGTCATCGAGCGCCAGCTGCGGGCCGCCATCTCGCGGCTCGATCGCATCGGTGGCAGCCGGCTGGTGATCGCCTACGAGCCGGTGTGGGCCATCGGGACCGGCGATGCCGCGTCGGGCGATGACGCGCAGGCGGCGGCGGCCCAGATCCGCGCCATCCTGACCGAGTCCGACCCCGCCGGTGCCGACGAGGTGCCGATCCTGTACGGCGGCAGCTGCACGCCCGACAACGCGGCGGAGTTCTTCGCGCAGCCCGACGTGGACGGCGCCCTGGTCGGCGGCGCATCCCTCGATGCCGCCGCCTTCGCCCGGATCGTGCGCCTGGCCGTCGAGGCCCACGGGTGACCGATGCTGGGGCCATTCCCCGGCCCGTGGTGCTCTGCGTCCTCGATGGCTTCGGCCTGTCGGACGATCCGGGGCGCAACGCCCTGCTGTCGGCGCGGATGCCGACCTGGCAGCGGCTCACCGCGGAGTGGCCGACCTGCCGGCTCGAGGCATCCGGCGAGGCGGTCGGCCTGCCAGCCGGGCAGATGGGCAACAGCGAGGTCGGTCACCTCAACCTGGGGGCGGGCTTCCCGGTGCTCCAGGACCTGCCGCGCATCACGCGCGCCATCGCCGACGGCAGCTTCTTCGAGAACCCCGTCCTGCTGGCCGCGGCCCGCCACGCCGTCGAGCGCGGGACGCGGCTGCACCTGCTGGCCCTGGTCGGGCCGGGCGGCGTGCACGCCGTCGACGGGCACATCGAGGCAATGGCCGAGCTGGCGGCGCGGGCCGGCCTGCCGCCGGACCGGGTGCTGCTGCATGCCTTCACCGACGGGCGCGACACGCCGCCGCGCTCGGCGGGGGAGCTGCTGCCGGCGCTCGAGGCCCGCCTGGCGGGGCGCGCCACGGTCGCTACTGTCACCGGCCGCTTCTACGCCATGGACCGCGACCAGCGCTGGGAGCGGGTCGCCCTCGCCTGGGAGGCGATCGTGCACGGGCGTGGCCTCGGCGCCGCCTCCGCGCGCGCGGCGATCGAGGCCGCCCACGCCCGTGACGAGGGCGACGAGTTCGTCAGGCCGACCGTGGTGGCCACGTACCGGGGGATGGGGGACGGCGACGCGGTGGTGCACCTCAACTTCCGGGCTGACCGCGCCCGCCAGCTGACCCGTGCGCTGGCGCTCGCCGCCTTCGACGCGTTCGATCGTGGCACGCGACCGGCGGACCTGCTGGTCGCCACGCTGACCGAGTACCAGCGCCGCGACGAGCTGCCGGTGCCGGTCGCCTTCCCGCCGCTCGTCATCGACTCGCTGGCCGCCTACCTGTCGCGGCTCGGGATGCGCCAGCTGCACGTCGCCGAGACGGAGAAGTACGCCCACGTGACCTACTTCTTCAACGGCGGCGTCGAGGCGCCACTGCCCGGCGAGGAGCGGATCCTGGTCCCGTCGCGACGCGACGTGCCGACCTACGACCTCGCCCCGGAGATGAGCGCCGGGCCGATCACCGACCGGGTGGTGGAGGGCATCGGCTCGGGCGGGTACGACTTCATCCTGGTCAACTACGCCAACCCGGACATGGTCGCGCACACCGGCGTCTGGGACGCCGCCGTCCGGGCGGCCGAGGTGATCGACGGCTGCCTCGACCGCCTGGCATCGGCCGCGCGGGCCGCCGGCGCAGCGCTCCTGGTCACCGCCGACCACGGCAACATCGAGGAGATGCGCGACGAGCACGGCGCGCCCCAGACCAAGCACACCACCGCGCCGGTCCCGTTCGTGCTCATCGCCGAACGGTGGCGTGGCGCACGGCTGCGCGACGGGTCGCTGGCCGACGTGGCGCCCACCATCTGCGTGCTGCTCGGCCTCGCGTCCCCGCCGACCATGACCGGGTCGAGCCTCCTCGCCGTCTGAGCGCGGAACCGCGCCCACGACGAGCCTCTGCTAGACTCCGCGGCCATGACCCCCCTCGTCGTCGCCCAGGCCATCCTGGCGATCGCGCTCATCGCCTCGATCCTGCTCCAGCAGCGCGGGACCGGGCTCGGCGGCGCCTTCGGCGGCGAGGTGACCGCCTATCGCAGCCGGCGCGGGATCGAGCGCACGCTCTTCCGGCTGACGATCCTGCTGGCGGCCCTCTTCGTCCTCTTCAGCCTCCTCAACCTGCTGCCACAGACCGTCTGAGCCACCCTCGGCCGGCTCGGGTGCGGCCGGAGGGCTGTGCTATCATCGGGCCCGCCTCGCCGGGAGCACCCGGTCGAGACCGCGTGCCGAGGTGGCGGAATAGGCAGACGCGCTAGGTTCAGGACCTAGTGGCCGCAAGGTCGTGTGGGTTCAAGTCCCTCCCTCGGTACCACGCCCAAGGCCCAGGTGGCGGAATTGGTATACGCGTACGTTTGAGGGGCGTATGAGGAAACTCATCCGGGTTCAAGTCCCGGCCTGGGCACCACCTTCGAGACAGACCGATGACGCCGCTCGCTCGCCGAGCGGCGTTCGCATGTAGGCTGTCCGCGGGCGGTTAGCTCAGCTGGTCAGAGCGTCTCGTTTACACCGAGAAGGTCGGGGGTTCGAGCCCCTCACCGCCCACCATCGCGACTGGTACGATGGCCGCACCACCATCGCACGAACGGGAGCGTCACCCCACATGCCCACCATCTGGATCATCCTGATCATCGTGGCCGTCGTGGCGGCCGCCGTGATCTTCATCTACAACGGCCTGGTCCAGCGACGCAACATCGTCGACGAGGCCTGGAACCAGATCAGCGTCCAGCTCAAGCGACGGCACGACCTGATCCCGAACCTGGTCAACGCGGTCAAGGGCTACATGGACTTCGAGCAGGAGACCCTGACCAAGGTCATCGAGGCCCGCGGAGCCGCCGTCAGCGCCTCGCAGGCCGGCCCGGCCGGCGCGGCCGCATCGGCCCAGGCCGAGAACTTCCTGACCGGCGCCCTGCGCCAGCTGTTTGCCCTGGTCGAGAACTACCCGAACCTGAAGGCCAACGAGAACGTGCTCAGCCTCCAGGAGGAGCTGACCACCACGGAGAACCAGATCGGCTTCTCGCGGCAGCACTACAACAGCGTGGTGCGGGACTTCAACACCTCGATCCAGACCTTCCCCAGCGTCCTGATCGCCCGGCCGTTCGGCTTCGCGGAGCGGGACTACTTCCAGATCGAGGAGGCCGACGCGGTCGTCCCGACCGTGAACCTGCGGAGCTGACCGCTCGAGGACCGATGCGCACGCAGCCGCTGGCGCCGTGAGCGCACAGCCGGCGCCCACCACCTTCTTCCGGGAGATCGCCCGCAACCGGCGGAACTCGTGGTTCCTGGTGCTGATCGTGGCTGCCGTGCTGGCGGCGCTGGGCGGGGCGATCGGCGGCGCCACCGGCTACGGCTGGGGTGGCGTGGTGATCGCCCTGGTGATCGCCTTCTTCATGAGCATCGGCAGCTACTTCGCCGGCGACAAGCTGGTCCTGCTGTCCAGCGGCGCGAAGGAGGTGCCACAGGCGGACCCGCCGGACGAGTACCGCCAGCTGCTCAACGTGGTGACCGAGATGAGCCTCGCCAGTGGGCTGCCGATGCCCAGGGTGTACGTCATCGACGACAGCGCACCGAATGCCTTCGCCACCGGGCGGGATCCCAGGCATGCGTCGGTGGCGGTCACCACTGGACTGCTGCAGAAGACGGACCGCGAGCAGCTGCAGGGGGTGCTGGCCCACGAGCTGAGCCACATCGGCAACTATGACATCCGCTTCGCCCTGCTTGTAGGGGTGCTGGTCGGCAGCATCGCGCTGCTGGCCGACTGGTTCCTGCGCTTCACCTTCTGGGGCGGCGGACGCCGTGGCGGGGGAGACCGCGACCGTGGTGGCGGCGGGGCGGCGCTCATCCTCTTCGCCATCGCGCTGCTGCTGGCCATCGTGGCGCCGCTCATCGGGCGCATGGTCCAGCTCGCGGTCAGCCGCTCGCGCGAATCCCTGGCCGATGTCTCGGCGGTCGAGCTGACGCGCAACCCGGTCGGCCTGGCGCGGGCGCTGCGCACCATCGCCGACGACCCGGAGGTGCTCGAGGTCGCCAACCGGGCGACCCAGCACCTCTACATCGTGAACCCGATCAAGAGCTTCGAGAATCGGGCCAAGAGCATGTGGGACACCCACCCTCCGATCGCCGAGCGGATCGCCGTCCTTCAGGGCCTGGCCGGCCAGTTCGGGCAGGACCGTGCCGCCCTGGGCTGAGCCGTCGCGCGGTTGCCGCTCGATCGGGCCCTGTGATAATGTCGGCAGCCGAGACGCGGCCACGAGCGGGGCGGGCCGAGGTAGCTCAGTTGGTAGAGCACCGCCCTGAAGAGGCGGGTGTCGTCAGTTCGAGTCTGACCCTCGGCACCAACTTCTCGAGGCGCGCCGCGGAGACCGGGCGGAAGTGGCTCAGTTGGTAGAGCATCACCTTGCCAAGGTGAGGGTCGCGGGTTCGAGTCCCGTCTTCCGCTCCATTTTTCTGCCCTCGCAAGGGTGACCTGCTAGCCTCGTTTGGTGCTTCGGATGCCCCGTCGTCTAGCTGGCAGGACAGCGGACTTTGGATCCGTGAACCGAGGTTCGAATCCTCGCGGGGCAGCCAGCGCGGGATGACCAAGGCGACGTGCCCGAGTGGCCAGGGAGCGGTCTGCAAAACCGTTTACACGGGTTCGAATCCCGTCGTCGCCTCCATCGATCCGGGCCGGAGTGGCGGAACGGCAGACGCGGCCGGTTTAAACCCGGCGGCCCGCAAGGGCGTGGGGGTTCGAATCCCTCCTCCGGCACCAGCCCCCCAACGGCGGGGGGAGGATCAGCCGCGAGCGACGCTTAGCGGCGTCCCAGGCGCAGGCCGCCGCGCCGGGGTGCGGGCTCGGCAGCGGGCTGGTGTCCGCGCCATTCGGTCCCGACGATCGCCACGGTCAACGCCTGGATCGCCTGCGACGCCGGCGAGCTCGGCCGGCTGAAGACGACCGGCACTCCCTCGTTGACGGCGCGGATCATGTCGACCTCGGTGTAGGGGATCTCCGCCACCGGCTTGGCCTTGAGCAGGTTCTCGACGTCGCGGGTCTTGAGCAGCTCCTTGGGGAAGATGTGGTTGACCACGAAGTGGGTCACCGCCCGCAGCGTCGCCGTCTCGGCCAGGAAGCCGAGCATCAGCGACGTGGCGCGCAGGGCGGCGATCTCCGGGAAGATGACGAAGATGTGGGTATCGGCCTGCTCGAGCATCCATAGCGTGCGCGGGTCGAGGCGAGAGCCGCAATCGACGAGCACGTGGTCGAAGCCGGGGCGCAGCACCTCGATCGCGCGCTCCAGCTGGTCGACCGAGACGCGGAAGTCGGCCTCCGGGTTCGAGGGCGCCGCGAGCACCATGACGCCCGAGCTGTGCGCCGTCAGGTAGGTTGCGGCCAGGATCGGGTCGCCGAGCGCCTGGTCGTCGGCGCAGAGGTGGGCGATGTCGTAGCGCGGCGTCAGGTTGAGGTGGGTCGCCACCTGCCCGAACTGCAGGTCGAGGTCGATCAGCAGCACCCGGCCTCCCTGCCCCTGCAGCGACTCGTTGCCACCGGACAGGAAGACGGCCGAGTTGACGGCCAGGGTGGTTGTGCCGACGCCGCCCTTGGGCGAGAAGAAGGTGACGATGCTGCCCGCCGCCACGCCGCCGCTGGATCCCTGGCGGCGGGCGCGCCCGGTGCGGATCAGGAGCGCCTCGACCCGTGCCTCCAGCTCGCGGGACGAGAACCCCGCCGCGATGACGTCGTCGGCGCCGGCCTCGAGGAAGGCGATGCGCGCCTCGACGTCGCCTGCGGGCGCGACGACCACCAGCGGCACCTGGCCGGGCGTCGCCTCGCGGATGCCGGCGATCGCGCCGGAGACGGCCAGCCCCTCGGCGATGATCAGGTCGTAGCTGTGGGCCCGCAGCGCGGCCACCGCATCGGCGGCGTTCTGGACGGCGCTCACGTCGTAGCCGGCGTCGCCCAGCTGCTCGAGCTGGCGGCGCAGCTCGGTGCTGGGGGCGCAGATCAGGATCGGATTAGCGGCCAATCAGGGCCTCATCGGTGGCGGCAACGTGGCCGCAGTATAGGGTTCCGTCCGCCGGCTTTGCGAGGAGGGTCCCGGGAGCCTATACTGCCGGCGACCTCCAGCCGCGGAGGTCCTTGTGTGACTGTTGGGCTCCTTTCTGCCGCGCCCCGGCCGGTCACGGCCACGGGTGCCGCAAGCCCAGAGAGAGGAGGAATCGGCCTATGCGCCGGTACGAACTGATGCTCCTGTTCCGGCCCGACCTGGAGGACGACAAGCTCCAGGCCGCGGTCGAGAAGGTGACGCGCGCCATCGTCAACGCAGGCGGGGCGCTGACCAAGGTCTCGCCGTGGGGCAAGCGACGCCTCGCCTACGACATCAAGCACTTCCGTGAGGCTAGCTACTTCCTGATCCACTTCGACATCTCGCCGGCCGAGGTGCGCGGCATCGAGCGCGGGATCCTGATCACCGAGGAGATCCTGCGCCACCTGGTGACGGTGATCGAGGAGCGCGCCCTGGGCCGGGCCGATGTCGACGCCCTGGTCCCCGACGAGGTGCTCGCCGGCGAGGGCGACGAGATCGATGCGATGGACGATCTGATCGCCGATGCGGAGGGGGACGATGTCAACGAGGACGACGAGGTGGCCGCCCAGGCCTAGCGCCGGCGACCGGAGGAGACGAGCCCAATGACGCTCAACAAGATGATGATCATCGGCAACCTGGGAGCCGATCCCGAGCTGCGCTACACGCCCGGCGGCAAGGCCGTGGCGGAGCTGCGGGTCGCCGTCAACGACCGCTCGAAGGGGCCCGACGGCGAGTGGCAGGAGGAGACCCAGTGGTTCCGGGTGGAGCTCTGGGAGCAGGCCGCCGAGCGCGCCGCCGAACGGCTGCGCAAGGGGCACAAGGTCTTCGCCGAGGGGCAGCTGCGCGCTCGCGAGTGGGAGGGCAAGGATGGACAGAAGCGCACCTCGCTCGAGATCCGCTTCGCCCGGGTCCAGTCGCTCGAGCGCCGCGATCCGTCCGAGGCCGGCGGTTCTGGCGGCAGCTTCGGCGAGAGCGGCATGGATGCGCCTCCCGCCGCCCAGCCGCGCGGCGCCGCGCCGCGCAGTGCCCCGGCCGAGGTCGAGGCCATCGACGTCGATGACATCCCGTTCTGATCCGATGACCAGCGAGAGGAAGCACATCCAGCATGGCTAGCCCACGCTCCCGCCGCGAGACGGCCGATTACTACCGCGACCGCCGCCGCCGCAAGGTCTGCAACTTCTGCGTCGACAAGGCCGAGGCGATCGACTACAAGGAGGTCAACCGCCTGCGCCGATACCTGTCGGAGCG
>Ga0209640_10002495_pt1 | contig 16028 bp, 11 predicted proteins | sample RifCSP10_1_FD_184018 | JGI IMG/M metagenome (GOLD analysis project Ga0209640, IMG submission 184018) | Soil microbial communities from Rifle, Colorado - Rifle CSP2_sed 10_1 (SPAdes) (version 2) | ecosystem: Environmental > Terrestrial > Deep subsurface > Rock core/Sediment | place: Rifle...
CCTTCAAGGTCCCTTGGTAGTTGGCGCCCTCGGTGAAGACGGGCGCGGGCCTCGTACCCTGTTGCAGATGCAGGGCCACGAAGGCGCCGTAGGCGCCGTCCTTGTTCACGAAGCCCCAGGGGTGGAGCAAGGCCGGGGCACGGTAGAGGGCGGCGAGACCGATGCAGAGGACCGTCTCGACGCCCGGCCTTCCGAGTCGAAGCCGCTTTCTGCGGAAGCGGAACGCCAGCAGGAGGAGCAGCGCGGCGGCGGGCGCCGCCGGATGGAGCCAGCCGGGCCAGGCCGCGAACCAGATGACCTCGAGCAGGACCGCGAGCACGAGAATGCCGGCGTCGAGCCGGAGGGCATCGCGGTCGGAACGCTCCGCCGTCAAGGGGCGCCTACTTCAGCGTCTTGATCTGTTCGAGGAGAGAATCGGCCACCGAGGGTCCTTTGAGGATCGAGGCCGCGCGCACGATCTGCTGGACCGCTTCCTCGATGGCCTCGGTTCCCGCGCCCTTCTCGATCTCACCCCGGGCCCGCACGTAGTGCTTGGCCACGACCGTCTCGCCCACGGGCCCGAGGACGGCGCTGCACGCGTCCCGGAGGCGAGTGAGCCTGGCCACGAGATCGGTCACCTGGTTGGCGTCGGGGGGGAGGGCCGGCCCCGGGGCCGGAGGCGTGGCCCCGGCGGGCGGGGAAGGGGCGAGGCGGGTGGCCGGGGCCGGTCCGCTTGTCGGCTCCCGGAGCCGAATCAGGTTGCCGGCCACGAGCCCGTAGAGCATCTTGGCCGCGTCGAAGACCGACAGGCTGCTGGCCGCGGCGATTCCCTTGACGCTCCTTTGCCCGTCGATCTTCGAGAGGATGAGCCACTCGCTGGTGTTGAGGTTGATCTGGCCCTCGCGGGTTTCCTGCATCACGAACTCGGGCACGAGGTCGGTGGAGGGGATCTTCTTCGAGAGGACGCGCCATTCGTCGAGGCGGCGGGCCGCCTCCATCAGCAGGTTGGTGTTGCTCTTGCTGATGGTCTGCTTGTCGGTGGGAACCCCCGGGTCGAAGCGGAACTCGCCCTGCCGCCAGATGGCGAGGGCGTACACGGCCTCCTCGCCGGTCGCCTCCTCGATCTGGGCGTGGACGATCTTGCCCTCGTTCAGGTAGATCTCGCCCCTGAGCGGGCCGTCGGTGAGATGAAAGACACCGGTCTTCCCGCTGACGCTGATCAGCTGAATGATGTCGGGAAGATGAAGCTCAGCAAGTGAGCCTTGAAAGGCCATGGTCTACCAGGGCTCGTCGACTGTTTTCCGGAATGCTGCGGCCTAACTCTCGCGCCTGCCGCCAATTAGAGCCCGGAGGCTACCAGCAAGGCCGGGGCGTGTCAAGGACGGAGCAGTTCTCTCAAACTGGCGTCGATTTGACCACCGACTCTTCCACCTCGCGCAGACCCTTCTTCTCGCGTTCGCGCTCGCGTGGCAGGAGGATGTTGTGCCGCTTGATCATCTCGTTGAGGGTGGTCGGCTTCAGGCCCAGGAGCCGCGCCGCCTCCTTCTGCACACCGCTCGTCGACTCGAGCGTCGACTCGATGAGGCGCCTCTCGAAGTTCGCGATGACCTCGCGGAGGTTGATGCCCTCCGGGGGGACGGTCAGGTGGGGCACGTGGAAGCTCGGGCTGGTGCGGACGTGGTCGGGGATGAGATCGCGCCCGATCCAGCCATTCGTGGTCAGGACCACGCCCCGCTCGATCACGTTCTCGAGCTCCCGGACGTTGCCCGGCCAGTCGTAGTCCATCAACGCCTGGAGCGCGTCGGTGCTCAGGCCCTCCACCGGCTTGCCGTTCTCCTTCGAGTACTTCTCGACGAAGTGGCTCACGAGCGCGGGCACGTCCTCCTTGCGTTGCCGGAGCGGGGGGAGCTGGACGGCGATCACGTTGAGCCGGTAGTAGAGGTCTTCGCGGAAGCGGCCCTCCTCGACCGAACGCCGAAGGTCGACGTTGGTGGCGGCCACCACCCTCACGTCCACCTTGACGGTGTCCACCCCGCCGAGCCGCATGAACTCGCGCTCCTGCATCACGCGCAGCAGCTTGGCCTGGGTCTCGAGGGGAATGTTGCCGATCTCGTCGAAGAAGAGCGTGCCCTTGTCGGCCAGCTCGAAGAGCCCCTTCTTCGCGTAGATCGCCCCCGTGAACGCGCCCTTCACGTGGCCGAAGAGGTTCGACTCGAGGAGATCGGGGGGCAGGCTTCCGGAGTTCACCACCACGAAGGGCTTGTCGGCCCGGGGGCTGTTGGCGTGGATGGCCTTGGCCACCAGCTCCTTGCCGGTGCCGCTCTCGCCCACCACCAGGATGGTGGAGCGCGAGGGTGCGGCCTGGGAGATGAGGTTGAAGACCTGGAGCATCTTCGGGCTCTTGCCCACGATCTCGGTGAAGCGGCCCTGGTCCTTGAGGGCGGTCCGGAGCTGGCGGTTCTCGTCCTGGAGGCGCCGCTGGTTGAGGGCGTTGGCCAGGATGTGCAGCACCTCTTCGTGCTTGAAGGGCTTGGTGACGTAGTCGAAGGCGCCCTTCTTCATGGCCGTGATCGCGGTTTCGACCGACGCGAACGCGGTGATCATCAACACGGCGACGTCGGGGTCGCCCTTCTTCAGCTCCTCGAGGACCTCGATCCCGCTCATCTCCGGGAGCATCACGTCCACGATGGCGGCGTCGATGCCGCCTTTCTTGACCAGGGCCAGCCCCTGGGGCCCGTTTTCGGCCAAGGCGACCCCGTAGCCCGCGGAGGAAAGCAGCCTCTCCAGGACGTCCCGCATCACCTCTTCGTCGTCGATGACGAGAATGGTCTCTGCGCTCATGGTCTCATCTCTGGGCCGCTTCCCTTAGGCCACGGTCGGCGGGCAAGGCCACCTGGAAGGTGGTGCCCTTGCCGGGCGAGCTTTCCACGAAGATCGCGCCGCCGTGCTCCTGCAGGATCCCGTACGACACCGAAAGGCCGAGGCCCGTGCCCCGGCCGATGCCCTTGGTCGTGAAGAACGGGTCGTAGATGCGCCGGATGTCCTCGCGCTTGATCCCGTGACCGGTGTCCGCCACCTCCACGACCACGGTGTCGTCGTCGGCGGAGGTGGCGAGGCTCAGCCAGCCGCCGCTCGGCATGGCGTCGCGGGCGTTCAGCACGAGGTTGAAGAAGACCTGCTGGAGACGGTTCTCGTTGCCGCGCACGGAAGGGAGGCTCGCGGCCAGGTCCTTGCGGACGCGGATCTTGGCCCCTTCGAGCTGGTGCTCGACGAGCGAGAGCACGTCGAGCAGCACCTTGTTGATGTCCAGGGACTCCATCTCGAGGCTGCCCGACCGCGAGAAGTTCAGCAGGCCGTTGATGATCTTGGCCGCGCGGAAAGTCTGCTTCTCGATCTTCTCCAGGAGCTGCGCCCGCGCGTCGCCCGGCTCGACCTGGCCGCGGAGCATCTGGGTGTAGGACGAGATCCCCGCCAGCGGGGTGTTGACCTCGTGGGCGACGCCCGCGGCCAGGATCCCGATGGACGCCATCTTCTCCGAGTGCTGGAGCTGCTCTTCGAGACGCACGCGGGCGGTCACGTCCTCGAGGATCAGGATGGTGCCGCAGCGCTCGCCCGTGCCCACTTGGAACGGGGCCAGGGAGACGTTCACCATCAAGCCGGCTCCTCCCTCCGTGGGCAGGTGCAGCTTGTAGAGGTGGGCGATCTCCTCGCGATCGCCGACCACCAGGCTGCCCCGCAAGGCTTCGAGGAAGGCCTCCGGGAAGATCTCGTCGAGGGCCCGGCCGAGCGCCTGTTCGCGGCGCCGGCCCGTGAGCGATTCCATCGCCCGGTTCCAGCGCGCGACCCTGGCCTCGAGGTCGAGCACGAGGATGCCCGCGTCCATGCTCTCCAGGATGTTCTCGTTGTATTCGGTGAGCGCCTGGAGCTCGTCGGCCTTCTCCCGCAGGCTGTGGAGCAGGCGGCCGTTGGTGAAGGCGGTGGCGGCCTGCGCGGCCAGGGTCTGGAGAACGTCGATCTCCTCGCTGTTGAGCGGCTCGAACCCGTCCCGCCGGCCCACCCCGAGGACGGCGATCACGACGTTGTCGAAACGACAAGGAAAGTAGTAGGTCAGGTTCAGCGTCCCCACTTCGGGGACGTCATCGATGGAAACGGCTTCGGCGTTCAGGGGATGGCCCGCGGCCAGCCGACCCAGCAGGGGACCGCCGGCGGGCAACCGGCCCGAACCGGCCGGCCCCTTTCCCCGGAAGATCGAGAACGAGCCGTCGGGGTCGGGCAGGAAGACGGCGGCCGCCGACACCCCGAGCGCAGCCTCGACCCCCTCGAGCAGGCGCTCCGCCATCCGGCCCAGTTCCAGGTCGGCGTTCAGCTCCTGGGACAGGTGCAGGAGGGCGCGCCGCGACAAGTAGCGCTCCCGATAGAAGAGCCGGTCCATGAAGTCCTGGATCCAGCGCTTGAGGGGGGTGAAGAGCAGCACCACGATGAGGGTGCAGAGGATCGCGATGATGGCGGAGTGCGGCTCGTCGCCGGAGAGCACCACGTTCAGAAGGCCGTTGGCCAGCAGCGAGACTCCGAGGATCCCGGCCACCGCCAGCACGTAGACGAAGGTGCGGCGGAAGATCAGCTCCACGTCCATCAGCCGGTGCTTGACGACCGCATAGGCCAGGGAAAGGGGGATGAAAGCGAGGGGAACGTAGCCGGCCAGCTCCATCACCATCCGCGGCCGCTGGCCCAGGGCGAACGGGATGGCGTAGAAGGCGAGGAACGGGATCACTCCGGAACCGGTCCCCCAGACCAGCCACTTCATCTGTCGCCGGGCGGTGACCTTGCGCGTGCGCCGGTACGACTCGCGGAGCACGACGAACGAGAGCCCGAAGAACGCGCCGAAGTAGAGAGGTCCGAACCGTCCGGCGGTGGCGCCGGCGGTCCACAAGCCGCGGCTGCCCTCACCGGACGAGAAGAGAACGTGGCTGGCCACGGCCGCACCGGCCAGGACCAGCGCCGGCAGGTAGGCCAGGGGAACCAGGATCCCGTGGTAGCGGGGGAGCCGCCTCTCCGGAAACGAGAGGCAGAAGTGCAGGAACACGACGGGCAGGAAGAGCCGCGCCATCGAATCGGCCCAGTAGAACGTCCAGTCGAAGCGGTCGAGCCTCCCCGTGTCGGACATCGAGTACACGAGGAAGAAGAGCACCGAGATCGCGTAGAGATGGAAGGTGGCGCGATCGAGCGGCCGGCGCAGCAGGACGATGGTCCCCACGAGCAGGCTGAAGAAGCCCATCAGGGAGAGGTAGTAGAAGAGGGTTACGTTGCCCTGGGGCAGGGGGAGGACGACGACCTCGAGCGACCGCCTCTCGTCGGTGCGAAGCACCGAGTAGGCGAGCCGATCTCCCGGGCGCCGTTCCGAGAGCGCGTCTTCGACCTCGCTTGTGCTCAGCACCTCCTTGCCGTCGACGGCGAGGAGGACGTCACCCGGCCGCAGCCCGCCCCGCGCCGCCGGCCCGCCGGGCGACACTCGCCCCGCGACCACGCCGCCCGGGCCGTCTCTCCAGAAGACGCCGTCTTCCAGCACGGCCGAGGTCGCTTTGCGGTGGACGTTGAGGACGCCCAGTGCGGCCAGAGCGAAGCCGGCCAGGATCACCGAGGCGTTCTTGAGTGAGGGTCTCCTCATCTAGTTAGGCTCGAACAGGAAGCAGGCGAGAGAAATCTCCAACTACGTGCGAGGAGCAAGTGCCATGCCGCAGTCTCCCCTCCCGGGGACCCCGTAACTTGCTCAATGTTCAGCACTTTGAATTCTCGCTGGGCAAGGCGAATCCATTCTACCGAAGTTGCGATCCAAGAGTTAGGATTAAGGAGAGGCCGCGCCAGAGTGCGGTTCGGAGACTTCAGCACGCCCCCAGGGACGGACTTCCGAGAGAAGCCCGCCGGTGCGCTCTTCAGAAGCGGACGGAGACGCCTCCCAGGACCCGCTTCGGCGCGCGCAGCACGGCGAGCTCGTCGAGAGTGCCCGCTTCCGAGGTCTCGTAGGAGAGGTTGCGCACCGAGAGGAGAACCTCCCAGTCGGCGCGCGTGAGGCTCTGGAGGAAAGGGAGGCCCTGGGTGAGCTGGACGTCGAAGCGCGTGGTCAACACGGGCGTATGGACCGTCCGTGGATCCGCCTCCGCCGCCCGCAGCGAGTTCAGCCGGCAATAGGCGGAGAGCCGGGTGTCGGTGGCGTCGATCATCGTCTCCACCCGAGCCACGAGGTCGTGGAATCGCGCCGACTGATACGTGCCCGGGACCAGGATCCCGAGCAAGGGGTCGCCGGAGACTCCGTCCCGCCAACTCCGACCGTACGAGTAGGCCACGGAGCTCCGCACGTTCGGCCCGAAGCTGCGGTTGACCGAGACCCCGACGCCGCGCACGAGGACGGCCCCCACGTTGAAGATCCGGAGAGTGCGGGCCCGGGCGTCGCCCTCGTAGGCGTTCAGCATCTGGTCCTGAACGTCCTCGAAGTAGGAGAAGGCGCCCACCGTCGTCGACAGGCCCAGGCTGCGTTCGGCCGAGAGGTCGAGTCGGACCGCCCTCTCCGCGCGGACCTGGTCGTCGAGCCGGGCCAGCACCAGCGCCGGCGACGAAGCGATGGTCGACACCGTGAGCAGGTCGCCGCCGGGGGCGAGGGTGTGGGACGCCACCGAGCCTCGCAGCATCGTCTTGCGATCGGGCCGCACGATCACCGATGCGAAGGGATCGAAGTAGTTGCGGTCGGCGAGGAACCCGACGAACGAGTAGCGCCCGCCCACCGACGCGGCCACGTGATCGCTCGCCGTCCAGTTGTCCTTGACGAAGATCGCCCCGAGGCTGTGGGTGTCGAGCGCCCCCGCCGGCGTGTCCGAAAGGCCGAGGCGAAGGTCGCGGGTCCCGAAGCCCGCGCCCGCTTCGAGTCGGTGTCCCTCGAGCGGGTCCAGCACGAACTCGGCCGCCATGCGCCAGGTGGTGCTGCTGCTCTCCGTCAGGAGGCCGCCGAGGCTCCAGCTGCCGCCGTCTTCGAAGTTGCCGCCCAGCCGGAGGGCCCCCATGTTCGCTCCGGAGTCGAGGGTCGGGGCCTCCACCCCGCTCAGCACCAGGGGCGCGGACAGGAACTCGACGCTCCCCACGAGGTCGGCGAGGCGGCCCGCCGCCGCCGGCGGGAGGTCCGATACGGCGGCCAGGGAGCGGGTCCGCACCGAGTGGTCGCTCGCCTCCAGGACCGAGCGACGGCGATGGCGCACCAGCCATCGCCATTCGCGGGGTGACACCGTGATCGCGTCGTCGTTGCTGGCTTGGGCGACCGACTCCTCTCCGTCGGGCGTGAGACTGACCGTGAACAGCGACTCGCGGTTCGGCAGCACCGTGATCTGACGGGCGGGCGCCGGCAGGTGTCCGTTTCCGATGGCGCGAAGCGTGTAGGAGCCCGCGGGGAGGGACGGAAGCGCGAACTGACCGGTGCTGTCGGTCAGGGTCACGAAGCTGCCGCCTCTCTGGCCCCGGCCGAACAAGGAGACGACCGCGCCCGAAACGGGCAGGCCCCGGGTGTTCTCCACCCAGCCCACGAGACCGCCTCCGGCCGGGAGTTCCTCGGCGTCTGCGCCGAGAGCCGCGAGAAACGACGCGACGAGAAAGGCCGCGCCTTGTCGTCTAGACCGCATCCCTACCGAGGACGCTATCAGGGCGCAAGGGCGAGTGTCAACCCTCGTTTTGAACCGTCGTTCAACGCCGTCCCGGGATCGCGGCTCGGGCCGCGGGCGGCCCCGGCCGCTCGCGGCGGGTTGTGCTATAAACACTGCACGCGGTCGGGGGTCCTTTGACCAAGATCTACGACGTGACCGTCCCCCTCTCGGCCTCTGTCCCGACCTACCCTGGCGATCCTCGCTTCGACATCGAGTTCACCCACCGGTTGGCCGCGGGAGACCCCTACAACCTGGCCCGCTTCAGCCTGGGCGCTCATGCCGGCACCCACGTGGACGCGCCCTACCACTTCCTGGCCGGCGGGGCCACGGTGGACGAGCTGCCCCTCGGGATCCTCATGGGCAAGGCGAGGGTGCTCGAGATCCCGGTCCGCGACCGCATCCGGCGTGAGGACCTCGAAACCCTCGATCTGCGCGACGACCTGCGCGTGCTCCTGAAGACGCGGATGTCCGGGCAGCTCCGGCTCCCGGACTTCCAGGAGGATTTCGTCCACCTCACCGGCGACGCCGCGGTCTATCTCGCCCAGGCCGGACTCAAGCTCGTGGGGATCGACTACCTCTCGGTCGACCGTTTCGGATCTTCGGACTTCGAGGCCCACCAGGCCCTCCTGGGCGCGGGTGTCGTGATCGTGGAGGGCCTCGACCTGTCCGAGGTCGAGCCGGGCGAGTACGACATGGCGTGCCTGCCCCTGCGCATCGTGGGGGGGGACGGGGCGCCCGCACGGGTGGTCCTGCGGGCCCGGTCTTGACCGGAATGGACCGGGACCGAAGAGCGATGTCGAGGCGGGAGGACCGCGCGTGAACGTCCTGCTCCTCCGTGACGTGGTGGCGGTGCTCCTGGCGGGGGGCGCCGGCGAGCGTCTCTATCCGCTCACCCGCGACCGAGCCAAGCCGGCGGTGTCGTTCGGCGGCCCTTATCGGATCGTGGACTTCACGCTCTCCAACTGCATCAACTCCGGCCTCCGGAAGATCTTCATCGCCACCCAGTACAAGGCGCAGAGCCTGAACCGTCACGTGCGCATGGGGTGGAACGCGGTCAACACCGAGCTCGGGGAGTTCGTCGAGATCCTGCCCCCCCAGAAGCGGGTGGGCGAGAACTGGTACCTCGGCACCGCCGACGCCGTCTACCAGAACCTCTACTCGATCGAGCGTGAGCAGCCCCGGTGGGTGATCGTCCTCGCCGGCGACCACATCTACAAGATGGACTACGGCAAGATGCTGGACGTCCACATCGCGCGGGGCGCCAGCCTGACCGTGGCCGCGATCGAGGTGCCCATCGCCGACAGTCGGCGTCTCGGGGTCCTCGAGGTGGACGAAGACAGCCGCGTCGTGGGCTTCCAGGAGAAGCCGGTCTCGGCGCGGCCCACTCCCTGGAGCCCCGGCTTCTGCCTGGGATCGATGGGCATCTACATCTTCGACACCGAGGTCCTCGTGCGCGAGCTCCTCCGCGACGCCGAGGAAGACTCGAGCCACGATTTCGGCAAGGACATCATCCCCAAACTCGTCTCGTCCGGAGAGCGGGTCTACGCCTACCTCTTCTGGGACGAGAACAAGAAGGAATCGAAGTACTGGCGGGACGTGGGGACGCTCGACGCCTACTACGAGGCGTCGATGGACCTGATCCAGGTCGATCCCGTCTTCAACCTCTACGACCCCGACTGGCCCATGCGCACCCACCAGCCCCAGCTCCCCCCCGCGAAGTTCGTCTTCGCGGAGGACGGGCGGCGCGGCGCCGCCATCCAGTCGATCGTCTCCTCGGGCTGCATCGTCTCCGGCAGCGAGGTCCACCGATCCATCCTGAGCCCCAACGTCCGCGTGCACTCGTACTGCTCGGTGGAGGACGCCATCCTGATGACGAACGCGGTGGTGAGCCGCCACGCCCGCATCCGCCGCACCATCGTGGACCGGGACGTGGTGGTCCCGAAGGGCGCGATCGTGGGCTTCGACGCCGCCGAAGACCGCCGTCGCCACACGGTGAGCGAGGGTGGTGTGGTGGTCGTCTCGCCGGGCGAGGAGTGCCAGACCGACGCGGCCTTCCGCTGAGTGACAACGATAAGGAGAACCTCATGACCAACATCGATTCCGTCTTCGCCCGCGAGATCCTCGACAGCCGCGGGAACCCCACCGTCGAGGTGGAGGTGGTGCTCGAGGGCGGGGCCATGGGCCGCGCCGCCGTTCCCTCCGGGGCCTCGACGGGTGAACGCGAAGCCGTCGAACTTCGCGACGGGAACAAGAAGCGCTATCTCGGCAAGGGCGTCTCGAAGGCGGTGGCCGCGGTCAACGACGCGATCTCGGGCGAGGTGATCGGCGAGGACGCCCTCGACCAGTCGCTCATCGACCAGCTCATGATCGACCTCGACGGCTCCGACACCAAGAAGAAGCTCGGGGCCAACGCCATCCTCGCGGTCTCGCTGGCCGTGGCCAAGGCGGCGGCCGAAGCCAGCGGCGTGCCGCTCTACCGCTACGTCGGCGGCGTGAATGCGCGCACCCTGCCGGTGCCGTTCATGAACATCATCAACGGCGGCGCCCACGCCGACAACAAGCTCGACCCCCAGGAGTTCATGGTGGTGCCCCATGGCTTTTCGAGCTTCGCGGAAGCCCTCCGCGCCGGGGTCGAGACCTTCCACCACCTGAAGTCGATCCTGAAGAAGAAGGGCCACGCCACCTCGGTCGGAGACGAGGGCGGGTTCGCGCCCAACCTCCGGTCGAGCGAGGAAGCGCTCGCGACGATCGTGGACGCGATCCGGTTGGCCGGCTACAAGCCGGGCGCGCAGGTGTCCCTGGCCCTCGATCCCGCGGCCAGCGAGTTCCACGACGGCAAGAAGTACGTCTTCAAGAAGTCGGACGGCAGCGTGAGGTCCTCGGACCAGATGATCGCCATGTACGAGCGCTGGGTGAAGGCCTTCCCGATCGTCTCCATCGAAGACGGCCTCGGGGAGAAGGACTGGAACGGGTGGGCGGACCTGACCAAGGCCCTCGGCAAGAAGATCCAGCTCGTGGGGGACGACCTCTTCGTCACCAACACGAAGATCCTGGCCGAGGGGATCTCGAAGGGGATCGCGAACTCGATCCTCATCAAGGTCAACCAGATCGGGTCCCTGACCGAGACCCTGGACTGCGTGGCCCTCGCCGGCCGGGCCGGCTACACCTGCATGATGAGCCACAGGAGCGGCGAGACCGAGGATGCGACCATCGCCGACCTCGCCGTGGCCACTGGCTGCGGCCAGATCAAGTCCGGCTCCGCGTCGCGTACCGACCGCATCGCGAAGTACAACCAGCTCCTGCGCATCGAGGAGGAGCTCGGGCCCATGGCCCGGTTCGCGGGCAGGGGGGCGCTGAACCCGCGCAGCTAATCCCGACGGATTCCGGACTGTTCATGAGGAAGGTCAAACCGGCCTCATGAATGGTCCCGGGCTGGGGGAGGGGACTGCTTCCGGCAGACGGTTACCGCGCGCGGTCCCGGCGCGCGTCGGCGCGCACCCGAACCGCGGCTCCCGGCGGTTGCATGCTCGTTCAATAACCCCCCACCCTATCCCCACGACACATCGGAATCCCAAATAGGCCCGAGCGAATCATGTGCCCCCGCGCGCGGATTCCGATGTGTCGTCCCCACGTACGGGGGAGGGAATGGCTCGGGTAGGATGGCCACCGCGCGCTACGCGTGTGCGGTTCAATCCGCACCCGCGCACCACGCTCGACCCCGGCTACTCTTCTTCTTCGACCGTGATCTTGAGGGAGCGGAGGAACTTCTTGTCGAGGGGGGTCATCTTGAGGGGCGCGGGCTCCGGTCGCTCGACTCGGAAGTCGAAGGTCGACTGCTCCCCGCCCTCGCGGTTTCCTGTCTTGTTGAAACCGATCGTGGCCTCGAGGACGAGCGAGACCTCGTAGCCCTCGGCCTTGATGCGGGCTAGGCAATGGGCGATCTGCGGCGACTCGGAGAGGGTCCTCTGGATGGTGGTCCCGATCTCCTGAACCATGCGCTTGACGTCGTCGCTGCTCGTGGTCTCCATCGTTTCTAGGCCCCTGCCGGGAGAACTAGGGAAAATTATGGGGATGCATGCGCAGGGCTGTCAAGGGTCGCCCCGTCCATGCTAACGTCCCGCCGACGATGAGCGTGGCCCGGAGTGCATCGGACCTGCCTCGCGAGCCCGTCTACGGCCCTCGGGAGGGCGCCCCGGGCCCGGAGGCGGTCGGCGAGCCCGGGACCTACCCCTTCACCCGCGGCCTCCACCCGACGGGCTACCGGGGACGGCTCTGGACGATGCGGCAGTACGCGGGGTTCGGGACGGCCGCCGAGTCCAACCGTCGCTACCGCTACCTTCTGGGGCAGGGGACCACCGGCCTTTCCGTCGCTTTCGACCTGCCGACCCAGATCGGCTACGACTCGGACGACCCGCATTCGGCCGGCGAGGTCGGGCGCGTGGGGGTCGCGATCGACAGCCTCGAGGACATGGAGACGCTGCTCGAAGACCTGCCCCTCGACCGCGTCTCCACCTCGATGACGATCAACGCCACCGCCCCGATACTCCTCGCCCTCTACCTGGCGGCGGCACGGCGTCGCGGCATCCCCGAGGACGCCCTTTCCGGGACCGTCCAGAACGACATCCTGAAGGAGTACGTGGCGCGCGGGACCTACATCTACCCGCCGTCACCCTCGCTCCGGCTCGTGACCGACGTCATCGGCTACTGCGCCGATCGGGTTCCGAAGTGGAATCCGATCTCGATCTCCGGCTACCACATCCGGGAGGCCGGGGCCACGGCGCCCCAGGAGATCGCGTTCACCTTCGCCCACGCCGTCGAGTACGTCCGGGCCGCCCGCGCCACGGGCCTCGATCCCGACCGCTTCGGGGAGCGCCTCTCCTTCTTCTTCGCTTGCCATTCCGACTTCGTCGAAGAGGTGGCCAAGTTCCGGGCCGCCCGCCGCCTCTGGGCGCGGATCATGAAGGAGCGCTTCGGGGTCACGAACCCGAAGGCGCAGCAGCTCCGCTTCCACGTCCAGACCGGCGGGGTCACCCTCACCGCGCAGCAGCCCGACAACAACGTGGTCCGGGTGGCGCTCCAGGCCCTGGCCGCGGTGCTGGGCGGCTGCCAGAGCCTGCACACGAACGGCAAGGACGAAGCCCTGGCCCTTCCCACCGAAGGCTCGGCCCGCCTCGCCCTCCGGACCCAGCAGGTCATCGCCTACGAGACGGGGGTGGCGGACACCGTGGACCCGCTCGGCGGGTCCTACGCGGTCGAGGCGACGACCGACCTCCTCGAGCGGGAGGCGGTGGCCCTGCTCGACCGCATCGAGGCGAAGGGGGGCGCGCTTCGGGCCATCGAGCGGGGCGAGATCCAGCGCGACATCCAGGAGTCGGCCTACCGGTACCAGCGGCAGGTCGAGGCGGGGGAGCGCGTGATCGTCGGCGTCAACCGGTTCCAGGAGGCCGGGGAGGAGCCGCCCGGGGACATCCTGAGGATCGACCCCGCGCTCGAGCGCCAGCAGGTCGAGCGGGTGGGCGCGCTGCGGGCCCGCCGGCCCGCCGGGCCCTGGCGGTCGGCCCTGGAGGTGCTCGCGGAGCGCGCGCGCGGCCGGGAGAACCTCATGCCGGCGCTGGTCGACGCGGTCCTCGCCTGGGCCACGGTGGGCGAGATCGCCTCCTGCCTGCGCGGGGTCTTCGGCGAGCACCGGGAAACCCTGGTCCTTTGAGCCGGCTTCTCTTCCGGCTGCGACCCGAAGAGGCCGTGGCCCTGGCCTTCCTGCTCCCCACCACCTACCTGACGGTGGCCGCGAACCTCTACGCCCAGGAGGCCGGCGTCATCGGCGCCCGCCACCCGGGCGGCGTCCTGCGGCTCGTGGTGGCGGTCTTCGTTCTCGTCGTCCTCGCGCTGGCCCTGCACTTCCGGCCCCACGCACCCTGGGTCGCGGCCCTGCGCGACGTCCTCCCCTTCCTCGTGTGCATCCTCGTCTACACGAACCTCCACGACACCATCGGCTTCGTGAACCCGCACGACGTCCACCACCCGCTGATCGCGCTCGACCGATGGCTCTTCGGAGTGGTGCCCACCCTCTGGGCCGAACGGCTCATCACCCCCGACCGCACCGAGGTGATGCAGTTCCTCTATTGGAACTTCTTCTGGATCGCCCCCTCGGCCTCGCTGATCCTGCTGGCGCAGCGCCGCTTCGCCGAGTTCCGGGCCACCACCATGGCGATCATGACCTGCTTCTACCTCGGCTACTTCCTCTACGTCGTCTTCCCAGCGGCGCCGCCGCGCCTCGTGCTCGTCGACCAGTTCACCAAGAACCTCTACGGCTATCCCCACTTCTTCTCGAAGCTCAACGCCGATGCCTTCGCCCTCCTGCCGGTGGACAGCCGCGCCGCCTTCCCCTCGCTCCACACCGCGGTCTCGCTGGCCATGCTCGTCTGTTCGTGGCGTTTCCTCCGCTGGTGGTTCTGGGTGTCGTCGCCGTTCGTGCTGGGCCTCTGGGTCTCGACGATCTATTTGCGGCACCACTACGTGGTGGACCTTCTGGCCGGATTCCTCCTGGTGCCGATCGCGATCGGGCTGGCGCCGCGCATCGATCGGTGGTGGGCCGCTCGCCAACGGGCCATCGGGCACGCCTCGGCGCGGGGAGCAACGGCGCCGGAGGGGAGCGCGTGAAGTCCCGGGGGCCGGGCGGCCCCCGGGGAAACGGCGCGAGACGACGGTTACTTCTTCGGCGCCTTGAGGTCGAGCGACCAGCTCCGCTCACCCCAAGCCATGGTCATGGTGGCGCCTCCGCCGGCGGGCGCGAGCGAGATCGTGAAGAGGTCCGCGGCCGGTGCGGCCTTGCCGGACTTCATGGGGACCCGGGCGACCTCCTTGGCCAGGACCTTCGAGTAGTCCAGGTAGTGCGGCCAAGGCTCGTTCTTCATGTTGTCCGGGGCCTTGTCCCAGATCTTCACGAGGGCGATGCCCGCGTCGGAGTTGACGGCCAGCGACCAATCGCCGGTGGCCGGGGCGTGGACGTAGAGCGAGTACTTGCCCGGCGGCACCACCTTGCCCCCGATCTCGAGGGCGGTCTCGGTGGTGAGGGTCGTGACCTGGTTCTCTCCGGCACGCCAGATCCGATCGGCCGGAAGCTTGGCGGTCAACTCCTCGAGCGTGCGGCCCTTCAGCGCGGGCCGGCCGTAGTCGATAGCGACCTTCTTCCCGTCGACCGTGGTCGTGGCGCTGCCGCGTGGGTTCGACTGTGCCTGGGCGGAAGCGGCGGTGCCCAGGACGAGCAGGGCCGCGACGTGAGCAAAACGGAGCTTCATGGGTTTCTTCTCACTCCTTCGTTTACAGAAATGGACGAGTAGGGAGGCACACTCCCTCGCGGATACTACGCCTCCCCTTTGGCGAATGTTCCGCGTCCGGCCTATTCGGAGGCGGAGTCGAGCGCCTTCTTGAGGAGCGCGTTGACGATTGCCGGGTTGGCCTTGCCCCCGGTCTTCTTCATTACCTGGCCCACGAACCACCCGAAGGTCGCGGCCTTGCCCTTCCGGTAGGCCGCCCCCTGGTCCGGGTTCGCGGCCAGCACCGCGGCCACCGCCGCCTCGAGGGCTCCTTCGTCGGACACCTGGAGGAGCCCCTCCCGCTCGACGATGGCCGAGGGCTCGTCGCCGGTGGCCCACATCGTCTCGAAGACGTCCTTCGCGATCCTCCCGCTGACCGTCCCCGCGTCGATCAGGCGGATGAGGCCAGCCAGGCCCGCGGGCCGCACCCGGCACTCGGCCAGGGGACGATCGTCTTCCTTCAGCTTGCGCAGGACCTCGTTCGTGACCCAGTTGGACGAAGCCTTGGGGTTGGCGCTCGCGCCGGCCACGGCCTCGAAATAGTCGGCGACCTCGCGCGACAGGGTGAGCACGCCGGCGTCGTAGTCGGAGAGCCCGTAGTCCGCGGCGAACCGGCGCCGCCTCGAAGCGGGCAGCTCCGGCAGGGAGGCCCGGACCTCATCCACCCAGGCCGGGCTCACCACCAGCGGGGGCAGGTCGGGCTCCGGGAAGTACCGGTAGTCGTTCGCCTCTTCCTTGGAGCGCATGGAGGCGGTCTGGTTCTTGTCCGCGTTCCAGAGGCGCGTCTCCTGGACGACCCGGCCCCCCGACTCGATGAGCGCTATCTGCCGCGCGACCTCGTGCTCGATCGCTCGAGCCACGTTGCGGAACGAGTTCAAGTTCTTGATCTCGGCCCGGGTGCCCAGCGCCTCGGTCCCGCGCTTCCTCACGGACACGTTGGCGTCGCAGCGGAGCGACCCCTCCTCCATGTTGCCGTCGGACACCTCGGCGAAGAGGAGGACCGCCTTGAGCGCGGTCAGGTAGTCGTGGGCCTCCTCGGCGGTATGCAGGT
>Ga0209640_10002496_pt1 | contig 16026 bp, 17 predicted proteins | sample RifCSP10_1_FD_184018 | JGI IMG/M metagenome (GOLD analysis project Ga0209640, IMG submission 184018) | Soil microbial communities from Rifle, Colorado - Rifle CSP2_sed 10_1 (SPAdes) (version 2) | ecosystem: Environmental > Terrestrial > Deep subsurface > Rock core/Sediment | place: Rifle...
GGATGCCGCGGTCCCAGCGAGATTTTCGGCAGCTTGAGCACAGAAATTTCCTTTTCAGGTCAGGCTATTGCGGCGTCAATCGCGGCGCTGGGTCAACATTGCCGGCCAACTATATAGCAAGCAATTGTTAAATTGAACGTGACCCGACTCGCAATTCACCCGCACCGGCACCTGTCGACAGGGCTCTACCGGGGTCAGCCGGGGGTACACCCCCGGCCGGATCACCCCGGTTCCGGCGGCTTTCGCGCCCCGGCGGGGCCTCTGGCGCCAGATCCGCCGCCGATGCTGCACTCGATCCGCGGCCTGCACCGTGTCTCCCGTCACGGTCCGTGCGTCGCGTGCCGGCGACCCCGGGGCCCCGGCAGTGTCTCACATTACTATGCATAATCGGCCCCGGTGATCACGCGATTGAATCGCAGGCTGCGCATCGCCGCGACCATCATCGTGTCGCTGGCGGGCCTGATCCTGCTGGCGTTCCTCTCGACCTTCTACTACCTGAAGCCGACGCTGCCCGACGTCGCCGTGCTGCGCGACGTGCGGTTGCAGGTGCCGCTGCGGGTCTACAGCCGCGACGGCCGCCTGCTCGCGCAAATCGGCGAGCAGCGCCGCGTGCCGGTCACCTGGGACGAGATTCCGCCGGTCGTCGTGCAGGCCGTGCTGGCGGCGGAGGACGACCGCTTCTTCGAGCATCCCGGCGTCGACTGGCAGGGCGTGCTGCGCGCGGTCGTGGTCGCCGCGACGACGATGGAACTGTCGCAGGGCGGAAGCACGCTGACCCAGCAGCTGGTGCGCACCACGCTGATCACGAAGGAGAAGCAGCTGCGCCGCAAGCTGCGCGAGATCTTCCTGGCGCTCTCGCTCGAGAACGAGCTGAACAAGCAGGAGATCTTCACGCTGTTCGTCAACACGCAGTTCCTCGGCCAGCGCTCCTACGGTTTCGCCGCGGCAGCGGAAACCTATTTCGGCAAACAGCTGGCGCAGGTGGATGCCAGCGAGGCGGCGCTGCTGGCCGGCATCCTCCAGGCACCGTCGCGGCTCAATCCCGCCGCCAGCAACGAGCAGGCGACGGAACGGCGCGCCTACGTGCTGCGCCGCATGCGCGAGCTCGGTTACCTCGACAAGGAAAGCTGGCGCGCCGCAATGGAAAAGCCGGTGTCGCGCGAACTGCACGGCCCGCGCGTGCAGATCGATGCGCCCTATGTCGGCGAGATGGTGCGCCTGGCGCTGTTCGAGAAATACGGCGAACGCATCTACGCCGACGGCTTCCAGGTCATGACGACGATCGACGGGCGTCTGCAGCGCGCCGCCGACGTGGCGCTGCGCAGCGCCGTGCTCGAGTACGACCGCCGGCACGGCTGGCGCGGCCGCGCCGGCCGCATTGCGCTCGAAGGCGACACCGATGACGCGCTCGCCCGCGCGCTCGAGCAATACCTGCCCGTCGGCGGCCTGCAGCCGGCGGCCGTCGTTGCGATCGTCGGCGCGAGCGCGACCGTCGTCGCGCGAACCGGCCGCCGCTATCGCCTGCCGATGGATGGCATGCGCTGGGCGCGCAAGGGCGACGCCGCCGCGCCGAAGTCGCCGCGCGAGGTGGTCGCGGTAGGGGACGTGGTCTACGTGCTGCCGACCTCGGCGAGCGAGGCCCTGCTCGCGCAACGGCCGGATGTACAGGGCGCGATCGTGGCGCTCGATCCGCACGACGGCGCGATCATCGCGATATCCGGCGGCTTCGATTACCAGGCCTCGAAGTTCAATCGCGCGATCCAGGCTCGCCGGCAGCCCGGCTCCTCGTTCAAGCCATTCATTTATTCCGCTGCGCTCGAGGCCGGGTTCACGCCGGCCTCCGTCGTGCTCGATGCGCCGGTCGTCTACGAGGCCGCCGCGCCCGAGGACGGCATCGGCGTGCGGCCCGAGACGATCGAGGGCGAGGAGCAGGAGGAAGAAGACTGGCGGCCGGTCAACGATTCGCGTCGCTTTTACGGCCCGACGCGGCTGCGCGACGCGCTCGTGCGTTCGCGCAACCTGGTGACGATCCGGGTCATGCGCCAGATCGGCGTCGGCTACGCGCGCGACTACGTGCAGCGCTTCGGCCTGCCAAAGGAGCATATTCCCGCGGACCTGACGGCCGCACTCGGCACCGCGCAGCTGACGCCGCTCGAGATGGCGACCGGCTTCACCGTATTCGCGAACGGCGGATCGCTGGTCACGCCGTACCTGATCGAGCAGGTCTTCGGAGCCGACGGTTCGGTGCTCGAACGCGCCGAGCCGAAGATCGTCTGCAATCAATGCGGACCGGGCGCAACGGCCCTTGCCGGCGCGCCGCCGCTGTCGATGGAGGCCGGACCCTCGGGCGTCGTACGCGCCATGGACGTCGGCGGCGGCCTGCCGCCGCCCGCCGAAGAGCAGCGCGCGCCGCGCGTGATCTCGGAGGCGAATGCCTGGATCATCACTGACCTGCTGCGCGACGTGATCCGTCGCGGCACCGGCCAGCGCGCCCGCGCGCTCGGGCGCGGCGACATCGCCGGCAAGACCGGAACGACCAACGACGGCCGCGATGCCTGGTTCTCGGGCTTCAACCCGGACCTGGTCGCGAGCGCCTGGATCGGCTTCGACCAGGAGCGCCCGCTCGGCGCCGATGAGGAAGGCGCGCGCACCGCGCTGCCGATGTGGATCTATTTCATGCGCGAGGCGCTCGCCGGCCTGCCGGAGCGCCGGCTGCCGATGCCCGACGGTGTCGTGACGGCGCGCGTCGCGATGGACACCGGCGAATTCGCCGACGGCGGCGTGCCCGCGAGCGAGTTCGAGTACTTCCTGGCCGATCACCTGCCGCCGGGCATCGAAGGTGCGACCGGCGACGGCGTGCGCAACGTGCCGCCGGCGCAGAAGTACGAAGAACCCATCTTTTAGGAGCCCATCATGTCCCGCCGGACCGCACGCGCCGACATGCTGCGCCAGGCGATCGCCCGCGAGGCGGCGCGCCTGATGATCGAGCACGGGCACGAGGATTACGGCATTGCCAAGCGCAAGGCCGCGGAGCGCTTCGGCGTCACCGATCTCGCGGTATTGCCGAAAAACACCGAAATCGAGGAGGCCCTGGCCGAGCACCAACGCCTGTTCCAGCCCGCGGCGCACGCGACCGAGCTGTCGGCGATGCGAAGCACGGCGATCGATGCGATGCGCCTCCTAGCGGAGTTCGAGCCGCGCCTGGTCGGGCCGCTGCTGTCAGGCACTGCCACCGCGCACAACGACATCACGCTGCATCTTTTCGCCGACACGCCGGAGAGCGTCGCCGTGCGGCTGATGGACCGCGGCATCCGGCACGAGGTCGCCGAACGGCGTTTTCGCGTGCAGCGCGACGAGTTCGAGGCCTATCCGGCGGTGCGCTTCACCGCGGGCGGCCACGAGGTGGACGCCACGATCTTTCCGCGCGACGGAATCCGCCAGGCGCCGCCCGGACCGGTGGACGGTCGGCCGATGCGGCGCGCGACCGTGGAGGAGGTCGAGGGGCTGCTCGCCGCGGAATCGGCCGGCTAGCGGATATTCCCGAAGCCCTTGATCACGGTCGCTCGCCGCCGCCCGCGACAGGGCGTTGCCGCGCGGGAATCAGCGACAGCACCAGCCCGAGCGTCAGCAGGACCAGGAGCGCGAAATTCACGTACCAGCCGACAGGGGCGCCCTCGGTTCGCACCACTGCATAGCTGTTCACGATGAAGCGCCGGGCGAGCTGTTCGCCGAGGAGCACCAGGTAGATGAACGGAACCATCGCCCGGTAGCGGATCAGTGTGGTGAGGGCGATCAGTGTAATGGTCAGCTGCCCGAGCGACGTCAACGCGAACAGCATCAGCACGGTTCGCGCCGCCGCAGGGCCGAAGCTGTCCAGTGGCAAGCCATCACCACCGGTGGCGACTGACGCGGTGTTCAATATCGAATTGACGCTCATCACGAGTTTCAGCGCAAGGAACAGTCCAAGCAGCCAAAGTGCCGCGCGATGTCCGTCGAACGTGTTGTCTACCTGCCTGGGAAAGAGCCGATTGAGCATGGACGCCTGTCCTTCAGTCATGGGGCTTCGTCGGGCTCGAACCGGAGAATATCGCCGGGCTGGCAAGCGAGCGCCTTGCAGATCGCATCGAGCGTCGAGAAGCGGACCGCGCGCGCCTTGCCGGTCTTGAGGATCGACAGGTTGGCCAGCGTGATTCCGATCCGATCCGCGAGCTCGGTCAGCGTCATCCGCCGATCGTGGAGCAGGTCGTCGAGCTTGACGGCGATCGCCATGTCACACCGTCCTTTCGAGGTCTTCGCGCATGAGCCCGCCTTCCGCGAACACGCGGGCCAGCACGAACGTGAGGAGGACGGCGAGCCAGCCGTTGATCGAAAAGCCGGCATCGAAATGGAGCGGATGCGCCGGAGTCGAAATGGCGTCGGCGATCGCGCCGACGACGAGGCTGAGAAGCTGCAGCGCGAGCAGCGCCCAGGCGATCGCCTGCAAACGGTTCGCGTTCGCGGCGACGAACGGGTCGCCCGCGCGAACCGTCCCGACGATCGCGAGCAGCCGCTTGAGGAGGGCATGGTTCAGCGGGATCGTGGCGAGGCCGACCACGGCGATCGCGCGCAGGCCCATGACCAGCCGCTCTGCCTCAGGCGAAGGAGAAAGTCCGAATTCGGCCATGATCCATTGCTCGTGGGGCATGACGACCAGCAGGGCGAGGATCGCGGCGCCGGACAGCCAGTTCAGGACGACGAGGAACTTCAGCACGATATGCGCGACCGGCAGCGCGGCGGAGTATGAGTGGGACATCGGCGGTGCACCCCAACGAGTCGGAATATCGATAAACAATACTATATATATCGATATTCAGCAAGTCTGATATCGTTGATCGATTATCCGGCCACGGCCGCTCGAGAGGGGACGCATTCCTTTGACGGGAACCCTGAGGGACCGGGCCGGCTCGCCGGTGTCAAAGGGGTGCGTCCCCTTTTAATAGTGGATGCGTCCCCTTTTACCTTTGATCAGCGCTTCGTGACCGGCACGTAGTCGCGCTGCGCCGGGCCGGTGTAGAGCTGGCGCGGCCGCGCGATCTTCATCGTCGGGTCCGCAATCATCTCGGACCAGTGCGCCACCCAGCCGGCGGTGCGCGCGATCGCGAACATCACCGTGAACATCTCGCGCGGGATGCGCAGCGCGCGATAGATGATGCCGGAATAGAAATCCACGTTTGGATAGAGCTTGCGGCTGATGAAGTACTCGTCCTTCAGCGCGATCTCCTCGAGCCGCAGCGCCAGTTCGAACAGCGGCGTATTGCTCTGGCCGAGTTTGCCGAGCACCTGATGGCACATCTCCCGGATGATCGTCGCGCGCGGGTCGAAGTTCTTGTAGACGCGGTGGCCGAAGCCCATCAGCCGCACGCCGCCCGCCTTGTCCTTCACGTGCGTGAGGAATTCCGGCACGTGGCTCACGTCGCCGATCTTCTCGAGCATGTCGACGACCGCCTCGTTGGCGCCGCCGTGCGCCGGGCCCCAGAGTGCGGACACGCCGGCCGACATCGCGGTATAGGGATTGCAGCCGGTGGAGCCGGCGAGCCGCACCGTCGAAGTGCTCGCATTCTGCTCATGGTCGGCATGCAGGATGAACAGCAGGTCGAGCGCCTTCGCGTGCAGCGGGTCCATCTCGTAGGCCTCGCAGGGCACCGAGAAGAACATGTGCAGCATATTGGCGCAGTAGTCGAGATCGTTGCGCGGATAGATGAAGGGCTGGCCGAGCGCGTGCTTGTAGGCAGCGGCGGCGATGGTCGGGATCTTCGCGATCATCCGGTGCGTGAAGATCTCGCGATGCCGGTCGTTCGAGATGTTGGTCGTGTCGTGATAGAAGGCCGCGAGCGACGCGACGATCGTCGCGACCATCGCCATCGGATGCGCGTTGTGATGGAAGCCGCGATAAAGCCGCAGTAGCCATTCGTTCAGCATCGTGTGGCGCGTGATCGAGCGCGTGAATGCCGCGAGCTCGGCGGCGTTCGGCAGCTCGCCTTTCTGCAGCAGGTACGACACCTCGAGGAACGAGCTGTGCTTCGCGAGCTGCTCGATCGGATAGCCACGGTAGAGCAGCACGCCGGCGTCGCCGTCGATGTAGGTGATGGCGCTCGCCGTCGATGCCGTCGCCATGAAGCCGGGATCGAAGGTGAAGACGCCGTGATCCTTCAGCAGCGTGCTGATGTCGATCACGTCGGGGCCGACGGAGCCGGGCATTGCCTCGAGCTCGGTCGACTTGCCGGTCGTCAGGTTCGTCAGCCGGTACTTCTTCTTGCTCATCGTGTCCTGACCGTGGAGCCTGTCACGCAGCCACGCGGGAATCAAGGCGACTTTCGCCGCATCGCCTAGAATGCCCGGATGGCAACGCCCATCGCGATTTACGTGCACCTTCCCTGGTGCGTGAAGAAGTGCCCCTACTGCGATTTTAATTCGCATGCGCAGCCGGCGCGGATCCCCGAAGACGAATATGTCGCGGCGCTGCTCGCGGACCTGGACGGCGATCTCGACCTCGCCGGCGGCCGGGCGATCGGCAGCGTTTTCCTGGGCGGCGGCACGCCGAGCTTATTCAGTATCAACGCGATCGCGGTGCTGCTCGAGGGAATCCGGGCGCGGTTGCCGTTCGAGGCCGGCGCCGAGGTCACAATGGAGGCCAACCCCGGAACGGTCGAGCACGGGCGTTTTTCGGGCTACCGCGCCGCGGGCGTCAATCGCGTCTCGCTCGGCGCGCAGTCTTTCAACGCGCGCGCGCTCGCGGCGCTCGGCCGGATCCACGGGCCCGGAGAGATCGGCCTGGCCGTCGCCGAACTCGCCGCCGCCGGCATCGCGAACTTCAACCTGGACCTGATGTATGCGTTGCCGGGGCAGACGCGGGAAGGTGCGCTCGCGGACGTCGAGGCGGCCCTCGTACTCGCGCCCACGCATCTGTCGCACTACCAGCTCACGCTCGAGCCGGGCACGGCTTTCTACCACCGCCCGCCGGCGCTGCCGGCGGACGACCTCGCCTTCGAGATGCAGCAGGACTGCCAGCGGCGCCTGGCCGGGGCGGGATTCGGGCAGTACGAGGTCTCGGCCTACGCGCGGCCCGGACGGCAGTGCCGTCACAACCTGAATTACTGGCGCTTCGGGGACTATCTCGGCATCGGCGCCGGCGCCCACGGCAAGGCCACCGTGGCCGGCGCGATCATCCGCACCGAGAAACGGCGTTCGCCCCGCGAATACCTGCAGGGCGGCGGCGCATCCGGTGCCCGCCGGCGGTCCGTGCCGGCGGCGGACCTGCCATTTGAATTCATGCTGAATGCGCTGCGCCTCCCGGAGGGCTTTCTGCCCGCCGAATTCGAGCGGGCGACGGGCCAGCCGGCGGCGGCAATCCTGCCGAAACTTGCCGGGCTCGCCGCGCGCGGGCTGATGGCCGAGTCCGCCGGCCGCCACCGGCCGACCGAGCTCGGTTTCCGGTTCCTGAACGAGCTTCAGGCGGATTTTCTGCCGGAGAAAAGCGACGGTCCGCCGGGCGGCGAGTTGTACACAGCGCCTTCGCACTTCGTTCGGGAGAGGGACTTTCGACACATTGTTCGCGAGATGCCTTAACTCGCGCGTGATAAGTCCTTGTTCCATATTGGAAATATGCCCTGGTCAAAATTTAATCAATCCGTCAACTATGCGCGAATGCGCGATAGACGGGTCGCGGGTCGCCCGCTGATCCACAGAGTTATCCACATATTTTGTGGATAAGCGGAAAACCCTCACAGATTCGCCGACTTAGCGAGTGCCAAGGCGGCATGGCCGGCGTCATCTTGCCTGCCGCGGGGCGTATCGCTAGACTGCGCGCCCCCAGCGAGCACCTCACCGGGACCGCATCGATGAAAGAAGGCATTCATCCCCAGTACACCGACATCACGGTGACCTGCACCTGCGGGAACACGTTCCAGACGCGCTCCACGCTCGGCAGCAACCTCGATGTCGAAGTCTGCTCGAACTGCCATCCCTTCTACACGGGCAAGCAGAAGATCGTGGACTCTGGCGGCCGCGTCGACCGCTTCCGCAAGAAGTACGGCCTCAAGTAATCCGCGTCCGCCGGCCGTCCGGCCGTCAACTTTCCGCGACCACCCGCGTCTAATTGCCGACGGGTAGGCTTGGGGCCGCGACCCGGAGATGTCCATGCGGAACCTGCCACGCAAGCTCCTGCTATTCTTCACCGCGCTGGCGCTCGCGATGGGCCAGGTCCATTGGGCGGCCGGCCAGGGCACGTCCGCGCCGCCTCCCGCCAAGAAGGAATCCAAGGAGGTCAAGACCGCGAAGCAGCTGCACGTCCAGTTCACGATGCAGATGGGTGTGCACGACGACTACGTGCTCCAGGATTACGTGCAGCGGGTCGGCGACAAACTGGCCCGCGTCAGCGAGCGTCCGGAACTGGACTGGAAATTCACGATCGTCGATACCGACGACGTCAACGCCTTCGCGACGATGGGCGGCTATGTGTACATCTCGCGCGGCATCCTGCCTTACTTCCAGAGCGAAGCGGAACTTGCTGCCGTGCTCGGCCACGAGATCGGCCATATCACCGCCGAACACCTGAAGAGCCGGCAGCGAAAGGGCGCGCTCGCGGGACTCGCGAGCGCGGCGACCGCCATCTTCACCGGTCAGCCGGCGCTCGCCGAACTGACGAACATGGCCGGCGCCGCGCTGATCAGCGGCTACGGCCGCGAGGCCGAACTCGAGGCCGATCGGCTCGGCGCCAAGTACCTCGCCGCGGCAGGCTATGAACCCGCTGCGCTGATCGACGTGATTTCGACGCTGAAGGACCAGGACACGTTCGAACGCGAACGCGCGCGTCTCGAGAATCGCGAGCCGCGCATCTACCACGGAACGTTCGCCTCGCACCCCGATAACGACACGCGCCTCCAGCAGGCCATCGCGACCGCCGGCAAGAACTCGTCATCGGCCACCGGCAGTACCGCGAACGCCGGGGGATTCCTGCAGGCGATCGAAGGACTGCCCGTCGGCTCGAGCCGGCGCCAGGGCATGGTGCGCGACAACCGCTTCTATCACGCGGACATGCAGTTCACGCTGGCGTTTCCGCGCGGCTGGCAGATCGTCAACGAACCGGCCCAGTTGCTCGCCATCGGGCCGAACCGCGAGCATTACCTGGAGGTGCGGACCCAGGCCCCGCCGGCAGACCTGACCGATCCGCGGAATTTCGCGATGCGCGGGCTCGCCAACCGCCGGCTGGACAGGACCGAAAGCCTCGAGATCAACGGACTGAAAGCCTGGACCGGCATCGTGCGCGGCGATCCCTCGCCTTTCGGCCGGTCGACCAGCGTGCGCTACGTGATCATCTACTACAACAGCCTGATGTGGGTGTTCAAGGGCGCCAGCCGCGCCGGCACCGTTGCGCCCGCGGGCGATGCTTTCTTTCTCTCCACCGCGCAGACCTTCCGGCGGCTGAGGGGCAACGAATTCGCGCTGGCGGAACCGCATCGCCTGCACGTGCTGCGCGCAGCCGAGGGCACGACGATCGAAACACTCGCGCAGAAAGCCGAGATCAAGAAGTATCCGGAACAGCAGCTGCGCCTGTTCAACAACCTCTATCCGAAGGGCGAGCCGAAACCCGGCGACCTGATCAAGACCGTCCGTTAGGAGACTGTCCCTTTTTTCCGCAGGAAAACGGCGGACTGTCCCCGCTGCAACCCTTACCAGCCCGCGGCGCGCATGGCGATGACGAGCGCGACCAGCGCCTGGCCGCGGTGGCTCACGCGGTTCTTCTCGGCCTCCGGCATTTCAGCGGCCGTGCGGCCGTCGCCCTCGACGATGAAAAGCGGGTCATAGCCGAAGCCGCCTGCGCCGCGCAGCTCGAAGCCGATGCGGCCGGACCACGCCGCTTCTGCGACGATCGGCGCGGCATCCGCGCCGTGCCGCACGAAGGCCGTCGCGCAGCGATAGCGCGCGCCGCGCGCAGGCTGCGGCAGGCCGGCGAGTTCCGCCAGGAGCCGCTCGTTGTTCGAGCGGTCGTCCGCCTGCGGGCCCGCATAGCGCGCCGTGTGCAGGCCGGGGCGCCCGTCGAGCGCATCCACCTCGAGCCCGGAATCGTCGGCAATGGCCGGCAGGCCGGCGATCGCCGCCGCGTGACGCGCCTTGATCAGCGCGTTCGCGACGAAGCTGTCGCCGCCCTCGGCTGCCGGCGTGACTCCAAACTCGGATTGCGCGATGACTTCGAGATCGTGGCCGGCGAGGATCGCGCGCATCTCGCCGAGCTTGCCGGCATTGCCGGTCGCGAGCACGATCCGGCGCGTCACCGGCGCCTCAGGCGCGACGCGCGTCGAGCTGCAGGCCGAACAACTGCGCAATGCCGGTTGCGGCGAGATTCAGCATCGCGTCGAGTTCCTCGCGGCGGAACGCATGGCCTTCCGCAGTTCCCTGCACCTCGATGAAAGCGCCGCCGGAGTTCATCACGACATTCATGTCGGTCTCGGCCTCGACGTCCTCGGCGTAATCGAGATCGATCATCGCCTCGCCCCTGACGATGCCGACCGAAACGGCGGCAACCTGGCCGTGCAGCGGGTTGGCCGCCAGCGTGCGCCGTTCGATCAGCGTGTCCACCGCGTCCGCGAGCGCGACGAAGCCGCCGGTGATCGCGGCCGTGCGCGTGCCGCCGTCGGCCTGCAGCACGTCGCAGTCGATCGTGATGGTGCGCTCGCCGACGGCGCCGAGGTCGATGCAGGCGCGTAGCGAGCGGCCGATCAACCGCTGGATCTCCTGCGTGCGGCCGGCCTGCTTGCCGCGCGTGGCCTCGCGCGCGGTGCGGGTGTGCGTCGCGCGCGGCAGCATGCCGTACTCCGCCGTCAGCCAGCCGCGGCCGCTGTTGCGAAGGAACGCGGGCACGCCGTTCTCGACGCTCGCGGTGCACAGCACGCGGGTGCCGCCAAACTCGCACAGCACCGAGCCCTCCGCGTGCGCGGTGTAGCGTCGCGTGAAGCGCACGGGTCGCAGTTGATCGGCCGCGCGGCCCCCGCTTCGCATGAATGGCTCCGTGGACTTGTCAGTGACGCCAGACCAGGCTGGCGGCGGAAGCATTGTCGCTATGCGGGGCCGCTGCGGCTACTGCGCGTTCGGCCAGCGCCTCGAGCGAGGCAGTCCAGCCGCCATTGCCGGGCTTCCAGAATGCCGCGATTTCCGATTCCTTCAGGTTCGCCCAGACGCCGTCGGAACACACCATCAGGACGTCGCCTTCCGCCAGCGGTTGGCGCCGCGAGATCGACATCTCGGGCAGCGCGGCCTCGCCGCCGATGCAGCATTCGACGTAGTTGCGCATCGGATGTCCCTGCATTTCGTCTTCCCTGATCGAGCCTTCCCGCAGCAGATGCTCCACGTGGCTGTGGTCGCGCGTGCGCGCGATCACCGTGCCATTGCGCAGGTGATAGACCCGGCTGTCGCCGACATGGGCCCAGTAAGCCTCGCTGCGCTGCACCAGGCAGACCGCGCAGGTGGCACGCGGCCGCAGGTCCACGGCGAGCCGGGTGCCGAGCGCCACGACCGCGGCATGCGCGCGGCCGAGTGCGAGATGCAGGAATCCCAGAGGATCGAACAGCGGCTTCGGCGCCGCCCGAAACAGTTCGAGCATCACCTTGCAGCCGGTCTCCGCGGCGCGCGCGCCGTAGGCGTGGCCGCCCATGCCGTCCATCACGACGAGCAGCGCCGCGCCGTCTCCGGCCGCGACCGCAACCCGGTCCTGGTTGTCCTCGCGATCGCCGGTCAGGCTGACTTCGGCGAACTCGATTTCCACGCGCGCTCCAGCGGCGGATCGCCGCCGCCCCCTGCTAAACTGTCGCGCAGCTTACAACACCGCACCCCCGGAGACATTGATCGAATGCTGAGGAGCATGACAGGCTTCGCGCGCTGCGAGCGGGCGACCACGGCCGGGGTGCTCGCCTGGGAGATCAGGAGCGTCAATCACCGCTACCTCGAGATCAGCCTGCGCCTGCCGGAAGAGTTCCGCGCCGTGGAAGGCGAGATCCGCCGCACGATCTCGGCCGCCGCGCGCCGCGGCAAGGTGGACGCCACGCTCTATCTGCGGCCCGGCGCTGCCGGCGCGCGCGAACTGCTGGTCGACGATGCCCTGCTCGATCGCCTCATTGAGAACACGCTCGCCGTGCAGCGGCGTCTCGGCGCCCCCGGGCGCATCGATGCGGTGGACCTGATGCGCTGGCCCGGTGTCGTGCGCGAACAGGAGCGGGATCCCGCGCCGCTGGTCGCGGCATCACAGGCCCTGCTCGCAGAAACGCTGGTCGCGTTCACCGCCTCGCGCGCCGGCGAAGGCGAGCGCATCGCCGGGATGCTGGCGACGCGCGCCCGGCAGGTCGGCAGGATCATCGACGAGGTCGCGGCGCGGCTGCCCGAGGTGCAGTCGCGGATCCGCGCGAAACTCCGGGAGCGCCTGGCTGCACTCGGCGCCGAGGGCAGTCCGGAGCGGCTCGAGCAGGAGATCGCGATCCTGGTGCAGAAGATGGACGTGGCCGAAGAACTCGACCGGCTGAAGAGTCACGTCGAGGAGCTGGCCACGACGCTTGCGGCCGACGAGGCCGTCGGCCGCAAGCTCGATTTCCTGATGCAGGAATTCAACCGCGAAGCGAACACGCTGTCGTCGAAGTCGCAGGACGTCGAGACGACGCGTTCCGCCGTCGAACTGAAGGTCCTGATCGAGCAGATGCGCGAGCAGGTGCAGAACGTCGAATAGCTTCCAGCGGCTTCCGCAGATTTCCAGCAAAAGCGCGTCAAGTCTCTGAGTTTCTGGTGGTTTTGACCAGTTTCGTCCACTGGCGTCCACTCTCGTCTAAGTTAGTCTTGTAGCTCGATCTGTAGCTGATTTGTAGCTAGATCCGTAGCTGGTATTCGACGAGCAAGGCGGACGAAATGACACGCGCGAAGCTCACGGCGCTCGCCGTCGAGCGAGCTCACCGGTCCGGCGAGCCGGTGCTGATAAGCGATGGCGACGGGCTCTATCTGCGCAAGCAAACGCGCGACGGCGCGTCGTGGACGCTGCGATACCGCTTCGCCGGCAGGGAGCACTGGCTGACGCTCGGCAACTATCCCGACATGTCGCTCGCCCAGGCGCGGATCGAGGCACGCCAGGCCCGCGTGCTGCTCGACAGGCAGCAGAATCCCCTGAGCGTTCGGCGCGCTGCGCTGGCCGAGGAGCGCCAGAAGGGATCGTTCAAGGCGTTGTGCGAGGACTGGTATCGCGCCGAAGTGCAGGCGCGCGGACTCAAGCACCCGGCCGTGCCGCGCCGGTATCTCGACAGGTATCTGCTGCCCAGGTTCGGCCGACTCCCGGCAAGCGACATCACGCCTTCGGATGTCGCCCGCCTGCTGGACGGGCTTAAGGGCCGCGCTCCGACTGCGGCGAACGATCTGCTGCGCTTCGCGCGGCGGATCTTCGCCTTCGGCGTGCGCCGTCGCTTCGTGATGAGCAACCCGGCGGCCGATTTCTCGCCCCGCCTCGATGCCGGCGGCATCGAACGACCGCGCAGCCGGGCGCTGAGCTTCGACGAACTTGTACAACTGTTCGAGAAGATCCGCGGGACACCGAGTTTCGGCGAGGACAACCTGCTCGCCATCAAGCTGCTGCTGGCGCTGTGCGTGCGCAAGGGTGAATTGCTCGGCGCCCGGTGGGCGGAATTTGACCTCGACGGCAAGACCCAAGCCGGCGCCGTCTGGCACTTGCCGGCTTCACGCACCAAGACGGGTGAAAGTCTCGCTATCCCTTTGGCACCGGCCGTCGTCGGATGGCTCAATGCCCTGCACACGCTCGCCGCAGGCAGCGACTACATCTTCCCGAAGCGGCGCCGCGGCCCCCGCGAGCGGGTTCCCCACGTAGGCATCGATACCCTGAACGTAGCCTTACAGCGCGTGAAGCACGGCATGGCGCACTTCACGCTCCACGACCTCCGGCGTACGGCCCGCACGCACGTCGCGGCACTTGGCATACGGCGCGAGGTCGCCGAACGCTGCCTGGGTCACAAGCTGCGCGGTGTCGAAGGCACCTACGATCGTCATGACTATTTCGAGGAGCGTCGGTTGGCGCTCGGGCAGTGGATAGCGCTACTGCAGGATGCCGAGCGGGGAGTGCGCAAAGTGACCCCAATCACGCAGGCGGTGCGACGACGCACGTGAACCTGGCTTTACCGTCCTATTCCCAACCGCTTGGGTTTTTAGTAGAGTTAGAGGATGCCTGATGCCGACGGTCCTGCGATTCGATGGCTTGCGGGTTGTGATCTATCCAAACGATCACTCGCCCGAGCATGTTCACGTGATCGGAGCGGATTGCGAGGCGGTATTCGAGCTGCACTGCCCAGAAGGGCCGGTGACGCTGAGAGAATCCTACGGGTTCACAACGCGGCAATTGCGGCGCTTGATGGAGCAGCTTAGTGCAGAGCTGATTGAATTGTGCAGCCGGTGGAAGAGAATCCATGAGTCTGACTCACATTGACGTTCGCCGAGCCGAGAAGCGCATGCAGGCGCGCCGGAAGGGACAGCCGCGTGCAACTTCCGCCCGTTTTGATCGGCGCGGTGCACGCATTGTGGTTGGTTTGAGCAATGGCCTCGATCTGGGAATACCGGTGAATCTGGCGCAAGGCCTCGCCGACGCCAAGGCCGCCGATCTAGCCGACATCGAGATTAGTCCGACCGGTCTCGGGCTGTACTGGCCGCGCCTCGATGCGGACCTGTATCTGCCGGCGCTGATGGAAGGCGTGTTCGGCACGCGGCGCTGGATGGCGCAGCGGCTGGGAAAGTCCGGCGGCAGCTCCACGTCAATGGCAAAGCGGAAGGCAGCGCGTGTGAACGGCAAACTCGGTGGACGGCCTCGCAAGGCAGTGCCCACCTGATTCACCATTTGCGAACTGCGCATATTTGCCATGACTGACCGCTTCACGGATCAGCGCCGGCGCGTCTTCGCCCTCTTCCTATCACGATTGATCCGGTTCAGATCGAAGCCCTTCGGATCGAACACCCCGCCGATCCACCGCACCATGTCCTCGTGCTGCTCGTGTTTCCGGTCGCCGAGGATCTCCAGAAACAGCGCATAGCCTGACGGGCCGCCCACATCATCAGGCGGACAGGCGTTCTCACCGGTCAGGCATATCGGGAGAGGCAGATCCTGCGTCGCCCGAAGGGGCGGCGTGGATTCAATGACGATCCGATGCCGCCAGCCATCGCCCATGTCATAGTGATACTCGAACTCGCCACGGGCGCCCAACTCCGACACAACGGCGGCCACTGAGACACGGCGCTCGTCGCGGTAGTTGGCGATATCCGAATCCAGGCCGACCTCGTGAATCCACCAGTCCGGTGCCACCACGCTCGCGCCAACCTGGAACTCGTGCGCATGCGAATCCGTCCATCCCATGATCCACTGCAGATAGGAATGCAGGCTCGCGAGCGTCCATTGATTGGAAACCAGCACGCGCCGCCAGACGAGCGGCGCCACGTCCAGCAGTTCGACGCGCAATGCCACAGGCTGTGGCCGTGGGGGAGTCGGCAAGTCAGATCCTCGGGGATAACCGCGGCAATGAGAACATGAGGGTGCGCCTGATTGCGAGTGGGCGTGAGCGCTGTTTCCGCCGAGGACGCCCGGCCTTCACGGGTCCACCGAGTCGTGACCGACCTGCCAGCTGCGCAGGTTCGCCAGTAGCGCCCCCTTGAAATAGTCTCGTAGCGCGGTGCAGACCCTGAGCATGGCCGCTACATCTTCCCGCCGCGGACTTGCGGCGGGGCTTCCACGCTGCACCATGCGGGCAATCTGGTTGAGATTGCGGCCAATGGCCCCAAGCTCCGCGATCGACCGCCTGAACGCCACCAGCTCGTCTTTGGGGAGCGGTGTTAGGTGACGCAGATGCGCACGCACCAGCACCGATACGTAGGTCGCTGCTGCCATGCCCCGGGCAGCGGCCCGCTCCCCGAGCAGAAGCTGGTCGTCGGGCCGCAAGCGGAGATATAGGCGCGCGGCACGGGTGA
>Ga0209640_10002497_pt1 | contig 16022 bp, 17 predicted proteins | sample RifCSP10_1_FD_184018 | JGI IMG/M metagenome (GOLD analysis project Ga0209640, IMG submission 184018) | Soil microbial communities from Rifle, Colorado - Rifle CSP2_sed 10_1 (SPAdes) (version 2) | ecosystem: Environmental > Terrestrial > Deep subsurface > Rock core/Sediment | place: Rifle...
GTGCGTGATCGATTGCGGTTTCGGCACCTGGGTGCGCCAGAAGCTGCGGCTGCGCGGTATTGATTGCGCCGAGCTGGTTACGCAAAAAGGGCAGGCCGCCAAAGCATTTGTTGAAAGCGAGCTAAAAGGGAAAGCGCTCGTTATCAAAACCTACAAGACCGACAAATACGACCGCTATTTAGCCGACATATTTTACGCCCCTGCAAAGACCTCCCCCGAAGAAACGGCCACAGAAGGCGCCTTTTTGAACCAGCAACTGCTCGATAAAGACCTGGCCGTAAGGGTCGATTAAGTAAAACTACTTATTTCTTTAGGTAGATTAGCGGCTATATATGAATACGCAGGGGTTTATAATGAAAGTGTAATAAGGTGAGCTAGATCGGAATAAATCGTTGATAACGGACCGCTAAGACAAGGAGAATGTCATGAAAAACACAATAACAATATTTAAAAGAAATAATAAGAAAGCGACCCTAGTAAAAACGAAAAAAGAAAAGTCAGTGGAGGCAAATGTTTATGCCGAGCTGGTTGAGAAGAAAGCTTATGAGCTTTATGAGAAAAGAGGTGGCGAGAATGGCAATGATTGGGATGATTGGTTTAAAGCAGAAAGATTGGTGGAAGAGGAAATGATCAAAGAGGCATAGGACAACCTCAATGACAGCAGTTATGTTCAATTTTCAAAATGAGTTAAAGAAAAATTCGATTGGAATGAGGCCGGATTATGGAAGATGCAAAACTGGCCACAACGGGTACTTCCCCAAGGCTTCGGGGAGTAAAGGCGCTCATTCTTCAACTGTTGAAGGAGAACAATACCCCCCATGAGATCGCCTTGGGGACGGCCATCGGCGTCTTTATCGGCATAACGCCATTGTACGGTTTCCATCTTCTCATGGGTGTCATCGCAGCACTTCTTTTCAGCAATATTAAAAAGATCGCGATTTTCTTGGGGATGAACATTTCCGTTCCTCCCACGATCCCTTTCATCACCTGGGCAAGTTATACCATCGGACGCCTGTTCGTGGGTAAGGATTATCCTGCGCTAAGCTGGGATTCCTTCAGGTCAATTTCGTTTAATACGATTTTTCAATTTTTTTATCCATTGCTGGTCGGCAGCCTAATTCTGGGCACAGGGCTGGCCGCGTTTTTTTATTTCGTGACATTGTGGTTTATCACGAAACGAAGGGAGCAACAAAAGCAGCTAAGGAAATTGTAGAAAGTTGAGGGCTGAGCCATGTGGTGGAAATGGTTACCCTGGAGATTCGTGGTCAGAGACATCGCCCGCCGGCAGGGATTTTTAGACCCGATCAAGGTCCTATCCCAATTACAGAATTTTGCGCAGCCTTCCGAGGTCGCTGCCCCGACAGAACTCCTTCGCTCGGGCGTTGTGTTGCACGCCCGCGGGTTAATGAACAGCTTGGCGATCCAGCATAACTTGGATTGGGTTTGGCCTTATTGGGTGGAACGTCAGTATAATCCCCAAAACGCGGCGTTTATCCCAAGGTCGTTCTCATTAACCCAGATCAATCTCACTCACCGTAACTGGACAGCGGTCGGGATCCCCGATTGCAGGGAATACCCGATCGTTGATCCTAGAGGGCTGGTGACGCCACTTTATGACGGATGGTCACTTGATGCCTGGATACTTGTTCCTCAAGGGCAATCATTGATCCCTTCGCGTTCGTCCGATACAACGCAGCAACTTCTCATTAAAGATAATCTTACGGTGGTGACGAGAACGCAGCTTGGCCCGCTGTCGTTGTCTTTAAGCGTTCAAGTCGTTGGCACAAAAGAATCGCCCTTCTGTCATATCCAATATACAGGCTTGTCTCAATCAGCCGCCCAAAATGCCTGGTTGGTAGTTTCCTTAAGGCCGTATAATCCCGAGGGGGTAAGTTTCATTCACGATATTGAGCTGTTGGATAAACGCCAGGGGTGGCTGGTCAATAAAGAAACAGCCGTTTATTTCGATAAGCCGGCGGGCCAGTACGAATTTTCCTATTACCGCCACGGGGATGTGTTCAGCCGCCTGCCTTCGCTCGAAGATAAAAGTAAAGTTTACTGTAAGGTGGGGATGGCAACGGCGGCAGCGCTTTTTAAACTTTCTCCCGATGCGCCCCGTCAAGTGACGGTCCAAGTGCCACTGGGACAAAAGAAAGAACAGAAGCATCCAACGACACAACCGCCATCATTGATAACAAATTGGAATGACCACCTGCACGGCCAGTGCCAGTTAAAAGTTCCAGATGAACATTTTCAGTTTCTTTATGAGGCGGCGATAAGGACCTTGATCTTGCACTCACCCAAAGAAGTTTATCCCGGGCCGTACACGTACCGCCGTTTCTGGTTCCGGGATGCCGCGTTCATTTTGCACGCGATGTTGTGCGTCGGATTTACGGATAAGGTGCGCCGGGCCATTGATTGTTTCCCTTCGCGGCAAATGCCGTCTGGGTATTTTCTCTCCCAGGAAGGGGAGTGGGATTCAAACGGCGAGGCCCTGTGGATCATGCGCCGATTTTGCGAGATGACAGGGCTGCGTCCCGACAAGCGCTGGCTTAAAGTAACCGATAAAGCCGGCCGGTGGATCTCAAGGAAGAGGCTTGCTTCGAACGGCTCCTTAGCTCATGCGGGGTTGTTGCCGCCGGGTTTCAGCGCCGAACATCTGGGGCCCAATGATTATTATTATTGGGATAATTTCTGGGGGATCGAAGGCCTACGTGCCGCCGGTTATTTAGAAAAAACGTACGGAAATCCTAAACGTGCACGCCATTTTAATAAAGAGGCGGAAGATTTTTTCATGAGCGTCAATCAGAGCTTAGCACATGTTAAAAGGCGTTTGGAAAGGCCTGCCATGCCGGCCGCTCCGTACCGGCGAATGGACGCGGGTGCCATCGGTTCGCTCGCTGCCGGCTATCCGTTGCAGATTTTTGCCGCTCACGACCCGCGGCTTCTGGACACGGTTGAATATTTAACACAGCATTGTTTTATGGACGGCGGCTTTTTCCATGATATGACGCATTCGGGCATCAATCCTTATTTGACCTTGCATATCGCCCAGGTGCTTTTGCGCGCGGGAGACCCGCGGTATTTCGAAATGATGAGCGTAGTGGCCAAGCTTGCTTCCCCAACAGGACAGTGGCCGGAAGCCATCCATCCGATCACCAAAGGCGGATGCATGGGAGACGGCCAGCACGTGTGGGCCGCAGCGGAATGGATTTTAATGTTAAGGAACTGTTTTGTCAGGGAAGAAGGTGAGCGGTTGATCTTGTGCTCGGGGATCCTGCGCGTTTGGCTGGAGAAGAAACAAGCCATGTCATTCGGCCCGGCGCCGACGCGATTCGGCACCATCCAAATTTCCGTTAAGCCGCTGGGACATAGCATCCTGGTTGAATGGAAAGGGAGCTGGTTCTCTAAAGAACCTCCCATTGATATTCAGCTGCCTGGGTTTGTGAAAGTGACGGCAGGGCCAGGGGCCCTGGCTCTTGAGTTAAGTGATGGGGATAAGCGATGAAAATTCTCATGATGACCAATACGTACACGCCGATGATTGGAGGGATCGAGGAATCCATCCGTTCCTTTACGGGCGAGTTTTCTAAGCTTGGGCATGAGGTCGTTGTGATCGCCCCACAAGCCGCGGGCGCGCCGCCCGATGAAAAAGGCGTGATCCGTTTGCGTGCCATCCAGAAATTCAGCCACACGGATTTTTCGATCGCCCTGCCGATGCAAACGTTGCTGCCTAAACTGATGAGAACGTTCACGCCGGATATCATCCACAGTCATCACCCTTTTTGGATGGGGGACGTTGCCCTGCGTTTGAGCCGGCAATATAGTATTCCGCTTATTTTTACGTATCACACCATGTTCGAGCAGCATATGCACTATCTGCCGTTGCAGAATGAAGGAATCAAGCGTTTTATCATTGAACTTTTTACCGGTTATGCGAATTTGGCCGACCAGGTGGTCGTGCCCAGTGAAAGCGTGCGCGATATTCTGTTGGAACGCGGCGTTAAAACGCCGATGGCGGTTGTTCCAACGGGTGTGAACCTGCAGCGATTTTCCCGGGGAGACGGAGGCATTATCCGCAAGCGTTTCAATATCTCTTCCGAGGCCGCGCTTATCGGTTATATCGGCCGTTTGGTTTTAGAAAAAAATTTAGATTTTTTGGCGCGAAGCGTTGCGGAATATATGAAAAAGGATCATACAGCACATTTTTTAGTAGCCGGTAAGGGGCCGTTGGAGGGAGACATCAAAAGGATATTTGATGAAGCAGGGCTTGGCAAAAGGCTCCATCTGGCAGGATTACTGAACGGTCAGGATTTGGTTGATGCATATTACGCTATGAATATTTTTGCATTCGCTTCTTTAAGTGAAACGCAGGGGGTTGTGCTTGTTGAAGCAATGGCCTGCGGTGTTCCGGCGGTAGCTATCGATGCTCCTGGCGTACGTGAGGTTGTCAAAGACAGTACCAACGGTCGGCTGATCCCAAAGGAAAACAAAAATGATTTTATCGAGGCATTGTCGTGGTGTCTGAAGCGCCCGCCTGGCGAAATGCGCCGGATGAAACAAAACGCCATTGATACAGCGGTGCCGTTTGCCGTTGAGCTTTGCGCCTCCCGGATGCTCAAAATTTACGAGGAAGCCCGGGGCAGAGAATGTGTTTCATCGGAGCAAAAGGATAATGCTTGGTATGCTTTGGCGAGCCGTCTCAAAGTTGAATGGAACATGTTTAAAAACATGATGGAAGCCGGCGGCGCGGCCATGACAGAGGTATCGTTAAAACCGAAGCAACCAGTGGCAAAGAGATCAAGGGGTTGGTTGGCGCAGTTGTCGGGGCTGCTTAATCGAAGCGAGTGGTCCACAAGACTGTTGCGCCTCAATCGTTCTGAGCAGACGGAAACGCAGCCCGGAGTTGTGCTGATACAGATCGACGGCTTTTCCATGACCCAGCTTAAACAAGCGTTTGCCAACAGGGAAATGCCCTTTCTTAAAGGGCTTCTCCAAAAAAAATATTATCGGCTTTATTCTTTTTATCCAGGGTTGCCATCGAGCACACCATCGGTCCAGGGAGAGCTGTTTTACGGCATCAAGCAATGCGTGCCGGCTTTTTCGTTTAAGGACACAAAAACTGGCCGTATTTTTCGGATGTATGACAGTGAGGCGGCCGTAGAGATCGAGCAGCGGCTGGCCAAGCAAGGGGAGGGTTTGTTGAAGGGAGGCAGTTCGTATTCGAATATTTTCTCCGGCGGTTCCGAAGAATCCCATTTTTGCGCCACGCTCTTGGGATGGGATCGGATATGGAAGGACATCAATCCCATTAATTTAATTATATTGGCTTTGACCCACCTACCATCATTTGTGCGTATGTGCGTATTGACGGCATACGAGATGTTCTTAGGGGTTATTGATTTCTGGCGCGGCCTTTATGAAGGGGAGAATTTCAAGAAAGAATCGAAGTTCATTTATCTTCGTGCGTTGATCTGTATTCTGCTGCGGGAGTTGGTGACGGTCGGGGCGAAGATCGATATCACCCGCGGGTTGCCGATCATCCATTTGAATTTTTTGGGTTATGATGAGCACGCCCACAACCGTGGGGCTTCATCGAAATCCGCCCATTGGGCGTTGCGGGGTATCGATCATGCTATTGAGCGCATCTATCGTAAGGCCTTACGCTCTGCCCGCCGCAGTTATGATGTTTGGATCTATTCCGATCATGGCCAGGAAGATACAGTTTCCTATGCAGTGAAATATGGTAGAAGCGTTCAAGAAGCCGTGGCCGAGGTTTTTAAAGAATTCGGCGCGACCGACGGCTTATCCCATCACCAGGAGAGGAAAGGCGTACAACTGCATCGTGCCCGGCTTTTAGGTTTTCCTTTCATCGAAAAAATGTTCGGTAACATGGAGCGAACACAGAAAGATTCCCCACCGGAGGGACTTGTAGTGACGGCCATTGGACCAACGGGGAATATTTATTTGCCGCAACCGTTCGATGAGGAGCAAAAGAAGTCCTTTGCTAAAAAGTTGGTTGAAACGGCGAAAATACCCGTTGTTATGGTCCCGTTGGGCCAAGGGGAGATTTATGTCTGGACCGAAGAGGGGGAATTTATCCTCCCGCGGGATGCCGGAAGGATTTTGGGAGGAGACCATCCTTTTTTAATGCAGGTGACGCAGGATCTGATCAGGGTATGTCATCATCCCGATGCGGGAGATTTTACCTTTATGGGATATAGGCCCGGCAAACAGCCGATGACTTTTCCGGTTGAAGACGGCGCTCACGCCGGGGTCGGCCCGGAAGAAACGAATGCCTTTGCTCTACTTCCGATCGATGTCATTAAGATGCTGCCGGAGCGAAGATATTTGACGCCGATGGACCTGCGCCATGGGGTCTTCCGGTTTTTGAAACGCCCCATGCTGCAGGAACCGAAGAAAGCGTCAGGTATTTTTGTCCCTGCGAAGGCCGCTGCCGCATCCGAGACTGTACGCATCATGACGTATAATGTGCACGGCTGTATCGGCATGGACGGGAAGATCTCTCCCGAGCGGATCGCGCGCGTCATCGGGAGGCATCAACCGGATATTGTTGCGCTTCAGGAATTGGACATGCAGCGCAAACGCACCGGTGGCATCGACCAACCGCACGTGATTGCCAAGCAGCTGGAGATGATGTACCATTTTCATCCTTCTATCCAGGTTGAGGAGGAACATTACGGTAACGCGGTCTTGAGCCGTTATCCAATGGAGCTTATCCGCGCAGGGCGGTTGCCGGGTAGGATCAAAAATTCGATGATGGAACCAAGGGGAGCGGTTTGGACGGCCATTAACGTGGCGGGACAATGGATCCATTTTTTTAATACGCACCTAGGCCTTTTCCCCCAGGAAAGGATCCTTCAGGCGAAATCATTGCTGGGCTCGGAATGGCTGGCCCATCCGGCCTGCGCAGGGCCGGTCGTCCTGTGCGGCGATTTCAATGCGTTGCCCAATTCGCAGCTGGTTCGCCAAATCAAGAAAATTCTTTGCGACGCCCAGGCAAAACTTAAGGATCACGATCCGCGCCCAACATGGTTCAGTCGCTATCCCATGGGCAGGATCGATCATGTGTTTATCAGTCCAGGCATCGAGGTGACGCATGTTGAGGTGTCGGGAACGGACCTGGATAAGCTGGCCTCGGACCATCTGCCGTTGATTGTTGATCTGAAGATCCCCATAAAGGGGGCCTTTAAAGAAAGAGAAAATAAGCTTATTTTATCCGAGATACTAAAATGAAAGAAAATGCTATGAACAAAAAAATCGTCTTTATATTATGCATTTTTAATATTCTTATTTTCTCAAGGGCGCAAGGGCAGGAAGATCCAAAATCGACTCCTCAAGCGATAGATTCTCAGATGATTGATCAGTGTATGAGTTTTCAGCACGGCATCATGGTGCGATGTCTCCGGACAGGCATAGAAACTTTCGAAGAAGATGAGAAGACAAATTTATTTTTAAGCAAGGACCTGGATGAATCCCTGAAGTGGGAGGCCCCCGAAGAAGCCCTTGAAGAAACAAGTCCATTTCCCGCTGACGCTGCGTCACAGGAGCAGGGCAAGATCATTTATGGGCAACATTGCCTGCCTTGTCACGGCGTTTCGGGCCGCGGCGATGGCCCGATGGCACAGTATCTTGGCAAACGCTTGGCTGATTTAAACAAGTCGAGTCTTAAAGAAGCCACAGATGGGGCGCTTATGTGGAAAATCACTGAAGGCGGCTGGCCCATGCCGGCATTCAGCGCGGGAGATGCATTGAGCCGGGAAGACATCTGGCACGCCATTAACTATATCCGCGCGTTGTCGCAGATTAAATAAAGGAGGATGCCATGGACACAAAAACGCTTATTAAAAATTTAAACGAAGACCTGGCCAATGAATACAGCGCGATCATCCAATACATTAGTTATGCCGCCAAAGTGACCGGGCCGTACCGCCCTCAACTATCACAGTTTTTCCTGACCGAGGTGGCGGATGAACAAAGGCACGCCCAGTTTTTGGCGAATAAAATCGTTGCGATGGGCGCGGAGCCCAACACAATCCCCTTTCCTGTTAGAGCAGCTAAAACGAACAGGCAGATGATGGAAGCCGTATTGGAGGCTGAAATGAAGGCCGTCAAAAGTTATACCCAACGCGCCAAAGAAGCCGAGGTCCTTGGGGATAAGGGATTGTCGGTGCAGCTCGAAGATATGATCCGTGATGAAAGCAGCCATGCGGAGGAGACCGAGCGCATCTTAAGGGATTGGCCGATTTGAGTTGAGAAAAGGGAAGCGGAGGAGAAAATGTTAAAGACCTATAAACTTAGTGACGGCAGGCTTGTTGAATCGGATGTACCGAGCGCCGTGGTGCTCGTTTATGCTCATCCTAATGAGCAGGAAAAAACGCATCTGATCAAGCAAGAACTGGTCGCTGCCCACGCGCTCAGTTCTTCGTTGGACCCGGATGAACTGGGAAGGGTGGATTTTGAGGCCAACCACCTTTCGGCCATTATCAAGAACCCCAAGCGTTATCAAGCCAAAGACCATTTTCTGCTGAAAGTTTCTTCCATCGGCTTATTTCTTTTCGCGGACAAATTGATCATTGTGCACACCAAAGAAGACGGTTTTTTTGAAGAGTCGGCGTTCCAGCGGGTCGGGTCCGTTCAAGATGTTTTTTTAAAGGTCATTGCGAACACCATCTTTCATTTTCACGAGCATTTGCGCGTCATCCAGAAGATCTCCGATGAGTTGGATGAGGCCATTCAGCAAGCCGTTTCCAATAAAGACCTTTTCAATATGTTCCGGCTGGAGAAAAGCCTTGTCTACTACGTCAATGCCATCAGCTCTAACAACAAGGTTATCGATAAGTTAAAGCTTAATGCATCAAAGATCGGGTTTTCACAGGAAGCCAGGGAGTCTCTGGAGGAGATCTTTATTGAAAATACGCAGTGCCATGAACAAGCCAATACCTACACCGATGTTTTATCGAATTTGATGGACGCCTTTGCCTCGATCATCAACAATAACCTTAACGTCCGCATCAAAACGTTCACCATTTTATCGTTATGCATCATGGTGCCCACCTTTATCGTCAGCCTTTTCTCCATGAATGTAGCGTTGCCGCTGTCTCAAACGGGGACGTTGATGCCCTTTTGGGTGATTGCAGCACTTGCGTTCGCTTCGGTAGTCATGATCTTTTTATTTTGGCATTACCGAAAGTGGTGATTCCCCTTGCGTGTCTACGTAGTACTACCGATTAAGCTGCGTAGAGCAGACAATATATTGATTTTTCCTCTAAATCTATAATAAAGCTGGAAATAGGGAAGCGGAGAAAGGAGGGCGTGAGATGAAAAAACTCACCGGAATCATCCTCCTTAGCGGTTTAATCGCCGCTTTCAATATCAAAGCAGAAAGCGAAGTGACTGATTTAAAATGGGAAACGTGCGTCAGCGAACGGGCCGGCGTTTCTTTCTTGTGCGATCCCTCCTGGAAGCTCAATCAGCAGGGGCGAACGCTCACCATCACGATTGCCGAGGAACCCAAAGTAACAATGGTTGTTGAGGAAACCGAGCAGGCGGTCCATTTTATGAGCGAATTGTCGCGCTCAGGGCTCGAGAGCATGGGCCGTTACGCGCCGGGTTTTCACATCGAGCGCTTTCGCCATTGCGAGCGTGAGACGGTCAAGGTCAACGGTTATCTGAAAGATGATCCCGCCACCCGTGTTTCGGATTTTTATTTGCTGGACCATTTACATCTTCACGCCGTTAAATTTAGCGTAACCCCCCAAGAGGTTTGGGAAGATTATAAGTGGGTTGTCAAAAAGATTGTCGACAACATAGAGTTCCGCGGGTACGAACTACCGCTTAAGTTCACAACCGAAGAAACGGATGAAACGTGTGAGGAGTTGATATCAACTCAACCGAATTGAGTTCATTTAAAATTGTCCGTAAAAAAAGGAGGAAGCTATGAAAATCATCCCATGGAAAGAAAGAGAAACAGGGTTGGATGTGTTCCAGGATATTGAAGACATCCAAAGGGAGATGAACCGTTTGTTTGATTTCTCCCTGCACCGCCCTTTGAAAGCGGGAAACGGCGGGAAACTCTGGGCACCGGCGGTCGACGTCGTTGATGAAAAAGACGTGATCAAGGTGAAGGCCGATTTGCCGGGGTTGAAGAAGGAGGAGATCGAGGTAACGGTGGACAACGATACGCTGTGCATCAAGGGTGAGAAGAAACAGGAAAAGGAGATCAAAGAAAAAGATTACATCCGGTCAGAGCGTTATTATGGGTCTTTCAACCGTTCCTTCACGCTTCCGGCCAGTGTTGATCCGCAGAAAGTGAACGCCAGCTACAAAGATGGGGTTCTTGAGATCACGCTTCCCAAAAAGGAAGAAGCCAAGAAAAAAGAAGTGAAGGTGGAGATCAAATGAGCGATGTATGAAGGGGCTTTTTAGGGAAAGGAGCGTGCGATGATTAGGGAAAGTGGAAAAACACAAAAGGTCAAGGCATTGGTTCAAAACCCCGAAAAAGCCCCTTATCTGAAGCAACTTGGTAAGCTTTACATGATTTCAAGAAGTGAGGAACCGTTTAGGGACCGTCAAGAAGCCGGACGGTTGCTTGCGCAAACACTTTTAAGATACCATGGTGAAAAAACAGTTGTTTTAGGCATCCCCCGCGGTGGGGTTGTGGTTGCCAATGAAATTGCAAACGTTTTGAGTGCGCCATTGGATGTGGTCTTTGCCCATAAGCTCGGGGCGCCTGAAAACCCCGAGCTGGCCATGGGGGCCGTTACGGAAAACGGCGCGTTGTATCTTAACGAAAGAATAACCTCACGGCTTATCATCCTTCCGGAATACATCGCTGCCGAAAAAGAGCGGCAGTTAAACCATATCAAACAAAAGAGCGCTTTATTCCGCCGGCTGCGGCCGAAGATCCCTTTGAAAGGAAAGACAGTTATTATCACCGATGACGGGGTGGCAACAGGAGCGACCTTGCAAGCGGCGTTGTGGAGCGCGCGGATGGAGAAGCCGAAAAAACTTATTGCCGCTGTCCCGGTCGGCCCCGAGGAAACCCTCAGGCAATTGAGCGTTGACGCTGATGAAATGGTTTGTCTGCGGGTACCGGCCTTTTTAACGGCCATCGGGCAATTTTACATTCATTTTGGTCAGGTGGAAGACAGCGAGGTTCTAGAAATGCTTAAAAGAAGCGTCAAGAGGAGACGAAACCATGAACATAGAAACGCTTGAAAACGCCGTTCATTTAGCCAAGACAGTCGGGTACTCTTTTATCGCCACCACGAATGTGAAGAAAGTCCCTCATATCAGCTTGGTTTCGGATATCGACATTGATTTTCAGGGGCGCCTGGAGGTTACCGGCTGGTTCTGTCAATTCACCTCGGCCAATCTGGAAGTGAACAGAAACGTCACTGTTGTCGTTTGGGACCCGCGAAACGATATCGGTTACCAGATCACTGGGGAGATGGAAAGGGTCGATGAGGTGGAAAGGCTCAACGGTTACGCCTTCGGCCTTGAACAGGAAAAGCCGATGCCTCAGGTTGAGAGAATGCTCCATATCAAGGTTCATAAAATCCTGGACTTTAAAAAGGCGCCGCACATGGATGTTGAGATGAAAGGGTAACCGGGATAGGGGGTATACTATGGAAAATTCACCGATAGCGCAAAAAGGGCAGTATGAAGTCGAGATCCAAACAAATAGTGGCGCAGTCCTTAAAGCGGACTTGACCATTCCCGCAAATGTCAAAGGCGCCGTGCTTTTTGCCCACGGCAGCGGCAGCAGCCGCTTCAGTTCCAGGAACCGTTTCGTGGCCGAGCAGTTGCAACGCGCCAGCTTTGCGACACTTCTCCTGGACCTTCTAACCCATGAAGAAGAATTGTTGGACAGGGTAACGGCCAAATACCGTTTTGATATTGAGTTTTTGACGCAAAGGTTGCTGGCGGCCACCGATTGGCTGAAGAACAATACAACGCTGGCGGACCATTATTGGGGGTATTTCGGTGCCAGCACCGGGGCCGCGGCCGCGCTCAAAGCATCGGTAGAACGGCCCAATGAGATCAAGGCCGTCGTTTCGCGGGGCGGGCGCACCGATCTGGCCAATGACTCAATGCCCCGCGTGAAAGCGGCCACGCTTTTCATCGTTGGCCAGCTGGATTGGGAAGTGAAAAAGCTCAATCACAAATCAATGATTCTTCTTCACTGCGAAAAGGCCATTGAAGTTGTGCCCAAAGCCGGGCATCTCTTCGAAGAGCCGGGGGCCCTGGAAGAGGTCGCGCTGTTGGCCGCCGACTGGTTCAAGAATTACTTGAAAGGCTAGGAAGGAGGGAGGCCATGAAAAAACGGGACATATTAAAAGTTTACAGGCCGAGAAATACGTCAATCGAAAATATGACCGTTGTTTTCAAGTCCTCAACGCACAATAAATCGGTGCCGTTAGCAAACAACAAAGGATTGTTTAAAAAGGGCCATATTTTGGAAAAACATGAAAGCGCATTGTTAAACCGAAAGGAGCCGGCCATGCCTATCAAACACCTAAAAAAGTTTTTGGATGATAAGAGGATCAAATATGAAGTCATCCCGCACACCACTCAATATACCGCCCAGGGGGTTGCTCAAGTTGCCCATATCTCCGGTAAGGAGATCGCCAAGACGGTGATGGTCAAACTGGATGGGAAAATCACGATGGTTGTCATTCCCGCTTCAACGAAGGTCGACCTTGAGCTGTTGAAGCAAGAAACGAGGACCAGGGAAGTTCAATTGGCCAACGAAGACGATTTCAAGGAAATATTCCCTGATTGCGAGATCGGGGCGATGCCGCCTTTCGGGAATTTGTACAAGATCGGTGTGTACGTTTCTAAAAGATTGGCGGAAGACGAGGAGATCGCCTTCAATGCCGGCAATCACCACGAGCTCATCAAGATGAAATTCAGCGACTTTAAAAAGCTCGTCAAGCCCAAGATGCTGGATGTCACTTATGGTTCGAGCAAGCAGGAGGTAGCTTCTAAATCATGCTGCGGTTGATTGTCAGGCAAGTTCCAGGCAGGGCGAAATGAAGGGCGGGCGCTAAACGCAGGTGCTCCCCACTTTTTAGGATTAGTCCACCCTTTTAACCCGCCGGTGTGGTAGAATAGATACAAGATTAGGGGATTTCAAGCCGCAGGACAACTAACCTGGCGGCTTTTTTCTTTTAGGCATTTCCCCGAAGGAGCCCATATCAAAAAAATAATGACGTCCCAAAAGGGAAGAAAGTGCAAGCACCCGGGGTGCAAGCAGAAGCTCAACATATACAACCACGAGATCTATTGCCACGTTCACGGCAGCTTTTCATCGCACGAACGCATCGCCAAAGTGAAAAAGTAGGAGTTTAAAAATCAGGGGACAGGTACCGCAAGGGATTGGGCAAAGTAATACTTGACAATACTTATATTGCCAAGTATACTTTTGGCAGGTGAGCGATATGATGAAACCCATTACCTTAAAACTGGAAGAATCCCAGATCAAGCTTCTGGAAACTGTTTCTAAGGAAACGCACATCCCTAAATCCGCGCTGATCCGCCAGGGGATCGCGCTCATTATCAAACAACACAAAGAAGACATCGTCTCCGCTGACCTACAGACGGAAATCCAAGCCCTTCTCAAGGAAGACAAGACCCTTCTTAAACGCTTGGCGTAAGATGCGCTATCTTTATCCCAATCAGGTTATTTATCTCCACAAAGAGATCATTAAGGCCATCGGCGGCTTACCGGGGGTGCGCGATAAAGGTCTTTTGGAATCGGCTGTTTACCGGATGCAGGCTTCTTTTGGCGGGCAAGATCTCTATCCTGATCTTTTTTTGAAAGTCGCGGTTTTGGGCCATTCATTGATTTCCAATCACCCTTTCGTTGACGGCAACAAACGGGTGGGGTATGAAGCCATGCGCCTGATGCTGCGCTTGAACGGTTATGACATCAAGGCGTCCGTTGATGAGAAGTATGATTTCGTCATGGCCATCGCGGGCAAAAAGATGGATGAGCAGACAATCGCCGCATGGCTTAAAGACCATTGCAGGGAAAAGTAAGAAGCAATAGCTAACAAGCAAATCCCGCTAAAACCTTTCTAGTACCCCGTCACATAAATTCTTAAGCCGCTCCTATTAGAAAACGAGTGGGTACTGTGCCCAACTTTATGTTACGATGCACTAGGCATTTAGCGGGATTTTTGTTAATATAAGAAAGAAAAAAAAGACTTCGGGTTACCGGTTGCCAGTTACCTGTTTCCAGTAATGTCGGGTAACCGGTAACAGGTAACCAATATTGTGGTAGCCCCAAATGTTTATTTAGGGAGGATATTATGAAAGAATTCTTTGTAGGCCTGTTGGTTCTATTAATGCTCTTATTTTTGAGCGTGGTTGGGGTATTTTTACTGCCCTTCATCGTGGTCTTGGGATTTTTCCTCAAATGGCTCATCACCGTTGCCTTGTTCATCTTCGCCATCTGGCTTCTGGGCGCGACCACTTTGTGGGTGATGGGGAAGGTGAAAGAGAAGGGAAAGTAGAATTACGCGGAAAGGGTTTAACAGATGAATAAAATCATCTTTCCTTTAGTTTTGATTTTGGCTGCGGCCGTTGCGTACGCGCAGGACACGCAGCAGGTGGTCAGTGAATTGGCCCAGGTTTACACGGGTGGCGCTTCCCAGAACGGCCTGATCGGCGGCTTTAGCGTGAGTGCTTTGGTCGCAACGCTTATCTTCGGCGCGATCGGTTTTGTTGCCTTTAACTACGGCCGGAAGAATTCCGAGTTTAAGCCGATGGTCATCGGCATTTGCTTAATGGGCTATCCCTATTTCGTGAAAAGCACGCTGACCATATTACTCATCGGTGTCGGCCTCACGGCCGGGCTTTATTTCTTTCGGGAATAAGGGTATCGATAATTTTATTGTATTCCCTGCAATATGTGCCACAATAGCTAAAATAATAACGATAAAATAAGGGTATTTATGAATATTCAACAAAGTAATTTTTACGGCCTCGGCATCGCGCCGCAGCTTTTAGAAACGCTTCTGAAATTAAAATTTCACACGCCCACACCTATCCAGCACCAGGCGATCCCTATCGCGCTTGAGGGCAAGGACATCATCGGCATCGCGCAGACCGGTACAGGCAAGACCATGGCCTTCGGCATCCCGATGCTGCAGCGGCTCACGGCCCACAAGGGCAGAGGGCTGGTGTTGGTCCCGACCAGAGAGCTCGCCGTGCAGGTCAAAGAAGCGATTGACAAGATCGCGCACGCCTTCCATTTGAGGACCGCTGTTTTCATAGGCGGTGACCCTATCCACCTGCAGATCAAAGCCCTGCAACGTGACCCAAGAGTTTTGATCGCCACCCCGGGCCGGTTGATTGATCTGGTGGAGCAGCGCAAGTTGAATCTGGGCGATGTCTCCATCCTTGTCTTGGATGAGGCGGACCGCATGCTGGACATGGGCTTTGCCCCGCAGATCGAGCGGATCTTGCGCATGCTCCCGCGGGCGCGCCAGACCATGCTTTTTTCGGCGACCATGCCGCAGATGATCTTAAAAATCGCCGCACAGCACATGAACGTCCCGCTGCAGGTTGAGGTCGCGCCTTCCGGAACGGCGCCTGCCCAGGTCACGCACGAGCTTTTTATCGTCCAGAAAGAAAAGAAGATGGATCTTTTGAAGAAAACGCTGGAGAAATACCGCGGCTCGGTCCTTATGTTCTTCCGGACCAGGCGCGGGGCTACCCGGACGACCAAATCCATCCGCAACATGGGGTTTAACGCTGCCGAGATCCATTCGGACCGAACCCAGGCGCAGCGGCAACGGGCCTTGGAGGCGTTTCGTTTGGGCAAAATACGGATACTGGTGGCGACCGACATCGCCTCCCGCGGCATTGACGTCACCGGCATTGAGCTCGTCATTAACTATGATCTGCCGGATGAAACGGAAAATTACGTGCACCGCATCGGGCGTACGGGACGTGCCGGCCGCGCCGGGCACGCCATATCTTTTGCCATG
>Ga0209640_10002498_pt1 | contig 16020 bp, 12 predicted proteins | sample RifCSP10_1_FD_184018 | JGI IMG/M metagenome (GOLD analysis project Ga0209640, IMG submission 184018) | Soil microbial communities from Rifle, Colorado - Rifle CSP2_sed 10_1 (SPAdes) (version 2) | ecosystem: Environmental > Terrestrial > Deep subsurface > Rock core/Sediment | place: Rifle...
TCCGGCAGAGGTCGCCGAACGGGCAGGCCGGCGAGAGCGCCAGGCGCAGCGTCGTCACCACGTCGGCGGCGTCGAGTCCACTGCCGTCGGAGAAGGTCACGCCGTCGCGGAGTCCGATCGTCCACGTCTTGCCGTCGCGCGACGCCGCCGGCAGCGCGGCGGCGAGCTCGGGCACCGGCGCGAGTCGGTCGTCGAGGCGATAGAGCGCGTCGTAGAGCAGCGCTTGGATGCGCGCCGCCCCGGGATCGGTGGCCGGCGGCAGGAATCCTCCGGGCTCGCCGGCGAGGGCGAAGCGCAGGACGACGACGCCGTCGTCGGTGGGGCTGGGCCGGGGCGAGGGCGTCGAAGCCGGCGTCGGCGTGGGCGCCACGGTCGAGGTGCAGCCCCCCAGGACGAACGCCACGGCGAGGGCGACCCCCGCCGCGCGCTTCACTGCGGGCAGGGCGTCTCGGCGCCGGTCATGGCCCGCCAGCGGAGATCCGGCTGTCGCGCCGCGGTGGCCTCGTCGAGGCGACGGACGGGCGCCGAGTGGGGCGCGCCGATCACGAGGTCGGGGTCTTCATGCGCCTCGCGGGCGATCTCGATGAGCGCCTCGGCGAAGGCATCCAGCGTCTCCACGGACTCGGTCTCCGTGGGCTCGATGAGCAGGCACTCCTCGACGATGAGCGGGAAGTAGATCGTGGGTGGGTGGTAGCCCTTGTCGATGAGGCGCTTGGCCACGTCGAGCGTGCGCACGCCGGTGGCCTCCTTGAGCGGCCGGGCCGTGGCCACGAACTCGTGCTTGCAGGGTCGGTCGAAGGGGATCTCGTAGGCACCTCCGAGGCGCGACTTCAGGTAGTTCGCGGCGAGCACGGCATCCTCGCTGACCTGGGCCAGTCCCGTGCCGCCGTGGGCCCGGATGTAGGCGTAGGCTCGCACCAGGACGCCCGTGCTGCCCTGGTAGGCGCGCACGCGGCCGATGGACTCCGGCCGCTCGCCGGGGCGCTCGAGGCGGAAGCTGCCGTCCGGCTCGCGCAGCACCAGCGGCGACGGCAGGTAGGGCAGCAGCGCCTCACCCACGCCGACCGGCCCGGCGCCCGGACCGCCGCCGCCGTGAGGGGTGCTGAACGTCTTGTGCACGTTGAAGTGCATGACGTCGAAGCCGGCGGCGCCGGGTCGGAACTTGCCCAGCACGGCGTTGAGATTCGCGCCGTCCATGTAGGCCAGGGCGCCCGCGGCGTGGACGGCGTCGAGCAGCTCGACGATGCGGTCCTCGAAGAGGCCGAGCGTGGACGGGTTCGTGAGCATCACCGCGGCGGTGCGCGGCGAGAGCGCCGCGCGCAGCGCGTCGAGGTCCACGCCGCCGCGCTCGTCGGAGGGCACGGTGACCGTCGTGAAGCCGGCCATCGAGGCGGTCGCGGGGTTCGTGCCGTGGGACGAGTCGGGCACGATCACCTCGCGCCGGTCGTGGTCGCCGCGCGCCTCGTGGTAGGCGCGGACCATGAGGATGCCGGTCAGCTCGCCGTGCGCCCCGGCCGCCGGCTGCAGCGTGACCGCGGCCATGCCGCTGATCTCCTTGAGCGCCTCCTCCAGCTCCCAGAGCAGCTGGAGCGTGCCCTGGGCCAGTGCGTCGGGCGCGAGCGGGTGCAGTTTGGCGAAGCCGAACAGCCGCGCCGCCCACTCGTTGATCTTGGGGTTGAACTTCATGGTGCACGAGCCGAGCGGGTAGAAGCCCGAATCGATGCTGTAGTTCAGGTGCGAGAGGTTGACGAAGTGGCGCACCACCTCCGCCTCGTTCAGCTCCGGCAGTGCCGGTGGCATGGCGCGGCGATGCTCGACGGGGATGTCCTCGAGCGCATCGGCGGGCGGGTGCGGGACCTTGCCCTCGCCGCGGCCCGGCCGCGAAAGCTCCATGAGCGTGGGCTGCAGCATCGGTCCCAGCGCGGTGCGCGGGCCGAGCTCGGGACCGATCGTCATCTCGATGCGCGGAGCGGTCATCGGGCCACCTCTGCCGGGACGCGCCCGGCGGCGCCCAGCTCTGCCGCCAGCGCGGCTGCGAAACGCGCGATATCGTCGCTGGTGGTCACCTCGGTGGCGCACACCAGGAGCGCGTCTCGCAGGAGCAGATCGTCGGGGTACCAGCGCGCGAGCGGCAGGCCGGCCAGCACGCCGCGATCGAGCAGCGCGGCGTGGACGCGCTGCGCGCCGGGGACGTGCACCGCGAACTCGTTGAGGTACGCGGCGCGGTGGACGCGCGGCGCCCCGGCGACGCGCAGCGCCCGTTCCAGCTCGCGGGCCTTGGCGGCCCCGCCGGCGGCCACGTCGCGCAGGCCGTGCGGGCCGATCGTCGCCAGGTAGACCGTGGCGGCCAGGGCGCACAGCGCCTGGTTGGTGCAGATGTTGCTGGCCGCCTTCTCGCGCCGGATGTCCTGCTCGCGCGCGCGCATGGTCATGACGAAGGCGCGCCGGCCGTCGAGGTCGGTCGTCCTGCCCACCAGCCGGCCGGGGATCTGGCGGATCAGTGCGTCGGTGGTGGCCAGCACGCCGAGGTACGGGCCGCCGTACATCGGCGCGATGCCCAGCGGTTGGCCCTCCCCGGCGGCGATGTCGGCACCGTATGCCCCGGGGGGCGCCAGCACGGCCAGCGAGACGGGCTCGACGACGGCCACGAAGAGAGCGCCCGCGGCGTGGGCGAGGCGCGCCGCTTCGGCCATCGGTTCCAGGAGGCCGAAGACGTTCGGCTGGCCGAGGACGACGCCGGCCACGGGCGCCCCGGCGGCCAGCGACCGTTCCAGCTCGGCCAGGTCCGTGGTGCCGTCGGCGAGCGTGGGCAGCTCGTCGAGGACCAGCCCGGCCGGCGTGAAGTAGGTGCGCGTCGTGTCGAGGTAGTGGCGGTGGACGGCGTGGGAGACGAGGACGCGCCCGCGGCGCGTGGCGCGCACGGTCATCAGGGCGGCCTCGGCCGTGGCCGCCGCTCCGTCGTAGTGCGAGGCCGAGACCACGTCGAGCCCGGTCAGCTCGGCGAGGAGCGACTGGTACTCGTAGATCGTCTGCAGCGTGCCCTGGCTGATCTCCGGCTGGTAGGGCGTGTACGCGGTGTAGAACTCGCCGCGCGAGAGGATCTGGTCCACTGCGGCGGGGATGTAATGGCGGTAGACGCCGGCGCCCAGGAAGCTGGCCAGGTCCACACGGTTGCGGGCCGCCAGGCGCTCCAGGCGAGCCGCCAGCTCGAGCTCGGGCTCCGGGCCCGGCAGGTCGAGCCCGTGCGCCCGGACGGAGGCCGGGATGTCGGCGAAGAGCGGCTCGACCGAGTCCAGGCCCAGCGCGGCCAGCATCCTCGCGCGGTCGTCGCCCGTGTGCGGTCCGTAGGGCATCGCGTCAGCCGGCCCTGATGAGCTCGCGATAGGCGTCGGCATCCTTCAACGCATCCACCTGGGCCGCATCGGCGACGCGCAACTTCACCATCCAGCCGTCGCCGTAGGGGTCGCTGTTGACGAGCTCCGGGCGGCCGGCAAGTGCCTCGTTCACCCCGACCACCTCGCCGCCCACGGGTGCGTAGAGGTCGGAGACGGCCTTGACCGATTCGACCACCCCGAACGCCTGGTGGAGCGTCAGCGTCGCACCCACGGCGGGCATCTCGACGAAGACGACGTCACCGAGCTGGTCGGCTGCGTAGGCCGTGATGCCGATCACGCCGACGTCGCCCTCGAGGCGCAGCCATTCGTGATCGTCGGAGTAGCGCAGACCGTCGCGGACCTCCACGGGCGATGCTCCTTCGCGCTAAGTGGGGCGCTGGTAGAACGGGAGCGGGACGATCTCCGCGGCGACGCGCGCGTCGCGGACGCCGCACTCGAAGATGGTACCCGGCCCGACCTCATCGGGTGGCAGGAAGGCCAGGGCGATGGGCACGCCGAGCGTCGGCGAGACCGTCCCGCTCGTGATGACGCCACACGGTTCATCGTCGCCGGGCCGGTAGACCGGGTAGCCGTGACGGGCGATCCCCCGGCCGCGGACGATCAGGCCCGCCAGGCGCCGACCGGGACCCCGGGCCGCGACCCGCTCGAGAGCCGCGCGGCCGACGAAGTCAGCCGGCTTGTCGAACTTCACGACCCGCCCCAGGCCGGCCTCGAAGGGGTTCGTGGCGCGATCGAGGTCGTTGCCGTAGAGCGGCATGCCGGCCTCGAGGCGCAAGGTGTCCCGCGCACCGAGGCCGACCGGCACGAGGCCCGCCGCGGCGCCGCCTTCGATGAGCGCGTCCCACACGGCAGGCGCGGCGTCCCACGCCACGAAGAGCTCGAAGCCATCCTCGCCGGTGTAGCCGGTGCGGGCCACCCAGGTCGGCACGCCGGCCGCGCTGCCGCGCGCGATGGCGTAGTAGCGCAGCGACCCGATGTCGACGTCTGTGAGCGGCGCGAGGATGCCCGCCGCGCGTGGCCCCTGCACGGCCACCAGGGCCGTCACGAGCGAGGCGTCGTCGAGCGTCGCGTCAAAGCCTTCCACGCGCTCGCCGAGCGCGACCGTGACGGCCTCGCGGTTGCCGGCGTTGGGTACGACGAGGAAGCGGGTCTCGGCCGTGCGGTAGACGATCAGGTCGTCGATGATGCCGCCGTCCTCGCCGGTGATCATGGCGTAGTGCGCACGACCGACGCCCAGCCGCGGCGGGTCGGTGACGAGCGCATAGGCCAGCGCCGCGCCGGCCTCCGGGCCATGCACCCAGAGCTCGCCCATGTGGGAGAGGTCGAACAGGCCGGCGCGCTCCCGCACCGCACGATGCTCGTCGAGGATGCCGGTGTACTGGACCGGCATCTCCCAGCCGCCGAACTCGATGAGCCGGGCTCCGGCGGCGACGTGCCGCCCGTACAGCGAGGTGCGGCGCATCACGCGTCGCTCGCGCGTCGGGCGACGCCCTCGCCGGTCACCCGGAGCCGACGCTCGATGGCCGAGCGCGCCGCGGCCACGATGCGCCGTTCGGTCTCGTGGCTCATGAGCGCCTCGGCGTCGTCGAGGTCGACCCAGCGGACCTCGTCGAACTCGTGGTCGTGGCGGGCGATGTCGCCGCCCGTGGTCACCATCAGGTAGTAGTGGACCGTCTTGTGGATGCGCCTGCCCGCCTGGACGAACCAGTACTCGATGGGGCCGACGGGTTCGAGGATGGCGACCTCGAGGCCGGTCTCCTCGGTCACCTCGCGCAGGGCCGTCGCCGCCGTCCGCTCGCCCGCGTCGGGCGTGCCCTTGGGCAGCGTCCAGGTGACGCCGTCCCGTTCGCGGCGACGCCGGCCGAGGACGATCTGGTGGCGTCCGTCCACCAGACGGACGACGATGCCTCCCGCCGATCTGGCGCGCGCGGTGCGAGGTCTGGGGCGAGGCGCCTCGTTCAGCCGCGCCACGGCGCCGCTGGGTCGACGACGCGGCCACGACGGAGCGTGGCGAAAGGGTGCATCCAGGTCATCCGCACGGCCCGGCGCAGGGGCGCGGTGCGCACGGGACGGGCCGCGGCGGAAGAGTGGCCGGTGCGGGAGCCGAGCCCGAGGGCGGCCGGCCGGTCTGCGTCGTACGGCCGGGGCGCCGTCACCATCCGCCCCAGCGCCGTGTGCGAGAGCCCCAGCCGGCGGACACGATCGTGTCTGGACGGGCGGACGAAACGGGGGCGGATGCGGCCTCCACGGATGGCGGCCACGCTGCTCTGCATGGGTCGAATGGTAGCGCTTCGGGCCGGCTTTGCAACGCGGGCCGTCGTCCCGGAGGTCCGGGTCGTTACTCCTCGGCGTCGAGGATCTCGCCCAGTGCCGCGGCACGCTCGGGCCGCAGCGCGCCGCGCGCCACGGCGAGGTCGATCTCGCGCCGCGCGGCGGCCACGTAGAGGGCGATGGCGCCCGGTGCCAGGGCGTGCATGGCCACGAGGTGGGCGCGCAGCGTGCCCGCGTCGCCGCGCACGATGGGACCGGTGAGGGCGGCCCGGATGCCCAGCCGCTCGGCGTTGGCGAGATTCTGGCGGACCAGCGGAGCGTAGATCGTGAGCGCGCCCGTCTCGTCCAGGCCGGCGCCGCGGCCGAGCTCGGCGATGGCATCGAGCAGGGCCACGAAACCCCCGGCGGCGAGCACGGCCGCGGCATGGTAGGCGGCCTTGCCCTCGGGCGGGATGCGCACCGGCTGGGCGCCGATCGCCTCGGCCAGCTCGGCCAGGACGGCCACCAGGGGCTCGTCCCCCTCGATGGCCACGGTCGCCCCGCGCAGTGCCAGCAGCGCGGCATCGGTGTCGGCGAAGGCGACCATGGGGTGGAAGCTGGCCGCCAGCGTGCCCGCCGCCATGGCCGGATGGAGCACCGTCGAGGCCAGCAGGCCGCTGGTGTGCACGAGTGCCTGGCCGCTGTAGAGACGCAGACCGGCCGCCACGGCCGCCACGGCATCGTCGGGCACGGTCAGGAAGACGATCGAGACCTCGTCGAGGAGGCCCGCCGGCTCCATGAAGGCCCGCGCGCCGGGCACGGCCGAACGGAAGGCCTCCCGACGCGCGGGGTCGCGGCTGGCCACGGCGACAACGGGCCAACCGGCCGCCGCGAAGGCACGACCGAGCGTCAGGCCGACCGGACCGGCGCCCACGATGCCGATGCTCGGGAACGCATCGGGGTCGACCTCGGCCGCGGGCCGCCCATGGGGATGGCGATGCCCGGGTGGCATCCCCCGGTGGGCGTGATCCGGCGTATCGTGGTCCACGCCCGCATGGTAGCCGCGGGTACGGTCGATGGTCGGGGGTATACTGCGACGAGCACCAGAGCACGCTCGACCCGAGGCGGGCACACCCGTCAGGCGCCGACCCGGCCCGGTCCGTACGTGACCGGGGACCTGGAGGCCCGACCTCGATGACCCGACTCCTGAGCACCGGCAACGACCCCTTCGGCGCCCGCTCGCGCTTCGCGGTCGGCGACCGTTCCCTCACCCTGTACCGGCTCGACCGAGCCGGTGTCGCGGACATCGGCCGCCTCCCGCTGACGATCAAGGTGCTGCTCGAGAACCTGCTGCGCAACGCCGGCGACGGCGTGGTCGCCGAGGCCGACGCGCGAGCGCTGGCCGGCTGGCGCCCCGGCGCCGGCATCGACGCCGAGCTGCCCTTCCTGCCATCGCGCGTGATCCTCCAGGACTTCACCGGCGTGCCCGCCGTGGTCGACCTGGCCGCCATGCGCGACGCGATGGCCGCCCTCGGCGGGGACCCGGCGCGGATCAATCCCCTCGTCCCGGCCGACCTCGTCATCGACCACTCCGTCCAGGTCGACCGCTATGGGACCGGCGACGCCTTCGCCTTCAACGTGGCCCGCGAGTACGAGCGCAACGGCGAGCGCTACCAGCTCCTGCGCTGGGCGCAGACCGCCTTCACCGACCTGCGCGTCGTGCCACCCGGGACGGGCATCGTCCACCAGGTCAACCTCGAGTACCTCGCCACGGTGGTGATGGCCCGCGCGGATGCGGCCGGGGAGACCGTCGCGTACCCCGACACGCTGGTGGGGACGGACTCGCACACGACGATGGTCAACGGGCTGGGCGTGCTGGGCTACGGCGTCGGCGGCATCGAGGCCGAGGCGGTCCTGCTCGGACAGCCGCTCTACCAGCCGATGCCGAAGGTCGTCGGCGTGCGCCTCCACGGCGAGCTGCCGCTGGGCTCGACGGCCACGGACCTCGTGCTGGTGGTCACCGAGATGTTGCGCGCCCACGGCGTGGTGGGCGCCTTCGTCGAGTTCGCCGGCGACGGCCTGGCCGGCCTGGCGCTGGCCGACCGCGCCACCATCGCCAACATGTCACCCGAGTTCGGGGCCACCGCGGCGCTCTTCCCCATCGACGACGAGACGCTCACCTACCTGCGCCTGACCGGGCGCGAGGGGGCGCATCTCGCGCTGGTCGAGGCCTACGCGAAGGAGCAGGGGCTGTGGCGAGAGCCGGGCCCGGGCCCCGAGTTCGATGAGACACTCGAGCTCGACCTGGCGACCGTCCGGCCCAGCCTGGCCGGACCCCGCCGCCCGCAGGATCGCGTGCCGCTGGAGGACGTGAGGGCGAGCTTCAGCGCCGCCTTCCCCGGCGCTCTGTCCTCCCCCGACGACGCCGACGCCGCCCGGATGGAGGATGAAGGCGGGCCGGCATCGGTGCGCAGCGGGTCGGTCGCCATCGCCGCCATCACCAGCTGCACGAACACCTCCAACCCCACGGTGATGGTCGGCGCCGGGCTGCTGGCCCGCAACGCCGTGGCCCGCGGCCTGCGCGTGGCACCGACCGTGAAGACGAGTCTCGCCCCCGGCTCGAAGGTGGTGACCCGCTACCTCGAGCGCGCCGGGCTGATGGCGCCCCTCGAGGAGCTCGGCTTCGGGCTGGTCGGCTACGGCTGCACGACCTGCATCGGCAACTCCGGTCCCCTCGACGAGCCGATCGCGCGGGCCATCGAGGCGCACGACCTCGTCGTGGCTGCCGTGCTCTCGGGCAACCGCAACTTCGAGGGCCGCATCCATCCCTTCGTCCGCGCCAGCTACCTGGCCAGCCCGCCGCTCGTGGTCGCCTTCGCCCTCGCCGGGCGGATCGACATCGACCTGACCCGCGAGCCGCTGGGCATCGCGGGCGACGGCCGGCCGGTGATGCTGGCCGACATCTGGCCGTCGCCCGAAGAGGTCCGGGCCACGATCGCCGAGGCCGTCACGCCCGCGTTGTTCCGCGAGATCTACGCCGCCGTCTTCGAGGGCGACGAGCGCTGGCGCGCCCTGCCCGTGCCGACCGGCGACCGCTACGCGTGGGATCCCGCCTCCACGTACATCGCCAACCCCCCGTTCTTTCGCGATCTGGGCCCTGAGCCCGCTCCGGCAGCGGACATCGTCGGCGCCCGGGCCCTGGCCCTGCTGGGCGATTCGGTGACCACCGACCACATCTCCCCGGCGGGCTCGATCCCCGCCTGGAGCCCGGCCGGCCAGTGGCTCCAAGCGCGCGGCGTCACGCCCGTGGAGTTCAACTCCTATGGCGCCCGCCGCGGTCACCACGAGGTGATGATGCGCGGCACCTTCGGCAACATCCGCCTGCGCAACGCCCTGGCCACGCAGGAGGGGCCGTACACGACGCACCAGCCTTCGGGCGCAGCGATGTTCCTGTACGACGCGGCCATGCGCTACGCGGCGGAGGGCGTCCCGCTCCTGGTGATCGCAGGCCGGGAGTACGGCAGCGGGTCGTCACGCGACTGGGCGGCCAAGGGCACCATGCTGCTGGGGATCCGGGCGATCCTCGCCCAGAGCTACGAGCGCATCCACCGCTCGAACCTCGTGGGCATGGGCGTCCTGCCCCTGCAGTTCCTGCCCGGCGAGAGCGCCGCCTCACACGGCCTCACCGGCCGCGAGCGCTACGACGTGCTGGGCCTGGCGGACGCGCTGCGGCCGCGCCAGGAGGTGACCATCCGCGTCACCGACGCGGCCGGCGTCGAGCGGACCATGCGCGCCGTCGCGCGCCTCGATGGACCCATCGAGGTCGAGTATTACCGCCAGGGCGGCATCCTGCCCGCCGTCCTGCGACGGCTCGCCGCGGAGACCTAGCCGCTGGTCGTCAATCCCGTGAGCCCCGTGAGCGTTGAGCACTTGCCGAGCGGGACAGTCGGCGACCGGGGGCTCTGCTGCGACGGACCGTCGCAGGACCTCGCGCCGCGGGGTCGCTTCACGGCTGGTCGGCGACGTGGATCGACGTAACGACGAACTGGCTGCGGCATCCAAGCACGACGACTTCGGGCCTGGGAGGTTGCTCGCCGTCCGGTTCTGCCTTCGCGCGACAGGTGCGAGCCGCCGGGTGGTCGTATTGCTCGGTTACCTCGACCGTGGTCCAGTTCTCGAGGTCGCCGCCAAATACGGAGAGGGTCTCTCCTTCGATCGCGGGATCGAGCCTCACGCGGAAAAAGCCGGGGTCAGGCTCGCCTTCGAGGGGGGTCAGAGAAGGGAGCATGGAGCAGGGGTCGAACCAGGAGGGCTCGTACGTCCACAGCAATAAGGGAGGGCTGTCTGGGCACACCAAGCCGTCATCCACGCCCAGGCGCGCCGTGAGCGTGATCTCCTGATGGCCATTGCAGGCGAGCGCGAGGTGTGGGTCCATCGATGCCAGCGCCGCGAGGTCGGGCCGTGGTGGGCAGGTGATGGACGCCGCGCCGAGCCACTTCTCTCCGCTTCGACTGGCCGCAGCGACCCAGCCGGCCGGAGCATTGCTCCCTAACGGCTGGACCAGATACCAGTCGTAGCCCGAGGCAGACACCGGTCCGTCGAGGACGAACACCTGTTGGCCGGTATCCAGCAGCGGCCGGAGCTTGGCCGAGGCGCTGCCCGTCCCGGGGGCTGACCGGACGAGCAGATCATCGGTGAGAACGCGCGCGATCATATCCGGCTTGATCCTAGTGACCGCGCTCGCGAGGCCTGAGACGTCGACCGGGGTGCGGCTGCTGGTCGTCGTGCCGTTGCCGAGCTGGCCGGAGCCGTTGAAGCCCCAGCACTTGACCCCACCGCCGCTCGTGAGCGCGCAGGTGTGAATGCCGCCCGTGGCGATCGCGCTGACCCCGCTGGCGAGACCCGAGACGTCGACGGGGATGGTGCTGTTGGTCGTCGTGCCGTTCCCGAGCTGGCCGTAGCCGTTGTTGCCCCAGCACTTGACCCCACCGCCGCTCGTGAGCGCGCAGGTGTAGTAGTAGCCCGCGGCGATCGCGCTGACCCCGCTCGTGAGGCCCGAGACGTCGACCGGGGTGAGGCTGCCGGTATTGGAACCCCAGCACTTGACCCCACCGCCGCTCGTGAGCGCGCAGGTGTGGTAGTAGCCCGCGGCGATCGCGCTGACGCCGCTCGCGAGGCCCGAGACGTCGACCGGAGTGCTGCTGTCAGTCGTCGTGTAGTTCCCGAGCTGGGCGTTGTCGTTGGCGCCCTCCCAGGCGCGGTCCCGGCGCGGGTCGCCGGCAGGTGTCGTGCCGGTCCCGAGCTGGCCGCCGTTGTTGTTGCCCCAGCACTTGACCCCACCGCCGCTCGTGAGCGCGCAAGTGTGGGCGAGACCCGCGGCAATCGCGCTGACCCCGCTCGCGAGGCCCGAGACGTCGACCGGGACGCTGCTGTCGGTCGTCGTGCCGTTCCCGAGCCGGCCGGAGCCGTTGAAGCCCCAGCACTTGACCCCACCGCCGCTCGTGAGCGCGCAGGTGTGCTCGCGGCCCGGGGCGATCGCGGTGACCGCGCTCGCGAGGCCCAAGACGTCGACCGGGACGCTGCTGGCGCTCGTCGTGCCGGTCCCGAGCTGGCCGTGGGCGTTCCAGCCCCAGCACTTGACCCCACCGCCGCTCGTGAGCGCGCAGGTGTGGGCGAGACCCGCGGTGATCGCGCTGACCCCGCTCGTGAGGCCCGCGACGTCGACGGGGATGTTGCTGTTGGACGTCGTGCCGTTCCCGAGCCGGCCGTAGCCATTGGAGCCCCAGCACTTGACCCCTCCGCCGCTCGTGAGCGCGCACGTGTGCGCGTAGTTCGCGGCGATCGGCGTTCCGGTCGGCTCGTTGCCGGCCGACGGGTTGGCGAAGACCACGTCGACCGGAGCGCTGCTGGCGGTCGTCGCGCCGTTGCCGAGCCGGCCGGAGCCATTGTGGCCCCAGCACTTCACCCCACCCCCGCCCGTGAGCGCGCAGGTGTGGAAGCTGCCCGCGGTGATCGCGCTGACCCCGCTGGCGAGGCCCGAGACGTCGACGGGGATGGTGCTGTTGGCCGTCGTGCCATTCCCGAGCTTGCCATAAGAGTTGTGGCCCCAACACTTCACCCGACCCCCGGACGTGAGCGCGCAGGTGTAGATGAAGCCCGCTGCGATCGCGGCGACTCCGCTCGCGAGGCCCGCGACGCCGACCGGGACGCTGCTGTCGGTCGTCGTGCCGTTCCCGAGCTGGCCACCACCGTTGTTGCCCCAGCACTTGACCCCACCGCCGCTCGTGCGCGCGCAGGTGTGGTTGGAGCCCGCGGCGATCGCGGCGACCCCGCTCGTGAGGCCCAATACGTCGACCGGGACGCCGCTCGCGGTCGCCGAGCCGTTCCCGAGCTCGCCGTGGTAGTTGGAGCCCCAGCACTTGACCCCACCGCCGCTCGTGAGCGCACAGGTGTGGTCGGCGCCCGCCGCGATCGCCGTGTTCGCGGGATTGACGGCCAGCGGCGACGATGTCGGGGACGGGATGGTGGCCGGTGGCGACGATGTCGGGGGCGGGGTCGTGGCCGGGGTCGGGCTCGCGGCTGACGCGCAGGCGGCTACCAGCAGTCCCACGACGAGAGTGGTCGCGACCCCCGAGAGCGAGGAGCGCATCCCAGGTCCTCCGGACGGTGTGTCGGGTGAGACGTTCGGCGGTGCCCGTTGTTACTCCTGACCCAATCGCTCCCGTGACCGTCCTTCGGCAGCGCAGGCGACCTCGAGCCGGTCGAGGCCCTGCGATGTGTCCCGATAGCCGAAGCGAGTCTTCGAACCGGTGCCCCGCAACACGGTCGCCCGTCAGGCGTCTCATCGTCGAGTTACCGCTTAAGGCATACGGCATGCATCGGTCCGCAAGCACTCTGCTTCTATCCGGAATCATGGTCGCGTCCTGTGCGACCACGTCGTCACCTTCGCCCGGATCGTCGGCGGCGACACCGAGCGAGGAACCTACCGCGACCGCCACGCCCACCGCTGCGGTGTCGCCCTCACCGACCGTCTCGGCCAGCCCCACCAGCTCGGCCGACCTCTATGGCCTGGCGAACGCCACGCTGGACGTGCCTGTCCGCCCCGCCGGCTTCGAGGAGTGCGCCCAGGGACCGCGTACGAAGTTCGTAAATGGGCGATCCGGAGAGATCACCCTGATCGGATCCGCGTCAGAGGCGGACGTGGACCATGACGGCGCCCTTGACGTGGTAGCCGGCATCGACTGCTCCATTGGCGAGGGGCACTTCCGACAGCTCGTTGCCTTCCATCGTCGCCCCGATGGGACGTTCGCGACGATCGGGATCGTTGTGCAGGCGGTGGAGTCCCCGGACTACGAGAACGAGATCGCGAACGTGTACGACATGGAGATCACCCCGCTCGGCGAGATCCGAGTCGGGGTCGGCGACTACAACACCATGCATAGCGACGAGTTTCTGCAGGGCGTTCACCAGTTCCGGACGTACGGCTGGAATGGCACCGCGTTCGTGCAGACGGCTGGCTCGACCTCGTTCATGGTGCCGGCGGGCACCGTCGACCTGTCGGTCAACGCCACACCGATGACCTACGCGCCGCCGGTCAACGGCATGCGGGCCGGGACCCTGACGGTGACCATCCGCAACGACGGCGCGACCGCGGTGGAGGATCTGTCGGTGCTGCTGGCGATGGTTCCCGGCCAATCCGTCTGCGCGGTCCCGGGGGTCAGTTTCGAACCTGTCTGCGCAGTCGGGCCGTTGGATCCTGGCGCCACCAAGACCGTCACCTTCCACCACTCGATCCCAGCGTGCGAGTCCGGTTCCGAGTGTTCGAGTGGCACTGATCCGCGTGATCGGGTCAACAGATGGGCCGACCTCCAGGTGCGCATCGGCGACCAGAAGTACAGCGAAGTCCGGGGCGTGCCCGTCGTATTCAGGTAGCCCGACGCCCAGGGCCCGTACTGGACGCAGGAACCGAGTCGAACGATGCCACGCGTGAACACTGACTTGTGATAGTGGCGACGTCGCCTGGTTTCCCCGCGCCAGCACCGCCAGCGGTCAGGGAGTCGGCGACGGGCAGTCCGACGGAAACGTCGCCAGCCGATTCTGCGGGTCGTCCGGAGGGGCAACGAAGACGATCAGCTCGCCCGACGGCCCGACAGCAGAGCCGGTGATCACCCCGTCGGGGGCCGTCAGGTGTTTCTCGCTGTAGCCCGAACCGGGCCCGGTGGAGTACTGGTACCGCCAAGACAGCCGGTAGCCGAGCGTCCGCAGCGTCCGCTCGGTCTGTGCCGGAGTCGTCTGCATGATGCCGCCACTCCGCGACCACTGGGGCGCGACCGAGCCGACGGAGGCCGGCTACCAGCAGTTCCTCGATGACACGTCGCCCGAGGAGGTCGCACTCTGGCGCGTCGCCTGGGACGGCGACCAGGTCGCCGGCCAGCTGCGCAGCTTCATCAGCGAGACGGATGCGCGAACCGCCCTCTCCTACTCCGTGCCGATGGCGTCGATGAGCTCGCGCTGCTCGAACCGCGGCAGTGTCCCCCAGCGGATACCGCGGACCGCACCCGCGAGCGCCAGCAGCGTCCGCTGGGTGGCCACCTCGGGCTGGGCTTCCCGGAGTCGTCTCCACGCCGCCACCGCCCCCAGCGCCCGCAGGGTCTCGAGGCTATCGACCCCGGCCCCCCGCAGTGCGGTACCAAGGAACACGCCGATGTTCACGCTGTGCTCGATCGGGGTCCCGGCCGTTCGTGGCCGGCGACGGCTGCCCGCGCGGCGCGGCGGCACGGCCGCCGAGGGGTCCGCCGGCCGCTCTCGACTCGCCGCCAGCCAGGCCCGACTCGAGGCTGCGCTCACGCGAGGCCAGGGGGCTCCCGGCCGGGCGATCGCGTAGCCCTGGGCAAGCAGGGGTAAGCCGGTCCGGGTCAGGTTCGCCAGGTCGCCCGGCGCCTCCACGCCCTCGGCGATGAGCGAGGCGCCGATATGGGCCGTGAAGGTGTGGATGGCGCGGAGGAACGCCTGGAGCGTCTGGCGGCTGCTCACGCCCCGGACGAGGTAGGCGTCGAGCTTGACGAAGGCCGGGCCCAGCTCGGTGACGTGGCGCATCGAGGCAAAGCCCGCGCCCGCATCATCGACGGCGAAGCGCACGCCGCGTTCGAGGTAGGGCGCGACCGCCTGCCGGAGGGCAACGTAGTCGTTGACCGCCTCCTCCTCCGTGATCTCGACGACGAGCGTCGCGGGGTCGGCCAGGGCCAGGGCGTCGGCGACCGTGGGATGGGCGAGGTAGCGCGGGCTGACGTTCAGGGAGAGGAACGTCTGGTCGGGCAGGCCCGCCTGGGTCGCCACGGCGAGGATGCGCTCGATGGCCAGGGCCTGGAGCTCGGCCCCGAGGCCGACCCGCTTCGCCTCGGCGAACCAGCGATCGGGCGGCCGGACAGGCTCCGTGGCGAAACGGCTGAACGCCTCGTGGCCCACCACCGTGCCGCTGACGAGGGAGAGGATCGGCTGGAAGACGCGCTGGAGCAGGTCGGGCGTGGCCAGGACGCGCTCGATCCGCCGGCGACCTTCGACCTTCACGCGGACGCGGCGCTCCCGTGGAGAACGCTGGCGTGCACCTTCACGAGGACATCGCGCTCCCGAAGATCACAGACAAGCAAATGTTGTCTCAGCAGCCAGTATATACGCACCGCACGGAGGCAGCGGGAGCGCGCAGACGCCGCACCAGCTCAGCCGAAGTCACCGCTCACAAGCGGTTCTCAGGCCGACAACGCCTCGCGGGTCAGGTCATACGCGCGGCGAAGGTTGCCGCTCTCGGCAAGCATCTCGGACCAGGCGCCGAGCACCTCACGGATCCGCCCGCGGGAGCCGGAGGCGCGCGCAAGATCCGCGGCTTGAGCGAAGTCACCGTCTGCAGTCTCGATGTCCCCGCGCCGCCGCCGGATCTGCGCACGGGTCACGAGCGCAGCGATCAGCGCCTTCTGATTGCCGGTCAGCTCGGCGCCCTCGATAGCCTGCTCAGCGAGTGTCGCCGCCCGGTCGAGGTCCGATCCGGCCAGCGCGATCTGGGCTTCCGTGTCGGCGATGTGCGCCAGCGATCTGGTGTCCCCGAGTGCCTCGAACCGCGTTCGCGCGCTCGCCACGAGGTCGTTTGCCCGGGACAGGTTCCCCAGCTTGAGGAACGCGAGGGCCATGTCGTTCTCGAGGTTAGCCGTTTCCGCGTCGGCGTGCAGCGCCGCGAACAGGGTCAAGCTCGCGTAACCCGTCCGCACGGCAGCCTCGTAATCGCCAGTCTCGCGATAGCTGTGGGCGAGGTCGAAGAAGTAGGTTGCCCGGCGCCGGTCGTCGAGCTTCTCGACCAGTCCGCGGACCTCCGAGAGGTAGGCGA
>Ga0209640_10002499_pt1 | contig 16019 bp, 12 predicted proteins | sample RifCSP10_1_FD_184018 | JGI IMG/M metagenome (GOLD analysis project Ga0209640, IMG submission 184018) | Soil microbial communities from Rifle, Colorado - Rifle CSP2_sed 10_1 (SPAdes) (version 2) | ecosystem: Environmental > Terrestrial > Deep subsurface > Rock core/Sediment | place: Rifle...
CGAGGCCCTCACACGGTCCTTCACACTTCTTGATATGGTAATCCAGGCAGACCTTGATCTTTCGCTTCTTGATCACATCGTCGTCGATGAAGTAATTACAGCTCCGGATCATGAAGATATCGCGGATGGATTTAAGCGCGCCACGCACGTTCTTCACGTCCGTATATGGACCGAAGTAGCGGGAGCCATCCTTGCGGATCTGGCGGGTGACGAACACACGGGGATATGGCTCGTGGGTGACAACTATATACGGATAGCTCTTGTCATCCTTCAAGTTGACGTTGTAGCGTGGCTTCAGCTTCTTGATCATGTTTGCTTCGAGGATCAGGGCCTCAACTTCGGAGTCGGTAACAATGATCTCGAGGTCGGTTGCGCGGGAGAGCATCACGTCGATACGTGGTTCGACGTTGCGGGACTTCTGGAAGTACTGTCGGACCCGGCTGCGCAGGTTCTTGGCCTTCCCGACGTAGAGCACTTTTCCCTCAGCGTCCTTGTGCTGATAGACGCCCGGACCCGTTGGGAGATTCTCCAGCTTCTCCGGCAGGGTGATGTCTTCCTTGGTGATCTTTATGGTGAGTGTCTGGTGTTCCATGGATGAAAGATAAGAAGAAGACAGTAGTCATTGGTTATTGGTCATTTGACGTCGCCTTGCTGACTAATGACCAGTTCACGAATGACTCTTTTCAATTTTTTGGCCGATCTCCACAAGCACTCCGTTCGTCGACTTTGGATGCAGAAAGGCAATCTTGAACCCATCAGCGCCGACACGGGGCTTTTCATCGATCATCTGAAATCCCTCTTTCTTCAGGCGTGCGATCTCGGCGTCGATGTCATCCACTTCAAACGAAAGATGGTGCACACCTTCTCCACGCTTCTCGATGTACTTCGCAATGGTCGAATCGGGATTTGTTGGCTCGAGCAGCTCGATTCCACCTTCACCAATCTTGAAGAACATCGCTTTCACTCTTTGTTCAACCACTTCTTCCGTATGACTTTGACTCATGCCGAAAAGCTTTGAAAATACACGAGAAGAGTTGTCAAGATTCTTTACCGCTATCCCAATATGAGTGAGTCGTTTGTACATGGTATCGCCTTGGTTGTTTACTTTAGGAGTAACATCTTGTGTGAAAGAACATGTCCATTCGCTTCCAGTCGGTAAACATACATCCCGCTTGCCAAGCCTGCACCATCAAATATTGCCGTGTATGTGCCCGGACCGAGCCTTTGATTCACCAGGGTTGCCACATCCCGGCCGAGCACATCGTACACCTTCAGCGTCACATACGACCCCACCCTTCCCCTCCCCTCGGCAATGTTCGTGCTTTGTGAGGGGAGGGTAAAAACAATCGTGGTTGTTGGGTTGAATGGATTGGGATAATTCTGCCTGAGTCCAATCGCCAAAGGCTGCTCCGTCTCTCTAACATACACGGGCCAGGGAAACATCTTCTTCAGGATCCAATTGTCCGGATCAAACTCTACGTGTTGCAAAGGACGAGAAAGGGGAATGCGGAATGTTTGCAGTCTCAGGCTATCAAGCACAACCACTGTTGTGTCAGTTGAATCAGCATAATTGATCCTGAGACGGATGGGCATTTTGTATGTCGGCCAGGAAGGTGTTTGGAATTGACCGATCTCCACCTCGACGGTATCGTTTGCCCATTGGTACCTGTATCCGTATTCCGGCCAGCCCTGTCCGAAGATCCATTGGTTGAAGAACCAGCTCATATCCGTTCCTGTCACCGAATCAACCACCGCCACCAGCTCCGCAGTAATCGCACTCCTTCCACTATACTTCTCCCGGTACGCCCGCAGCGCGCGGAAGAACGTTGAATCGCCGAGGATCCCGCGCAGTGTGTGGAGAACCCAACCTCCTTTTGTGTAGACAACGCGGTCAAACAGATTGAATCCTTGTCCCACCGGGTTGTATACCGCCCCCTGCCACGATGCAAACTGAAACTCTTCCAACGTATCGACCATGTACGACTTCAGGGCAGGGAATCCCCCTTCATGTTCTCGCCAGAGTGCTTCGCTGTACGTCGCGAAGCTCTCATTCAGCCAGATGTCAGCCCATGTGCCGCAGGTGACCAGGTCGCCCCACCACTGGTGTGCAAGCTCGTGCGCTCCTGTCCGGACGTCCGTCTGGAAGTATCTGTTCAGCGTTGTGATGGTCTGGTGTTCCATTCCAAGATATCCGAAAGGGACGATCGATGTCATCCCGTACTTTGCAAATGGATATGTGCCGAACATCGATTCGTAGAAGTCGACCATCTGGTTGATGGTGAAGAGGAACCCTGCAGCGGAGACAGAGTCCGGCTGCCAGGTGAAATACTGGAGAGGAATCGTGTCGTTTGCAGACGTGACATGCGGTAAGGAAGAGATAGCGAAGCGAGAAACCGTCATGCACATAAGATATGTTGCGATCTGATTCTCTTCCTTCCAATGCCATGTAACCGTTCCATCACCGTTGGCCGTAGCCCCGAGCAATCTGCCGTTGGAAGCAGCCACGTAACCGTCGGGAACGGTGATCCGGAGTTCCGCGGTTGCCTTTTCCCATGGTTCGTCATAGCAGGGCATCCAGAACCGCGCATCAGAGGGCTCGGAGAATGTGTACCCAAGGTTGGCGGGGTTGCCGATTGTGTCAAGGAAGAAGTAATACCCCTGACGGGAACTGGGACGAGGATAGCCTTGCACATGCAGATACGCGATCTGGACACGGAGTGTGTCACCTGCGTTCCGCATCCCGTTGAGGTGGATGGTGAAGGTTTCGGCCTGCACATTCTGGCTGGTGTTTTTCTGGACGCCATCCACGCGAACTGTGTCGAACTGCAGACCGACACCGTGCAGCACCAACGAATCCACCGCATACTTCAGACGCATCGTGATTGTCTGTCTCCCCTCGAGGGCATTCGTCACCATCGGGAGCGAGACGGCCAGATCGTATTTCAGTACATCGAATGGCTGCGGGCCGTCATACGAGGAATTCTTCTGATGAACAGTTCCAAGCGAGAGACCCTGATCGGGCGCAATGAAGCGGCCTTCCTTTTCAAATGATCGGTGTTCCTGGGAGGAGAGGGGAAGGGATGGGATCACCAAAACGAGGAAAACCCATGCACAGCAGAGACGTGGGCGGTGGAATGCCAAGCGACTATGAATGATTGACGATTCTACCGACGATCTGTTTTCCATTTGCCACCAGTATCCCAGCGAGGACACAACTTGCTCCGATGAAGACACTGGGCGCCAGGGTCTCTCGAAGAACAATGGCACCCAATACAACGGCAATAATCGGATTGATAAAACTGACAAGGGACAAGTACACGGCTTCGATCCGCTTGAGGAGCCAGTGGTACGTAACAAACGCAAGGACGGAACCGATGATCGCAAGATACAGAATGGAACCCACTGCCGCTGTGTTCCAGACTATGTCGCTGAAGGACTCCGTCGCCAACCCAAGCAATCCCAGGATCGCTCCCCCGCCAAGCATTCCGACAAAGTTCATCACAAACGGACTGATCGGCTGACCGTATTTCTTGATCAGGACTACCGCCAGCGCTTGCATCACGGTGCTTACAAGGATACATGCCATCCCCAACACGCCCGCAGTTTCCGTCCAATGAACGTCTCCAGAAAAGATAATGACAATCCCGACAAAACCAAAGACGATGCCTGCAATCTTGAACCAGGTCAATCGCTCCTTCGCAAGGAGGAGATGTGAGAAAATCGCCACCGAAAAAGGATATGCGCCAAACAGGATACTGCTCAACCCGCTGGGTATGTACTGCTGCCCCCAATACACAAGCGCAAACGGGATGCTATACGAAAGGAAGATAAGTGCGGCGTACAGCTTTCTGGTTTCCGGAGTAAAGGTGATCGACAGCCCACGCAAGCGGAGAATCAGGTACAGCACCACCGACGCAATGAGAAAGCGAATCCCTGCCGCGAAGAACGGTGGTACGCTCGTCAACCCGATCTTGATTGCCAGCCATGTGGACCCCCACACGAGACTGATAATCACAAACCCGACCCAGATGCGCGCCCGTTCGGAGTTCATTCTATGATTCCAGAAGGTTCATTACAAAACCGGACAGAAGCTTGGGATAAAAGTACGTCGACTTCTGCGGCAACGTGTGTCCCGCGCGGACAACGCTTTTCACCTGCTCCAATGGTGTGGCATTGAGAATGAAGGCGACGTTCGCCTTCTTCTTCTGTACGGCCTGGGATGCTTCCTCGATGCTTTTCACATAGTCCAGGTTTAGCTTCGACTCCTGCGCTCTGGGACTGATGCCGAGCAGACCCTCGATGACATGGGAATGGAGAAAGGTAACGTCGAGCTCCTTCACTTCCATCGGAACCTCGGCGCCGATCAACGACGGAAGAAGATTGTCTGACTCAAGCGTAATCAGATAAAGGGAATCTGATGTTACAACGCCATACGCATACCGTGAATGACCTTTGAGCCTTGTGAGCAGCTCCTCCTGTGACCGCGCCATCTCTACTGTGAAGTTCTTCGCCAGCCGCATTTGAAGATCGGCGGCATCGAACGAGGGAAGGCCGTGGACAATTCTGTGCGTCGGCAGGATTACCAGTCCTTCGGCATCCATGCTCGAGAGAAACATCATGACAAAATTGAACGGTTCATCACCGGAGTAGCCCGGGGTTTTAAGGCGCATCATGTCGCGGTACGTCAGGGCTGTTTCGTACCGATGGTGGCCGTCTGCAATCAGAATACTCTTCGGCTTCATCGCGGCAGCAATGGCCTCAACCAGGTCCTGATCCTCTACCGCCCATAGCCGGTTGATCACTTTCTCGAACATCACCTCTTGTATCGGAGAGGCATTCATTGCCGCACGGAGCATCCGGTCGATTGCCTTGTCCGGATCAACATAGAGTCCGAAAACCTGACTCAGGTTGGCGTTCGTTGCCCGCATCAATCGGAAGCGGTCTTCCTTCGGCTTGGAGAGAGTTCGCTCGTGTGGCAGGATCACACCACTGGAGAGTTCCTCCAGCCTGCATAGTGTAATGAATCCGTAGCGCTGGAGCGTAACACCATTCGTATGCTTGAAGGACTGGGAGAGAACGTATACCGCACGTCGAACGTCACGTTTGAGAATACCATCCTTTTGCCATGTCGCGAGACATTCCGCCGCCTCCTTGTACCGATCCTGTTCTCTACCGAGGATCAGCCGGACGACGTTGTAGGGATTGAGATGATACAATTCCTCCTGATACCCATCAGAGATCTCGTCATAGGGTGGAGAGACAACCGTCCGGATGTCTACTTTGCCAGGATTGTAGCGAAGGCCACGGAATGGTTTGACGTCTGCCATGCAACGATGGTGCAATGTGAGAAAGTGCCGCGGTCTAGGGCTGCTTGTATCCCAGCCTCGCCAGCCACGTATCATCCCTCCGCCAATCGGGCCGGACCTTGACGTGCATCTCAAGAAAAACCGGACGTTGCAGGAACTTCTCGATATCCGTCCGGGCCATCCGGCCAATCTCTTTCAACGCTCCACCATGCTTTCCGATCAGAATCCCCTTCTGAGAATCCCGCTCAACGTAGATATCGGCACTGATGAACGTCTTGCCCGCTTCGCGCTCCTTGAACTCCACGATGTCGACCGTCGCGGAGTATGGAATTTCCTCTTTGTACTTCATGAAGATTTTCTCTCTGATGATCTCCGCGACAAAGAATCGTTCGCTTGCCTCACTGACAATATCGAGCGGATAGAATGGCGGATGCCGGGGAAGGAGGGCGATGACCTCTTTGAGAAGCTCCGCCGTTCCATCGAGCTTCAACGCAGAAATCGGAAGTATCTCTTTGAACGGAAAGGCCTTCGAATAGAAATCGATAATGGGGAGAATGTCCCCCTTCCTTACTGCATCGGACTTGTTAATGACCAGGAGCACCGGCTTCTGCATCCCTCGCAGTCTGCTGAACGCTTCCTCATGAGCAAGGTCTTTGTCCATTTTCGGAGACGTGGCATCAATCATAAAGAGAAGCACGTCTGCGTCCGCCATGGCGGATGTGGCGAACTGCATCATCGCTTCCTGAAGGAGGTACCGTGGTTTGATGATACCTGGCGTGTCGAGGAAAACAACCTGGTGGCCTTCGCCGGACAAGATTCCGAGAATCTTGTGGCGGGTCGTCTGCGGCTTGTTCGTAACAATAGAGATCTTTTGCTGGAGAAGGCCGTTCATCAACGTCGATTTGCCCACGTTCGGCTCACCGATAATTGTCGCGTACCCGCAACGAAAGTCTTCCGGTATGGTTGGTGAAGTCTCCATGCGAAAAACCCCGTCGGTCAAGAACGGGGTCTGATTTTCCATTGTTTAGCCTTTGTGGTCCCTGCTACAGGGCATCCTCTCCCGATTCACCGGTCCGCACCCGAATGACATCCTCTACGTCATACACAAAAATCTTTCCATCCCCCACCTGGCCGGTCTTTGCTGCATTCATAATCGTGTCAATCACTTTGTCTGCGAGCTTATCCGGAACGACCACCTCCAGCTTGATCTTCGGGAGGAAATCGATTTGATACTCCGAACCGCGATACAGTTCGGTGTGCCCCTTTTGACGGCCGTATCCCTTCACTTCCGTAAGTGTCATTCCCTTCACTCCCAACTCTCCCAGCGCTTCACGGACATCGTCGATGCGAAACGGACGGATGATGGCTTCGATCTTTTTCATGCGGAACGTACCTCAGATTGTCGTTCGGATACTACCTGCCGTGGCATTGCTTATACTTCTTCCCACTGCCACAGGGACAGGGGTCATTTCTGCCCACCTTCTCGCCGACATGAATGGGCTGTGGCTTGCCGGGACGAGCAGCCTGGTTCTGCTCTTGCGCACCCGCCGCGCCGGGAACCGGCTCTCGGTTTGCGTGGAATCCCATTCCCATGGACGAATCATGGCTTGTCCGCATTTGTTGCGGCGGGCGCTGCGGTCCACGAATTGGCAGGCGCTGGCTTTGCGCCGGGAAGAGCTTGAACGCCGTCGTCACAATCTCCGTATTGACGAGGTCGAGGAGCTCCATGAACATCCGGAACGCCTCGGTTTTGTACTCTACCAGCGGATCTTTCTGGCCGTAGGCGCGGAGATGAATGCCTTCCTTCAGATCGTCCATCTCACGGAGATGATCCTTCCATTTCTCATCGATGACCTGAAGGACAACCATCTTTTCGATCTGTGCCATCATCTCGACGCCAAGCTTCTCTTCTTTCCGCTTGTAAAACTCCGTCGCCGCGGTAACGATCTCTCCCCGCACTCCATCCGAACCGATCTGTTGCCATCGTTCCGGCGTCATCTGAAGATCCACCAGGAGTTGAGCCCGCAGCTCGTTCTGCAGGCCCTGGATATCCCCCTCGTCATAATACTTCTCAACCAGTTTCTGCGCAAGCTCTTCCACGAGATCCAGGATGTCATCCTTGACGCGTTCGCCGACGAGCGCCCGACGCCTGCGGGAATAAATAATCTCCCGCTGCTGGTTCATGACGTTGTCGTACTCCAGCAATCGCTTGCGAATGCCGAAGTTATTCTCTTCCACTTTTTTCTGGGCGCGCTCCACCGAGCGGGTGATCATCGAATGCTGGATCACCTCTCCTTCCTTCAGCCCCATCCGTTGCATGATGGAGGCGATGCGGTCACTGCCGAAGAGACGCATCAGGTCGTCTTCGAGCGAGAGGAAGAAGAGTGTAGAGCCGGGATCCCCCTGGCGGCCGGAGCGGCCACGGAGCTGGCGGTCGATGCGGCGCGCCTCGTGTCGCTCCGTGCCTATGATGTGCAGACCACCTGCCTCACGCACTCCCGGTCCCAGTTTGATATCCGTCCCGCGACCAGCCATGTTGGTGGCAATGGTGATCACGCCGGGAAGCCCTGCGTGCGATACGATCTCCGCTTCCCGTTGGTGTTGCTTGGCGTTGAGGACATTGTGAGGGACATTTTTCCGTTTCAGCATTCGGCTGATCGTTTCCGATACTTCCACACTCGTCGTGCCGACCAGCGCCGGACGGTTCTCCTCGCGCAACCTCTCAATCTCTTCAATCACGGCGTTGTACTTTTCCCGCTTCGTCTTGTACACGACGTCATTAATATCCTCACGGATCATCGGTTTGTTCGTGGGAACGACAACCACGTCAAGCTTGTAGATATCGAAGAACTCCCCTGCTTCTGTCTCGGCCGTTCCCGTCATGCCCGCCAGCTTCTTGTAGAGACGGAAGTAATTCTGGAGTGTAATCGTTGCAAGGGTTTGCATGTCCCGCTCGACCTTGACTCCCTCTTTCGCCTCAATCGCCTGGTGGAGTCCGTCCGAGTACCGGCGTCCGGGAAGCAACCGGCCGGTGAATTCATCCACGATCTGTACCTTCCCATCGTCCGTCACCACGTACTCGTCGTCCTTCTCGTAGAGGGAGTATGCGCGGAGAAGCTGCGTCACCGTATGGATGCGCTCGCTTCGCTCCGCATAAATACGGGTGGACTCGTCCTTCTTCTGCTGAAGTTGATCCTTCGTGAGCGACTGGTCTCCTTCGAGGGCGCTGAATTCCGTCCCGAGATCAGGCAGCAAGAAGAAATCCCTGTCACCCACCATCGGTGCAAGAAGATCTCTCCCTTTGTCGGTCAGATTGATCTGGTGGTTCTTCTCGTCGATGGCGTAGTACAGCTCATCATCGATCTCGTGCATCCGGCGGGACTGGTCGCGCAAATACTCCGATTCCGTCTGTTGGACCAAGCGCTTGTGGGATGGCTCGGAAAAGACTTTCAGCAACCGCGGGTGTTTTGGGAGACCGCGCGACGCTCGCAACAGTTGGACACCGGCTTCTTCCTCTTTTCCGTCCGTCAGGTGCTTTTCGGCCTCCGCAACAATTTTTGACACAAACCCCCTCTGCGCGTTAACCAGCCGCTCGACGTGTGGCTTCATTTCATCGAACTTGTGGTCTTCGCTCTTCACCGGTCCGCTGATGATCAACGGCGTACGTGCCTCATCGATGAGAACGGAATCCACCTCATCCACAATGGCGTAGTTGTAACCACGGTGGACCAGGTCTTCCTTGTCCACCACCATGTTGTCACGCAGGTAATCAAAGCCGAACTCGTTGTTCGTGCCGTAGGTGATGTCGCATCCGTATTCTTTGCGTCGCTGGAATGAATCCATCGAGTTCTGGATGCAGCCAACGGTCAGGCCGAGGAATTCATACACCTTTCCCATCCACACGCTGTCACGCTTTGCGAGGTAGTCGTTGACGGTCACGATGTGGATTCCTCGACCGGGCAGGGCATTCAGGTATACCGGCATGGTTGCCACAAGGGTTTTTCCCTCACCCGTTGCCATCTCCGCAATTTTCCCCTGATGCAACACCATTCCACCGATCAACTGGACATCGAATGGAACCATATCCCACACAGCTTTATTGCCGAGGAGGTCAAACGATTGACCCATCAGCCGCCGGCAGGCGTCCTTTACAACCCCGAATGCCTCGGGCAGGATTTCGTCGAGAGTCTCTTCAATCGTATCGTCGAGTTCCTTCTCCAGTTCCTCGATCTCTGCCGCGATCTTCTCCCGTTCCGCGCTGCCAAGATCATCATGAATTCTCCCCTTCGTCGCTGCAAGCCGGGTCTCGACATCCTTGGTGGCCTCCTGAATTCGCTGCCGAAACTCAGGCGTCTTCGCTTTCAACTGATCGTCCGTCAGGCCTTCGTAGCTCTTGAAATGAGCGTTGATTTCCTCCACTAAAGGCCGAAGAGCCTTGACGTCCTTTTCATGCTTGCTGCCGAACAGCTTCTTGAACACTCCGAGCATCACAATACCAGCGGTTATGAACCCAATAAAATTCTGGCTAATATAGCGAGAATCCGCCTGCCAATCAATACACACCATTGGTTCCCTCCTCCATTGGATAGACGAGAGGGAGTTCAAAGCGTTGCATTTGGATTATATTTGATTAACATAACAAGGTATCACTGCACCTTCTCACTTCATCACTCCCAGGAAACGGTTATCCCATGCGTCATCTCCTTCTTACGATTGCTGTCTCATTCGTCGCGGCAGGCTGTGCATCCACGTCAAGGATTTCGGAACGCCCATTGACCCCGCCGCCTGTCACTGCGTTAAGCATCTCCCCATATCCCTCACTGAAGGTCGGACTTGACGCTCTCGTCCCCGATACTCTCTTTCCCCCCGGTCACATCGGGATCAAGATTGTCTCCCTCTCCAGAAACGAAGGGCTGTACGAGCTGAACTCCCGCGCGCTTTTCACGCCCGCCTCCAACGAGAAGCTCTTCACATCGGCCACTGCATTGGCAAGACTGGGGAAGGACTACGAACTGGCCACCGTCGTGCGGAGGGATTTGCATGACACTCTCAGGCTCGTAGTCAAAGGTTACGGCGATCCCATACTCTCCACTGCCGATCTCGACTCCATTGCCCGGCAGTTGAAGGAAATTCTCCCAACAGGTTGCGAGTGGACGCTGGCGGGTGACGTTTCTTACTTCGATGATCGGTATTGGGGTGTAGGATGGAATTGGGACTGGGAGCCGGATGCGTACGGAATGTTCATCACTCCTCTTTCCGTCAACAGCAACGCGATTGACGTAAAGGTCCGACCGGGGAAGAAGGTAGGTGACACAACTAACGTTCAGATCATTCCGCCAACGAGATTTGTGTCTCTTGAGAATATCTCGCAGACTGTTGGTGATACCATCCTCACACCATTGGAGATATCCCGAAAATGGCGGGAGCGATCCAATATCGTCACAGTGACCGGTCAGATCCTTGTCAGTGATACCGTGAAGTCAAATAGCCTGAGTGTATGGCAACCAGAACGCTACACGCTCGCACTGCTTGCCGAACGACTTGTGGCCCGTGGCGTGACGGTCCGTGATATTCAGGTCGACACCGGACGGGCCGCAGGGTCTGTGGAGTTGGTTCGGTTTTCGCACCGGCTGGACTCGGTTGTTACATTCATGAACAAGGTAAGCGACAACCTTTCAGCGGAAAACCTTCTAAAGGTTATTGCGGCTGAGAAGAACGGCGTGCCAGGCTCTGCATCAATCGGAATATCCATTGTCTGGCAGTTTCTGTCTGAATTGGGAATCGATACCACGCGGATTTCCATCGTCGATGGCTCAGGGTTGGCGCGGCAGAACCTGACCTCTCCTCTTGTCGTCACCCAGTTGCTGGAAGGCATGTACAGACGACCCGAACTCTTCGAGCCATTCTACGCATCGCTCCCTGTTGCCGGCGTGGACGGGACAATCGAAAAACGCATGATCGGTACGAGAGCACAGGGTAATCTACACGCAAAGACCGGTACGCTCAACGGCGTTACGTCCCTTTCCGGATACGTCCGGACGATGGACGATGAATTGCTTGCGTTCTCCATACTGATGAATAACTTCGTGGCAGGCTCACGCCCCTACCGGCAGGTACAGGATCGGATCGGGGTGTTTCTGAGCGGTCTAAGACGGGAATCGTTCGAGCGAGCGCCGTAGTCGAGATCAAAAAAACCCGGCCACTCCTATGTGACCGGGTTCGCAAATTCAACGAAGAGGAAAAGCCTAGTTCGCTGCCTTAATCCGCACATCGCCACCGGACGTGTGGGCGTGGATGGGGTTCCCTCCGCCGTTAACGCTTCCTCGGATTCTGCTCTCATCAATCCTGCCGGACATGGTAATCGGGAGATCACAACTGACTTCGCCGCCGCTTGTTGACGCATCGATGGTTGCTGCGATATTCTTGTCCATCATGATCTCAATATCGCCACCTGAAGTCTCTGCATAAACTCCCTTGTTTCCATTCTTCACGCGGACCATCACGTCGCCGCCTGAGGTCTCTGCACGAACCTTTCCGTCCACATCGCTGATTCGGATGTTGCCTCCAGAAGTCCCCGCTTCCACATCGCCGTTGATTGTGGTGAGGACAATATCTCCTCCCGATGTCTCCATCCGTACATTCCCCGTTATCTTCTCAGACCGGATGTTGCCTCCGGACGTTCCCATATCGACTTCCCCTTCCACATCCTTCACATCGATATTGCCACCGGATGTTTCTCCCTGCACCCGCCCCTTGATCGTCGCAATTCCCACATCTCCGCCAGACGTATTCAGACGGATGTTGTACTCACGAGGAACTCTTACCGTGAATCGGACATCCAGATCGTTGTTGTTCCAGAACCACCACCCGGATGAACGGCCACGTCCTTTCACTTCCACGCCTTTCTCCACCTGGTTGGCGATGATCTCAAATTCGTCCACGTCTCTCCCCCGGCCACGGATTTGAGCTTCGATCGCCACTTCGTTGGCGGCAGTACCGACGATCGTAACGCTTCCCACGTCCGTGTTCAGTGTGAACGTTTCCCCGGGGGCAACAGTGAACTTCTTTTCAAACTTCCTATCTCCTGCTGCGGCAAATGCCACAACGAAGCAAACAAGAGCAAGGATAATGGCGAGCGGAGTTGGACGTGCGTGCTTCATGATTCCTACCTCGATGATTAGTCCGACGGATGGTGAGATACCTGCCTCTTAGACGACGCCGTTGCTGAAAAGGTTGCACGGTAAGACTTTGCATTTCGGAGCCGATTTGCGTACCATGACAGCCGTATCCGCATCAATGTCCAGGCACTCTCGGTTCATACCCTCAATGCACGCAACGATACAGATGATGATGGTATCGCTCCTTCTTGTCGGTTGTGGCGATACCAAGGAGAAGACGCCCGTGCCGGAATACCCAGCAGAACTTCGAACGAAAGTGCCGCCCGTTACCATCCCTGCGTTTGACGGCGGGCAGGCATTTGCTTACCTGACAAGGCAGACATCGTTCGGCCCGCGCAATCCGAACTCAGCAGGGCACTCAGCATGCCTCGACTTCCTCAGTGCAGAACTGAGGAAGCATGCCGACAACGTACGACTCCAGCAATTCAACGAGTCAGGATACGACGGCGAGAAGCTCGTCCTCACCAACGTGATCGCATCGTTCAAGCCTGACGTGAAGGACCGGGTCCTCCTCTGTGCCCACTGGGACACGCGTCCACGGGCTGAACATGATGAGAACAAAGGGAGGCGCAACGAGCCCATCCTCGGGGCAAACGATGGAGCAAGCGGCGTGGCAGTGCTGTTGCAAATCGCCTCGATGTTGAAAAATCAGCCACCGTCCATTGGTGTCGATATTGTCCTATTCGATGGCGAGGATTACGGGCTGGAGGGAGACGACGCGAAGTATCTCCTCGGCTCGCGGCACTTCGCGCGGAACAAGATCCTGGATTATGTTCCCCGGTTCGGGATCCTCCTCGACATGATTGGCGACAGGTTTCTCGAAATTCCCAAGGAGCAACACTCTCTTCGTTACGCGCCTGATGTTCTTGAGCTTGTTTGGGGAAAGGCACGAGAATTGGGATACCTCCAGTTCGTTGATGAGGTTGGTGAACTTGTCACGGACGATCACCTGCCGTTGAACGAAGTAGGGATCAAGACGATAGATTTGATCGACTTTAATTATCCTGATCCGACCAACAGGTTCTGGCACTCGCACCAGGACATCCCTGAGAACTGTAGCACAGAAAGCCTCGAAGCCGTTGGGACAGTCCTCACGCACGTGATTTATTCCCAGCAACCGTAAGCAATGCCCCGCTCGTTTGTGGAAGTGGCAATCAGGGCCGACCCGCAGTTGGTCGAGCATCTGATCGGCATCATGTCGCAGCTTGGGTTTGAGGGATTCTGGGAGGATGAGGTCGCACTCAAATGCTACATGAGCAGTGAACGATGGACAGATACGATGCAAGGCGAACTCGAATCCATTGCCCGAACCATGGCACGCTCCAGCAGCTCGTCTCTCCCGAAGATTTCCGTCAGCGTGATTGAGGATAGGAACTGGAACGAGGCATGGGAGAAGACCATTCGTCCAATTCACGTAACGGACCGGATCGTGATCCGACCAACATGGCACTCCTACACTCCGACCGGCGGTGAGGTTGTTCTGGTCATCGACCCAAAGATGTCGTTCGGGACGGGTTATCATGAAACGACCCGCCTCGTTCTCAGGCTAATGGAGAAACATCTCCAGGCAAATTCTCACGTGTTGGATGTGGGAACAGGTACGGGTGTTCTTGCGATAGCGGCAATCAAGCTCGGGGCGTCATCTGCTGTCGGTGTTGATGTGGATGAATGGTCATATGCCAACGCCCTGGAGAATGTCGCGCTGAACAATGTGCAAGAGAGTGTGAAGATTGTCGCCGGCGACCTCTCATCGGTTCCAACAGAACGTTTCAACATGATCGCCGCCAACATCCAGCGCAACGTGGTTGAACCGTTGCTTGGCGACATGTACCGCCAGCTTATGCCGGGGGGGATTATTATTCTCTCGGGGCTTCTCATCTCCGATCGCGAACAGATGCGCACCGCACTCCATGCTGCAGGTTTGGAAATTGTTGAGGAGATGGTGGAGAATGAGTGGATCGCATTCGCCAGCCAGGCAAACCAGTAGTTACCGTCTCAGCTCTGACATCTCTACGTTATCATGAACGTTGCCGTCATTGATATTGGTACCAACACCGTGCTTCTCCTCATTGCCAGCTTTGACGCAAAGGGGAAGATCACACCTCTCGTTTACGAACAACGCATCCCGAGACTTGGTAGAGGTGTGGATGAGCTGAGAAATCTTCAACCTGAGGCAATACAGCGCGTCCTTGAGGTGTTGAAGGAATACAGGCAAATCATCTCAGAATACCAACCTGCGCGCATTGTTGTGTGCGGGACAAGTGCGGTAAGGGACGCTCATAACCGAGAGGAATTCGCGGCACGTGTTAAAGCTGAGACGACATTCAGCCTTGAGGTGTTGAGCGGAGAAGACGAAGCGTATTGGACATACCGTGGAGCCATCAGCGGAATACCCGATGTAAGCGGAGCGACCGTCGTCGATATCGGCGGAGGAAGTACGGAGATTATTGTGGGAGACAGGACCTTAGTAAAGAACACCATCAGCCTGGACATCGGCTCAGTCAGGCTTACCGAGCGGTTCTTCAAACACGATCCGCCAACACACCCAGAACTGGAAGCCGCTATTACGCTTGTGGAAAATGAACTTGCTCGTCCGAAAAAATTTGAATTCCAGGGCTCAACGCTCGTGGGCGTGGCAGGAACGGCAACCTCGCTCGCGGCTCTCGCACAGGGTTTGCGTGAGTTTCGAGTGGAGGCGGTAACCAACTACCACCTGACTCTCGATACCGTGTACCATCTTTTCAGGACACTCCGGGCGATGCCGGCCGCCCACATCCGTGAGTTGTCAGAAGTGATGGAGGGTCGGAGCGACGTGATCGCAGCCGGTGCCCTTATACTGCGAGAAATCATGGCCCACTACAAGTTCAGCGAAATGATCGTAAGTGAGAGAGGCGTGAGATACGGCCTGGCAATCAGAGAGTGGGAACGTACGGCACAACAACAAGGAGTTGGCAAAACGGGATGAAAACATTTCGAGAGAAACTGCAGAACGAGATTATCGTTTTCGATGGCGGCGTGGGAACCTATCTCTATGAAAAGGGGATCTTCATTAACACCTGCTTTGACGAGTTGAATCTCATCAACCCCGACATCGTCAGTGAAGTGCACCGGGACTACGTGAACGCCGGTGCCGACGTCATCGAAACCAATACGTTCGGCGCTAACAAATTCAAGCTCGCCCCGCATGGCCTGGAAGGAAAGGTCTACGAACTCAACGTGAAGGGCGCGCAACTGGCGAAGAAGGTTGCGCAGGATAAGACTCTCGTGGCCGGCTCCGTGGGCCCGCTCGGTGTTCAAATCGAACCCCTCGGCAAACTCTCATATGACGAAGCCAAGGATGCATTCAAGGAACAAATCAAAGGGCTGATTGATGGCGGTGTCGATCTGATTGTCCTCGAGACATTCGGCCTTGTCGCGGAACTGCGCCAGGCGATTCGTGCGGTGAAGGAAGTCAGCAATGACATGCCGATCATCGCCCAGATGACCATCGGTGACGATGGCAAACTTCTCAGCGGCGCCGCTCTTCAGGACTTCG
>Ga0209640_10002500_pt1 | contig 16016 bp, 11 predicted proteins | sample RifCSP10_1_FD_184018 | JGI IMG/M metagenome (GOLD analysis project Ga0209640, IMG submission 184018) | Soil microbial communities from Rifle, Colorado - Rifle CSP2_sed 10_1 (SPAdes) (version 2) | ecosystem: Environmental > Terrestrial > Deep subsurface > Rock core/Sediment | place: Rifle...
CTGATTCAGCCCATTGCGATGGAGGAGGGATTGCGCTTTGCCATCCGCGAGGGGGGCAAGACCGTGGGCGCCGGCGTGGTGGCAAAGGTGATTGAATAGCGCGTGAGGGCGAGAGAGCGTGAGGGCGGAAGATAGACTCCCACTTACGACTTCACGACCTGACGATTTCCCCGGGTCAGCAGGCCAGTAGCTCAATTGGCAGAGCGTCGGTCTCCAAAACCGAAGGTTGGGGGTTCGAGACCCTCCTGGCCTGCCACACGAGAGTGGTTGAGGATTGAGAGTCCGGTGTTTATGGCAAGTGAACCGCAAGGGCAGGCGTGTGCGCAACGCGGCATCTCAACGCTCAACCCTGAACTCTGAACCCTAAACGGATCAAATGGTGGACAAGGTCAAGATGGTAGTGGCAATTCTGCTGGTGGCGGCGGGTATAGCGGCTTTCTATTACTTCAGTGGGAGTCCGGCCATTGTGCGCCTTGCTTCCGTGCTCGCCGGACTGGGCGCGGGAGCGGCGGTGATGTGGACGACTGAACCCGGCAAGCGGTTCTATGTCTACTCCCACGAGTCGGTGGCGGAAACCAAGAAGGTCGTGTGGCCGACGCGCAAGGAGACCCTGCAGACTACCGGCATCGTGTTCGCGTTCGTGGTCATCATGGCGCTCTTCCTGTGGCTGGTAGACGCGAGCCTGCTGTGGGCGGTCAAGAAGTTGATCGGCCAGGGTGATTCATGAGCAAGAAGTGGTACGTGGTGCACGCCTATTCAGGCTTCGAAAAAAGCGTGCAGCGCACGCTGCAGGATCGCATCCGGCGCGCCGGCATGCAAGACAGCTTCGGTCAGATCCTCGTCCCCGTGGAGGAGGTCGTGGAGATGCGCAGCGGGCAGAAGAACATCAGCGAGCGCAAGTTCTTCCCCGGCTACGTGCTGGTCGAGATGGACATGACCGACGATACCTGGCACCTGGTCAAGAACACCTCCAAGGTGACGGGTTTCGTTGGCGGCACCGCGACCAAACCGACGCCAATCAGCGAGAAGGAAGTGCAGAATATTCTGCACCAGATCCAGGAAGGCGTGGAGAAGCCGCGACCCAAGGTCTTGTTCGAGGTTGGCGAAGCAGTACGGGTGAAGGAGGGGCCGTTTGCCGATTTTCACGGGAACGTCGAGGACGTGAACTACGACAAGAGCAAGCTGCGCGTTTCGGTGACGATCTTTGGACGGTCGACGCCGGTCGAGCTGGAGTTCGGGCAGGTGGAAAAGGCGTAAGGACAGGATTGAGAATCGAGGATTCAGGATTGAGGGCGGGTGCCGCAGCGCCGCTGCGGTCGTGATGACACACGGAGAGGGTGAAGGAGCGGGTTGAAGGTTGAGAACGCGGGAATGATCGTCATGACGCTTCTTCCCCGATCCTCATTCCTCGATCCTGACACCCGGTTAGACCCGAAAGGAGAGCCAGCATGGCAAAGAAGATAGTCGGCCTGATCAAGCTTCAAGTGCCCGCGGGGAAGGCGAATCCGAGCCCGCCCATCGGACCCGCGCTCGGCCAGCGCGGTCTCAACATCATGGAGTTCTGCAAGGCGTTCAACGCCGCAACGCAGAAGATGGAGCCAGGGCTCCCCGTGCCTGTGGTAATCACCGCCTATCAGGACAAGAGCTTCGCCTTCGTGATGAAGACGCCCCCGGCTTCGGTGTTGATTCGCAAGGCGGCGAAAATTGAAAAGGGCAGCCCGCGGCCACACACCGACAAGGTGGGCAGGATCTCGCGGGCGCAAGCCGAGGAGATCGCCAAGATGAAGATGCCCGATCTTACGGCTGCCGATCTGGACGCCGCCGTGCGTACGATCGCCGGCAGCGCCCGCAGCATGGGCGTTGAAGTGGAGGGCTTGTAAATGAGACACATCTCGAAACGCTACAAGTCGATTCGCACCAAGGTGGACCCGAACAAGCTGTATCCGGCGCCCGATGCGCTCCGGATCATCAAGGAAAACGCCACGGCCAAGTTCAATGAATCGGTGGACGTTTCGATCAACCTCGGCATTGATGCCAAGAAATCGGATCAGGCAGTGCGCGGGTCGATCGTACTGCCCCAAGGCACCGGCAAGACGGTTCGCGTCGCCGTTTTCGCGCAAGGCGACAGGGCCGTGCAGGCGAAGGACGTCGGGGCAGACATCGTCGGGTTCGAAGACTTGGCGAACGAAATCAAGAGCGGAAAAATGGATTTTGACGTCGTGATCGCGACGCCGGACGCGATGCGTGTAGTAGGAGGGCTGGGCCAGATCCTCGGCCCGCGTGGCCTGATGCCAAACCCCAAAGTGGGTACGGTCACCCAGGATGTCGCGACGGCGGTCAAGAACGCAAAGGCCGGCCAGGTGCAATATCGCACCGACAAGGCCGGCATCGTGCAATGTACGATCGGGCGCGCCTCGTTCACGGTCGAGGCACTCACCGAGAATCTCAGGGCCTTGGTCGACGCAATCAATAAGTCCAAGCCGGCGAGCTCGAAGGGACAGTTTCTCCGGAAATTGTGCGTGTCGAGCACGATGGGCGCAGGCGTGCGCGTGGACCAGGCAAGTCTGATGCAGTAGGAGATTTCACCCCGGCGTGGCGCCGGGGCAAGACTTTGGGCCGCCGACAGGAGATCGTCGACGGGTTGTCAAAGACCGTAGGGGCTCGAACAAGGATTAAGGAATCAGGATTCGGGATTCAGCAGGACGTCTCGCGCCGGTTTCGGTCCTTGTCGGAAAGCTTAATTGAAGGCGACGGGTGATGGGCAGGGTTCCGGGCTTTATCTGGATCCCGAAGCCTGGCTCCCGAATCCTGAACTCTACGCAGACGGCGCACCCGGAATCAGGTCACACATGGTCATGTTTGACTCCTGTAACCAAGGTCGCCGTAAACGAATGATGGATGATGAACGATGAATGATGAATGGGCGGCGAATCCGTCCGCTTGCATCAACTCATCATTCCGCATTCATCATTTAAGTAAAAGGAGACACGATCTTGGGTTTTAATCTGGAACAGAAGCAGGCGGTCGTAGCCGAGATCGGCGCCCAGGTGGCAAAGGCGCAGACCATCGTGCTTGCCGAGTACCGCAGTCTGAAGGTAGGGGAGATGACCGAGTTGCGCAGGAAGGCGCGCACCTCGGGAGTCTATCTACGCGTGCTGAAGAATACGCTTGCACGGCGTGCGGTTGCTGAAACTCCGTTCAGGGGGCTGGCCGACAAAATGACCGGGCCGCTTGCCTACGGGATTTCCAGCGATCCTGTAGCTGCGGCGAAGGTGTTGCATGAGTTTGCCCGGGGCCACGACAAATTCGTGATCACGGCCGGTGCCATGCCGAACGTGGTGATGTCACCCAAGGAGGTGGCGGACCTCGCCCGGATGCCCAGCCGTGAGCAACTGCTTGCGACCTTCATGGGAACCATGCAGGCGCCGATCGCGAAGTTCGTGCGCACTTTGAACGAAGTGCCCGGCAGGTTCGTGCGCACCATGGCTGCGGTTCGCGACCAGAAAGAAAACAAGGTGGCTGCGTAATCGCAAACCAGCTACCGTCAAACGTCAATTTTTCGATCTAACAGGAGTTGGAAATGGCACTTGCCAGAGCAGAAATTCTCGATGCAATTTCGAACATGACCGTACTTGAGCTGTCTCAGCTCATCAAGGACATGGAAGACAAATTTGGCGTATCGGCCGCCGCGGCTGCGGTCGCGGTGGCGGCGCCGGCGGCGGGGGTGGCGGCGGCTGCCGTCGAGGAAAAGACCGAGTTCACGGTAGTGCTCACCAATGCCGGCCCCAACAAGGTGAATACGATCAAGGTGGTGCGTGCGGTCACTGGCCTGGGCCTGAAAGAGGCGAAGGACCTGGTGGACGGGGCCCCCAAACCAGTGAAGGAAAGTATCCCGAAGGCCGACGCCGAAGCGCTCTTCAAGCAATTGACTGAAGCCGGTGCTGTGGCCGAGATCAAGTAACCGTGGTGTGGAGACCTGATTGGCGGTCACCCGCCGGTCGTTTCTCGTTTGAGCATTCGCGGCCTGCCAGGCGGCCCGCGCGCCGTGCGCGCGGCTCCCCGGCGGCGGTTTTCCGTAGTTTCCTGATTCTTCTGTGGAGTTGATATGGCGTACTCGTTCACCGAGAAAAAGCGCATCCGCAAGAGCTTTGCCAAGCGCGCCAGCGTACTGCAGGTCCCGTACCTGCTGGCGACCCAACTGCAGTCCTATGCGGCATTCCTGCAGGAGCACACTCTGCCTGAGGCCCGCAAGCAGGAGGGGCTGCAGGCTGCGTGCAAGAGCATCTTCCCGATCGAGAGCCATTCCAGGAACGCGCGGCTCGACTTCGTGAGCTACACGCTCGGCGATCCGCCGTTCGACGTGAAGGAATGCCAGCAGCGCGGGCTCACCTTCGCGGCGCCGCTGCGCGCGAAGGTGCGCCTTACGATCATGGACAAGGAAGCCTCCAAGCCGACGGTGAAGGAGGTGAAGGAGCAGGAAGTGTACATGGGCGAGATCCCGCTCATGACGCAGACCGGCTCGTTCGTGATCAACGGCACCGAGCGGGTAATCGTGTCCCAACTGCACCGCTCGCCAGGGGTGTTCTTCGAGCATGACCGCGGCAAGACGCATTCGTCGGGCAAGCTGCTGTTCTCGGCGCGGGTGATTCCGTACCGGGGGTCGTGGCTCGACTTCGAGTACGATCCCAAGGACTACCTTTACTTCCGGGTTGACCGGCGGCGGAAGATGCCCGTCACCATTCTGCTCAAGGCACTGGGCTACACGCCGGAACACGTACTCAAGGCATTCTTTGCGTTTGACACGTTTCATCTCACCGACGGGCAGTGCGAATTCGAACTGGTGCCGGAGCGCATGCGCGGCGAGATCGCGCGCTTCGACATCAGTACGCCATCGGGCAAGCTTATCGTCTCGAAGGACAAGCGCATTACCGTCAAACACGTGCGTGACCTGGAGCAGGCTGGACTCCAGCGCATCGGCGTCCCCGACGAATTTGTCATCGGCCGCACGCTGGCCCACAACCTGATCGACAAGCAAAGCGGGGAGGTGATCGCCAATGCCAATGACGAGATCACCGACGATCTGCTGGCAAAACTGCGTCAGGCTGCCATCCCGCAGCTGCAGACGATCTACACCAACGATCTCGATCAGGGCCCGTACATCTCTCAGACCCTGCGCATCGACGAAACTGCCGACCAGCTCGCCGCCCAGGTTGCGATTTACCGCATGATGCGCCCGGGCGAGCCGCCAACCGAGGACGCGGTGAAGACGTTGTTCAACGGTCTGTTCTTCTCCGCCGACCGCTACGATCTGTCTGCGGTGGGCCGCATGAAATTCAACCGCCGCGTGGGCCGCGGCGAGCTGGAGGGGTCAGGCACGCTGTCGGCGGACGATATTGTCGCCGTGATCCGGATACTGGTCGAGCTGAGAAACGGCAAGGGCGAGATCGACGACATCGATCACCTTGGCAACCGGCGCGTGCGCTCGGTGGGCGAACTTGCCGAGAACCAGTTCCGGGCCGGACTCGCGCGCGTGGAGCGCGCCGTGAAGGAGCGCCTGTCGCAGGCCGAGTCCGAGAACCTGATGCCGCATGATCTCATCAACGCGAAGCCCGTATCGGCGGCGATCCGCGAGTTCTTCGGCTCGAGCCAGCTCTCGCAGTTCATGGACCAGACTAATCCGCTTTCCGAGATCACCCACAAGCGGCGCGTCTCTGCGCTCGGCCCGGGAGGGCTTACCCGCGAGCGCGCCGGATTCGAGGTGCGCGACGTCCATCCGACGCATTACGGTCGTGTGTGTCCGATCGAGACACCGGAAGGTCCGAACATCGGTCTGATCAACTCGCTCGCGCTTTACGCCCGCACGAACCAGTACGGCTTTCTCGAGACACCGTATCGCAAAGTGACCGAGAGCCACGTAACGGACGAAATTCATTACCTGTCGGCGATCGAGGAAGGCCAATACATGATCGCCCAGGCAAATGCGGCCCTTGACGGCAACAACCGCTTCACCGACGAGTTGGTCTCGTGCCGCCACCTCAACGAGTTTACGCTCAGTACGCCGGATCGCATCAATTACATGGATGTCGCGCCGGCGCAGGCCGTGTCGGTGGCGGCGTCGTTGATTCCGTTCCTGGAACACGACGACGCGAACCGTGCCTTGATGGGTTCCAACATGCAGCGTCAGGCGGTACCCTGTCTGCGGGCCGAAAAGCCGCTGGTGGGCACCGGCCTGGAACGCACCGTGGCCGTGGATTCCGGAACGGCGGTGCAGGCGCGGCGTGGCGGGGTCGTTGATTACGTCGATGCCGCGCGCATTGTAGTGCGAGTCAACGACGACGAAACGTCGGCGGGGGAGGTCGGCGTCGACATCTACAACCTCGTCAAGTATCAGCGCTCAAATCAGAACACCAACAACAATCAGCGGCCCCTCGTGAAGGTCGGAGACGCGATCACCAGGGGCGACGTTGTCGCCGACGGCGCATCAACCGACATGGGCGAACTCGCGCTCGGCCAAAACATGCTGGTCGCGTTCATGCCGTGGAACGGTTACAACTTCGAGGACTCGATCCTCATTTCCGAGCGCGTGGTGTCGGACGAGCGCTTCACCTCGATCCATATCGAGGAACTGTCGGTGGTGGCGCGCGACACCAAGTTGGGTGCGGAGGAAATCACCCGTGACATCTCCAATCTGTCCGAGTCTCAGCTTGCGAGCCTCGACGAATCGGGGATCATCTACATCGGCGCAGAAGTCGAGGCCGGCGACGTCCTAGTTGGCAAGGTGACACCGAAGGGCGAGACGCAGTTGACGCCAGAGGAAAAACTGCTGCGTGCGATTTTTGGCGAGAAGGCTTCCGACGTGAAAGACACGAGCCTCCGGGTTCCATCCGGGATGTCGGGAACGGTGATCGACGTGCAGGTGTTTACCCGCGAGGGGATCGAACGCGACAAGCGCGCCCAGCAGATCATCGATGACGAGCTCAAGCGCTACAAGAAGGACCTCGCGGATCAGCTGCGAATCGTGGAGGATGACGCGTTCAGCCGCGTGGAGCGGCTGCTTACCGGCAAGACTGCGAACGGCGGTCCCAAGAAGCTCGCCAAGGGGGCGAAGATCACAAAGGCCTATCTTGCGGAAGTCGAACGCCACCAATGGTTCGACATCCGGCTTGCCAACGACGTGGCGAGCCAGCAGATGGAGCAGTTGCAGGAAAGCCTGGCCCAGACCAAGGCGCTCTTTGACAGGGCGTTCGAGGAGAAGAAGAAGAAGCTGACCCAGGGCGACGAGCTGCCGCCCGGCGTGCAGAAGATGGTGAAAGTGTACCTCGCCGTCAAGCGCCGGCTGCAGCCGGGAGACAAGATGGCGGGGCGCCACGGCAACAAGGGCGTGATTTCAAAGATCGTTCCGGTTGAGGACATGCCGTACATGGCAGATGGCACCACGGTCGACATCGTATTGAATCCGCTGGGGGTCCCGTCGCGGATGAACGTCGGCCAGATTCTCGAGACGCATCTCGGATGGGCCGCGAAAGGCCTGGGTTGGAAGATCGGGCAGATGCTGAGGGCACAGGCGAATGCCGCCGAGGTAAGAAAATTCCTCGACAAGATCTACAACACGAGCGGCCGGCGCGAGGCCATCGACTCGCTCGGCGACGATGAGGTGATCGATCTCGCGCGCCATCTTGAAGGCGGTGTTCCGTTCGCAACGCCGGTGTTCGACGGTGCGACCGAGCAGGAGATCAAAGGCATGCTCGATCTTGCGGGCATGCCGCGCTCCGGACAGGTCACGCTGCATGACGGTCGCACGGGCGAACCCTTCGAGCGACAGGTCACCGTCGGCTATATGCACATGCTGAAGCTCCACCATCTCGTGGACGACAAGATGCACGCGCGCTCGACCGGGCCGTACAGTCTGGTCACGCAGCAGCCACTCGGGGGCAAGGCGCAGTTCGGCGGGCAGCGATTCGGCGAGATGGAGGTGTGGGCGCTGGAAGCATACGGTGCCGCGTACACGCTGCAGGAAATGCTCACGGTGAAATCCGACGACACCGAGGGCCGGCGCAAGGTCTACGAGTCGATCGTCAAGGGCGATCACCGGATCGAGGCCGGGATGCCGGAGTCGTTCAACGTGCTGGTCAAGGAGATCCGGTCGCTCGCGATCGACATTGACCTCGACCACAACCGCTATTGATTCAGCGGGGCGCGTGGAAGTGAAGGATACCGAACGCCAGTTGTTTCGCTTAACGAGGAACGCGAAATGAAAGCTCTGCTCGATTTGTTCAAGCAAGTCAGGGAAGAAGAGGAATTCGACGCGATCAAGATCGGGCTCGCCTCGCCCGAGAAGATACGCTCGTGGTCCTACGGTGAGGTCAAGAAACCGGAGACCATCAACTACCGCACGTTCAAGCCGGAACGCGACGGTCTGTTCTGCGCGAAGATCTTCGGGCCGGTGAAGGACTACGAGTGCCTGTGCGGGAAATACAAGCGGCTGAAGCACCGCGGCGTGATCTGCGAGAAGTGCGGCGTGGAAGTGACGCTGTCCAAGGTGCGGCGCGAGCGGATGGGACATATCGAGCTCGCAAGCCCGGTAGCGCACATCTGGTTCCTGAAATCGCTGCCGTCGCGGCTCGGAATGGTGCTTGACATGACGCTGCGCGACATCGAGCGCGTGCTCTACTTCGAGGCCTACGTGGTGATCGATCCAGGCATGACGTCGCTCAAGCGCTGCCAGTTGATGACCGAGGACGATTACCTCGCCAAGGTGGAGGAGCACGGCGACGAGTTCAGCGCTGCGATGGGCGCGGAGGGCGTGCGCGAACTGCTGCGCAATCTGGACCTCCGCGGGGAGATCGATACCCTGCGCACCGAGCTTGCAGCGACCAGTTCCGATACCAAGATCAAGAAGATCGCCAAGCGCCTCAAGGTGCTCGAGGCATTCCACAAGTCGGGCATCAAGCCCGACTGGATGGTCATGGAGGTTCTGCCCGTATTGCCGCCGGAGCTGCGGCCGCTGGTGCCGCTGGACGGTGGCCGCTTCGCGACCTCGGATTTGAACGATCTTTACCGGCGCGTCATCAACCGCAACAACCGGTTGAAGCGCCTGCTGGAACTGAAGGCCCCGGAAATCATCGTGCGCAACGAGAAGCGCATGCTGCAGGAGGCAGTGGACTCCCTGCTCGATAACGGGCGCCGCGGCCGTGCAATGACCGGAGCGAACCGCCGACCGCTCAAGTCACTTGCCGACATGATCAAGGGCAAGGGTGGGCGGTTCCGCCAGAATCTGCTCGGCAAGCGGGTGGACTATTCCGGACGTTCGGTAATCGTGGTCGGTCCGCAGTTGAAGCTGCACCAGTGCGGATTGCCCAAGAAGATGGCGCTGGAGCTCTTCAAGCCGTTCATCTTCAACAAGCTCGAACTGATGGGGCTCGCCACCACGATCAAGGCGGCAAAACGCATGGTGGAGAGCGAAGAGCCGATCGTCTGGGACATCCTCGAGGAGGTGATCCGGGAACACCCGGTCATGCTCAACCGCGCGCCGACGCTGCACCGGCTGGGCATCCAGGCTTTTGAGCCCGTTCTGATTGAGGGCAAGGCAATCCAGCTGCATCCGCTGGTGTGTGCGGCGTTCAACGCCGACTTCGACGGCGACCAGATGGCGGTCCACATACCGCTTTCGCTCGAAGCGCAGATGGAAGCGCGCACGCTCATGCTGTCTTCGAACAATGTGCTCTCGCCGGCCAACGGCGAGCCGATCATCGTGCCCTCGCAGGACATCGTGCTCGGGCTCTATTACAGCACGCGCGAGAAGGTCGGCGCACGCGGCGAAGGGTCGGCGTTCAGCGACATCGCGGAGGTTTCGCGCGCTTTTGATACCGGCCAGATCGAACTCCACGCCCGTATCTTTGCCCGTATCCGGGAGTACGAAATCGACGATGTCGGCGAAAGGCGCGAGAAGGTGACGCGCTACGAAACCACCGCCGGCCGCGCGCTGCTTTCCGAGATTCTCCCGGTAGGCCTGTCGTTCGATCTCATCAATCGGCCGCTCAAGAAAAAGGAAATCTCGCGGTTGATCAACGCCTCGTTCCGCCGCTGCGGCTTGCGGGAAACGGTCATCTTCGCCGACAAGCTGATGTATGCGGGTTTCACCATGGCCACCCGCGCCGGATTGTCGATCGCGGTTGACGACATGCTGGTGCCCGCCCAGAAGAACGCGCTGATCGGTGAAGCCGAGAAGGAAGTGCAGGAGATCGAGAAGCAGTACACCTCGGGCCTTGTCACCCAGGGCGAGCGCTACAACAAGGTGGTCGACATCTGGGGGCGGGCGGGGGACCTCGTTGCCAAAGCGATGATGGAGCAGCTGGGCGTCGAAGCCGTGAAGGCATGGGATCCGGAAGCGGGCGCGGTGACCGAGCGCAAGGACAAAAAGGGCAATCCGGTCATGCAAGAGTCGTTCAATTCGATCTACATGATGGCCGATTCGGGTGCACGGGGTTCCGCGGCACAGATACGCCAGCTTGCCGGGATGCGCGGGCTGATGGCCAAGCCCGACGGGTCGATCATCGAGACGCCGATCACGGCGAATTTCCGCGAAGGCTTGAACGTGCTGCAGTACTTCATCTCAACCCACGGCGCGCGCAAGGGCCTGGCGGATACCGCTTTGAAGACTGCCAATTCCGGCTATCTTACGCGTCGTCTGGTGGACGTGACCCAGGATTTGGTGGTGACCGAAGACGACTGCGCGACGACACAGGGTGTGTCGATGGCGGCATTGGTCGAGGGCGGCGAAGTCGTGGAGAGCCTGCGCGAACGCATACTGGGCCGCGTCTGCGCGATGGATATCGTAAATCCGGAGACCCGGCAGACGATACGGCCGGCCAATACCCTGCTCGACGAGGATGCGGTCGACGCGATTGAAGGCGCAGGAATCGATGAGGTCAAGGTGAGAACGCCGCTCACCTGCGAGACTCGCTATGGACTGTGCGCCAGGTGCTACGGGCGCGATCTCGGCCGCGGCACGCCGGTGAATGTCGGTGAAGCGGTGGGCGTGATCGCCGCGCAGTCGATCGGCGAGCCCGGCACGCAGCTGACCATGCGCACGTTCCACATCGGCGGCGCGGCTTCGCGCACTGCGGTCGTGAGCCAGATCGAGAGCAAGTCGAGCGGTACCGTGCGCTACAGTGCCGGCATGCGGTATGTCACGAACGTGCAGGGCGAGCTGGTGGCGATCTCGCGCAATGGCGAAGTGCTGATCCAGGATGAACACGGCCGCGAACGTGAACGGCACAAGGTACCCTATGGGGCAACGCTCATGGCGCGTGACGGCGAGTCGGTCAAGGCGGGATCGTTGCTAGTCACCTGGGATCCGCATACGCGGCCGATCGTTACCGAGTATGCCGGACGCATCAGGTTCGAGCATGTCGAGGAAGGTGTCACTGTGGCACGCCAGGTGGACGAAGTGACCGGCCTTTCCACGCTGGTGGTGGTCGATCCCAAGCGGCGTGGCGGTACCCAGGCGAAGGGTTTGCGGCCGCAAGTCAAGCTGCTTGACGCCCAGGGTCAGGAAATCAAGATCGCGGGATCGGACCAACCCGTGAACATCACTTTTCAGATCGGTTCGATCATCACCGTGCGCGATGGGCAGGATGTGGGGGTGGGCGAGGTGCTCGCGAGGATTCCCCAGGAGAGCTCCAAGACCCGCGACATTACGGGCGGCCTGCCTCGGGTTGCGGAACTGTTCGAGGCACGTTCACCGAAGGACGCGGGCGTGCTTGCCGAGGTGACCGGCACCGTGTCGTTCGGCAAGGACACCAAGGGCAAGCAGCGCCTGGTGATCACGGATCTCGACGGCGTTGCCCACGAGTACCTGATTCCGAAAGATAAGCACGTGATGGCCCACGATGGTCAGGTCGTGAACAAGGGCGAGATGATCGTGGACGGTCCCGCAGACCCGCACGATATCCTGCGCCTTTTGGGGGTAGAGGAACTCGCGCGTTATATCTGCAACGAGGTGCAGGACGTGTATCGCCTGCAGGGTGTCAAGATCAACGACAAGCACATCGAGGTCATCGTGCGGCAGATGCTGCGGCGCGTGCAGATCGTGGATCCGGGCGATACCCGCTTCATCACCGGCGAGCAGGTGGAGCGGGCCGAGGTGCTGGAAGAGAATGAGCGTGTCGAGGGTGAAGGCAAGAAACCCTCCGGCTACGAGTATCAATTGCTCGGAATCACCAAGGCGTCGCTCTCGACCGATTCATTCATTTCGGCGGCTTCATTCCAAGAGACGACCCGCGTGCTGACCGAAGCCGCAATCATGGGTAAACGCGACGAACTGCGGGGTTTGAAGGAGAACGTGATCGTCGGGCGCCTCATTCCGGCAGGTACCGGCCTTGCCTACCACCGCATTCGTCGCAGGCAGGCGGCACACGCTGAACTGCCACAGGTGGTGGAATCCGCTGCGGAGGTCGCGGCGGGCACCGAAAACCAGGAGCAAGTGGCTTGACACTGCACTGATAACTCCTTAAAATCTCCAGTCTTTTTAGCCCTTGCCCCCTTCCTGACGAGGGGACAAGTTTAGTTGATCATTACGAGCCGGGACGGTGGCGACGCCGTCCCCGCTTTTTTGGAATGGGCGAAAGCATCCGGCCAGTGCGTGGTGACGACGCCTTGGCGGTGCAACGCAAACCGGAACAGAACTGACATGCCGACGATCAATCAGTTGGTCCGCAATCCCCGCACGGCGCCGCGCGTGAAAAGCAAGGTGCCTGCGCTTGCCGGCAGCCCGCAGAAGCGCGGCGTCTGCACGCGGGTCTATACGACCACCCCCAAGAAACCGAACTCCGCGCTGCGGAAAGTGGCGAAGGTGAGGCTCACCAACGGTTTCGAGGTGATCGGATACATCGGCGGTGAAGGACACAACCTGCAGGAACACTCGGTGGTGTTGATCCGCGGCGGTCGCGTGAAGGACCTGCCCGGTGTGCGCTATCACGTGGTGCGGGGCAGTCTGGATACTGCGGGAGTGAAAGACCGCAAGCAGGGCCGTTCGAAGTACGGCGCCAAGCGACCGAAGGCCGCTTAACGCCGGGTTAAGTGCCGGAGGCCGAGCGTCTTGAGTGAGAACCGATCGAGGCGCGCCGCCGAATCCGCACCAACCGCTAGACACTGAACGCTAAACACTGGGTTAACGATGCCACGTCGCAGAGAAGTCCCGAAACGACAGGTGCTGCCGGATCCGAAGTACGGCAGCCAGGATGTCGCCAAGTTCATCAACGTTCTGATGACGCGCGGCAAGAAGTCGGTTGCCGAGCGGATCATCTATGGGGCATTGGAGCAGATCAAGAAAAAAAGCGGAAAAGACCCGCTTGAGGTCTTCAACGTCGCCATAAACAATGTGAAGCCGGTGGTCGAGGTGAAAAGCCGCCGCGTTGGCGGTGCCAATTACCAGGTGCCGGTCGAGGTGCGGCCGGTGCGCCGCGCGGCCCTGGCGATGCGCTGGCTGCGCGATGCCGCGCGCGGCCGCGGCGAGAAATCGATGGGGGGTCGTCTGGCGAATGAACTCGCCGAGGCGGCGGAAGGCCGCGGCGGGGCCATGAAGAAACGCGAGGAAGTACACCGGATGGCGGAGGCGAACAAGGCCTTCTCGCACTACCGGTTCTGATCCCAATCACTGAGTCACAGAGAAAACACAGGAATAGAGACTCCGAGGTCCAGGGCGCAAGCGATTTTATCTCGCTTTCCCGGTACCGCTGTGTCTCTGTGGTGAAAACCAGAGTTTGACCGTGCCACGCAAGACTCCAATCGAGCGCTACCGCAACATCGGCATCATGGCCCACATTGATGCCGGCAAGACCACGACCACGGAGCGCATCCTGTTCTATACCGGCGTCTCGCACAAGCTGGGCGAGGTGCACGACGGGACGGCCATCATGGACTGGATGGAACAGGAGCAGGAGCGCGGCATCACCATTACCTCTGCGGCAACGACGTGCTTCTGGAAGGGGATGGACAACCACTATCCCGAGCATCGGGTCAACATCATTGATACTCCGGGTCACGTCGACTTTACGATCGAGGTGGAGCGGAGCCTCCGCGTGCTCGATGGCGCGTGCACCGTTTTGTGCGCCGTCGGCGGCGTGCAACCGCAGACCGAAACCGTGTGGCGGCAAGGCAACAAGTACCACGTTCCGCGCCTGTTCTTCGTCAACAAGATGGACCGGTCGGGGGCGGACTTCATGCGCGTCTACGACCAGGTCAAGGCGCGACTCAAGGCGATTCCCGTCCCGATCCAGTTGCCGATCGGCGCGGAAGACGGGTTCGAAGGGGTGGTCGACCTCGTCCGCATGAAGGCGATTTACTGGGACGAAAGCACGCAGGGCATGAAGTACGAAGAACGCGAGATTCCTGCGCAAATGCTGGGCCCGTGCAAGGAATGGCGCGAGAAGATGGTGGAGGCCGCTGCCGAAGCCAACGAGGAACTGATGAACAAGTACCTCGAGGGCGGAGAACTGTCGGCGGCCGAAATCAAGCACGGGCTGCGCACCCGCACCATCAATAACGAGATTTTCCCGATGTTGTGCGGTTCCGCTTTCAAGAACAAGGGCGTGCAGGCGATGCTCGACGCCGTGATCGACTACCTCCCGTCGCCGGCGGACATTCCGCCGGTGAAGGGAGTGAATGATGACGGCGAAATCGAGGGCCGTCCGGCCAGCGACGATGCCCCATTCTCGGGCCTTGCGTTCAAGATCATGACGGACCCGTTCGTCGGGCAACTCATCTTCTTCCGGGTTTACTCGGGGGTCGTGAATTCGGGAGACACCGTCTACAACCCGGTCAAGGGCCGCAAGGAGCGGGTCGGACGCATACTCCAGATGCATGCCAACACCCGCGAGGAAATCAAGGAAGTGCGCGCCGGCGACATCGCGGCCGCAGTTGGCCTCAGGGAAGCGACCACCGGGGACACCTTGTGTACCCCGGAAAAGATCATCACGCTCGAGAAGATGGAGTTTCCGGAGCCGGTGATACACGTTGCCGTCGAGCCCAAGACCAAGGCCGATCAGGAGAAGATGGGTATCGCGCTCAATCGTCTGGCGCAGGAAGATCCGTCGTTCCGCGTGCGCACCGACGAGGAGTCTGGGCAAACCATCATTTCCGGCATGGGCGAGCTGCATCTCGAGATCATCGTGGACCGCATGAAGCGCGAGTTCGGCGTCGAGGCCAATGTGGGCGCGCCGCAGGTGGCCTATCGCGAAACCATCCGCAAGATCTGCGACAAGGTCGAGGGCAAGTTCGTGAAGCAGTCGGGCGGCCGCGGGCAGTACGGCCACGTGTGGCTGAGGGTCGAGCCCAACCCGGCGGGCAAGGGCTACGAATTCGTAGACGCGGTCAAGGGCGGATCGGTGCCGCGCGAGTACATCCCGGCAGTGCAGAAGGGCATCAAGGACGCGATTCCGAACGGCGTGCTCGCCGGTTTCCCGGTGGTCGACGTCAAGGTGACGCTGTTCGACGGCTCGTATCACGAGGTCGACTCCAACGAGAATGCGTTCAAGATGGCGGGTTCAATCGCGTTCAAGGAAGGCCTGCGCCGCGCGAATCCGGCACTGCTGGAGCCGATCATGGCGGTTGAGGTGGAGACGCCGGAAGATTTCATGGGCAACGTGGTGGGCCACCTCAACTCGCGGCGCGGCATGATCCAAAGCATGGAGGACATGGCGGGCGGCGGCAAGGTGGTGCGCGCCGAGGTGCCGCTTGCGGAAATGTTCAGCTATTCGACGACGTTGCGGTCGCTGACGCAGGGGCGGGCGACCTACACCATGGAATTCAAGCACTACTCCGAAGCACCGAAAAACATCGCAGACGGAATCATCAATCGCGACAATCCCGACAAAGGTCCAGGATCGGGGAAAAAGTAACGGCGAAGGAAGCGAATTATGGCCAAGGGCAAGTTTGAGCGTAAGAAGCCGCACGTGAATGTGGGCACGATTGGGCACGTGGATCATGGGAAGACGACGCTGACGGCGGCGATGACG
>Ga0209640_10002501_pt1 | contig 16015 bp, 15 predicted proteins | sample RifCSP10_1_FD_184018 | JGI IMG/M metagenome (GOLD analysis project Ga0209640, IMG submission 184018) | Soil microbial communities from Rifle, Colorado - Rifle CSP2_sed 10_1 (SPAdes) (version 2) | ecosystem: Environmental > Terrestrial > Deep subsurface > Rock core/Sediment | place: Rifle...
GGCGCTGCACCACGACACCGCGATGGGCGGGGCGGCCGCGCCGGTGCGCTGCGGGCTGGAATTCTTCGGCGCCGATCATGTCGTGTTCGCGACCGACCATCCGTTCAACCAGATCCAGTGGGGCTACGACATGCTGCGCGACCTCGGGGTCGATGCCGCCACCCGCAAGAAGATCGAGGAAGGCAACGCGCGCACGCTGGTCGCCAAGCAGCCGGCGCGCGCGGCAGCGGCGCGGTAGCTACTTGCCTGCGTCCATCGCCGCGCGGTACTCGGCGACCACCTCGGACGTCGCGCCGGCGATCGTGTCGGCGACCATCCTGGTCAGCGTCGCGCCATCCACCGGATCGCCCGCAGGCGCGCCGATCTTCTCGGAGTCCGCAATGAACTGCGGGCTGCGCGCCATTGCCATGAACGCCGTGCGCAGGATCGCGACGCGCTCGGCCGGCATGCCCGGCGGGGCGATCAGCGGCAGCCCGAAATTGTCCGAGGCCATGATCAACAGCATCAGCGGCTTGGCCTGGTCGGGGATGGAATCCCACAAGAGCGGCACGCCGGGCTCGACCGGGCGGCTTTGCACCAGCGGGATCACCAGCTTCGAACGCACCATGTCCGGCCGGTTGGTGAGGAACGTGTCCTTCTGCACGAAGATGCCGTCGACCTCCTTCTGCTCGATCGCGAGCAGGATCTTGGCGGTCGCCTCGAACCCTTGGATGACCTTGAGCGGCCAGCCGGCCTTCTGCGCCAGCACCAGCGGGCCGATCGAGTTGGTGGCGCGCAGCCGCAAACCGCCCAGCACCACCGGCTCCTTGCGCGCCTTGAGCGCATCGAGGCTCGGCACACCCTTGTCGCCGCGCAGCCACAGGATGGTGTTCACCGCTCCGGGGCTGCCGATCCAGGCGAACTTGAGCGGGTCGTAGCGCGCGCCCGGCTCGCCGACCAGCGGCGACAGCATCCACGAACGGCCCGGCATGCCGAGCGTGAGCCCGTCGCGCTCGGCCTTGTCGTACAGGAAGTTCGCGTTGGCGATGCCGGCCGCGCCCGGCATGTTCTGCGCCACGATCTTGGGCTTGCCCGGGATGAATTCGCCCAAATGATGCGCCACCACGCGCATGTTGCCGTCCACCCCACCGCCTGCCTGGAAGCCGGCATACAGCGTGACGGTCTTGCCGGCGTAGAAATCGGCGGCGGGCGCGGAACCCGCACATGCGACGAGGGCGCATATTGCTGCAAGCATTCGCTTCATGCCGATCTCCTCTGATGCGAGAGAATAAACCACAGAGACACAGAGATCGCCGAGGTAGTAAGAGGGAGAGGCATTCGCTTTCCAAAGTCTCCTCCCTGTCTCTGTGTCTCTGTGTCTCTGTGGTGATATTGCTTCCTGCCTCTCTACCCTCGGGAAACTCAGTACAAATGGCTCAAACGATGCGCGCGGCCCGGCTGCACAAGGCCGGAGAACCGTTCAAGATCGACGAAATCCCGATCCCCGAGCCCGGCCCCGACGACGCGCTGATCGCGGTCGAGGCGTGCGGCGTGATCCCCAACATGCGCAACATCGTGAGCGGCAAGTTCTTTCACGTGCTGCCGCCGATGCCCGCGGTGATCGGGCTGGATGCCGCCGGCACGGTCGCCAAGGTCGGGCGCGGCGTGACCGGCCTGAAGGAGGGCGAGCGGGTGTACGTGAACCCGGCGCTGTCGTGCGGCGTGTGCTGGTATTGCCGCAACGGCCGCACGCTGATGTGCGAGGCCGGCGCGCTGCAGGGCTATTTCGGCTTCCGGCCGGAATCGAAAGCGCTGTTGGAGCGCTACCCGTACGGCGGCTTCGCGCAATACATGACCGCGCCGGCGCGCAACCTGGTGCGGCTGACCGATGCGGTGAGCTTCGAGGTCGGCGCGCGGTTCGGCTATCTCGGCACCGCGTATGCCGGGCTGCAGGCGGGCGAGGTGAAAGCCGGCGACACGGTGGCGCTGATCGGCGCGACCGGCACGCTCGGCATCAACGCGACGATCTTCCTGCTCGGCATGGGCGCCCGGATCATCCCGATCGCGCGCAAGGCCGAGCGGCTGGCGCGCATGAAGGCGCTGGCGCCCGACCGCATCCACCCGGTGGCGATCGACGGCACGCCGATCGCCCCGCGCATCAAGGCGGCGGCCGACGGGCTGGGCGCGGACATGATCATGGATTGCCTGACGCGCGGCGTGCCGGCCGACATGACCGCGGATTCGATCATGGGGCTCAGGCGCGGCGGCATCGTGGTGAACATCGGCGCGCTGTCCGAGCCGCTCGCCATCAGCCCGATCTGGTTCATGATCGGCGGCGCGCAATACCGCGGCTCGAACTGGTTCACCACCGCGCAGGGCGAGCAGATGGCGGCGCTGGCGCAGGCTGGCGTGGTCGATTTCGGCATTTTCGAGAACCGCATCTACCCTCTCGAAAAAGTGAACGACGCGCTGGCCGAGGCCGGCAAGGAAGGCGGCTTCATCAATGCGGTGGTGCGGCCCTAGCGCTGCGCAGGAAACTGCGAGGGACCGCGTGTACTCCTCAATATCGGTCTTCAACCAAGGAGCACCCCATGTCCCGTTCGATATCCAAACGCGTCCCGGCGTTCCTGGCCGCGGCAACCGTGCTGGCGCTCGGCGCCGGCGCGGTCGTGGCGCAGACGCCGGCGGTCAACGCGCCGGCCAGAAATCCCGCCGCGGCAACCGATCAGGCGCGGCCGCAGCGCTCGCACGTCGAGGGCCGCATCGCGTTCCTGAAGGCGGAGCTCAAGATCACCGACCAGCAGAACGCGGCGTTCAACCGGGTCGCCGACGTGATGCGCGCCAACGACCGCGAACGGATGGCCGCGCGCGAGGAGATGCACAAGGCGCGCGAGGCGCTGCGGCAGAACGCCAACGCCCCGCGGCCGAGCGGGATCGAGCGCATGGAAGCCCGCCAGAAGTTCATGACAGCGGCCGCGGCGCAGAACGCGCGCGCGCTGGAAGCCTGGAAGCCGCTCTACGCGCAGCTCACCGACGAGCAGAAGCAGCTCGCCGACGATCTTCTGGGCGGCGGCCGCGGCCGCTTCGGCCACCGCCATCACGGACGCGCCTAACCTCGACCGGTCCTGACGGCAGCACGTGAGCAGCGAGCGGCGCGGGGAAACCCGCGCCGCTTCGCGATTCACGCCGCCGGGTCGATCACTTCGATCCCGGCGAAGCGATGGAAGTCCATGTCGCGGGTGTAAACAGTCCGCACGCCGTGCTCTCGCATCAGCGTGACGGTTTCCACATCGTGCAGCGGTGTTCCCGAGAGGCGCGGCGTATCGGCAATGACAGAAGCCAGAACCTGGCCATGACGGTCGGTCGGAATCAACATTCGAATTGACCGTGATGCAATCACCCGGGCCAGGAATGACCACCCGCCTTGCGCGGACCAAGGTTGGTCAAACGTCCGGCGGTGGGTTACGGCGCTCAGGAATTCGTAGCAAATTCCCCAGGTCAGATGCCACGCCGCCGCGCGGTCGATCCAGCTTTCGAGGGCGGTTCGACATGCAGGATGGAACGGCGAGTCGCGGTTCGCGGCGTAGATCAGAATATTCGTGTCGACCACAAACACTATCGATCGTCGCGCTTCCGGCGGCCGTACAACTGCTCGTATTTTTCCTCGTTGAGCACGTTATGAAGTGCCTCGCGGTCCGAAACATCAACAAGCTCCCGCCCCCCGTGAAATGTCGGGAGCGGTTGGAGCTTTGCCGGCGGCTTCTTGGCTTCCTTCAGGAACAGCCGGAGCGCGCTCTCGATCAGCGAACCCATGGTGCAGCCGCGCCTGGCGGCCTCGCGCTTCACCTCGCGCATGACCGCGTCGTTGATGTTGAGTGTGGTTTTCATGCCGTGACTTTAACTGCTTGCCATATATATGGCAACGCCAGCCATATATATGGCCTTAAGCCGCCAGCGCCGCGCGGCAGTGTGGCACCACATGCTCGGCGAACAGCTCGGCCGAGCGGATCGCCGCATCGACATCCAGGTCGCCGATCATGAAGCGGGCGCAGAAATAACTGGCGCCCGAGACGGCGAGCTGCTGCGCGACTTCCTCGCGGACCTGCGCGGCCGTGCCCACGATCAGCGCGCCGCTGCCCCGCGCCAGATCGAAATCCGGCGGGAAGTTGAGCGACTGCACACGGTTGCGGCGATACAGCGCGGAGGCCGAGTCGATGAAGCTGGCATAAGCCTTCTTGGCGTTGGCGATCGCTTTCTCCTGGCTGTCCGCGATATGCACGAAGCGCGCGAAGCCGAGCTTGGGCAGCGGCTTCGCCTCGCCGTGCTTCTTGCGGAACGCCTCGGTGTAGGCGACGACGCCCTGCTTCACCACCGGCGCCGGCGAATTCATGATGGTATTGATGCCGCGCTCGGCCTGCCAGCCCATCGACTGCGGCGTGTTGGCGCCGCTCCACAGCGGCGGGTGCGGCTTCTGGTATGGCTCCAGCTCCATCGGCACGTCGATGAAGCGGAAGTTCTTGCCGTCATGATTCAGCATCTTGCTGGTGAGCCCGGCGAGGATCACCTCCACCGCCTCGCGGTAGATGATCGGCGCGTGGGTGTAGTTGATGTTGTTGTAGGCAAGCTCGAACGGCGATATGCCGCGGCCGATGCCGAGCTGGAAGCGGCCGCGGCTCATCTGGTCGAGCATGCAGATCTCCCAGATCAGCCGCAGCGGGCTGTAGGTCGGCACGACATAGACCAACGGCCCGAACAGGATGCGCTTGGTGCGCTGCGCCACCGCGGCCAGGAACACGCTGGGCGAGGGCGCGACGCCGAGCGGCGTGGCGTGATGCTCGGCCGAGAAAAACGCGTGGTAGCCGAGCCGGTCGTACGCCTCCACGAGCTGCAGCCGCTCCTCATACAGCCGGTCGAGCGGCCGCCCGCCGCGATCCAGATGATCGAAGATTCCGAACTCGACGGTCATTCCTATTTCCTCGGCAGCACAAGATTGTCCGGCAGCTTCGGCGTCGCCGGTTCCGGAATGAACTCCGCGATCGTTCCCAGCACCACCGGCTGCACCTGGCCGTTCACCTCGCGGATCTGAATGATGTAGCGCGGGTGGATCGGATTGTTGTTCGCATCGAAGCGGAACGCGCCGGCCGGCGTGGTGAGCTTCACGGCCTTCAGCGCCGCGACCAGCGCCTCCTTGTCGTCGGCTTTGCCGCCGGTCGTCTTCAGCGCGGCGTCGAGCGCCTGCGCGGCGATATAGCCGCCGGCGGCGAACCACGCCGGGTTCTGGTTGTAGGCGGCCTTGTAGTCGGCGACGAACTGCTTGTTCTGCGGCGTTTCCAGGGTCGAGAAATAGAAGCCCGCGCCGGTGAAGCCGAGCGCGGCCTTGCCCTGCGCCGGCAGCAGCGTCTCATCCACCGTGGCGGTGAAGCCGTACAGCGGCAGCTTCGAGCCGAAATCCGCGTATTGCTTCATGAAGCGGATCGCATCGCCGCCGGCCATGAAGATGATGCCGACGTCGGCGGAAGGATCGAACTGCGAGATCACCGAGCCGTAGTCGGGCTGGCCGAGCCGCGGCAACAATGTCTGCACCACGGTGCCGCCGGCCGCCTCGAAGCCCTTCTTGAAATACGTCGCGGCGGTCTCGCCCGCGTTGAAATTGGGCGCGACGACGACGGCCTTCTTGAAGCCGGCCTTGCCGGGCAGATAGCCCTGCAGGAACGAGTCGGGGATCGCGGAGAACGAGGTGCGGAAGATGTATTTGCCGTCGCCGATCTCATCGACGGTGGCTTCCAGCAGGGTCGGCATCTTCTGGCCGACGATGTAGCTCTTGATCGCCGCGCCGACCGCGGACGACAGCGGTCCGATCAGCACGTCCACCTTGTCGGACTCGACCAGCTTCTTGGCCTTGTTGATGCCGGTCGCGGCGTCGCCGGCGGAATCCTCGATCACGGTGTCGACGTTGCGGCCGCCCAGCTTGCCGCCGTTCTTTTTCAGGAACAGCAGGAATCCGTCGCGCTCGCCCGATCCCGACGGCCCCAGCGGGCCGGACAGCTCGGTGAGAATCCCGACCTTCAGCGGCGCCTGTGCCAGCGCCTGCGGGCCGCCAAACAAGGGCAGCAGCAACGCTGCCGCCAATAGCCAACGTATTCCGCGCATGATGATGTCTCCCTGTCTGCCCCGCCGCCCGACGGAGCTTATTCGTATGGCGCGATGATCGCGAGTTCCTTGGCCTTGTCGGGCTTGCGGATCTGCCCGGCCTCGGCGCCCAGGCCGCGCTTCCAGGTATCGAACGCGATCGGCACGTCCTTCTTCTTGTCGCGGATCACGCCGAGCGGATCCTTGCCCTTTTTCACGTCGGCGATCGCGCGCTTGAGCATCTTGCGGTAGAGGATCACGCCCGCGTCCGACGCGCCGAGATGCTCCTTCGTGCGGTCGACGATACGACCCTGGCTCGAGATCACCGCGTCGTCCTGATCGCGCTCCCACAAGCCCCACCAGCCGTCATCCACCCGGCGCCAATCGCCGGCGACGGTCTTCTGGTACGGGCCGGTGGTCAACTGGTGCGGCGGCTGTACGCTTTCCGACGCCCACACGAACCATCCCACGGTCGAGACGTCGTCGCGCGGCGTCTGCCAGATCAAATAATGGCAGGATTCCTGGCCGACGCGCTGCACGTTCACCCGCACCGCGCCGGGGAAGACATGGTGGTAGCGCTCGGCGAAGCCGTTGCTGCGGTCCACCGAATCCATCTGGATGCCGTATGACGTTTGCGTGTAGGTCATTTCCGGGCGGGTCAGAGCGAGCTCGGGGTAGATGCTCGCGTGCGTCACCATCACGTGATACGGGTCGACCGGGTTCTCGACCGCCTGCAGCCAGTTGTTGTGCACGTCGCGGCCCCACACCGCGCGGCGGCCCTTGTCGCGGAACAGCAGGTCGTATTTCGGAAACCGCGGCGCCGGCTTCGGCCCCATATAGGCGAACACCAGCCCGCCCGCGTCGCGCGCGACATACGCGTTTTGCCGCACCTTGTTCCTGAACGTCGAGCCCTTGGGCTCCATCGGCTGCTGCAGGCACTTGCCGTTAACATCCCACAGCCAGCCGTGATAGCTGCAGCGCAGCCCCGGTTCTTCGACCCGGCCGTATTCGAGCGACGCGCCGCGGTGGCAGCACGTCCGGTCGATCAGCCCGACCGCGCCCGAGCCATCGCGGAACAAGATGAGGTCTTCGCCCAACACGCGCACCGGAACCGGCTTGTTCTTCGCGTCCTCCGACGTCGCGACCGGCCACCAATAGCGCCGCAGGGCCTCGCCGCATGGCGTGCCCGGGCCGACCCGCGTCAGCAGTTCGTTTTCTTCTCGCCGCATGTTCCCGTCCTTCTCACGCCACTTTCGCCGCCGCGCGCTCGGCGAGCAGGTATTCCTCGGCCACCACGCGGATCGCCGGCGCATCCATCTGGACGAAGTTCTCCTCGTCCTTGCGCATCATCGCCGGGATGGGGCCTGAGAACATCGCGCGGATGTCGTCGACCTTGTCGAAATAGAGCTCCACCATGCCGTCGAAGTCGGGCTGCTTGCCGGGCTCGGCCACCGCGAAGGTGGCGACGATCTTGGTGACCGGCGATTCGCGGATCACCCGGTCCTCGAGCCTGGAATGATTTTTCAGCCAGTAGTCCTTGAACTGCTGCAGCGTGAGGTCGTTGCGCCGGTACACGGTGCGGATGATCTTGACCTGGCCGGTCGGCTTGGTCGCGCCGGCTGCGCCCGGCTTCTGCGACATCACGTGCTCCTCGCACAGCACGTGCGCGGGCGAGGCGGCGAGGTCGACGAAGTTCGGCATGTCGTTGCGGATCGCAAGCATGGCCGGGGTCGCCGCCATGGCCTTGTGCGCGTCGTCGAGCGTGTCGAACCACGCCTCGATCATGCCGTCGAACGGCGGCGCACCGCCGCCGAACGACTCCCCGGTCGCGATGTTGGCCGCGACCTTCCGGCTCGGGTTGGTCGCAAGCGCGGCCTGCTGCAGCTTTGCGTGCGGCCCCAGCCAGTGGTCCTTGAACTGCGCCGGCGACAGGCCCTGTTTCCGCTTCACCAGCCGGATCAGCTTGTGCATCCCAGCTCTCCCATTTCGTTAGAATACTAACGATCCGCCCGCTCGTTTTCCAGCATCGCGTCCAGCGCGCGCCGGGAACATCGGCGTCTCCCGAAGACCGCGAATGTTCCCATGCGGACGGGGCGTAGGCAACTCGCCCCTATGACCGTCACCCCCGCGAAGGCGGGGGTCCACACTTGCTTCCGAACGTCGGAGCGAAAGTGTGGATTCCCGCTTTCGCGGGAATGACAATTTTTTATCGCGCCCGCGATGACGACAAGGAAGTGAAACCACAGAGACACAGAGAACGATGCCTTTTTCTTTCTCTCCTCTGTGCCTCTGTGGTTAATCCTCTCACTTCGCCAGCACGCGCATCACGGTGTCGATGATGCGCTGACCCGCGCCGTCGTCGAGCGTCATGATCGATTCCGGGTGGAACTGCACGCCGGCCCACGGCAAGTCGCGGTGCTCGACCGCCATCACGATACCGTCCTCGGTTTCCGCGGTCACGGTCAACGCATCCGGGATGGTGTCGCGCGGCACGTGGATGGAGTGGTAGCGGCCGACCTTGAATTGCGGCGGCAGCGCGTCGAACAGCTTGCCGCCCTGCACGCGGACGGTCGCCGACTTGCCGTGCTGCGGAATCGGCATCAGCGCGAGCTTGGCGCCGCAATATTCCGCCATTCCCTGAAGCCCCAGGCACACGCCGAATACCGGCAGGTTCAAGTCGTGCGCCGCGCCCAGGGTTTTGGAAATCCCGAAATCCTCCGGCCGGCCCGGACCGGGCGACAGCACCAGAAGGTCGGGCTTCTCCGCCGCGAGCGCCGCCGGATCGAAGCCCGCGCGCCATGTCGTGACCGTGGCGCCGGTCTGGCGGAAATAGTTGGCGAGCGTGTGGACGAACGAATCCTCGTGGTCGATCAGCAGCACGCGCTTGCCCACGCCCGATCGCATCGCGGTTTCCGCCGCGCTCTTGCGCGCCGCCGCCGGGCGCCCGGCCGAACGGATCGCATCCAGCATCGCGGACGCCTTCAGCCGCGTCTCGGCCTCCTCGGCATCGGGATCGGAATCGTAGAGCAGCGTCGCGCCGGCGCGCACCTCGGCGACGCCGTCCTTGATGCGCACCGTGCGCAGCGTGAGGCCGGTGTTCATGTCGCCGGAGAAATTAAGCAGCCCGACCGCGCCGCCGTACCAGCGCCGCGGCGATTTCTCGTGGCGCTCGATGAACCGCATGGCGTGCGTCTTGGGCGCGCCGGTCACGGTGACCGCCCAGGCGTGCGACAGGAACGCGTCCAGCGCGTCGAACCCGGCGCGCAGCCGGCCTTCGACGTGATCGACCGTGTGGATCAGCCGGGAGTACAGCTCGATCTGCCGGCGTCCGATCACCGCGACCGAGCCCGGCTCGCAGATGCGCGATTTGTCGTTGCGGTCGACGTCGGTGCACATGGTCAGCTCGGCCGCGTCCTTCTCGGAATTCAGCAGCCGCAGGATCTGCTCGGCGTCGCCCACCGGGTCGACGCCGCGCGCGATGGTGCCGGAGATCGGGCAGGTCTCGACGCGGTCGCCGGTCACCCGCACGTACATCTCCGGCGACGCGCCGACCAGGTGCTCGCCGTCGCCCAGGTTCATGAAGAACCCGTACGGCGCCGGGTTGCGCTCGCGCAAGGTTCGGAAGATTGCGCTGGGCGGCGCGGCGCACGGCTCCAAGAACATCTGCCCGGGCACCACCTCGAACAGATCGCCGCGCTCGAACGCCGCCTTTGCGACGGTCACGTTGGCGGCGTATTCGCCGGGCGCATGGTCGCAGCCCGAAGCGATATCGGCGCCGCGCTGCACCGGCGTGCGGCTGCCCTCGCGCGGCAGACCGCTTGTATCGCCGTTGCCCACGGCGAACTCGTAGTCGCACACCCACGCCTCCTCGCGCTTGTGGTCGACGATGACCAGGCGGTCGGGCACGAACAGCACCAGGTCGCGCTGGTCGGCGGCGCGCGGCAGCTTTTTCGGAATGGGCTCGAACTGGAACGCGAGGTCGTAGCCGAACGCGCCGTACAGCCCGAGCTGCGGGTCGGCGTCGCTCTTGAACAGCGCGATCAACGCGCGCAGCACCGAGAAGATCGAAGGCTGCTTGGAGCGCTCCTCCTCGGTGAACCGCCCGGCCGGCTTCCTCACCGTGCCGCGCACCGAGCCATCGTCGGCGGCGAAGCGCTCGATGGCCGGTTCGCTGTTCAGCGCCGCGGCGATCGCCGGGATCAGCACGCGCCCGCGCGCGTTCGACGCCGCGATCGTGAAGTTGCGGCCGCGCGAGGTGAGGGAGAGCGGCGGATCGCAGAACCCGATGTCCCAGCGCGTGTAGCGGCCGGGATATTCGAAGCTGGAGGACAAGAGCACGCCGATCTGCTGGTCGAGCGCGGCCACCAGCGGCTCGATCGCGCCCTGGTACGGCAGCGGCCGCCGCGTACGCCGCACGGCGATGCCGCCCGCGGTGCGATAGGCGTTCTCGACCGGCGGCCCGGCCACGGCGTCAATGCTCGCATCGTTCATCACGCTTCCCCTTGAGGCAGCGCGCAATCGAGACGGAGGATTTCACAAGCCCGGAAATGAAATCGGCCGCCCGATCCGCGGCGGCCCTTTCTGCAAACGTCAAAAAGCGGCGGCCGCTAGCGGGGCCACCACCACCAATGCTTATGGCTGACGTTCGCGCATTTCATCGCGGGCGGATAAAGAAGCAACCGGCGCTGCTTGTCAAGGCGGGATGCCCCAATGTCTTGACGGGTTCAGCATGGCATTTACCTCCAACCTCGTCCGGGAGTTGAAGGCGCTCGCCATGCAAGCCGAATGCGATCATTCCGCCCGGCGGCTGGCTGGTCGCGCTGCGCGATGCCAATGGCTTATGCGAATCACGCGCTACTTAGCGGTGGCCGCGATCCCGCCACAATCTGCTCGCAGGATTCGGGTCTGAGGGGCGTGTAAGACAAGAGGCGGGAACGGCGAACGCCACCGCCCGAGGAGTGAGGTCATGAGCGGAAACTTCGCCACGCTTCGCAAGCTCTCGCTGGGCGGGTTGGCTGTGCTGGCGCTCGCGACCTGCGCTTCGGTCGCGCCGGCGGCAGCGGATTCTTTCGCGTTTTCCTATCGCAGCGGCCCGGCTCACGCCTACCCGCATTACCGCCATCATCATCGCCATTGGGCGCCGGCCTACTCATACCGCTATTACGCGCCCCCGCCGGTCTATTACGCGGCGCCGCCGCCAGTGATGTATATGCCGCCGCCGGTGGCCTACGCGCCGCCGCTCGCCGCGCAGCCGGCCTCGCCGGTCTATCAGGCGCCGAACGGCCAGTATTGTCGCGAGTATCAGACGACCGTGTATGTCGCCGGGCGGCCGCAGCCGTCCTACGGCACGGCATGCCTGCAGCCCGACGGCGTCTGGCGCGTGGTGAATTAAGCGCGAAAGACCCGCTCCAGTGCCGCGCCGCGCCGCCCCAGGGGCGGCGCTTTTCATTTCCGGCGCCTAAAACACCAACTCGTTAACCATATCGACGCGGCTCCGTGATACACACCGGGACGTGCTTCTGAAGCAGCCTTTTGTCTGGCGCGGCCCGGTGTTGGCAGCGGTCATGTTTGCCGGCAGTCCAGTGCCGTCGGCTGTCGCCGCCGATGATGCCTCGCGCGCCAAGCTCGATGAAGTGGAGCGCGATCTGGGCGCGGCGCGGGTGCGCGAAACCGAGATCGGCCAGGCCTCTGACAGACTCGCGCGCGATCTTGGACAGCTGAAGGCCGACATCGCCGCGGTTACGGCCCGCGCACAGGGGCACGAATCGAAGCTGGCGGAGCTGGAGGAGATGCTCGACCGCCTGTTCGTGGCCGAGGCGGCCAAATCAGCCGCGCTTGCCGAACGTCGCATGCAGCTTGCCGGTCTGTTGGGCGCGCTGGAGCGGATCGCGCGCCATCCGCCGATCGCGCTCATCGCGCTGCCCACCGGCGTGAACGACACGGTGCGCAGCGCGGTGTTGCTGCGCGATCTCATGCCGCGGATCAACGCCGAGGCGCGTGCGCTGAACGACACGCTCGCCGGCCTCGCGGCACTGCGCGCCGGTATTGCGGCCGAGCACGCGCACCGCGCCGAGTCCGGCCGCGCGCTGGAAGACGAGCGGATCGCACTCGCCGATCTGATGCGCGAGAAAGCCGCGGTCGAGCAGAATCTGGGCGGCGAGGCGCGCGACGTGCGGCAGCGCATCGCGAAACTCAGCGCCGAGGCCAAGGACCTGCAGGGGCTGGTCGAGCGGTTGGTGGCCGGCAACGCCGCGCGGCGCGCCACGCCGCCACCGCCGGCACAGCGGCCAACCCGGCCGGCCGAGCCCCAACAGGCGTCGCTCGGCACACCGGCCACGCAGCACCCGGCGCGGCCGCGCGTGGGCGAGGGGCGCATGCTGCATGTGCCGGTGGTCGGCCGCATCGTCGAGGCGTTCGGCGATACCACCCAGTTCGGCCGCGAAGCGCGCGGCGTAACCGTGGAAACCCGTTCCGCGGCGCCGGTGGTGGCGCCCGCCGACGGCGAGGTCGCATTCGCCGGCCCGTTCCGCGGCTATGGGCTTCTCTTGATCCTGGAAGTCGGCGACGGGTATCATGTGCTGATCTCCGGCCTGTCCCGCATCGATGCTGCGCTCGGGACCCAGGTTCGCAAGGGCGATCCGGTGGGCACGGTAGACGATGCGGACGGCAAGCCGGCACTTTACGTCGAACTTCGTCGCCAAGGCCGGCCCATCGATCCAGTGCCATGGCTCGCTGCAACAACTAGCAAGGTAAGCGGATAAATGCGTAAGGCGTATTTGGCGGCGGTTTGCGCCGCATTGCTCTTCGTCCTGGCCACCGGCCCCTCGTCCTCGCAAGACAAGGCCAACCAGTCCGGCACCTCCAACACGTCCGAGACCTATCGCCAGCTGAATCTGTTCGGCGACGTGTTCGAGCGGGTGCGCGCCGATTACGTGACCGACATCTCCGACGAAAAGCTGGTCGAGGCGGCGATCAACGGCATGCTCACCTCGCTGGATCCGCATTCGTCCTACATGAACGCGAAAAGCTTCCGCGACATGCAGGTGCAGACGCGCGGCGAGTTCGGCGGGCTGGGCATCGAAGTGAGCATGGAGAACGGCATCGTGAAGGTCGTATCGCCGATCGACGATACGCCGGCCTATCGCGCCGGGCTGCTGCCCAACGATCTCATCACCCATCTCGACCGCCAGGCGGTGCAGGGCATGACCCTGCCTGAAGCGGTGGAGAAGATGCGCGGGCCGGTGAACTCCGACATCGTGCTCACCATCCGCCGCAAGGGGCGCGAACCGTTCGACGTCACGCTCACGCGCGCCGTGATCAAGATTCAATCGGTCCGCTCGCGGATCGAGAAGGACGTGGGCTACGTCCGCATCACCTCGTTCAGCGAGCAGACCACCGCGGGCGTCGAGCATGCGGTGAAAGACATCAGGGAGAAGGCCGGCGAGAAGCTGGTCGGTATCGTCCTCGATCTCCGCAACAACCCGGGCGGGCTCCTGGATCAGGCCGTCAAAGTGTCGGATGCGTTCCTGGACCGCGGCGAGATCGTCTCGACCCGCGCGCGCCGCAGCGAGGATGCGCAGCGCTTCAACGCCAAACCAGGCGATGTCGCGCAGAACATCCCGATCGTGGTGCTGATCAACGGCGGCTCGGCATCGGCATCCGAGATCGTGGCGGGCGCGCTGCAGGACCACCGCCGCGCCATCATCATGGGCACGAAATCCTTCGGCAAAGGCTCGGTGCAGACCATCATCCCGCTGGGTCCGCACGGCGCGATGCGGCTGACCACGGCGCACTACTACACGCCGTCCGGCCGCTCGATTCAGCAGAAGGGGATCGAGCCCGACATCCTGGTCGAGCAGGCGAAGCTCGAGACCGTGGCCGAGGCACAGCGGCGGCGCGAAGCCGATCTGCGCGGCGCGCTCAAAAACCCGAACGACAAGGACACCCCGCCGCAGCCGACGGTCGTCGTGCCGAAGCCCGAGGAGCAGAAGCCGGGCGACGACCAGGACGCGCCGCAGGAAGTGCCGGCGCAGCCGGAGCAGGATTACCAGCTCCTGCGCGCGGTCGATCTGTTGCGCGGTATTTCCCTCTACCAGAAGGCGGCCAAGTAGGTAGCGCTTGGCGCTCCGTGACGTCCGTACGCCGGCTGCGCTGATTGCGGTAACGCTCGCGATCGTCGCGGGCGTCATCGTGTGGCTTGCGTGGGATGGTCCGGCAGACAACGCCGGACCGTCGCGCATCGACATCGTGCTCGGGGAAGCGAGGCCGCCGGCCACCGCGTCGATCGCACCGGCCGTGCCGCAAGCCTCGCCCGCGCCCACCATCACGGCGGCGCCCGGGCTCAGCGTCGCCGCGCCGACTCCGGCGCCCAGCCCACCGCCGCAAGCCGCCGCACTGCCGGCCGCGCCTGCAGCGGTTGCGCCGCCGGCCCCACCCGCGGCACCGCCACTGCCGCCGGCGCTGCAACGCGAATCGCGCGTGGTCGAAACCATGCTGGTCCCGCCCAAGCTGCCGCGCGTGCAGACCGGACCGGCGCTTCCGCCAGCGCCCGATCCGAAGCTGGTCCGCGCGAGCGCGGTCGGGCCGCTGCCGATCATCGGCGCCGACGGCCGCGCCCCCTGGAAGGTCTATGCGCGCCCATTCGACGCCGCGGATACGCGGCCGCGCATCGCCATCGTGGTGTCCGGGCTGGGGCTGTCGGGCGCAGCCACCGAAGCCGCGATCCAGGGTCTGCCGGGCGCGATCACGCTTGCCTTTGCGCCCTATGCCGACGATCTCGGCTCGTGGCTGACGCTCGCCCGCGCGGCGGGACACGAGGTTCTGATCAACGTGCCGATGGAGCCGCTCGATTACCCGCGCAATGATCCGGGACCGCTGACGCTGCTCACCTCGCTCGACTCCAAGGCGAACGTCGAGCGGCTGGAATGGATGCTCGGACGCGCCGCGGGCTATGTCGGCGTCGCCGATTTCATGGGCTCGCGCTTCACCGCCTCGCGGCGCAACCTGCGGCCGGTGCTGCAGTCGCTCGCCGAGCGCGGGCTGATGTTCGTGGATTCGCGGAGCGCGGCCGACAGCGTGGTGCCGGAAGTCGCACAGGAGGTCGGCGTGCCGTGGGTGCAGAGCACGCAATCGCTCGATGAGGTGGTCGCGCGCAGCGCGATCGATGCGCGGCTCGCCGAGCTCGAGCGCCGCGCCCGCGATCAGGGCCGCGCCATCGGCATCGGCGCGCCATACCCGGCGACCTTGGAGCGGATTGCGCAGTGGGCGATGGAAGCCGACAAGAAAGGCTTCGTCCTGGTGCCGGTTTCGGCGCTCGCCAACGAAAAGAAGGCGCGATGAGCACGCGGCCTTATCGGCCTTGCGTCGGCATCATGCTGGTGAACCGCGACGGGCGCGTGTTCGTCGCCAAGCGCGCCGACACGCCGGGGGACCACTGGCAGATGCCGCAGGGCGGCATCGATGATGGCGAAACCCCGCGTGCCGCGGCGCTGCGCGAGTTGCACGAGGAGATCGGCACCGACAAGGCGGAGATCGTGGCCGAGATCGACGGCTGGCTCGACTACGACCTGCCGCCGGAGCTTGAGGGCAAGGCGTGGGGCGGCCGCTGGCGCGGCCAGACCCAGAAATGGTTCCTGATGCGGTTTCTGGGCGATGATTCGGATATCGGCATCGACCGGCACCACACGCCCGAGTTCACCGCGTGGCGCTGGGCCGACATCGCCGATCTGCCGCGCGACATCGTCGCCTTCAAGCGCCCGGTGTACGAGGCGGTGGTGGCCGCGTTCGCGCCGCTGGTGCGAAAGCTCGCTGTCTGAATTTTTCAGGGTGTCATTCCCGCGCAAGCGGGATCGAGCCGCGAAGCGGATCGATCCTCCGGAGGATTGGTTCGCTTCGCGACCCAATGGGT